>Ga0302322_100004460_pt1 | contig 12169 bp, 8 predicted proteins | sample Fen_T0_2_FD_203757 | JGI IMG/M metagenome (GOLD analysis project Ga0302322, IMG submission 203757) | Peat permafrost microbial communities from Stordalen Mire near Abisko, Sweden - Fen_T0_2 | ecosystem: Environmental > Terrestrial > Soil > Wetlands > Permafrost | place: Sweden: Abisko... | reverse complement strand
CTTCTCCTAACTCCGGTGTGGTAAATGCCAGAACGGCCGATATCGCCAGCGGGAGCGCGCCCCATAATATATACGGCCGGAATTTTCCCCATCGGCTTTGTGTCCGGTCCGCCGTCATGCCGATGATCACATCAAACAGGGCATCCAGAATCCGGGAGACAAAGAACATGATCCCTGCCGCTTTTCCTGTCAATCCGAATATATCCGTATAAAAAAATAACAACTGCGACATGATCGTTGACCAGAACAGGCACGATGCTAAGTCTCCAAATCCATATCCCACTTTCTCCTGCAACCGCAGCTTTTGTACGCCTGTCTCCATGGAGTTCTCCCGCTGTGTGTATTTGAAGTGACTATCGAACTACTTCGTAATTATTTTCATGACAATGATGTTACTTCTCAGCCAATACAGTATCAATTTCTGTTAATTCTTCCTTTGAAAATGAAAGCTGCTTCACAGCTCCCACCGCATCTTCAATTTGAGAAACCCGGCTTGCCCCGATCACAACGGAAGTCATTTCCGGATGGCGAAGATCCCATGCGAGAGCCATTTGAGCCATTGTCTGCCCTCTCCGAAGAGCTATCTCATTCAGTTGACGCACTCTCAAAATCCTTTGAGATTCGACATCCTCTTTTTTCAAAAAGGTATTCGGCTTTGATGCACGTGATCCATTGGGAATACCTTCCAAATATCTATTCGTGAGTAATCCTTGTGCCAGCGGTGAAAATGCAATACAGCCGATTCCTTCTTTCTTGAGAGTCTGCAATAAACCATCCTCCACCCACCGATGGAACATATTATACTTTGCCTGATGGATCAGACATGGTGTTCCGAGTGAGCGTAAAATCTTCGCTGCTTTCGCCGTAAGGTCCGGCGGATAATTCGATAGACCGGCGTAGAGTGCTTTTCCGCTGCGGACAATCTGGTCAAGAGCCTGCATCGTTTCTTCCAACGGCGTCTCGGGATCCACCCGGTGGGAATAAAATATATCGACATACTCCAATCCCATTCTGCGCAAACTCTGATCCAGACTTGAGATTAAATATTTTCGCGATCCCCATTCTCCGTACGGACCCGGCCACATGAGATATCCGGCCTTTGACGAGATGATCATTTCATCCCGGTAAGACAAAAAATCTCGCTTCAAAATCTTCCCAAAATTTTCTTCTGCCGCTCCTGGCGGCGGTCCATAATTGTTCGCAAGATCAAAATGTGTAATACCAAGATCAAATGCACAGTGTATCATTGTCCGGGAAGTCTCGAACTTGTCCGTATAGCCGAAGTTGTGCCACAATCCCAAAGAAATAGCCGGAAGTTTGAGACCGCTGTTTCCACAGCGCTTATATTTCATTTCGTTATACCGATTTTGTTTTGGTGAATACATTTTTATCCCTGTCATAGTCTATACGAGTGACCGTGGTGGCAGTGTGTTACTGCAATACAACCCGCTGGTGCAGTTTGATGTCTCTTGATGACGATCCGACCTGAATGACAAACGCACCTTTTTCGGCACACCAATCTGCTGTTTTCGGATTCCAGAATGAAAAATCTTTCTTCGATAATTCAAGCGATACCACTGAACTTTGTCCGGGATCGAGCTCTATTTTTTCAAATCCCTTCAGTTCTTTCACCGGACGCGGAACAGAGGACTCAACATCGTGAATATACACCTGAGCGGTTTCCGCACCTTTCATGGTTCCTGTATTTTTTACTTTAAAACTTATATGGAGGATATCGCCATCGGTGAATAATTCCTTGGAGACGCTCAGATCTGAATATTCGAAGGTTGTATACGACAGCCCGAAACCGAACGGATAGAGCGGCTCAATATTCTTTTTCTCGTACCAGCGGTAACCGGAGAATATTCCTTCTGTATAATAAACATCGTAGAGCGGATGATCTTTTTCCTTTATGCCGCTCCATCCGGTAACCAATGTTTCGCCTTCGGGAAGATAGCCGTACCCTGGTGAATCCTTGAATTCTTTTTCGAGTGTTATCGGAAGCTTCCCGGACGGATTTATTTTTCCGGCAAGTATTTCTGCTAACGCCGTATTTCCATTTTGACCCACATACCATGCATAAATAATTGCATGTGCCTTTTCGTTCCAGCCCGTCATTTTGATACCGCTACCAGAAGTGACGATCACAATGGTGTTGGGATTATTGTTCACACAGGCCAGCACTGCATGCTCTTGATGTTCGGGCAGCTCAAACGGACGGTCCCGCCCTTCAACATCTTCTGTCCCGACATTGCATATGACGACATCTGCAGATTGTATCTGTTCGAGGCCCGGATTCTTCTCATACGTGATTCTTCCGCCAAATTCAGATTTAAGTTCATCCAGCATCAGTTTGATATTGAATCCTTTCACCTCTGCCGAACCGCCGCCCTTTGCCAACTTCTCCACATACTCGCCGGTGACTAAAATAGATTTTTTGTCTTTCGACAGCGGGAGCAATCCTCGATCATTTTTCAGAAGCACAATTCCTTCCCGCGCTGTTTGAAGGGCAATCAATTCATGATTCTGAACCATCACCAGTTCAACTGATTTCTTTCTCTGCTCATCAAGGTGCATGGCAAAATATGTCCGCAGGATACTTTTTGCCATCCGTTGCACCTCTTCCATCTTCACCTTGCCCTCGAGGAGCAATGGATGCAGTTTCTCGAGCGCTACGGCTGACGGCATCTCCAGGTCTTGTCCGGATTTTACCAGCTTTTCGCCATCATAGACCGACCACCAATCCGTCATGACCAGCCATTTGAATCCTAATTGCTGGCGCAAGAGAGTATTGATGACGTAATTACTTTGACCGCACCATTCTCCATTCAATTGGTTGTAGGAGGTCATCACTGCTTTTGCACCTGCATCGATTCCGGCTTTGAAAGGCGGCAGATAAATTTCATGAAGTGTTCTTTCATCGATGATGGAGTTGCTCCGTCTGCGAAAATATTCTGTATTGTTTGCCACAAAATGCTTTAGTGTCGCAACGGTTCCTGTGCTTTGCACACCCTTGACATATGCTGCGATGAGAGCTGACCGGAGGAAGGGATCTTCACCAAAATATTCAAAATTTCGTCCGCATTCAGAATGCCGGTACTGATTCATTCCTGGTCCCAATAAAAAACCAATATTCCCTGCAGAGCATTCTTCGCCAATCGCTTCAGCATATCGAAACGCGAGACGGGAATTCCAGGTAGCAGCCAAAGAAATCGGACAGGGAAACGCCGTTGATTTCTCCAGTTGATATTTCGTCAGATCAACGTCTCTGAATTTTTCCCTGAGGTGAACCCCCTGTGTTGCATCGGACATATAGACATCCGGAAGATTCAATCTCGATAACGGCCTGATAAAGAAAGAACGGTCTCCCCCAACGAGCGAGAGTATCTCATCTGGAGTCAACAGGTGGAGGACGGAATCAGCCTTTGCATCTGCGAGTTCATAGGAGAGAGGTTGAAATACTTCTTTTTTCATCGTACCAGGCTGCGCGTTGAGTTGAAGATTCAATGTAACGGATAGCATTAACGTGAAAATGGCGGTTGACCTATGCATCATTCACCTCAGTCTTTTATTATTTTGCTCCTCCTGCAGGATGGATTCCTGCAGGTTGAGTTTGAATTCTGATATTGCCCTGCGATAATCCATCGGAAGAAGCGGTGATGATCATTTCGCCATCATCGACTGCATGCCCAAACGCGAATCGCCATCTGAAATCCAAGAGCAGCCGTTCACGCCCTCCATCACTATGCAGGGGAAAAGCTTTCTGCTGTGCGAAAAGAGGAGAACACGCTGAGAGGAGAATGAAGAGCAGAGAATTCAAAGAACAGCGGATAATGTTCGACCAACAAATATCGCGCACATCAAGAGACATGTTCATTTCCCCGTCTCAATTTTTTTCATGAGCGCTTGCCTGAAAAATTCTCCGCTTTCGGTCAGTTTGAATGTTTCCCACGATTGCAGCAGACGGGGCCCCCACAGAGGATCAAAGACCCAGCACACCCAGCTGATCCCTTTACGTTCGAGATATGAAATAATTTCTTTTCCGTACTCACCGTTATCCGCCAGACCAAGAGTGCCAAGGCCAAAGCTGAATTCTGTTGCAACCATGGGATACCGTTCTGCGGCAAATCCAAAATCTTCTTCCCATTTGGGAACATACGGTTTGGTTCGTTTATAGGGATAGGGATGTGTGGTATATCCAATACCTTCTGCTTCAATCGGTTCGATATGGAGCGGAGTAAGATCATATGCCCAATCGAGGCCGGCAACGAGTGGAATCCGTTCCGTATCATAGGCACGAATGAGGCGAATCATATTCTCATTGATTTTTTTCCATTCACTCCACGACATACTGCCGAGCTGCCCTTGAAACAGAGTAGGTTCATTGAACAGTTCGTAGAAGGCGACCGTGTTGTTCCCTTTAAAGTGCAGCGCGATGGTGCGCCAAAATTCGTACGTTTCCTGGCGCGTGGTTCTATATTCAGGGTTCTGGAATAATTCCATCCCGAGATTACCAATGCAATGCCAATCGATGATCACATACATTCCTAGTTCTGTGCTCCAATCAACCGCCTGGTCGAGAAGTTGAAGGTATTTCAACGGAGTGCGCATACGCCATGGAACCGGATGAACAGGAATACGAACGATAGTCGCTCCATATTCCTTCACTTTTATAAAAAGATTTTTGTTCCAACGTCCCTCCTGTTCGATTTTATCCGGATCTGCAATCGCTACTCCTCGGAACACCATCGTATCGCCCAGAGAGTTGATAAATTTGTTCCCTTGTACTTTTATTAACGAAAGCTTTTTTGCATTCGGATTATTGACCGGCCGATGTTCTGGATCAAAATTGTTGTTCCAGTCAAAGAGACCCATTTGTTTTTGATCTTGTTGTGCGCTGGAACTATTGAGCGAACAGACGAAAGCAGTTATCATTGAGAGAAGCAGGATTTTTTTATTCATCACATCTCCAAGTCAAGAGGTATGTGGGAAAAAAGAATTTAAACTACGATGAATGATACTTTATGTGCACTTAACAGTATAGCCTTACTCCATATCCAAATGATCCTCTTTGCAAACGTTTGCATACCAATTATAAAAAAAACTGCCTATATTGCTGTCATATTATTTTAATCAAATTAGTTTTTCAATGCAACCCAAGAAATAGTAATTTTGAAAAGAGTATCCAAGTGAATTCATTCCCGTATTCATTACGAATCATTTGTATCTTATTCACTTTCTGCTCTCTCATGTATCACATCGCTCTTTCACAACATGGCCAGGTTCAGGATGATACGGTGTTGGTCTGTGAAGTGCTCTCTCCACCACTCGTCGATGGGCGCTCTGATGATGCTTGCTGGCAAAAAACTCCGTGGCAGCCTATTGCACAGGTTTGGATTCCTTATGGAGCACAAGTAGAATCCACGGATTTTTTTGGACGCTATAAATTAGCTTGGTCTTCATCCACCAATCTACTCTATTTTCTTGTGGAAGTGACTGACAATATATTTGTTGATGGATTCATTCCAAATAAAACTACCGAGGTATTTAATTACGATATCATTGAAGTCTTCATTGATGAGAACAAATCCGGTGGACTTCATGTCTTTGATGCACAAGACAGCACCAAACGAGAGTGGGGATCGAATGCTGCAAATGCCTTTTCGTATCACATCTATGCACCTTTCCCCAAAGAAGGCAGCGTCACAACAGAACATTTTGCCGGTGATATTGCCGGAACAGGCTGGTCTGATGTGAAAAGGGTAAATTACGCATCCCACATACCGGAATTCGCTCTACGAAGAACAGGAACAAAAGCTGTGTGGGAATTTTCCTTACTCGTGTATAATGATACGTACCATGACACTCTCCGCAACCATGATTCAGCCCTGTCACAATTGAGATCCGGCAAAGTCATGGGACTTACGCTTGCGTATTGCGATAACGACCATCCCGGGATAGAGCCGAAGGTTCGTGATAAATTCTTCGGATCGGTCTGGGTGCCGGCAGCTGCATATAATGATCACTGGAAGAACGCAGATTATTTTGGTACAGTAAAATTAACTGCTCCTCCCTCATCCGAAAACAACAAATACTAACAAGACATTCTTGAAGAAATCATTCTCTGTGCTTTTATTCTGTGTCCTTTCACTCGACATTCTTCATGCCGCATCGGATGAAACTCGTTTCATCGATGGGTATCCAGGGAAGCATGTTCTCCTTGCCCGGCGCTCAGGGAATACCTGGTATGCGGCGGGAATCAACGGCGAGCAAACCGAGAAACAGATTTCCCTGGTGCTTCCTTGTGGAACTCGAACGGCAACCGGCATGCAGATTTCCGATGGCAACACAAATCGTTCATTCACAACATCATCTCTCACCGTTGCACCGCAGAAACCATTTGTTGTAACGATGAAAGGAAATGGCGGTTTTGTCATACGGATTTCCGAGTAGAGTTATCAAGTTAATACCTATAAGCAGCATATCGCATGAAAGGTTCACGTTATGAACTTCTATCGCTGGCAATTCTTAAAAGTCATAAATTTAATTCTTTTCTTTACGATGATTTCATTTGCTCTTGAAAAGCAACCGGACGGTGTGGTTTTTAAATTGACAAAACTAAAAGCGACCGATCCTCAATGGCTGAAGATCCAGATTTGCTCGGAGAACATTATTCGAATCTCTGCATCCCCGGAAAAATCATATTCCACCAGACCAAGTCTCATCGTGGAAAAAAAATCCTGGGAACCGGTGAAATGGACATTGAAAGAAAAAGATGATTGGACTGTGATCTCTACTTCAGCAGTCACAGTTCGCGTTCATTCAAAAACCGGCGAACTATCTTTCACAGACTCCAAAGGGCGTATCCTTCTTCAGGAAATCATCGGGGGCGGTAAGAGTATCACACCTGCCGAAGTGATGGAAGAAAAGACATTTCATGTGCAGCAGCTCTTTCAATCTCCCGACGATGAAGCGTTCTACGGACTTGGCGGCCACCAAAATTCGATCATGAATTATAAGGGACACGATGTTGATCTCTGGCAGCATAATATGGTGGAAGTTGTCCCCTTCCTGGTTTCAAACAAAAATTATGGAATTCTTTGGGATAACACTTCGCATTCTAAGTTTGGAGACACACGAGAGTTTCAATCGATTTCTTCCCTTCACCTGTTCGGCAAGGATGGCGTTGAAGGCGGCCTGACTGCAGAATATTTCAAGGATGCGCAATGTGATTCCCTGTTCATTTCCCGTAAGGAGCCAAGGATCGAACACGAGTTCATAGATGTCCATGATGCATACCCTGATGGTTTTGACACCCATGTTGTTGCAGTCCGGTGGAGCGGCGAGATCGCGAGTAACGAGACCGGAATACATAAATTCAATTTATATTCTTCCGGATATGTAAAACTCTGGCTGGATGGGAGACTCGTTCTGGATTCATGGCGGCAAAATTGGAATCCGTGGATTCAGGCGCTTGCGTTGGAAATGAAAGCCGGAAAAAAATATCAGATAAAATTGGAATGGATTCATTCCAGCGGCTACATCGGATTGAAATACCTGACACCGGAAAGCGAAGAGACGCGAAATAAACTTTCCCTGTATTCTGAAGTGGCCGATCAGATCGATTACTATTTTGTTCATGGTGATAATCTCGATCAGGTGATTAACGGGTACCGCACGTTGACCGGAAAAGCACCGATGATGCCGAAATGGGCTATGGGGTTCTGGCAATCTCGTGAACATTACAATTCACAAGAAGACATTCTTTCCACGGTCAGGGAATTCCGCAAACGTCAGATTCCCCTCGACAACGTTGTGCAGGATTGGTTTTATTGGAAGGAAGATCAATGGGGCAGCCACGAATTCGACACCGCACGATACGCCGATCCAAAAGGAATGATAGAAACTCTTCATCGCGATCTTCATACGCAAATCATGATTTCCGTCTGGCCTAAGTTTTACGTCGGATTAGAACATTACAATCTTTTTAATGAAAAAGGCTGGCTGTATAAACGCAATGTCGAAAAAGGACAAAAGGATTGGGTGGGACCGGGATATGTTTCTACATTTTACGATTCTTATAATGCAGATGCACGGAAACTATTCTGGAAGCTCATGAATGAAAAGCTCTTCAGTAAAGGCATTGATGCATGGTGGCTGGATTGTTCCGAGCCGGACATCTGTTCGAATCTCTCCAGAACGGAAACAATCCTGCGGCAACATCCAACAGCATTGGGTTCTGCCTATCGCTACCTCAATGCATTCTCGCTCATGAATGCAAAAGCTGTCTATGAAGGTCAACGATTGACAAAGAATAATCAGCGAGTCTATATCCTCACCCGCTCTGCGTTTGCCGGACAGCAGCGGTATGCTGCAACGACATGGAGCGGTGATATCGCGGCACGGTGGTACGATTTAAAAGCACAGATTTCCTCCGGCATGAATTTTTGTTTGTCCGGCATACCCTATTGGTCGATGGACATAGGAGGGTTCTCTGTTGAACCCCGATACGAACATCCGACAGAAACCGATCTTGACGAATGGCGAGAATTAAATACACGGTGGTATCAATTTGGAGCATTTTGTCCGATCTTCCGTGTGCACGGACAATTTCCATTGCGTGAAATTTACAATATCGCTCCAGAAGATCATCCGGCGTATCGCTCAATGCTGGCATATAATAAACTGCGCTATCGTTTAATGCCGTACATTTATTCCCTGACAGGTATGGTGACGCACCAGGATTATACGATCATGCGTGGATTGGTGATGGATTTTGGTACTGATAAAAATGTACTCACTATTAATGATCAGTTTATGTTCGGGCCAGCCATATTGGTAAACCCGGTTTCAGCATACAAATCTCGTTCACGGGCAGTGTATCTCCCTTCAGGAAGCACCTGGTACGAAATGAAAACCGGATCAGGTATTGCTGGCGGGCAAACGATCCAAGCTGACGCACCGTACACTGAAATCCCCATATACATAAAAGCCGGTTCTATTATACCATGCGGTCCGGAAATTCAGTACACAACAGAAAAGCCGGCTGACCCGATTCGTTTATTCGTGTATACCGGGAACAATGGTTCGTTCACCTTCTATGAAGATGAAAATACAAACTACAATTACGAACATGGAAAGTTCGCAACGATTCCTTTGAGCTATAACGAACATACACAAGAACTCATTATCGGCAAGCGGCAGGGTTCTTTTACAGGTATGGTAACAAAACGCACATTTGAGATTATCTTCATCAGTAATAAAAAACCGTCCGGACTTGATTTTCAATTAAAACCGGATGCAATCGTGACGTATAATGGCTCCCGTCAAACGATAAGGATGAAGTAATTCACATGGGATAGATTGTTGTATTGGATGATAAAGAAATATTCTGCGGATGTTGTTTGTGATACGTTACGAATTCATTAACGCAATGTTCATTTAATCGAAAGAGGTAAGAGCATGAAGAAATGTCTGGGGATTATACTATCTGTACTGATACTTTTCGCATCAACACTTTCCCAAACGAGTACCATAGTGATTGATGCTTCTCACCTGCGAACGAAAATCAATAAAAATATCTATGGCCAATTCTCTGAACATTTAGGAAACTGCATATACGGCGGCATATGGGTAGGAGAGAACTCTCCCATCCCCAATACGAACGGAATTCGAAACGATGTGGTGGAAGCATTGAAACGGATCCACGTTCCTGTCCTGCGTTGGCCAGGAGGATGTTTTGCTGATGAATATCATTGGAAAGACGGTATCGGCCCACGGGAGAAGCGCCCGACGATGATCAACACCAATTGGGGTGGAGTGACAGAAGATAACAGCTTCGGCACACATGAATTTTTAGAGTTATGCAGGCAGATCGGCTGCGAGCCGTATTTTAGCGGCAATGTCGGCAGTGGAACGGTGCAGGAATTGTCTCAATGGGTTGAATATGTCAACTCGGACAATGTGAGCCCCATGACCGAGTTACGAAAACAAAACGGTCGCGAGAAATCGTGGGGGGTGAAGTACTGGGGGATCGGCAATGAAAGCTGGGGCTGCGGCGGAAATATGCGTCCTGAATTCTGTGCTGATCAAACGAGACGGTATGGAACATATATGCGAGACTACGGACAGAATAAATTATTCAAAATTGCATGCGGCGCTTCCAGCGGCGACTATCAATGGACTGAAACTATGATGAAAAATGCTCTCGGACATATGTCGGGATTGTCACTGCACCATTACGCTTTTAATAATGGAAAAATTGCTGCCGATTTCGATGAAAGCGGCTGGTTTTCCATGATGAAAAACACTCTCATTCTGGAAGAATACGTTACCAAGCACAGCGCCATCATGGATACTTATGATCCGAATAAAAAAGTTGCGCTCATGGTCGATGAATGGGGCACGTGGTATAAGGTGGAGCCAGGCACCAATCCAGGATTTCTTTATCAACAAAACACCATGCGCGATGCAATTACCGCCGCCTGCAATTTAAATATCTTCAACAATCATTGCGACCGTGTACGTATGGCAAATATCGCGCAGATGGTCAATGTACTGCAAGCAATGATCCTGACAAAAGACGATAAAATGATCCTGACACCCACGTATCATGTATTCGACCTTTTTAAAGTTCATCAGAATGCTCTTTGGGTAAAGACAACAATTCAATCTCCTGAGTACGTCTATCAAAACGAAAAACTTCCCGCTGTCAATTGCTCTGCATCGATTGATGAGAGCGGGAGACTTCACATTTCCCTTTGTAACATCGATCCAACGTCGACACAACAGGTAGCATGCGAATTAAAGAAGTATACTCCGCTTTCTGTCTCCGGAAAAATCCTCACCTCGAATGTGATGAATGCATACAATTCATTCGAACATTCAAATGTTGTAACGCCTCATCCGTTCACCAATTATCAATTACGCAGCGGCGGATTGTCGATTACTCTTCCGCCGATGTCCGTTGTCGTCCTTGAATTGGAGGGGACTGTCGAGCTTTCTTCTTCTTTGGAAATAAAAGATCCAAAACCGGGAATCAATTATTCCTACTATGAAGGGTCTTGGAAGAATCTTCCGGCATTTAATCAACTTACATCCAAACGATCCGGCATTCTTGAGCAATTCGTTATACCTGAAAACAATTCCGGCGAAAACTTTGCCGTCCGATATACGGGATATATCAAGATCCCGACTGACGGATTGTTTACATTTTACATCAATTCTGATGATGGTACAGATCTGGTCATTGACGACAATCTCATCATTGATAATGACGGACAGCACGCTCCGGTGGAGCTGCCGGGAACCGCAGTATTAAAAACCGGTTATCATCAAATCAAGATTGGATTTTTTCAGGCAGGCGGGGGAAAAGCATTCGATGTAAGTATGGAAGGTCCAGGAGTTCATAAACAACTGATTTCGAAAGATCTTCTTTTTCACTAAGAAACCTTGGAACGATGAAGCAAAGAACTGTCCTGCAGGTGCTATTCAGATATATCGCAATGGGGAGTGTCAAGGGATTACGTGCACGAGGCGGGTTTGAACTTGCTATAAGCTGGAATCAAGGTGTGCTTCAATCTGCTACTCCAAGAGTGTTACAGGAACAGCATGCAAAGTTCGTTGCGGAAATCAGACTGCCTCACTTCAGCTGAAACAGGGACAAGAAATTCACATGAACGGAAAACTTCAAATATTTTAAAGGGATACCTCCATGAACACCATATCATCGAAAAAATGGATACTCACATTTATTATGTGTGTATTTGCCGTTGTATCTTCTGATTCTGTTTATTCTGCAAGTCCGTTGCACGGAAGCAGAAAGATTATGAATTTCGATAAAGATTGGAAATTTAAATTGGGCGAAGTGAACAACGCCCAAGATCCTCATTTGTATGATGGGCCATGGCGCACGCTCGACCTTCCTCATGATTGGAGTATTGAAGGATCATTTAGCAAAGACCATCCTGCTTCCCCTGGCGGCGGTGCCCTACCCGGAGGCATTGGTTGGTATCGAAAAACATTTACTCTCCTCACGAGCACAAAAGATAAATTTGTATTTATTGAGTTCGATGGTGTTTATCGGAATTGCGAAGTCTGGATCAATGGACAGTACCTGGGAAAACGTCCCTACGGATATAGTTCATTTCGATATGAGCTGACACCATTT
>Ga0302322_100004459_pt1 | contig 12172 bp, 9 predicted proteins | sample Fen_T0_2_FD_203757 | JGI IMG/M metagenome (GOLD analysis project Ga0302322, IMG submission 203757) | Peat permafrost microbial communities from Stordalen Mire near Abisko, Sweden - Fen_T0_2 | ecosystem: Environmental > Terrestrial > Soil > Wetlands > Permafrost | place: Sweden: Abisko... | reverse complement strand
CGGCAAGGCTCACCGCGGCGGTGTCCGTTATCTCCGGCTCCTGCCAGGAGAACCCGGTCGTCGGGTTCGAGCAGAGCGTCACTTTGACCTGGTCGCCGACGGCCACCTCAGTCGTCTGGGTAATGCTCTTCTGGGCGCCGAACTGGTCGCAACTGGCGCCCATCTCGGCAGCCTTGGCCGTGGCGGTCGTACAGCCGACGGCGACCAGCCCGACGACGATTAGTCCGACTAGTGTTCGACGCGCCCCCGCGATCCTGTTGTGAGTCATGTCCACGTTTCTCCTCTGGTTGACCAGCAGCCGGGGCGCTGCCCCTGGTCGATCTCTCGCTTAGACACGGCCTAGACGAGGGAACGCACAGATCGGTTCCCGCGAAGGTGCGGCGCGGGCGTCCGGACGAGGAGGAACGGCGGGGTCGAACTTGAGCAGGCCTGCGACCGAGCCGATGTCGCTGTGGCGCACGGCCCAGAGCAGTCACCCTCCCTGATCTAGCCAGTCCTGATGCCGTCACCCAAGTAACGGTCTCGCAGGCGGGTGCGGGCGAGCAGGGAGCAGAGCCGGGTCTTGGACCGGTAGACCCTGCCGTTCTCCCCACGTTGAACTGCTCGCTCCCCACCCATATGGGCTGGGCCGCTCGGCTCTCGACGGTCCCGACTAGGCCGACCATACCTCCCGAGGATGTGGGAGGCCCTGACGCGCGGTCCCAATCTCGGTCGCTTGGATCGCGCCGAGCCACTGGCGAAACCGGCCCACAGATACGCACAACCCCCAAAGGGAGGTCGTTCTGTGAAGAAACTCATCGTGGCCGTGCTGTTGGTGGTGGCGCTTGCCGCAAGCGCCACGGCGGTGTATGCAGGGTCTGGCGATAAGGACCACCACAAGTACACGGCAATCTCGGTCACGAACCCCAACAATCCCGCGCAAGTGTCGAACAAGCTGGTCCGCGAGGAGTCGCCGTTCAAGGTGTACAAGCAGCACATCACCGCCCTCAACAACTGTGACTGGAAGGGTCTTATGCAGCAGTACCCAGACCAGTACGGACTCCGACAGGGTGGAAAGGGAGCGCTCGTGAAGGGCCGCCTGGCGGCCGCTTCGACATTTGCCGGGTTCGTGAAGCCGCACGCCGTTGGCGGGCTGTGCGGGGGCACGTTCACCGCGGTATCGATGCAGATTACCGATGAGACCGTGGCGGTTTCGTGGGTCTTCAACGCCCCGTTCCTGGCGGTGCCCTACTACGGTGCCGACGCCTACATCACCGACGACGGGTTGATGGTTTCTATGGTCAGCACCTTCGACGGAACTCAACTCCAGTTCAAGCCGTAGCGAGCCGCCTTAGGGGCCGCCTCGACCGAAGCAGCCCGCAACGGGTTGCGTGCTGCTCACCTTGGTCTCACATTGGCAAATTCAAGGCCCCGGCGCCGGAGCAACCGGCCCGGGGCCTGGTTTGTGTCGCTAGGCTGAGCACCGGAAGGATGGAGGGTAGCTAGGCTGTCTGATCAGGGCACGGGGTCGATCGCTTCGCCGGGGCGCCGAGCCCGGTGAGAGAGCGAAGGCGCGAGATCGCGGGGATGCTGGATCCCGGGACGCGGGCTCGCTTCTCGGCCGCGTGGGACTTCCGGGCCTCGCGCGCGAGTCGGTTGGAGGCGGCTTCGGCGTGGAGCTCGGAGATACGAGAGTTGCTCAGCCAGAGTGCTGTCTTGGGGTCCATCGGTTTCTCCTCCGTCGCCGTCCGTAGTCTCGCGATTTCGTTCGGCGTGGTTAGAAAGGTACGGTTAGGAGGGGACACGCCATATCTCTGGTGCGACGCCGATCACGTCTACCGACCGACATTGGTATCCCGGCGAGCGCAACAAAGGGCGATATCTCAAACACCCAAGAAAACATCGCCCCGTCAGTTCGGGGTGGCTGTCGCGCATATATGCGGGGCATCAGGGCATGCGGCGGCGTTCTGATTGACAGTCAAAAGCACGGCGAGACGTTCCGCCACTGGTCCCGCCTACTGGCGATGCCTCCCTAGGTCAAGCCTCAGAGCTACACCTCAGATGCTCACCAGGTGGGCGGTGGCCGACGTCGGTTGCGCGATGAATCTCACAGAACTAGCGCCGGGCCGTCGGCATCTGAGATTCATCAGTTTGGTCGGCGCGAGCATCTGACGATCCTGTCCGACGCGCCGGGCATCTGACACAACGACTGTCGCCGGCGACGCCACTCAGAAAACGAGGCGCTTGACGCCTCGGCGAGGATCGGGCTCGGGCAACCACGGGGAAAGACTGGCGCGCCCGGAGGGATTCGAACCCCCGACCCTCTGATCCGAAGTCCGGTTCCCGTCAGGGTGAGCAGCGGCAGTCGATTCGTGCGTGGAACGGCCATTGCGAGGACGCCGTTTTCGACGATTCCGGGGTGAGTCTGGATCCCGCTCCGGAGAGAGTCTTGATCCCATCGTGTGAACTTGAAAGAGTCCGATGCCCTAGACGGAATCGGCTTCCTTTAGGTGCGACGACTAGAGACCCGATTGTACGCCTCGAGGCTGACGCCTTCGCCGCCAGACGATCAGGCGATCGAGCTTGGCAGGGGCGAATTGAAGTTCATCGTCCCGCTCAGGGAGTCGCCGCGCTCGGTAGGGCTCTGAGCGCGACCGCAATCTGATCCTGCTCTCGACGATCGATTCCGACGGAGCTTGCCTCAGCCCGCCATTGGCCCACAGCGTCGGCTACGTCGGCGATGACGGCCCTCGCCGCCCTTTCACTCAGCCCGAAGAAGGAGCGGACGTCGAGCACATCCCGGGCGTCTGGCGACGCCACCTTGCCGTTGACCGCGGTCGCGTGCTCGCGCATCTCTCGCGCCGGGTTCATGTCGAATGCCGGCGCGAGTCGCCACCCGTCGGCATGCCGGAGGAAGCCATGGTTGCGCAGGTGATCGTCGCGGTTACCCGCGAGCACGTTGAAGGTCATGCGCCGGTAGAGCTGCATGAGGTCCTCGCGGACATGGTCTGGCCCCACGTGGTCGGTGATCGCCTGGACGATGTCGATGTAATCGGCGCCGAGCGTGTCCGTCCGGCCAGTCATGGTCACGGCGGAGGCGTAGAACCTTCTCCCCGTGGGCGTTCGGTCGAAGCGGCGGGTCGCAAACGTGCGCATTGGCCCTACGACGGTGACGAGCTCCGTCTCGGCGACCTCGATTCCGGCCGCCCGCGCCAGGTTGGCGTACACGTGCTCCCAGGCCGCAACGTCACGCCGGTCGGTCTTTGACGGAAACTTGGCGATCCAGAGGCTGCCATCGGGCGCGACATAGTTGGCCTTGGGTCGAGCCCCACCCAGCGACGAGCCGGGCGCAACGAGCAAGGCAATCTGGTCCGATGTGATCGAGTCTGGGTCGTCTTCAAACCGACGAGCCATCGCCTGGAGTTCACGAAGGCGAGTGAACGGCGGAACGGCTGGCTCGCGATCGGCGATGAATGGGCCGTTCACTCCGCGACGGAGCCGCAACGCCCCCATGCGCGTCTCGTCGGCGACTCCGGCCATGAACTCCCAGGCGTCCAGGTCGCGACCCTCGCGACGAACCATGAGGGCCTCGCCCCACTTGTCTGGGGCGGTGTCGGCGAAGATGCCCGGCACGCGCCGGCCCGGCACCATGTACTGGACCTCACTCAAGGGCAGCGCCGGGTCGATGGGGAAGTTGCGGCCGACGTCGTCGAGCCACGAGCGCGCGTACTCGAAGGCGACCGAGAGTATGGCGCCTGGCCAGCGGGTCAGTACGCCTACTGGGCGGGCCTCCCCGAGCTCGGGCGCGTCCAGGACGACGACGAGGTCCTGACGGCTAGAGTTCATCGGCGAGGCCTCGAGACTTGCGGCGGCGCGGGCGGCCCAGTCGTTCGTCGGCGATTGCAGCGCCGGGCTCGTCGTGCTCCGCGATGCGGTCAAGGTCGGACGCGAGCCCAAGGACCTCCAGGTAGCGGGCGAGAACCGCGGCGCTGACAGTAAGGTCGCCGTGCTCGAGGCGCGCGATGGTAGGGCTCGACGCGACCACGCGTGCGGCCATGTCGGCGATGCTGATTCCACGCCGTCGTCTGGCGAGTCGCAGACGCGCACCGAGTTCGGCTGCCTGCCGCTGAGTTGCCGGGAAGACGGCTCGCTTGGTTCTGCTCATACAACATACTATTGGCCATAGACTGCTCTATAGTCAAGAGTATATTCCCTAATGGAAGATTCAGGCCGCGGGCCGTCGAGGAAGGCGACCAATGAATCCGCCGGAATCATGGCGCCGCTTCGAGACGAAGGCGGACCCGGGACGGCAAAACACGCGCTGGCATTGCGTAGTGATTCGGGCTCTGCGCATTGATCCCGTCGACCTGCGATACCTCGTTAGGTCAAGCCTCAGATCTACTTCTCAGATGCTCGCCAGGCGGCCGTGGCTGATGCCGATGGCTTCGTGAATCTCACAGAACTAGCGCGGGGCCGATAGAACCAGCGCGGGGACGTGGGCCTCTGACTTAATCCGTTTCGTCGGGGGCGAGCATCTGACTATCCTGGCTAACGGGCTGGGCATCTGACACTTCGGCTGCCGCCAGCGACGCCACTCAGGGAAACGAGGCGTTTGACGCCTCGGCGACCGATCGGGCTCGGGTAACCTACTGGAAAGAGTGGCGCGCCCGGAGGGATTCGAACCCCCGCCCATCTGATCCGAAGTCCGTTTCCCGTTACGGTGAGCAGCGAGAGTCGATTCGTGCGTGGAACGGCCATCGCGAGGACGCCGTTTTCGTCGATTCCGGGGTGAGTCTGGATCCCGCCCTGGAGAGAGTCTTGATCCCATCGGGGAAACTTGGAAGAATCCGATGCCTTCATTGGCTTCATGTTCTTTCAAATGCCCACGACCGGAAGGCGATCATACGCCTAGATGCGGCCATGCCCCGTCAAGTGGTGTAAATCGACCTCCAGCCTGTGAGCGCAATCAGACGGCAACGCCCTCCTTCAGCAGATCTCCGAGGGTGGTCGCGGGGACACCGCCGATCAGCCGGTGCATCGACGCCTGGGGCAGATAGCGCTTGTTCAGGGTCAACCACTCGTCGTGCTGCTCGACCAGGACGGCCGTGCCCAGGCGAAGCAGCGCCTCGCCGTTTGGGAAGATGCCGACGACGTCATGGCGGCGGGCGAGCTCGCGGTTGACGCGCTCGATCGGATTGCTCGACCAGATCTTGGTCCAGTGCTCGGGCGGACAGGCCAGATACGCGAGGACGTCGTCCTCGGCGGCGGCAAGGATCGCCGCCGCCTTTGGAAAGCTCGTCTCGAGGCGCTCGACGACGGCTCGGAGTTGTGCTCGCGCGGACGGCTCGTCGGGCTGAGCGAAGATCGTCCGGACGAAGGCCGCGACCATCGCCGAGGCGCGCCGCGGGACCTGGGTCAGGATGTCGCGCAGGACGTGAACGCGACACCGCTGCCAGGCCGCGCCGTCGATGAGCTTGACCGCCTCCCGAAGACCCAGGTGGGCGTCGCTGATGACCAGGCGCACGCCGGACAGCCCGCGATCGAGCAACGAACGGACGAAGGCCCGCCAGGACGCACCCGACTCGACCGCGGCAACCGTGCAGCCGAGGACTTCGCGCTCGCCGCGCTCGTTCACCGCGATCGCGACCAGAAGTGCCGCGGGCACGATCCGGTGCGCCTCCCGGACCTTGGCCAGACGAGCGTCAAGCCACAGATACGGGTAGCGGAGGGCACCGAGTGGTCGCTCCCGGAACGCCCGCAGCTCGGTGTCGAGCTCGACGCAAAGCCGGCTCACGGCGCTCTTGCTGATGCCACTCGCTCCCATCGCTCGGACGAGGTCGTCGACCTTGCGAGTCGAGACGCCCTGGACGTAGGCCTCCTGGATGACCGCGACGAGGGCCCGTTCGGCGCGCCGGCGCGGTTCGATGAGCCAGTCCGGGAAGTAGCTGCCGGAGCGGAGCTTGGGAACCGCGAGTTCGAGGCTGCCCAAGCGGCTGTCGAGATCGCGGATCCGGTGGCCGTTGCGCTGACCCAAGCGTTCGGGCGTCCGCTCGTATGGACCTGCCCCGAGACGCTCGGTCACGTCGGCCTCCATGAGTTCCTCGATCGCCCAGCGCAGCGCCTCGCGCAGCACGTCGGGCTCCCCGGAAGTTGTGGCCTGTTCGAGTCTGGTGACGAGTGCGATCCTGTCAGCGGCCATCGTGGCGGTCCTCCCAATTGACGTGGAACATCAACTGGAAGACCACGCGGTGGCCCTCGCCGTCAAGGGCCTCGATTTACACCAGCTCCTGGGACACTACTCTAGATGCCGATTACTCGGCGGCCAGACCAACCGAACGAGCGCTGCCGGAATGCGAGCAGAGGCAGTCGAGTTGTTCGTTCTCAGGTGTGAGATCGCCCCAAGCTGTCGAAAGATTGCGAGGGACGCCCAAGGGTGTGCGCGCCGAAGCCACCATTGCCTAGCCAACTGGCGACCTGTCGTTGACCTTGGCAACTCAACGAACATGGCGGTGCCCTGGCGAGAGGATGAGTCGAGATGACCACCCGAACGCCGCGAGCTCGCGCACCGAGCCGGCCTCGCGACGGGTCGTGCCGGGCCGCTCGAATAGAACCTCACGTCCACGGTTCAGGCCCATGTCGCACCCATGGACTCGAGTGGATCGTGCTGCGTCCAGCGCCGAATCGCGGATTGCCGGTGGAGGGCGAACACGGACCTCCCAAACCTTGACGGCCCGCCGGATCAGGCGCCTGAAGTCTTAACCCCAAAAGCCTTGATGACGCGCGCACTTTCTTCTGGAGTCAGGCCTTCCGCTCGGCCGCCGGCCAGGATGTCCATGTATTCGAAGGCGGCCGCCGCCTCGGCATACTCGATCCGGTCCGCGACTCGCGTCACCGAGCGATCCGATCGCGCCATGACTCCGTGCTTACTCCACAGCACCACCCTGTGGTGCCTGATGCTAGCCACCGTGGCCTCCATCAGAGCGTCTGAGCCTGGCATCTGGAACGGCAGGACGCCTATACCGGTCGGCAGGTTGACGATCGTTTCAGCTTCCCAGCGTAGAAGGCGTGCGTTGAAGAAAGCCTCATCGGCGTAACTCGGGATGTGGCTCAGATAGGTGAGATGGCGCGGCTGGGCGTGGATGATGGCGTGGAAGTTGGTGCCGGTCTCCTTGACCAGCGCCTCGTGGACGGCCAGGTGCGAGTTCCACTCAGTGGTGGGTCGTTCGAAGAGCCGCCCGTGGGCGGTATGCAACACAGCCGAGCGTCCGTCGGCCGAAATGACGGCCGCACCGAGGTTGGCCGCGGGATCGGTTCGGACGTCTCGCAGCCGACGTCCCGAACCTGTGACGATGACGACCCCGCCGGCTAGCGTGGGCACCGAAACGGGGAGCTCGATCGGTTCTTCAATAGGAAAGCGACGCCGGAGTTCGACCGGCCAGCCGACGTAGACGGAGATGTTCCCCGCCGCACCTTCACTGGCGTCGATATCAGCCAGACGCTGCCCCGCCTCACCGATCGAGGCCAGAACCTCTTCCAGCTCTGGGTATGGCTCGGGAAGACTCATTGACTGCCTCAATTCGACTGGTGTGTTCAGCAGGGACGCGGCGGTTGATCTACTCGGCTCCGATGAGGAGCACTTGGGACCCCTAAACGAATCGCCTGGGCCTCTGGTTTCAACGCCGACCGTAGAGCGGGCCAAACGTCTGACAAGCCCGGAAATCGGCACCTTCCAGATCAGCGGTGCCGAGCGAGCTCCACGCGCTCGGCCGATAGACTTGCTCGGCGGGAACGTTGTGCATGTTGACCGGGATACGGAGCATGGCGGCGAGTGTGATCAGGTCGGCGCCAATGTGCCCGTAGCTGATCGCGCCGTGGTTCGCTCCCCAGTTGGCCATGACCGTGTACACGTCGCGGAAGGCCCCGGCACCGGTTACCTCGGGCACGAACCAGTGGGTCGGCCAGGTGGGGTCGGTACGCTCGTCGAGGATCCGATGCACCTCGGGCGGCAGCTCCACCGTCCAGCCCTGAGCGAGCTGGAGCACCGGGCCAACCCCCGCGATCAGGTTAATGCGGCTCATCGTGACCGGCATACCGCCGCGCGAGATGAACTTCGACGAGAACCCACCTCCCCGGAAGTACTCGGTCGAGGCCGGATACCAGGTGGTCGCGTTGAGGCAAGCCTCGACATCGCGCTTTTCGATCTCCCAGAACGGCTTCATTGCCGGCTGACCCGCGATGTCCATCTGGCCGGTGGCGTCGAGCGACGCAGCGCCGCTGTTGATCAGATGGATCACGCCACCCGCGGCGGGGCCGTCGAGGGTGACGCCCGTGACACGCTTGACGGCTCCGGGGCTCCAGTACGTCCGGACGTCCGCGAAGATCTCGGGCCGGTTCGTCAGGACGTAGCTTAGTAGCATCGACGCGCCATTGAGGCTGTCGTTCTCAGTGGCGAACACGTACGGCGCCCGAATTCCATTCCAGTCGAACGACGAATTGAGGATCGCCTCCATGAAGTCGCCGTTGGGGAACTGGTCCGTCCACTGGCGCTGGCCCTGGAACCCGCCCAGTATCGCGTTGTGGCCGAGGGCCTCCTCGCCGTAGCCGAGATCGTCCAGACGCGAGTTACCAGTCAGCAAGTCGCGGCCGATCATGGTCATTTTGACCACGGTCTCCCAGTCGGCGTCTTTCTGCTCGCGGCTGCGCTGGCGGTGGGGCTTGTTCCGGTCCGCGCCCTCGGGGCAGTTCGCCCTCGTCCAGGCGAGCGCCCGGGTGTACTCGGCCTTGTCGTAGATGCCCTCGTTCATCCGGCGAGTCAGTTCGCTCATGTCGACCGTCTCGACGCGCATACCGAGATAGCGCTCGAAGAATGCGTCGTCAACGATCGAGCCGGCTATGCCCATCGAAGTGCCGCCGATGCTCAGGTATGACTTGCCGCGCATGATAGCCACGCCCAGGCCGGCCCTGGCAAAGCGGAGGAGCTTCTCCTCCACGTCAGGCGGGATCGAGGCGTCCGACGCGTCCTGGACGTCGTGCCCGTAGATACCGAACGCCGGCAGTCCCTTCTGCACGTGGGCGGCCAGAACCGCTGCCAGGTATACCGCTCCCGGGCGCTCTGTGCCGTTGAAGCCCCAGATGGCCTTTGGCGTGAGCGGGTCCATGTCCATAGTCTCTGACCCGTAGCACCAGCACGGCGTGACCGTGATCGACACTCCGACGCCCTCGCTCCGGAACATCTCCGCTGCCGCAGCCGCCTCGGCGACGCCGCCGATGCAGTTCGGGGCGATGACGCACTTGACCGGCGTGCCGTCGGGATAGCAGAGCCTGGCGCTCAGCAGGGCGGCCGTGGACCTCGCCATCGCCATCGTCTGGTCTTCGAGCGACTCTCGCACGCCGCGCTGCCTCCCGTCGATGGCCGGCCGAATCCCGATCCTCGGCCAGCTGCCCACGAAGCGCGGTCGACCCTGGCTGGCGACGGTGGATTTCGTGTCGAGGGTCGTCATCGTGTTCTCCTTCGGTCAGGGTCGGCTACTGTGAGGCGCTGGCCAGATACCGCCGGCGGGCGCGTCGGGTCAACTCGGCGGGACGACCCCGATGGTGAGCAGCAGGTTGGCATAGACTCGTCCCTCGCCGGTCGCTATGGCAACGGCGACGTCGGGGCCTCCAGCGGCGGCGTAGAACTCGAACCGTCCGAGGGACTCCAGTTCGATCCCAGGCAGCTGCTGTCTGAACTCGGCGAAGATCGCGGGCTCAGGACCCTTCTCGGGCATCATCACGTGCGCGCTCTCGAGAGGGATCGCATTCACAAGGACTTTCAGAACGTCGGTGACGCGGACGAGGTCTGGCGCCAGGTTCAGATAGATTCGTCGGGCCGAGGGGTGGCTCCGCGTCGCCAGAGGGTAGTTGCCGTCGGCTATTAGAACCTGAGCCCCGTGCCCGGCCTCGGCGAGACCACGGAGAATCTCCGGATGAAGCAGTTGGTATTTGAGCACGTGCGCCTCCGAGCCGGGAACGCCACCAATGTCGCCGAGGCCGAGAACTGGAACTGGTCTTACCACCGCATGTCCCGGCTCGAGGAGAGCCCGAAGGAACTCCGTTGTGCACGAGAGTCCCTTCGGGCATCAAGTCTTCAGGACACCTGGGTGTCGAGACTGCGGTTGCGAACGAACTACTGGTAGAGGTCCGCCACGATCTTGGGATCGGTGATGTTGGTCTTGTCGTACCAGTAGAAACCGGTGTCGATCGTTGCGGGTTGGCTAGTGCCCTGGATAGCCTTAACGGCGGCGATCACGCACTGCTGGCCGATGCCGACCGGGTTCTGGGTGATGGCGCCCATCTCGTCGCCGGCGTTGATGCCGTCGATCTGAGCCTTGCCCGAGTCATAGCCGGCGACGAGGACCTTGCCGCCGCCTTTGCCGGCTTCCTTGACGCCCTGAACGGCGCCCTCGGCGCCGCCTTCGTTCGTGCCGAAGATGGCCTTGATGTCCGGGTTGGCCGTGATCATCGCCTTGGCGATGTCAGCCGACTTCTGGATGTCGCCGCCGCCGTACTGGGGGCCGACGATGGTAATGTTGGGATACTTGGCCTTGATCTCGGCCAGGAAGCCGTCACGTCGGCTGGTCGCGGACTGCGCCACCTGGTCCTGAACGATCAGGCCGACCTTGCCGGAGCCACCGATGGCTTCCCCGATCTTGTCGGCGGCGACCGCCCCGGCCTTGGAGTTGTCCGTGGCCACGGTCGTCACCGGAACGAAGGGCTCAACGCCGGAGTCGAAGCCGATGACCGGGATCTTCTGGTCCGCGTACTTCTGAAGGACCGGCTGGTCTGCCTTGCCGTCGAGGGCTGCGAAGCAGAGCGCGTCCGGCTTCTTGGCCAGTTCCTGCTGGAGCAGGGAAATCTGGACGTCAACCTGGGTCTCGTTGTCCGGACCGATAAAGTTGATCGTGACGCCTTCCTTGGTCGCCTCGTCCTGGGCGCCCTTCCTGACCGCCACCCAGAACTGGTGCTGCCAGCCCTTGGAGATGATCGGGATGTACCAAACGGGATGGGCTGCCGCCGCCGGCGTCGCGGCCGGAGCATCTGTCGGAGCCGCCGTCGCGACAGGCGCCGTGGTCGCGGCCGGGGCCGGGGTCGGTGTGGCCGAGCTGCTGCACGCCGCGACGAGAATCGCGACGCTAGCAAGGCCTAGCAAACGCTTGTGCACCATTTGATCTCCTACCTCACTCCTACTGCCATGGTTGCCTCTGCTGGCACGGTACCGGGCCAACAATTAGGCCGAAGTTGGGTGCGCCCGTCACGACTGCCGTCCTCGGCGACGGACGATGTCGAGATAGACGGCGAGGATGACGACCACGCCGGTCGCGACGATCTGCCACTCCTGCGGCACGTTCACCAACTGGAGACCGTCGGCGAGCGTCTTGACGATGAAAGCGCCGATGACGGTGCCGAGGATCGTGCCCACGCCGCCGACGAGCGATGTGCCGCCGATGACAACCGCCGAGATCGCGTCGAGTTCGTAGCCATAACCGAGGGTCGGCTGGGCGGAGCTGACGCGGGCGGCCAGCAAGACGCCGCCCAAGCCCGCAAATAGACCGCCCAACGAGTACACGGCGATCTTCCACTTGACGACGCTGATCCCGGAAAGACGGGCCGCCTCTTCGTTGCTACCGAGCGCATATGCATAGCGACCCAGCGACGTCATGGAGAGAATGAAGCCGGCAAGCGCTGCGGCGCCCAGCATGATGATCGCGATGTTCGGAACTGGGAAAGCCGGGAGAATCGCCCCGACCGTTGAGCCCATGATCATTCCGTGAAGTTCGTCGGTCGGGAAGTAAACAGGCGAAAGACCAGCGATTACGAGTGAGAGACCACGGGCGACGTTGAGCGTCCCGAGCGTCGCAATGAATGGCGGCAGCTTCAACTGCGCGATCAGGACGCCGTTGAGGAATCCCATCACACCGCCCGTCGCGACGCCGATCAATATGCCCACCGGCACGGGCAAACCCCATCTCGCCACGGCGGTGGCACACATGACCGAGGCCATTGTCATGACCGTGCCGATGGAGAGGTCGATGCCGCCGGTCACGATGACGAACGTTTCGCCGAGGGCGAGCACGCCGACGACCGACGTCGCAATGAGGATGTTGTTCAGGTTGTCGAAGTTGAAGAAGAACGGCGACCAGAAGCTGAACAGGAT
>Ga0302322_100004458_pt1 | contig 12174 bp, 11 predicted proteins | sample Fen_T0_2_FD_203757 | JGI IMG/M metagenome (GOLD analysis project Ga0302322, IMG submission 203757) | Peat permafrost microbial communities from Stordalen Mire near Abisko, Sweden - Fen_T0_2 | ecosystem: Environmental > Terrestrial > Soil > Wetlands > Permafrost | place: Sweden: Abisko... | reverse complement strand
CGATGCAGGTCCGGCGCCCGTCAGTCAGCTCGTGGCCGGCCAGCGGGCGCCCGAGGCCCGCTCGCTGTCGCGGACGGCGAGCTCGACGGCCCGACGAGCCCGGCGGCCCGCGCGCACGGCGCGCAGCACCCGAACCCGGCGGGCCTGCAGACAGGCCTCTCTGTGCCGCTGCCGTGCGAGTTCTTGATGGAGATGTCCGTACATGGCGGTGCTCCCCTGGTAGTCCCGGCCCTCGGCCGGTGCGATCGGGCGGTCCTGGTCGATCTCTCGCTGGTCGGTCGTGGGACGGCGGCTCCCGCCGCCCGTCCGGGCGCCGACGGGGAGGCCGGTCACGCGGCCACCTCGTTCTTCCGCGGGCGACCGCGCGGGCGCTTGCGGGGTACGACGACCCCCGCGATGAACAGCTGCCCGCCCCACACGCCCCACGGCTCGCGCCGCTCGACGGCACCGGCGAGGCACGCCTCGACGATCGGGCAGGTCTGGCACAGCGCCTTCGCGAACTCGACGTCCGCGGGCGCCTCGGCGAACCACAGCTCCGCGTCGTTGACGCGGCACGGGGTCGGCTCCGTGGCGGTCTCGGGGACCTCCTCGATCAGGCGGTCCAGCAAGGCCGTGAGCTGCATCGCCGTCACCTCCTTCTGTCTCCGCGGCCCTGCGCGGCGGACCGCTCCAGCCGCCGGGGGTCGTCCGGCGGTCGGCACCCCCGGCAAGGGGGTGCCTGGCGGGATCCGCGGGGGAAACGATGAAGGCCGCGGATCCCTGGTCGGGTTCCGCGGCCTTGGAGGCGCCGGCGCTCTGTGAGCTAGACCGGTGGTCTCAGGACGGGGGAACCCGGGTCGTGCTTGTCGAACTGGCGGACGTTCCGGTGCTGCGACGTCTGCTCCGGCGTGCCGGACCGGTGGGCCGCCGCCACGTCGAGGCGCGACGTCCCGATGCCGATGCCGGAGGCAGCGGCCGAGCCGGGGCGGTAGGAGCTGGCGTGCAGGCCGTCACGGGACGCCGGCAGGCAGAGCTCCGCCAGGAAGGCGGCCTGCATCGGCGCCAGCGTGCGAAGGCGCGCGGAGGTGGCGGCACGGCCGAAGCTCGTCACCGCATTCCAGCTGGTCATTCCGCTCATCGTTGCCACCTCCTCGAGTCTCCCGGCCGCGCGCGGACGCACGGGGTGCTGATGTTGTGCTTCGAGGCTAGGGGACCCGCCCCCGAGGGGGCAACGCATTATTCGGCGAGTTCCCGGGAAGTTTTCCCGGCCTCGAGGATCCGCAGGACGTCGGCGCCGTAGCGGTCGAGCTTGGTCGCTCCGATCCCGGGGATGCGGGCCAGCCCGGCGGTGTCGCGGGGCAGCAGCTCGGCGATCGCGACGAGCGTGGCGTCGGTGAAGACGACGTACGGCGGCACCCGGGTGCGCCCGGCGGCCTCGGCCCGCCAGGTGCGCAGCTCTTCCAGCAGGTGCTCGTCGTAGCTCGGCGGGCACGACCCGCAGCGCCCCACCTTGCGCTCGGCCCCCGCCGTCAGGGTGGCCCCGCAGACGCGGCAGGCCGCGCGCGTGACCGGGGTCGGACCGGCCGCGGCGCCGGACCGGCCGCCGGTGGTGCCCGGCCCGGCCCCGCGGCGCCCGCCCGCGGCGCCCCCGGCCGGACCGCCCGCCAGCACGCCGTCGGGCAGGTCGGTGAGGAACCGGGACGGCGAGCGCGCGGCCCGCCCGCCCGGCGTCCGGGCGCGGGACCACGACAGGGACAGGTGCTCGCGGGCCCGGGTGATGCCCACGTAGAGGAGCCGGCGCTCCTCCTCGACGGCCTCGCGCCCCTGCGCCAGCGAGATCGGCAGCAGGCCCTCGCAGAGCCCCACGATGAGGACGGCGTCCCACTCCAGGCCCTTGGCGGCGTGGAGCGAGGCCAGGGTGACGCCCTCGACCGTCGGCGCGTGCTGGGCGTTGGCGCGCTCCTCCAGTTCGGTGACGAGCCGGTCGAGGGGGGCCTGCGGGTCGGCCTCGGCGAGCTGGTCGGCGAGCACGGCGAGCGCTTGGAGCGACTCCCAGCGCTCCCGCACGGCCCCGCCGCCCGTCGGCGGCTGCGGCGACCACCCGGCGGACGCCAGGACGTCGCGGGCCTCCGCGCCGAGCGGGCGGCCGCCCTCGGACGCACGGGCGGCGCCGCGCAGCAGGAGCAGCGCGTCCCTGACCTCCTTGCGGGCGAAGAACCGCTCCCCGCCGCGCACCAGGTAGGGGACGTCGGCCTCGGCCAGCGCCTGCTCCAGCTGCTGGGACTGCGCGTTCGTGCGGAACAGGACGGCGATCTCGCTCGCCGGGGTGCCCGCGGCGAGCAGCGCCTTCACCCGGCCCGCGACGGCGAGGGCCTCGGCGACGTCGTCGTCGTGGACGGTGAGCCGCGGCACCGGACCGTCGGGGCGCTGGGCCTGCAGGGTGAGCCGGGCCCGCTCGGGCACCACGGACGGCGACGACCGGTGGAGCAGCGCGTTCGCCAGGCGCACGACCTGCGGCGTCGACCGGTAGTCGCGCACCAGCCGGACGACGCGGGTGCCCGGGTGGCGGCCGGGGAAGTCGAGCAGGTGGTGCGGCGAGGCCCCGGTGAACGTGTAGATCGTCTGGCTGGGGTCGCCCACGACGCAGACCGAGTCGCGGTCGCCGCGCCACAGGTCGAGCAGGCGCTGCTGCAGGGCCGACACGTCCTGGTACTCGTCGACGACGAAGTGCCGGTACTGGGCCCGGACGGCGCCGGCGACGGGCGCGGACTCCTCCAGGATCCCCACGGTCAGCAGCAGCACGTCCTCGAAGTCGATGACGTTGCGGTCCGTCTTGACGTCCTCGTAGACCTCCAGCAGGCGGGCGACCGTCGGGACGTCGAACCCGCCCGGCTCCCCCCGGCCCTCCGTGATCGCGGCGGCCGGGTAGGACTGCGGCGTCAGCAGGGTGACCTTCGCCCACTCGATCTCGGCGGCGAGGTCGCGGACGGCGGCCCGGTCGACGGCCAGCCGCAACCGCGCCGCGGCGTCCGCGACGAGCCCGGCCTTGTGCTCCACCAGGGCGGGCACCGCGCCGCCGACCACCTGCGGCCAGAAGAAGGTCAGCTGCCGCAGGGCCGCGGCGTGGAAGGTGCGGGCCTGCACCCCGGCGACGCCGAGCGCCCGCAGCCGCCCGCGCAGCTCGCCCGCGGCCCGGGCGGTGAAGGTGACGGCCAGCACCTGCTGCGGCACGTAGACGCCGCTGTGGACGCCGTACGCGATCCGGTGGGTGATCGCCCGCGTCTTGCCCGTGCCGGCGCCGGCCAGCACGCAGACCGGGCCGGACAGGCAGGTCGCGACCTCGCGCTGCTCCGGGTCCAGCCCGTCGAGGACGGCGTCGGCGTCGGACACCGTCCCATCCAAGCAGGCGGCACCGACACCCCGGGCCGGCGACCCCGGCGGCCTGGCGCCCCGGCGGGCCCGGCGGGCCCGGCGGGCCCGGGAAGCATGGGCGGCGGCCGGTGGTTCCTACCTGTCGGTGAGGCGGGCGCCGTCCGCCCCGCACACGACCCGAACTGGAGGGGACATGACGCCGCCCGAGGCCGGCACGATCACGATGTACTCCACGACCTGGTGCGGTTACTGCCGCCGGCTGAAGACCCAGCTCGACCGCGAGGGCATCGGCTACACCGAGGTCGACATCGAGCAGGTGCCCGACGCCGCCGCCTACGTGCGCGAGGTCAACAACGGCAACCAGACCGTCCCGACGGTGCTCTTCCCGGACGGCACCGCCGTGACCAACCCGTCGATCGCCGAGGTCAGGACGCGCCTGGCCGCGTGACGGCGGGCCCGCTCGACGCGATCAGCCCGACCAGCCCGCAGGGGCTGGCCGGGCTGGTCGCCGACCTCGCGCTCGGCACCCCCGGGCTGCGGGTCGGGGTCGACGGCCCGGTCGCCGACGACGCGCACACCCTCGCGGACGGCGTCGCCGACGAGCTCGCGCGGCGCGCCGTCCCGGTCGCCCGGGTGTGCGCCGACGACTTCCTGCGGGCCCGTTCGCTGCGGCTGGAGCACGGCCCCGCCGACCCGGACGCGTTCGCCGAGGGCTGGTACGACCTGGCCGCGCTGCGCCGCGAGGTGCTCGACCCGATGGAGCCGGGCGCCGACGTCCGCACCTGGCTGCCGCGGCTGCGCGACGCGGCCACCGACCGCCCGTACCGGCAGGCGCGCCGCGACGCCGTGCCCGCGACCGTGGTCGTGCTGGACGGCCGCTTCCTGGCCCGCTGGGAGATCGCCGACGCCGTCGACGTCCGCGTGCACCTCGACGTCTCCCCCGCCGCCCGCGAGCGCCGCGTCCCGGCGTCCGAGCGGGCCCGGGTGCTGCCCGCCTGGTCGGCCTACCTGGACCGGTTCGACCCCGCGAGGACGGCGGCGCTCGTCGTCCGCCACGACCGGCCCTCCCACCCGGCCGTCCGCCGTCCGGGCCCGCAGTCCTAGCCTCCGGGATGCCGGATGATGTGACACATGGCACCGACGGACGCGAGCAGCGCATCGCCCGACTACGACGCCCTGCTGGCGGCGGGCCGGGCCCTGTTCCCCGGGGTCCGCATCGGGCGCCCCGGGCGCTCGCGCGGCTACCGGGCGACGACCACCGTCCTGCGCGTGCTCCGCGCCCGCTGGAAGATCGACGTCGAGGGCGCCGGGAACGTCGCGGGGGGACCGGCGTTCCTCGTCGGCAACCACGTGTCGGCCCTCGACCCCCTGGTCGTGGTGGCGGCGACGCCCTGGCGGGTCAGCGCCTTCACCAAGGTCGAGTGGTTCCAGGGGCGAGGGGCGGTCTTCTTCCGGCTGATGGGCCAGATCCCGCTGCGCCGGGGCGACCGGGCCGTCACCGACTGGGCGATCGACATGGCGTCGGCGGCGCTCGCCGCGGGCAGCGCGATCGGGATCTACCCGGAGGGCAGCCGGTCGCCGGACCCCACCAAGCTCCACCGGATCCACGGCCGGGTGCTGCTCCCCCTGCTCGCCGCGAATCCCGACGTGCCGGTCCACGCCGTCACCACCGCCTACACCCACCGGCGGCGGCGCCGCACGCACGTCCAGGTGCGGGTGTCGCCGCCGCTGCCGCTCGACGTCGCCGCCCTGACGGACGCCGAGATCCTCACCGCGGTGCGGGACGCCCTGCTCGCCCTCGGCGGCCAGACCTACGTCGACGCGTCGTCCCACGCCGTCAAGGCCCGCCGTCAGGCAGCCCCGCCCCCACCCCCACCATGATCATGCAATCACGGAGGGGGTGGGGGCGGGGCTGCGGGTCAGCGCCAGGGTTCGGCGTCGGCGTCGGTCAGGGGGCCGCCGTACCAGTCCTCGACCAGCCGCCGGGCGATCGACACGGGCGGGGGCAGCAGCAGCTCGCCGGTGGCGACGTCGAGCGCTAGCTCCTCGCGCGTCCACCAGCGGGCGCTCTCCAGCTCGGCGCCGTCGACGGTGATCCCGGTGCCGAGCGCCCGGCCCCGGAAGCCCAGCATCAGCGACGCCGGGAACGGCCACGGTTGGGAGCCGCGGTAGCTCACCTCGCCGACGACGACGCCCGCCTCCTCCCACACCTCCCGGCGCACGGCCGCCTCCAGCGACTCCCCCGGCTCGACGAACCCGGCGAGGCAGGAGTACCTCCGCTGCGGCCAGTTGACGTGCCGGCCGAGCAGGATCCGGTCGTCGGCGTCGGTGATCGCCATGATGACGGCGCCGTCCGTGCGGGGGTAGTGCTCCCCGCCGCAGCGGGGGCACAGCCGCGACCACCCCGACTGGACGACGTCCGTGGCCGTCCCGCAACGCGAGCAGTGGGCGTGCCCGGCGTGCCAGTGCGCCATCGCGACCGCCGTCGTCAGCAGGCCGGCGGCGGTGTCGTCGAGCAGCGTGCCGACCTCCCGCAGCGACGCCCAGCGGGTGCCAGGCAGCGCGTGCTCGGGCTGGGACGGGGGGCCCGCCTGGGCGCGCGGCAGGCCGCTCCCCTTGAGCGGCGGCTCCAGGCGCGCCAGGGCGACGTGGTGCGGGCCGGGCCCGTCCGGGCCGGGCGCGTCGTGGCCGAGGTAGAGGCGCACGACGCGGGCGTCCGGAGCCCACGCCTTCTCCTGCAGGGCGAGCGCGGTCGCGGGGTCGGTGAGCGCCAGGGTGGGCACGGCGCCGCCCGTCACCGGGGCGAGGTCGCCGTCGAGGAGCAGGACGCGCGTCGAGACGTCCGCGAGCAGCCGGTCGAGCAGGCCCTCCTGCCCGCGCAGCTCGGCCGCACGGTCGACCGTGGCGCGGGACAGGGCCAGGCGGTCGAGAGTCACGCCGTCAGGGTAGCCGCGGGGGGCGGGACGCGCCGTCGCGCACCCCTTCGGACCCGCCGTCGGCGCGGGCGGGGTGCCGGGAGCCGCAGGTGGGACGCCAATCGCGGGGAGTCGGCCGGGCGTGCGGGGCTGGACACCGTACCGTGGGGACGTGCCGGTCCGAACCCCTCTCGCGCTCGCAGCCCTGGCCGACGCGGCCGTCGAGGGCCTCGAACCGGTGGCCGTCCGCGACCTGCCGACCACCGTGAAGGACCTGGACTGCGCCCTCGTCGAGGACGAGTCGGGGCGCCGGTGGGTGGTCCGCTCCCCCCGGACGGCCGCCGCGGGGGCCCGGCTGGAGGCCGAGGGACGGCTGCTCGGCGTCCTCGCGGGGTGGCTGCCGTACTCGGTGCCCAACGTGGAGGGCAGCGCGTCGCTGCCCGAGGGCGGGCGGGCCGTCGTCCACCGGACGCTGACGGGCGCCCCGCTCGACCTGGCGTCGTTGCAGCCGGGGAACCCGCTGGCCGCGGCCGTCGGCCGGGCGCTCGCCGCGCTGCACGACGTCCCGGAACGGCTCGTCGAGGACGTCGGGCTGCCCGTCTACACGGCGGACGAGTACCGGCAGCGGCGGCTCGCCGAGGTGGACCGGGCCGCCGGCAGCGGGCACGTCCCGGCGACCCTGCTCGCCCGGTGGGAGCACGCCCTGGAGGAGGCGGGCGCGTGGCGGTTCGTGCCGTGCGTCGTCCACGGGGACCTGGCGCCCGAGAACGTGCTCGTCGACGGGAACCGGGTGACCGGGATGCTGGAGTGGGCGGAGACACGCCTGGCCGACCCGGCCGACGACTTCGCCTGGCTGGCCTCGGGCTGCACCCCCACGACGCTGGACGCCGTGCTGGAGGCCTACACGGTCACCCGGCGCGCCGAGCCCGACAAGGACCTGCTGCGCCGGGCCCGGCTCGCCGCCGAGCTGGCCGTGGCCCGCTGGCTGCTGCACGGGGTGACCAGCGACGACCAGGCGGTCATCGAGGACGCCGTGGGCATGCTCACCGACCTCGACGCCGCGGTCGCCGGCACCGCGTGGTGACCCCGCGGCCGGGCGAGCTGCGGCTGGCGTCGGTGAACCTGTTCTCGGGCCGGTCGCCGGCCGACGGCCTGATCGACCACGACCGGGTCGCCGCCGCGGTGGCGGGCCTGGAGGCGGACGTCGTCGCGCTGCAGGAGGTCGACCACGCGCAGCCGCGGTCCGGGCTCGCGGACCAGGCGGGCCTGGTCGCCGCGGCCACCGGCGCCGTCACGCACCGGTTCGTCCCGCTCGTGGCCGGGACGCCCGGCGAGCCGGGCTGGACGCGCGCCGACCCGCACCGGGAGCCGGACGGCGCGGCCACCCCCCGCGGCCCCACCTACGGGATCGCGCTGGCCAGCCGGCGCCCGGTGACGGCGTGGCACGTGCTGCCCCTCGACCCGCCGCGCGGGCGCTGGCCGATCCCGGTGCCGTCCCAGCCCGGACGGGTGCCCCTGCGGCTGCTGTGGATCCGCGACGAGCCGCGCGGCGCCGTCGCCGCCGTCCTCGACGACCCGCCGCTCGTCGTCGCCTGCACCCACCTGTCCTTCGTGCCCGGCGTCAACGCCCGCCAGGTGCGCCGGGTGCGCACCTGGCTCGCCGCGCTCGCGGCCGGGCTGGACCGGCCCGCCGTCCTGCTGGGGGACCTCAACCTGCCCGGCGGCCTGCCCGCCCGGCTCACCGGCTGGACGTCGCTGGTCACCGCCCCCACCTATCCCTCGCCGGCGCCGCGCTTCCAGGTCGACCACGTGCTCGCGACCGGCCTGCCGCCCGGCACGACGTGGCACGCGGACGTCGTCCGCCTCGCGTTCAGCGACCACCGCGCCGTCGTCGTCGACCTCGCCCTGCCCTGATCAGGTCCGGGCGGCCGGAGGGCGGGACCGCCTGATCGCCGCCCGCTGATCCCGGCCGGGCGGGCCGCTCGATCACCCGTGCGGGCTACAGTCCGGCGGCCCGGTGCCGATGCCAGAGACATGGCCGCACCCGCCGCCGAGCCGTTCGGCACCCGTCGACCACGCTGGTCGGCCCCCGTCGATCTGCTGCTGTCCCGCCTGCGCAGCAGCGCCCGGCTCGGCCTGCTGGTCGTCCTCCTCGTCATCCCGACGGTGCTCGCCAACTGGGCGTTCGCGGGGACCGTCTCGGGGCAGGTGCAGTTCAGCGACGCCGAGCGCCAGGGCGTCGTCGCGCTGCGGCCCGCGCTGGCGGCGCTGGGCGCCGTGGTCGACGGGAAGTCCGCGCCCGACCTGGAGGCCGTGCACCGGGCCCTCACCGCGCACCCGCTGCTGGCGGCGGACCGGCAGTGGGAGGCGGTCCGGACGACCGCCGCGGCCGTCGCCGCGAAGGACACCCCGACCACCCGGGTGGGCCTGGCCACCGCGCTGGCCGACCTGATCTCGCAGGTCGGCAACACCTCGAACCTGATCCTCGACCCCGACCTCGACTCCTTCTACCTGATGGACGCCCTGGTCGTGCAGGTGCCGAAGCTGCTGCTGACCGCCGCGACCGCCGCCGCCCCGGACGGCACCGCGGCCCGCACCGACCAGGTCGCCGCCCAGGCCGTCGCCGCCGGCACCATCGCGGGCGCGGCCACGAACCTGGCGGGCGACGTCCAGACCTCGACCCGCAGCTCGAAGGCCGCCGGCCTGGCGGCCCGCGAGGCCCCGCTGCTGCTCGTCTCGCAGGCCGGGTCGACGCTCGCGCAGGTGCTCACGAGCACGCTGGACGCGCCCGTCGCGGCCGAGCCGACCGCGCTCACCGGGACCGTCGCCGGGATCGCCCCGGCGGTCGCCGCCCTCGACGACCTGCTCGGCACCCGGATCGACGGGCTCGTCGAGCGGCGCACGCAGACCCTCGCCGTCACCCTCGCCGCGCTGCTGCTCGCCGTCTGGGTCGCCGCGGCGGTCTGGTGGCGCACCCGCACCGACGTCCGCGAGGTCGTCGGTGCGGTGACGGCGCTCGCGGCGCACGACCTGGCGCCCCGTCCGGTGCCGCGCGGCCGGGACGAGTTCGGCGACATCGGCCGGGCGGTGGCCGAGGCCCGGCGGCAGCTCGCGGAGGCGTCCGCCGCGCTCGAGGAGGCGGCGGTGGCCCGCGAGCGGCAGATGCGCGCCGGGTTCGTCCAGCAGCGGCTCGCCGAGCGGCAGGCGCGCCAGCGGGCCCAGGGCGTCATCGACGAGACGGCGCACGTCGTCGTCGACGAGCTCACCGACGTCGTCCAGCAGGTCAACGTCGTGCGGGCCGCCGCCACGACGATCGACGACCGGGTGCGGACGGCGGACACCGTCACCCGTGGCGTCGTCGAGCGGGCGCAGGAGGCGGACCGGCGGGTGACGGCCCTCGCGGGCAGCCTGGAGCGGGTGCAGTCGATGGCCCATCTCATCGCGGGGATCGCCGACCAGACCCGGCTGCTGGCCCTGAACGCGACCATCGAGGCCGCGCGGGCGGGCCGGGCCGGGCGCGGGTTCAGCGTGGTGGCGCAGGAGGTGAAGAACCTCGCCGTGACGACGGCCCGCTCGACCGGCGAGATCACCGCCACGATCGCGTCGCTGCAGCAGGACGTCGAGGGGGTGGCGTCGTCGATCGTCCTGATGTCGGAGGGGATCGGCGGCGTCGACGAGGCGACCGCCGTCCTCGCGAACGTCGCCACCGACCAGTTCGCCCTGGTGGACCGGCTCGACCAGTCCGTGACCCAGGCCATGAGCCGACTGGAGGACATGGCCTCGCTGACCGAGAAGCTGGAGCGCCGCCGCCACGAGCGGCTCCCCGCGGTCGGCGACGTCCGGCTCGCGTTCCGCGGCAAGGAGCTGGACGCCCGCCTCTCCGACCTCAGCCTGGGCGGGATCCGCTGCCTCGTGGCGCGGGACGGCGCGCCGCAGCTGGGCGACGAGCTCGACGCCGAGGTGATCCTGCCGAGCGGGCCGGCGTCCGTGCGGTCGGTGGTGGTGCACCGGCTCGACCTCGAGGACGACGCCCAGCTCGGCCTGGAGTTCGGGCCGGTCGACGAGGACGTGCGCGAGCGCCTCGCGGCCTACCTGAGCACCATCTCCCCGGAGCTGACCGGCGCCTGACGCCCGCGCGGCACGCCCGGGCGGGACGCCCGGGCGGCCCGGCCGGTCAGCCCTCGGCCGGTGCCACCGCGCGGGTGATCAGCGCGACCAGGCCGGCCTCGTCGAGGAGGTCGACCGGGCGGACGGTCGTGCCGGTGGAGGCGTGGAAGAAGGCGGCCGTCACCCGCTCCGGCGGGACACCGACGAGCCGCGACCAGGCCAGCCGGTAGACGGCGAGCTGAACGGACGCCGCCGCGGCGGCCTCCCCGCGCGGCGGGGCGCCGGTCTTCCAGTCGACGACGTCGTACGCCGGCCCGCCGCCGGTGCCGCCGGTTTCGCCGCCGGTGCGGAAGACCGCGTCGATCCGGCCCCGGACGACGACGCCCGCGACCGGCGTCTCCACCGTCACCTCGACCGCCTCCGGCACCCGGTCGGCCCACGGGCTCGCCAGGTAGGCGGCCTGCAGGTCGGCGAGGTCGGCGAGGTCGCCCACGTCGGCGACGTCGTCGTCCGCGGCGCCCGGCAGCTCGTCGACGTCGACCAGCGCCGCCGCCCCGAACCGGCGCTCGAGCCAGGCGTGGAAGGCGCTGCCGCGGCGGGCGTGCGGGTCCGGCGGCTGCGGCATCGGGCGGCGCAGGCGCAGCGCGAGCGCCGCCGGGTCGCGGGCGAGGGCCACCAGCCGGGACGCCGACAGGTGCGCGGGCAGCGGGACCTCCAGGCGCCGCCGCCCGACGTCGTCGCGCTCGGCGAGCAGCAGCTCCGCCTCCCGGAGCCACGCGACGTCGCCCTCGCCGTCCGACCCGTCGGCGCGCCCGTCGAGGGCCGCCAGCACGAGCTGCGCCCCCGCCGTCACCGCGGTCCGCCGCTCGCCGAGGACGTCGCGGGGCCAGTCGGCGCGCGGGGCCAGGGCGTCGCGCGGGTTGGCGGTCCCGGCGTCCGGCGGTTCCTGCCAGGCGACCTGCTCGACGCCGGGGACGGCGGCGACCTCCTCCAGGAACCGCGACGGCTCGCGCGGGCTGCCGCCGCTGCCCCAGACGGCGCCGGTCAGCAGCAGCTCCCGGCGGGCACGGGTGAACGCCACGTAGGCCAGGCGCCGCTCCTCGGCGACCTCGTGCAGGCCGCACCGGCTGCGGAACACCTCCAGCAGGTGCGCCAGCTCCTTCTGGGTGGTGGCCTGCTCGACCGGCCAGCGCGGCAGCCCGTCGGCGTCGCCGCGCAGCGGGTACGGCAGCGCGCCGAGGTCACCGAGCCAGCCGTTGGACGCCGCGGGCGGGCGCCCGTTGCGGCCCGCCGGAAAGGTGCCCTCCACCAGGCCGGTGACCGCGACGACGTCCCACTCCAGGCCCTTGGCGGCGTGGACGGTCAGCACCTGGACGGCGCCCGGCCGCGCCTGCGCGACCGGGGCGTCCAGGCCGCGCTCCCGCTCGTCGGCGGCGCCGAGCCAGGCCAGGAACGCGCCCAGCCCGGCGCGGTCGCCGCCCGTCGCGAACCCGGCCGCGACGTCGACGAACGCGTCCAGGTGGGCGCGGGCCGCCGCAGGCTGCACGCCGGGCCGCGCCGCCACCTCGACGTCGAGGAGCAGCGCCCGCTCGACGTCCTGCACCAGGTCGGGCAGCGGCAGCCCCACCCGGCCGCGCAGCTCGCGCAGCAGGCCCGCGAAGCGCTCCAGCCGCAGGCGCGCGGCGTCGCTGAGCCGGGGCCGCCCGGGCACGGACCAGTCCGGCGGGGGCAACTGGTCGAGGGCGTCGACGACGGACCGCTCGTCGACGGCGTCCGGCTCGGCCTCCTGCCGGGCGTCCCA
>Ga0302322_100004457_pt1 | contig 12174 bp, 7 predicted proteins | sample Fen_T0_2_FD_203757 | JGI IMG/M metagenome (GOLD analysis project Ga0302322, IMG submission 203757) | Peat permafrost microbial communities from Stordalen Mire near Abisko, Sweden - Fen_T0_2 | ecosystem: Environmental > Terrestrial > Soil > Wetlands > Permafrost | place: Sweden: Abisko... | reverse complement strand
TAGTGACATCAATTCAGGTTGCTCGGCCAACCCCCGCAAAAGCATGGCCCGCAGGGCAATGACGTTGGCAGGACGTTTCATGGCGCGATTGGATTGGAGTGATGTCAGCAATGTGTTCCCGTTCCGCCGGAAAAACGAGCCGGGATTGTCGAAATAATGCTATTTATTTTGCGAAAAATGCGCGTCCGCAAAATCCAGGTAGAGGTCCCAGTCGGTGGGCAGCACGTCATGCTTGCCCGTATGGCAGTTGAACCACACCGTATGCCGCAGCGGCTGGTCCAGCGGCGGGAACTCCGTTTCCGTGAGGCCGCTTTGGCCGAACAGCTCATAGACCGGCGCGGCGGCCCGGGCCGCCAGAAATTCCCCGCGCGGATCGCCCCAGCGGTCCTCGCTGCCCGTGCTCAGGAACAATGGCCGCGGCGCGATCAGCGAAAGGAGGAAATGCGAATCCACCGGCAGGCTGTTCCAGCGGTTCGAGAACTGGAGAAAGCTGCCGCTCATCCAATACGGAAAGCGCTGGCAGACGTCGTCCACCGTCTCGCCATAATCGCGCCGGGACAGCGCCGCCCCCATTTCGCCCGAGCAACTGGCGATCACTGCCGCAAAGCGTGTATCCTGCGCCCCCGCCCACAACACGGTTTTGCCCAGCCGCGAATGACCTTGCAGAATGACGCGCTCCGCATCCACATCCGGATCAGTGCTGAGATAGTCCAGCGCCCGGCTCGCCCCCCACGCCCACGCACTGATGGCCCCCCAGCTGTTGGTGGCCGGGTCCGGATAGTTTTTCCGCACGCCATAAGCGAAGCCCGCACCACCGGGCAGGTCCGGCTCGATTTCCCGGTAATCCAGGATGGCGATGCCGTAACCGCGGGCCAAGGTTTCGCTGATCTTCCAATTCCGTGACGCCTCCCCCCGCACCGGATTTTTGGGCATCGCCGGCTGGCCTGTTTTCCAGTTCCAGACCGGCAGGATGGCGATGGCCGGATCGTTAATCACCGTATAATTGCCATTGAATTGCAGGCACAGGAAAGTGGGACAATGGGGCTTGCCGACTGGCGTGTAGAGCAGCAAATGCGCCAGTGGCCCCCCGGCCGTGCGCGAGAAATTGATTTCGATTTGTTTGCGTATCGCTTTTCCGCCCAGCGCATTGGTTCTGGTTTCCCAGACCTGGAACCCCACGTTCGTCCACGGCGCCGGGCTGTGGCCAAAAATGAATTCGCGATACAGTTCCAGAATTTCCGGCCGCCGTGTGGCGAGCCACTGATTGCTGTTGGTCACCCGCAACCCCTCGCTGCCCGCCAGCGGATCGGGCAGGGTGAACTCCCCGACCTGCGCTTCGTCATAATTGGCGGCGCCAACCGGGGCCGCGCAAGCCGCCATAAAAAGTGTTGCCAGCCAGCATGTTAGAGTGGTTGTTGTTTTCATGGTTTTAATGGAGTTTTGAATCGGACGAGGGCGGCGCTGCTGGCGGGCAATTCCACGGAGACGTTGCCGGCCTTATCCGCCATAGGCATTCTGGCCCAACGCCCTGACCACCGTGCGTTATCTTGAATCTCAGCGCCGCCAAGTTGAATCCCCGTCTTCGCGCCCAAGTCGCCGTTAGGTGCCGTCAGTCGCAGGATTTCCCCGCGCCCGGTGTTGCCGACGGCCAAACAAACTCTTGCAGCGCGGGCGGTTGGGCCGTTTTCGCGGTTGATAAGCGTTACCCAGATCGTTTTGCCTTCGACCGTGGCGTAGGCGGCCAGATTGACCTGCTCCGGGTTGCTCATTGTTACCGGCACCAGTCGGCCGTGATTGCCCAGGGCAAACAGTTTCAGCGCATAGCCGAGCGGGTGCACGTTATAACCATTGGTTGCCGTCCAAAAGGCCGCATAGCGACACGGCTTGTTCATGTCTCGTGCCGCCACCTTGTCGCCGGTGTGAAAGTTGATGCCGCTGACCCCATGCGCCGCCAGCCACCACTGGTAATTCAATGCCCATAAGGCAGATGCGAAGGTGTCGCTCACCTCCGGCGCGCCGCCATCGTAGTAACTGTTGGCCTCCTCAAACCGGCACGTGAAGCCGCTGGCCAGCACCGCCGGCAGAAAATTGGCAGTAAACCGCGCATAATGCGCATCCATCTCCGGCCCAAGAATTTTCGCCCGCTCCGCCGCCGCATTCGTTGCCTTGCGCGCATCGCCACCCGGGTAATCATGCTGCGTAATAAACCTCACCCCCAGGATGCTGGCCAGATTGGTGGCGAACATCGCTGACCACGTCTCATGTCCCGGCGACACCCCCGGCCCGCTGAAGACCGCCCCCGGCGAATTCGTCGCCGCCGTGATGGTCGCCGCGTACCGCCGCCACTCGGTCAGATACGGCGCAAACTCCTTGCTGAACACGTTCGGCTCGTTGCCGATGGCGAAGCTGGCCAGTTGCCCGGAATAATGCCGCGAAATGTAATTCGCCATGTTCACCGCCGCCGCCAGCTCGCCTTGGTTGAGCCGCAGGGTGAAAATCACTTTCACCTTGGCCGCCCTGGCAAAGGCGAACAGTGCGTCCACATCTGACTCCGTGGGCGTGGGCAGGGTGGGGCGGTCCGCCGTGTTGCCGCCCACGCGCAGGCTCTGGATGCCCAGGGTGCGGAACATGGCGATGAGCGGTTGGTTGCGCGCGCTGAAATAATGCCAGCCATTGGTATCGGCCAGGACGCGTTGCATTTCAAAACTCAGTCCGAGAAAATCCGTGGGCACGGCCACACCGGGATTTTGCGGTGCGATCGCAATTTGAACCGGCGACTGCGCCCGGCTGCTGAGGGTGAGCAACGCCCCCATGGCCAGGCTCAACAGCCATTGGACTCGCCAGCGTTTTGGTTGGCACATGCCGACAGAGTGCCGGATTGAGGTTTCAAAGTCATTTATTTTGATGCCCGATACATTGGCTGTTCGCGCCGCGCGCCCGGCGCCCGGTCATCCCAACTTCTGGCGGCTCCTGGAGCACGTAGACGATCGGGACGGCTGGCCACCCCTTTTTTTAGAACGTGCTATCCCGCCCATATCGGATATGATGATCCTTTATGTCATTTAGCAGTCTTGGCCTTGATGCCAAAATTTTGAAAGCCGTGCAAGAAGCCGGCTACACCGAGCCCACGCCGATCCAGACCGCCGCGATTCCTCCCATCATCGCCGGCCAGGACCTCATCGGCATTGCCCAGACGGGCACTGGCAAAACCGCGGCGTTCACGCTGCCCATTCTCACCAAGCTGGCCGCCCAGCCCATCAGCCCGCGCCGCGGCACCCGTGTGCTGGTCATCGCGCCCACGCGCGAACTGGTCTTGCAAATCGAGGAGAACATCAAAGCTTACGCCAAACATCTTCCGCTCTCGGTTGCCACCGTGTTCGGCGGCGTCGGGGAGCAGCCCCAGATGCGGGCACTCCGCGCGGGCACGGATGTGATCGTGGCCTGTCCGGGCCGCTTGCTGGACTTGATGGGCCAGCGCTGCGCCGATTTCACCCAGTTGAAATTTCTCGTGCTGGACGAAGCCGACCGGATGCTGGACATGGGCTTTCTGCCGTCCATCCGCCGGATCATTCAGAGCCTGCCCAAACAGCGCCAGACGCTGATGTTTTCCGCCACGCTCTCGAAGGAGATCGAGGTGCTTACGCATGAATTTCAGCGCGCGCCGAAGGTGATCCAAATCGGTCGCCGTGCGAATCCGGCCGAGACCGTGACGCAACTCGCCTACGAAGTGCCGAAGCATCTGAAGACCGCCCTGCTGGTGCACCTGCTCGGCGAACCGGAGATGGACATGGTGCTGGTCTTCTCGCGCATGAAACACAGCGCCGACCGCCTCGCAAAACAACTGGAGCAAAAAGGCATCCGCACCGCGACCCTGCATTCCAACCGGTCGCAGAACCAGCGCATCAAGGCCCTGAAAGATTTCAAGTCCGGCGCCGTGCGCGTACTGGTGGCCACGGATATCGCCGCCCGCGGCATTGACGTCGACGGCATTTCGCACGTCGTGAACTACGATTTCCCGATGCACGTTGAGGATTACGTCCACCGCATCGGCCGCACCGGGCGCGCCAACGCCGTGGGCGATGCCATCAGCTTCGTCACCCCGGAGGATCACGCCGAATTGCGTGCCTTGGAACGCTTCATCGGTCGCGGCATCGTGCGGAAACGCGCGGAGGGCTTTGATTACAAGGCCGTCGCGCCCGCCTATAACCCGGCCGATGACGTCCGCCGCTTCCAGCCGCGTCCGGCGCCACGCCGGCCGCAAGCGCAGCGCTCCGGGCAGGGCGGGCAGGGTGGTCAGGGCGGCAATTCACAGTCCCGCCCGGGTGAAGCCCGCCCGCAACGCTCGGGCCCGCCGCGCCGTTGGCGGTAGAGCAGGGCATGGAAAACTTCGATGGCTTTTGGCCGCACCCGGTGACTGCAAGAACCGTAGTCTCCGGGTGTGCTGTGACGGTTCGGCGAAAGTTACCTGCCGGCATCCGTTCGCAGTAGCTCCAGCGGAGCGCCCTGTTTTTAGTCTGGCTTCTCCCAGTGAATATCCACCCCCAGCAGGCCGGCATGGATGCCGGCCTTCCTAAATATCATTCATGATTTCGAAAAGGTGGCGTTCTTCTTGGCCCCCCCAAATTTGTCCACCAGGGTCAAATACACCACCGACCATCCCTGCGTTGACCAAAGCAACACGTTCGACACACTGACAAACTTATTTCAAGGTTTGAGTTCCCAGCCTTCTCCTTCGAAAGCAAAGGCCTGGTTGGGAGGTCATTAAATTTCTGACTCGCCGGCCAGCAGTTCGATTAATTTTGCTTGGGTAACAATTCCGGTGTCGGTAAGCTTCTCCTCCAGTCAACCCGCCAACGCCCATGAAAAAAAACGAATTCTTCGAGGCCAAAGATGTCTCCCGAAACGCGGATTGCCTCTATCGCGTTTACGCGCAGTCGGGCGAGTTCTACTTCATCTGTCTCGGCGGTCTGGGTCAGACCGCGCAGGCGCTGACGGTTCATTTTGGACTGCTCGGCCTGCTGATCGGGTCGGTGCTGAAAAAACGCGCGAAGAAACAGGCCGAAGCCGTGCTCCAGCGCGCCGAAGGACAGGACCTGGAAACGTTGCTGCGCGAAAACAAAAAAAATTTCAAGGTCTACATCCCCGAAATCACCGACGCCGTGGTGGAACCCCCGGCCTTTTTTGCCATGCACGGCACCCAGGCCGGCCGCTGGAATTTCAAGCTGCGCGACGGCAAAAAATTCCGGTTCGAATTCGAGACCACCGGCGCCATGCAGACCGCCATGAACCTGCTGCCCCGGCTTTTGAACGCCACGCTCCGCGTCAACGTGGAATGGAACGAACCAAAGAAAAAATTTCAGAAAATTAAAACCGTCGGCTGAATTGTCCTGTGGATATCCGGTGGTTTGGTGGAATTTTCACCCGCCTTCATCCGAACCTTCAGTTAGGAGAAGGATCAGGCAAGCAGTGACGCGGAACCTTATTCGCCGTCGCTTGGCATGGCGATATCATCAAGGCTCCGATTATGCCCGGCCATTTAACATCGGATCCCCCCCCCGCTTTTCCTGCCGCGCCCCAAAATTACTCTAAGGTTGCACGGTCAGTCGATAATAGCGGCTGGGCAGGGGCGGGGTCTGCAGATCGGTGTAACTGATGCAGCCGCCGGTCACCACGTTGGTGCTGATATTTAACCAGTTCACGAGATCGGTGGAGCCTTGCACAACCACGTTCTGGCCATCCACCCCGCCACACGCGGAGATTTGGAAATGGCCGCCCACGACACTCGCACCGGCACCGCTGGAAAACGTCGGCACCACGAGCATCGGTTCCAGCCATAAACGTCGCATACCGAAGCTGCCGCCAAGCATCACGTTGCCGCTGGGTTCTTGCGCGACCGCATAAGTGAATTTAGTGGTGAAGAAGAAACCGGTGGTGCCATTGAAGTTCGCATCATCCACGCCGTCATAAGTCGTGCGGCGAACGTAACTGTTGCACCCGTAGATCAACTTGTTGCTCGCGGTGAGGGTCAGGCAATATACTTCGCTGGGCAACACGCCCACCCAGGTCAAATCGCGCGAACCATCGCTGCTGAAACGGGCCACGCGGTTGGCCAAGGCGTAGTTCCCCGCCCCCGCCGCCAGAATTTTCCCATCGGGTAACACGAGCAGGGCATTCACGCGGTCACCGAAGCCCTGAGTTCCGGCCAGGCTGGTTTGCACAAAGGTCGTGTCCACCGTGCCGTTGGTCGTCAGGCGGGTGAGGTCCCGGTTGGTGACGCCGTCCACAACGTCAAACACGCCGCCCAGCAAAATTTTCCCGTCGGCCTGGAGGGCGATGCTGTGCACCGCAATCGTGCCGCTGCCCGTATTTCTAAAGGAATGGCGGGGAAACGTGGCATCGAGCGAACCATCATTGTTCAAGCGAACGAGATTGGTGATCGGCAGCCCGTTGAACTGGTTGAACGTACCGGCCACATAATACTGCCCGTTGGCCAGCGCGACGACGCTTTCAATCTTGGTATAGTTTGCGCCGTCAATCGTGTTGAGCGGGCCAACGCCCACGTTAAACGTGGTGTCCACCGAGCCATTCGGATTTAAGCGCGCGATGCGGCTCTGGTTGGTGAACGTGGTGGGCGTTGAGTAACACACCTTGAAGGAGCCTGCGACCATCACCTTGTTGTCCGGTTGCATTATCACGAGCGAAGGACCAAGGTATTGATCTGCCGAAGAGCCGTCATACCAACGATAAGCGTTGCTGAACCCATTCGTGGTGATCACGCCATTGGTGCTCACGTGATAGACCGAGTAGCCATTGGCCGCCAGATAGGAACCGTCTGGCAGTCGCGCCAGGCACACCGCCGCGACGGTGTTGTTGGTGTACCCGGGATCAATCGACCCGACCGGCAAAACGGTGACCAGCGTCGGCGGCGTGCTGGTAATGACTGTCGAGGCATTGGAGAGCACGAGCGTGTAGTTGCCGCCTTGGTTAAGTGCGATGCCGGGCAGCGCCAGCGTCGGGTTGGTGGCATTGGCGATGTTGGTGCCCTTGAATTGCCATTGATACGTGGCCCCCGAAGTGCCGTTCGCTCCGGCGGAGATGGCCAGCGTCGTGCCCGCTAATACAGAGATGTTCGTCGGTGGCGGCGGCGCAAAACTCAGCGCGGCTTGCGCATTGACCACCACACTCGTGGCGAGACCATAAGCATTCGAGGCGACGACGAAGTAACTGGTTTGATTTGTGAATGTCGTCGGTCCCAGCGCCAGGAAAAAATTTGTCTGGCCGGGGATTTTGGCGTTGTTGATATACCAAAAATAATTCGGCGCGGGCCACGCGCGGGCCTGCACCACATTTGTCAAACCTCGGGGCGGCTGGTAAACCATGTTGGTGGGTTGTTGCAGGAAGACGGGCAGCACGGCCACGAAGTTGGAGGCAATGGTGTAGAGCAATTGGTCTTTGCCATAGCCGCCGAAGCCGGGAATGAAATTGGTCCATCCCACGGTGATATAGGTGTTCACATCCCCGAGGATAGTCGTGCTGACGTGAGTGATCTCGGCCCCATCCACACTAATCACGGGCAACCCCAGCCCAATGCCGGTGGTGGGCGGAACGATATTTGTCCAAATGGGCTGAGCGGTGGAATTGCACTTGAGCGTGGTGATGCCGGCGACGCCATTGGCCAGTCCGCTGCCGCCGAGAAAAATATTATTCTGATTATCCACCGCCATATAATTCTGGACGGACCGTTGGTATTGCGCGCCGTTGGGAACGCCACCCGCAGCCATGGGTGAGCGTTGCACCGAAAGCACGTTGCCGTTGACATCAAACTGCGCGAGCAAATTCATTGCTGCATAAACGCTGTTCGTTACGACATAACCATGATAGCGAAAACCAATCGTATGAAAGGCGGAATCGTCAAATTGAAAATCCACGGTGATCCGATCTGCCGCGTCAACCACTACTGCATAGGCCGCGCCGGTATTGTTGTTGGTGGCATCGCTCAGGTCAGAACTCCACAGCAGATCGCCTGCACTGGAAAACTTCGCGAGCAGCAGTCCGTCGTTGGCATTCGTATACGTCTGCGCACCGATCACGGTGTTGAAGACGAAGCTGCCAGCCGCATAAATCGCGCCGGTGCTGTCTACCGCCACCGAGGTGGCGTATTCTGTGTTAGTGCCGCCAAAATTCGTTGCCCAAAGCAATGCGCCATTCGGGGCGAACTTGGCTAGCAACAAATCTTCCGCCCCATTGGCATTAAAGGAAAGCGCCTTGTTTGACAGATTGATGGGCGTGGGACTCAGCGCATTGCCGATGGTCGGATTGCCGAAAAAACTACCCGCCAGGATCACGTTGCCGGCGGCGTCGTGCGCCAGACTGTTCACCGTCAGGGTCGCGGATTGGAACACGGAGAGGGCACCGCCCCATTGCGCCCAAAGCACATTGCCATTCCCGTCGTAATGGGCGAGAAACATGCCTCGCCCCCCAAAATTATTCATCGAGTTGGTGCCGATGACAAAAGGTTGACTGCCCGAAGTGCCCGCCACGAAAATTCCGCCCGTACCATCCAGCGTGATGGCCCGGCCATAGTCTTTGTCGCTGCCGCCGGCGCGCTTCGCCCAGAGGACATTTCCGGCGGGATCATATTTGACAACATACATGTCATCATAGTTATAGCCGCCGTTGCTGCTCAAAGCATTGGTGCCAAACTTGGCAATCCCTTCAAAGGAACCTGTGACATAAAAATTTCCTGCCGCATCGCAGACCGAGGCGTTGGCCAGCAGGGCGCTGTTTGTCGCCCCCAGGTTGAGAATGGCCGTGTAGGGGGAACTGGCGTAAAGAATTTCCGGCGGCTGATCCGCCCGGAGGGTGCCGGTGGTGAAAATGATCAGGAAATAGACAAACAGTCTCCGCGCCAGGACATGATCGGCTTGATACATAGTGTTCTTCTGATTGATTCGCCTGACGGAAATTTAAATCAGCCACGCAGGCACGTGGAAAATTTCTGCAAAATGTTAATTTGCGACCTCCTGTTACTGACTGGTTCGGACTGTTACGGATGCTTAAGTCGGAAGTTAGTGCGGTTTATGTGCCGGGGTCAAGCACTGTCTTTAATTGTACTCTGATTTTGAATGAAACCCATCGCCCTGCCAATTCCGAAACGGGGCCAAAACCCAAACAGACCGCTTCCCCCAACCTTTCCGGCCGCATGGCTGCAGTATTTACGAAAATACTCTAATTATTCGATTTGGGCTGGGCGACGCCGGCTTAATTTGAAAATATGGGCGCAAATACAACTCCATGAAATACTTCGGTTCCATCTTTTTTGCCATCTTGCTGGCGGGTGCCTGTCATGGCAGTCCGCCGGCGGAATTGGATTGGAGTGCTGGTTTTACGAATCCGCCATCCGCCCTGCATCCCATGCCATTCTGGCACCTCAACGGCACTCTCACGACGGGGGAAATCGATGCCCAGCTACGCGACACGCGCAACCAAAGCGGTTTTGGCGGCCTGGCTGTGCTGCCGGTGAGCCACACGTTGCCACCGTATTTGAGCGAGGACTATTTCGCGCGGTATGCCGATATCCTGAACACCGCGCGCGACCTCGGCCTGGAGGTGATTCTCTACGACGACACGGGCTTTCCCAGCGGTTCGGCGGGTGGCCGGTTGGCAACGCTTTTTCCCGATGACACGATGAAGCGGCTGGATTTGCAGGCCGAAGATGTATTGGGGCCGGGGGAATATTCCAAAGCCTTGCCCGCCGGCGTATTGATGGGCGTGGTGGCCATGAACCTGCAGACCGGGCAGCGGCTTGACCTGACCGGGTCGGCGGCCGCCGGACGGCTGGTCTGTCAGGTGCCCGTCGGCCGCTGGAAAATAATGATTTTCACCTGCGTCAAATCCGGTGACCGGCTCGTGGATTTCCTGAGCGCCGAATCGGTGGATAAATTCATTCCGCTCACTTACGGCGAATATTTCAAGCGCTTTCCCAAACACTTCGGCACCACGATCCGCCGGAATTTTTTTGACGATGTCGGCTTCTATGCCCAAACCCGGCCTTGGACGCCGCAGTTCAATGCCAAATTTAAACAGCAGTTCGGCGTCAGCCCGGTGCTTTATTACCCGGCGCTCTGGCTGGACATCGGGCCGGATACCGCCGCGGCGCGCAACCTGTTGTTTGGTTTTCGCGCCGATTTGCTGGCGGAAGGCTACCCCGCGCGGGTGGGCGCCTGGTGCCGTGCGCACGGCCTCCAAAGCGAGGGGCATCCGCCCGGCAATTACGAACCGTCGCCGGTGGATATGAGCGGCGATATTTTTAAATTTTACCGGCACGTGGACATTCCGCTGATGGACGCAATTTTTTATCACGGCCACGGGCGGCCGGGCTTCAAACTCATCAGTTCGGCAGCCACGATGTACGACCGGCCGCTGGTCGCGGCGGAAGCATACGGTGCCTACCCGGAAAACGATTTTGACGCCACCATGCTCTACCGGACCGGCATGGAGTTGTTCGCGCGTGGCGTCAACCGCGTCGTGCCGCACGGCATGTGGCTGGATCCGCAGCATGTGGAAATTTCCCCGCTCATCTCGCACTTCAGTGCCAAGCTGTTGCCCGCGCTGCCGGCCTACAACCAATGGGCGGCGCGCAGCAGTCTGCTGCTGCAAGCCGGCCGACCCGTGGTGGATTTGGCCATGCTGTATCCCATCGCCTCCCTGCAGGCGTTTTACAATTTCAATTTGCCCGATGCCAGGCGGTGGGGGCAATACCTCCCGCCCGAGGCCGATTACCAAATTCTCAGCGATCTGCTGACGGGCCGCGTCCGGCGCGATTTCACCTTTCTGCCTCCCGACGTGCTGGCCGCCCAATGCGTCCGCCAGGAAACCCGGTTGCACCTGAACAATGCCACCAACTGGCAGGATTATCAGGCGGTCGTCATCCCCGGCGGCAAGGTGATTCCCTGGGCCGGCCTGAAAAAAATCAAAGACTTTTACGACCACGGTGGCCGTGTGGTGGCCACCACCTGCCTGCCGGAAAAATCCGCCGAGCCCGGCCACGACGCCGACGTGCGTTTGGCCGTCACCGAAATGTTCGGCCAGTCGGCGGCCCCGGCGCCCACCCTCCGCCAGCACATCCGCATTCAGGTCGTGGGCGACACCATCAAAACGTTTGTCGATGACCTGCTGGTGGATACGCGCACGGATGCCACGTTCACGCAGGGCGGCATCGGTTTCCGCGAGGCCGACCATGAATCCGCGACCTTTGCCGGCGTGCAGGTAACCGCCCCCGACGGCGCGGTTTTATTTGCCGACAACTTTCGCAACTCCTTGGCGCAATGGTTCAACGTCGTCAACACCACGTTGCGTGACGGCGAACTGACCGTGAACGAAAACGAATCGCTGCGCAGCTCCACGGGGGCCGCTTGGACGAATTACACATTCGAGGCCGATCTTGTCGTACAAGCCGGCATGGCCGGCTTCGTGTTTCGCGCCGTGGATCAAAACAACTATTACATGTGGCAGTTCAATCCGGTGGCCGGACAGTTGCGGCCGCATGTAAAAGTGCGCGGCCAATGGCGCGTCCTGGCCGAGGTGCCCTTGCCCGACGTGAATGCCATCGTGGCGGCCTGTCAGATCCGGACCAATCGCAACGGCGGTAAGGCATATTTCGCGCCGCATCCCACGGCGGGCACGCTGCAAGCCATCCTGGATGACGCTGTGCCGGTGCCCGATGTGGCGTTTGCTGCGAACCTGAGCGTCAGTCGCGGCAACGGCATGCTGTCCTACTTGCACAAGCAGAAGGACGGGCAGGATATTTATTACTTCGCCAATTCCAGTGACGACGCCGTGGATACATTCGTCCAGTTGCGTGGCCACCTCACCCCGCAACTATGGAATCCGCAGACCGGCGACAAGACACCGGCGGAAGTCACCCATCTGCTGGTGCAGGGGCAGGCCGTGACCCGTTTGCACCTCCAACTTGCCCCCGTGACAGCAATGTTTGCGGTGGCCATGGTGGATTAGAGGATTGATGTAAATATTGTAACGTAAACGGTATGGTTCATTTTTTAAGGCTCTTCGCTATTTTCGATGGAATAGAAGCTGGGATTTCAGTTTTCGCGGACTGGCCGGAAGGAATCCAAGGCTACCGCCACCTTGGCTGACAGTTGGCGACCACCCCGC
>Ga0302322_100004455_pt1 | contig 12177 bp, 10 predicted proteins | sample Fen_T0_2_FD_203757 | JGI IMG/M metagenome (GOLD analysis project Ga0302322, IMG submission 203757) | Peat permafrost microbial communities from Stordalen Mire near Abisko, Sweden - Fen_T0_2 | ecosystem: Environmental > Terrestrial > Soil > Wetlands > Permafrost | place: Sweden: Abisko... | reverse complement strand
ATCTGGCCATGTTTGCGGAGCACTCGCACCGGCTAAGTGCCGGCTTGATGAGTGCGATCACAATTACCCTCGCGGTCTGGCTTTGGCGCACCGAATCACGCGGTTGGTTGCGCAATCTCGCCATCGCCGCAGTCGCTCTCATTTTTGTCCAGGCACTGGTCGGCGGGCTGCGAGTTCTTCTGGAAAATCACGAGATCGCGATGATCGAAACGAGCGTCGGCCGGCTTTTCGCCATGCTCCATGCGTGTCTCGCGCAAATTTTCGTCTGCACGCTCGCCGCGATCTCCGCCGCGTGCTCCCGACCGTGGATCGAACATCGCCGCATGGCCACCATTGGCGCGAGTGGACAGGTTCGTAGACTCGGCCTTGTGTGTTACAGCCTGTTGCTCACCCAACTCGCAATCGCCGCCGTGATGCGGCACAGCTTCGCCGGCCTCGCGATCCCGACTTTTCCGCACAGCGCAGCGAGCGGCAACTGGCTGCCAGAGGTCTGGAATTTCCGAGTGGCTATTAACTTCGCACACCGTGCAACCGCGCTGCTTATCACGGTGGCACTCGTTTGGTTTGCAGCGTCGCTGACACGTGCGCCGGAAATCTCGCGTGGGATAAAGATCTTTGGCGGCGGACTCGCCGGATTACTTTGCCTGCAAATCTGCCTCGGCGCTTCGGTGGTTTGGTCGGGCCGCAATCCTTATCTCACGACCGCGCATGTCATCGTCGGCGCCATGATGCTGAGTGGCACATTTCTGCTCACCTGGCTTCTGCACCGCGATGTGATCGAGTCGGCGCGAGCGACACCTTTCACTATCCACCAGCAACCGACTCACACCGGAGAATTGAGCCACGCATGACCCCGCCCGCACTCACCTCTACCTCACCGGTTCTTGCCCCAACCACCACGGCGAACGCTCGTTTCGCCGACTATCTCGAGCTGACGAAACCCAGGTTAAGCCTCCTGTCGGTCTCGACGGCTGTAGTCGGATACTTCGCAACACGCACCGCGTGGGACGCAACGACTTTCATCGCCATGCTAATCGGCACCTCGTGCGCCGCCGGTGGTGTGGCCGCGCTTAACCAATGGATGGAGAGTGACACCGATGCCGTGATGAAACGCACCGCCGACCGGCCGCTCCCGTCGGGGCGCGTCGCACCCGGTTCCGCCTTCGTTCTCGGCTGGGCATTGTGCGCGGCAGGACTTGGCGTGCTCTTCGCCAAGGTAAACGGCCTCGCGGCGTTCTTCGCGCTGGCGACGATTGTTTCTTATCTCGCGCTTTACACGCCCGCCAAACGCTGGTCGCGCTGGTCAACCGAGATCGGTGCGATCGCCGGTGCTTTTCCTCCGCTGATTGGTTGGGCTGCCGCCGAAGGCAAAGTCACCGCACTGGGCTGGATTCTGTTTGGCCTGCTCTTTTTCTGGCAAATCCCGCATTTCATGGCGATCGCTTGGACCTACCGGCGCGATTACGACGCCGTGCATTTCCCCATGCTCGCCGTGCGCGACGACACGGGTAGCAAGGTCGCGCTCTGGTCGTTGATCGCCACCATCGCCGTCGCAGGCGTGAGCACGTTGCCCGCGGTGCTGGGCCTCACGAGCCTTTCCTATCTGGCGGTGACGATCGCGCTCGGCAGCTGGTTCACCGTGCGGGCTGTCGCGTTTCTTCGTGCAGCGCCTCGCGAGGCCGCCGCGCGCCGACTTTTTTTTGCCTCGATCATCTGGTTGCCCCTGCAACTCGCCGCACTCGTGGCGGATCGCTGGCTCTTGGCACCATGAGCGTGAAGGATCTTCCCTCGGTCAACGCCAGCCTCAATGCCATCTCGGCGCTGCTGATGACGCTGGGGTTCTACTTCATAAAAACGAAACGCATCGCAGCTCATCGCGCTTGTATGCTCGGTGCCGTCATTGTTTCGGTGGCATTTCTCGTCTGTTACGTCACTTACCATATATGGAAAGGCGAGCCTACGCGTTTTGGCGGCACTGGCCCGATTCGCACGATTTATTTTGTGATGCTGATTTCGCATATCCTGCTCGCTATGGCGATTGTCCCGCTCGTGGTACGCACGCTCCAACTCGCCACAACGGGCCGCATCGAACAGCACCGTGCCTGGGCGCGCTGGACCTTTCCGCTCTGGTATTACGTTTCGGTCACCGGCGTGCTCGTCTATTTTTTCCTCTATCGGTGGTGGCCGGCGGTGTGATGAGGCCGCGACTCCTGTCCAACAACAACTGCTCCGAACCGCCACGGCTATAAACGAAGCTCAAGCTGGTGCGTTCACAGTACCAGTTAAGCTTATGACTCGGGCGGCAAGTTGAAACACCTGCACGGTTGGAAACGCTTGATCCTGAGTAGTTGCATTCTGCGCTGCCTCCCCGCGTCCCCGATGTCTTCCCCTTTCCCATTGCCTGCCAATTTCCGCCGTTTTCTCAACGCTGCCGCGTTTGCCGCACTCACGGCGGTTCTTGCCGGCTGGAGTTGGACGCAAGGCCCTCAATCCACGTTCGACACCCAAGGCCCGGTCGCGAAATCCCAGCTCCAGGTTTTCTACACCACGCTCTGGGTAACCGGTATCATTTTCGTCGTGGTCGCCGCCGTGCTCACTTACGCGACGCTCAAATTCCGGGCGCGCAACGAAGCCGACGAACACGCCGAGCCGCCGCCACAAAGTCACGGCAATCCGCTGATCGAACTCAGCCTGATCGCCGCATCCGTCTTTGCTCTCGTGATCATTGCCGTGCCGACCCTGCACGCGATTTGGTACACCTACGACGTGCCCGAGGCGGAAAAGGCCAATGCCTACGAAATCAACGCCACCGGTCTCCAATGGTGGTTCCGTTTCGAGTATCCCAAAGAGCCGGTCGACGGCGCAGGCAATCTGGTCACCGGAAACGAACTGGTGATTCCCGCCAAACGCCCGGTGCGCATCAATCTCCGCACCACCGACGTCATTCATAGCTTCTGGGTGCCAAAGCTCGCCGGCAAGGTCGACATGATCCCCAACCGCGGGAATCACCTCTGGCTGCAGGCCGACGAGCCCGGTTATTTCTGGGGCCAGTGCGCCGAATTTTGCGGCGAGGATCACGCCGTCATGCGCTTCCGCGTGATCGCCCTCGACGAAAAAGATTTTGCCGAATGGCTCGCCCGTCAAAAGCAGCCTGCGCAAAACCCTGGCGCCGCCGTCGTCGCATCAGCCGAACAGCTCCATATCGAACCCGCCGTCTACAAATTCGAGCGGAATTCTCCTGGTTGGAGCGACCAGTTCGATACCAACCCACTCCAACACTGGAAAGAAAAGCAAGCGCCAGAACACGACGAAAACCCAGCGCTGGTCGCGCGCGGGCGTAAACTGTTCCAAGAAAAAACCTGCATCTCGTGCCACAACATCCGCGGCCACGAAGGCGTCGGCGTCACCGCGCCCGACCTCACCCACGTCGGTTCCCGCACCACCATCGCTGGCGGCTTACTCGAAAATAATGCGGCCAACCTCCGCCGCTGGATCACCGACCCCAACGGCGTAAAGCCGCACAATAAAATGTACGTCGGCGTACCGATGGGCGGTGCAGTGATGGCCGGCTACATGAAACGTGATGCGACTACCGGCGCTTTCATGCCGAACATCCAGCTGAGCGATAGTGAAGCCACCGCACTCGTCGCCTACCTCCAAAGCCTGAAGTAACCGCACCCACTTTCTCAACGCCTGCCTCTGTAGCCCGTTCATGGATACCACTGCCCACGCCCCTTTGCTCGCTAAAGCACAACCCACCGTTGCAAAACGCCCGTGGCTCTTCACCCGCCCGACCGCCAAGACCGGCCTCGTGAGTTGGCTCACCACGGTCGACCACAAGCGCGTGGGCCTGCTCTACGGATTTTCCGCGCTCTTCTTTTTCCTCGTCGGCGGGGTCGAGGCGCTATTTATCCGCATCCAGCTCGCGGTGCCAAACAACACCTTCCTCCAGCACCAAACCTACAACGAGCTGTTCACGATGCACGCGACGACGATGATCTTCCTCGCCGTCATGCCCCTGTCCGCCGCGTTCTTCAACTACATCATGCCGCTCCAGATTGGTGCGCGCGATGTCGCCTTCCCGCGGCTCAATGGCTTCGCCTTTTGGGTGTTTCTCGCCGGTGCAATCATCCTCAACGTCGGCTGGTTCATCAAGTCTGGCGTGCCCGATTCCGGCTGGTTCGGTTACGCGCCGCTGACCTCGAACGCCTATTCCAACCAGTTTGTCGGCGATATCTCGACCGACCTCTGGGTCATGGGCCTGCAAGTGCTCGGAGTCTCGTCCGTCATCGGCTCACTCAATTTCATCGTCACCATTATCAACCTGCGTGCGCCGGGCATGACGATGATGCGCCTGCCGGTCTTCACCTGGATGACGCTCATCACCGCATTCCTCATCATTCTGTCTTTTCCTGCCATCACCATCGCCCTGGTGGAGCTCATGATGGACCGCCATTTCGGGACGAATTTCTTCGAGGTCTCCAACGGCGGCCTGCCGATCCTTTGGCAACACCTATTCTGGGTCTTCGGCCATCCCGAAGTGTACATCCTGATCCTGCCCGCCATGGGCATCATCTCGGAGATTCTGCCAACATTCTCCCGCAAGCCGCTCTTCGGATATCCGATCGTTGTCTTCTCCGGCGCGTGTATCGGTTTCCTCGGCTTCGGCGTGTGGAGCCACCACATGTTCACGACCGGCATGGGCACCGTTTCCACCGCAGCGTTCTCACTGATGACAATGGCAATCGCCGTCCCGACCGGCGTGAAGGTTTTCAACTGGATCGGCACACTTTGGAACGGCCACCTGCAAATGCGCACGCCCATGATGTTCGCGCTCGGTTTCATCTGGATGTTCACGGTCGGCGGCTTCTCCGGCATCATGCATTCCGCCGCACCGGCCGACGCGCAACAGCAGGACAGCTACTTCGTCGTCGCGCATTTTCATTATGTACTGATCGGTGGTTCGGTCTTCGCGCTGCTCGCTGGCATCCACTATTGGTTCCCGCTTGTGTTTGGTCGCAAGGTCTCCGAGTTCTGGGGCAAGTTGTCGTTTTGGGTCATCTTCGTCGGTTTCAACACAACGTTCTTCCCGATGCATTTTCTCGGCCTCAACGGCATGCCGCGCCGCACTGCCGTTTACGACGGCAACATGGGTTGGAACACGCCAAACTTCATCGCAACGATAGGCGCGTTTATCCTCGGCATCGGTATCGCCATCTATTTCACGGTCATGATCTACACCTATTTCAAAGGCGTAAAGGTCGGCCGCGATCCTTGGGATGCGCGCACCCTCGAATGGGCGCTGCCGAATCCACCGCCTGAATACAACTTCGCCGTGACTCCCTCCGTCCAGGCTCGCGATGCCTTCTGGTTCGACAAACACGATCGCGAACAGGAAACCCCAGGGAAAATCCAGCACGCGCATACCGAATCCGCCCACGGCGGCATCCACATGCCGAGTCAGTCTTGGTTTCCCATCCTAACCGCCGGCGGCATGCTGATCGGCAGTCTGTTCTTGGCTGACCACAATTACCTCGGCGCGATCTGCGGCGGCGCACTCACCCTCCTCGGCGCGTACCTCTGGGCTCTTGAAGGTCCGGGCGGCTACCACGTTCATCCTGAAGCGGAACTCAAGCCAACCGCGAACTCCAGCGGCACCGCAAAGCACTGAGGAATTTACCCCCTTTCCGACATGAGCAGCCACGCCGCAACCATCGATCATCACCACGACGTCACCACGTCGACCGGCATCCCGAACAAGAAGCTCTTCATGTGGGCGTTTCTTGCCTCGGACTGCATGTTCTTCGGTGCGCTGATCTCCACGCACCTGATCTATCGTCTGCATCCGCCGCCTGGCTCCCCTTCGCCCCAGAAGATTTTCAGCATCGAGCTAACTTCATTTTCGACGTTCATTCTCCTGATGTCGTCACTGCTCATGGCGCTGGCGGTAAATGCCATTCAAAAAAGCCACATCAAGAGCACACGCCACAATCTGCTCGGCACGATTTTCTTCGGCCTGATTTTCCTCGGCTGCCAGGTCTACGAATTCACCCACTTCGTCCACGAGAAAGGACTCACGCTTTCCAACAGCCTCTTTGGCTCGACGTTCTACACCCTGACCGGCACTCACGGCTGCCACGTCGCCATCGGCGTGCTCTGGCTGATCCTCATGTACATCCGTTCGTTCAAGCCCGCCGATGCCGAGGCCGGACGCCCCTGGCTCGCGGTGGCTTTCTTTCATTTTCTCACGTTCGTCGTGACGATCGTCGCCGGCATGGCGACGGTGCTTGGCTATTTTCATGCACGCCAGCTGCACGAACCGCTGGGCCAATTCGTCGGCCAGAACCTGCTCGCGGTTGGCACCAGCATTGTTGGGCTTGCGATTCTGGCCTTCCTCGGGCGCTCCCGCGTTCCGGTTGAGTTCGGTGAGGCCAATGCCATCGACGTCGAGTCGATGGGCCTTTACTGGCACTTTGTCGACATCGTGTGGATCGTCATTTTTACCGCTGTATACCTCCTCGAATACCTCTAAACCATCCGCCATGGACGCCAACACTGACACGCCTGCCGCCAATTCCGGCCACGCGCACAGCAAATTCCACACCTTCGTCCAGATCGCGATGATCCTCTCGGTCATCACCGGCATTGAGATCGTGCTCGTCTATCTGCCCTTTGCGAAATGGCTGATCATTTCTACCCTCGTCATCCTTTCGGCGGTTAAGTTTCTCTTTGTCATTTTCTATTTCATGCATCTGCGATGGGACAAGGTCTTCTGCACCATCCTGTTTTTCATCGGCTTAGTGCTGGCGCTAGGGACGGTTGCTGCGCTACTCGCCCTTTTTGGCGCTGATGCCAGCCAGCCACTCACCAGTCAGATCACGCAAGCCCACGCATCCGCGTCGTTGGTGGGTTAGGTTATGATCGACTGGCGCCATTGGCACAATGAACCCCACCTGATCGGCGGGCTCATTCTGCTCGGCTGGCTCTACGCAATCCTCACCGGGCCGTTGCGCGACAGGCTCGCGCCTGCGCAACCCTACCCACGCGCCCACGCATTCCGTTTCTACGCCGCACTCATCGTATTCTATCTGGCGGTCGGTTCACCACTCGACCAGATCGGCGAACGTTTTCTCCTGAGTGCCCACATGATCCAGCATCAGCTGTTGATCTTTGTTTCCGCCGTACTGTTTCTCCTCGGCCTGCCTGAGTGGCTCCTCCAACCACTCGCTAGACGACGTTCATTGCGCCCCGTACTTCGGCTGCTGACGCATCCGATCATCTGCGGGCTCATCTACACGCTCGTGCTTTCGGTCTGGCACGCTCCCGCGCTCTACGACTGGGCCCTGCGCGACAAAAATATCCACGTGCTCGAACATTTGATGTTCTTCGGCGCGGCACTTTTCTACTGGTGGCCGATCCTCAGCCCGTCGTCTGAGTATCCGCGTCTTGGTTACGCCGCGCAGCTGATTTACCTCCTGGGCGTCACCATCGGAATGACGCCGGTCTTCGCGTTCATCGCGTTTTCCGACAATATCCTCTATCCGACCTACGAGTTTGCCCCCCGATTGTTTTCAAGGCTCGATCCGGCGGACGACCAACTCCTCGGCGCCGCCATAATGAAAACCGGCGGCATTGCCGTCACCCTCATCGCCATGAGCATCGCGTTCTACCGCTGGAGCCAAGAATCGGCACGCTCGTCGCCTCCGATTTCTCGCATCCAAGACGGGATGGTTGTTCCGGCGCTTCCCAGAAAGGTCTAAACCCAGTTTGACTTCGCATCCATTATACTGGACATTGGCTCCAGTATGAAGGATGGAGTCAGGGCCGCCCACGCCAAACATCAGAATATCAATTCCCGCATCGCGAGCCGCGTGGCCGCATTACGAATCGATCTCGGTCTTTCCCTCGATGCACTCGCTGAAAAATGCGCGGTGAGCCGGTCGATGATCTCGTTGATCGAGCGCGGGGAAAGCAGTGCGACCGCAGTCGTGCTCGAAAAGATCGCAGCAGGCCTAGGGGTGCCGTTGTCGACCCTCTTCGATGACGCGAGTGCACCCGCCAACCCGTTATCGCGCCGCGCCGACCGGACGGTTTGGCGCGATCCACTGTCTGGATACATCCGACGTAATATTTCTCCCGCCAACTTTCCTTCGCCCATCCAGATCGTCGAGGTCGTTTTGCCCGCCGGCGCCAGCGTCGCTTATGAAACAGGTGCTCGCGACGTTCCAATCCACCAGCAGATCTGGATTCAAGAGGGAGCGATCGAACTGACCCTCGGCGCGACCACACACCGTCTCTCAAAAGACGACTGCCTCGCCATGCAGCTCAATGTGCCTACCGCTTTTCACAACCGTACGCGCAAGCTAGCGCGTTATATCGTGGTCATCGTGAGTGAGCGTTCGCGTACTTCCCGAAAGTAACATGTCGGCCAGCATCAAAATTCGACATTTGCGTAGCATCAGTGCTCGCGAGCTTCGAGAGCTGAGCGATGTACTGATCGACTGCGTGGAAGGAGGCGCATCAGTCAGCTTCATGTTACCGATAACCCGCGCTAAAGCGGAGGCGTTCTGGCTCAGCGTGGGCGCGGCTTTGGTGCGTAGCGAGCGGATCCTGCTCGTCGCAGAAGATTCAGTCGGATCAATTGTCGGTACTGTGCAGGTCACTTTAAATCTGCCCGAAAACCAGCCGCACCGTGGTGACGTCGCAAAGATGCTCGTGCATCGGCGGGCTCGTCGGCTCGGTGTCGGCGCCGCGCTTCTCGCAGCCGCCGAGGAGCACGCGCAGACCGCCGGCAAGACGCTGCTAGTGCTCGATACTGTCACGGCCAGCGACGGTGAGCGCCTGTATGCACGCCACGGCTGGCAGCGCTGCGGAGTGATCCCCAACTACGCGCTGTGGCCCAACGGGACGCCATGCGGAACCACCATTTTCTTCAAGAGCATCCACGGCTAAGGTCCATTTCTCGACCGTCTCCGCCGAAAAGGGCGCGTGATTATTCACGCGCCCCAGAACTGAATCGCAGGCGAATTTTTCGTTTACGGCAGGATGTAGAATCCGGTTTCGAGGTGCTTGCCGTTATGGCTTCCGGATTGGCTACCAACGATCGTTCGGTCGTACGCGACCAATTGCACGACGTAGCCGCAGGGCTTCATCGCAGTCGGGCTGTGCAGGTTGAGCTCCCACGCCGCTCCCGGTGCCAGTGGGGTCTGGCTGGTGAAAGACGCCAACGTCGTCGGCTGGTTCGACGGAATCGCGAGGGTGTTCGGCAACGTAGCGAGGCCGAACCCTCCGAAGTAGAGATCGCGCGCCACGAAATGACCGTTGATCGTGTCAGTCTTGTCGAACCCATTGCAATCGCCACCGTTGTCGATATGGATGTCGACGTCCGGCTCGGTATTGTCGAGTTGCAGTTTGTACCATGGTGTCTCGCCGAGGTGGTTGAAGGCAGAGTCAGCCAATTCCAACTGCACTTCCCACAATTTATCTCCGCTCGACGGCCAAACTCCCAGCAGGTTGCTTTCCATGTAGAGCAGCGGATCTTGGTAAGTGAAGTATCCAAACCCTGGATCAGCCGGATTGACCGAGGCCGGACTCTGCGTGTCGAAGCCCGGCGCCCAGCGCGTGATATTGAACGTCGTGAGCAAAGTGACACGCGTCGCATCATTGCCTTCCTCGCGAACGCGGATGCGATACTTGTACCCCTTAAACCACATGCCGTGCACAAGAACGCTGCCACCAAACGGACATGGGCGGTTTTGTCCGTAGGCGGCCCATCCATCGGCGGGCGCATCGTTGTACCAGAACTTAGCGGGCTGGCCCATAAAGTCCTTCGTGAGGCCGTTGCCAAAGACGTCGATATGCTCGGTCGGAATTCCTCCGAGCGCGCGGATGACGGCGGTTGGATGATCGATCGGTGCACCTGGCTTGATTTGGACATGTGCATCGACACGGTTACCCCAATGGTTTAGTTCGTTCGGGTTGGTCGTCGATGGCGGAGTGCTCCAGGAGAGCACGGCGCGTACGCGGCCAATCTTGGGTTGTTCACAGGGACGACGCACCGCCGAGAGATCAACCGGCAGGATCGCAGCGTAGTGCAGGCCGCCACCAGGCATCGGGACGAAATCATGGACTTTGAACGACACGGTGCCTGCATATTTCCAGTCACAGGTGTCGTTCCAATCGACCCAGAACGCGACGTGCTCAGCGCTGCCCGGGTCGCAAAGTTGGCCCGAGTAGCCGGAGGGCCGTTTGATCTCCACGGTGGCAACGAGCCATTCACGATTGTAGTCGAGGCCGAGACAGCTCAGTTCCTCAAAGCTCACGTCGGCTTTGGTCTGATCAAGGGCCTTGACGGCCTCGTGCCAGTTGAGGCCGAGTTTTTCCCAGGAAGCGATGTTCGCGGTGATGCCGTTTTGATCGATGCCCGTACTGAGCAACGCGCTCTGCAGATAGGGCAAAGCGAAACGATGCGGCTCAACCGCAACCTGCCCCTCGACCGCACGCGCCCCTTTTCCAGGAACGGAAGCGTAGAGTTTGGCCAAGTCTTCGAGCGGGAGCAAGTCCGGCGCTGGATCTGGCAATGGGATCGGTATGAGCTGAACTTCCTCGAACAGCGGCGGGATTTTCACCGGCTTGCCGATCGTCGCGCTGATATCGTCGTAGATGTCCTTGATAAATGGCCGTCTCGGTTTGATCTGAACGTGGCGATCAAGCACATTGCCCCAAACGGGCGGCCAGGCTGGCGTGTTGGCGGGCGGCGGTGTTTCCCACGACAAGATCGCACGGACGAGGGGAAGCACGGGCGCCTTGCAGATCTTGCGTTTCGGATCGACTTGCAGGGTGACGACGTAGACCAGCGGCTTCGTGGCTTGCTTCGCGCAATCCTGCGAATCCGGGATGTCGTGGGCGTTGAACGAACTAACGCCTAGGTCCTGCCAGCCCGAACCATAGTCGATATAGAAGCGAACGTATTCGGTCGAGCCCGGCTGACACAGGCTGCCCTTGTAGCCACTCGGCCGTTTGATGTGGATCGTCGCTTCCAACAGGTCGCGCTCTTGATGATAGCCGACACAGTGGATCTGTTCGTACGACGTGTTGCTGATGATTTCCTTTACAGGCTTGAACTGGCTGGTGGCCAGGTTGCCGAAGTAGTTCGGGTTTGAGGCGAGCAACATTTTGAAGTGCTGGCGCTCGGTTTCGATTTTGATGTGCGAGGCGGGGGATTCTGACTCAGTTTTCATAACGATGTGATGCGATTTGCAGAAATGGACGCACCGGGCTGGAGGCCTCGCGCTGGATGCAAGCCGGGCGTCGCCAAGATGGTTGGGGGTTGAAAGCGCCACGCAGGTACGCGCGCTGCGGCATGCGCTGGGAAGCAGGAACAGGGCGTTCCAGCCACCGAGCGCACGGCGGAGAATCAGGGACACATTGGCCTATTAGGCCGACGCATCATGACTTTCAGTTATTCTAATAGGAAAACTGCGCGCGCCGTTACGCGAGTTCTCGTCTCAGCGAGAATAAAAATCCTACGCACCACCGGCCAATCGCCAGCTCTCGCTACTCGGCGTGTGCCGCGCGGGGCTTCCAGAATGGCCAACCAGCGCAATGCGTCCGTTACTCAGTCAGCTTTCCGCACCGGAAAATCCACGGGTAATTGGTTGCCGATCAAGCCAAGCATCGCGATCGTCTCAAGCCCGTTTTGTGCGGCTCCATTGGTGTTGCCGCGGCCTTCATCAACAGGATTTAAGACGTTAAACCCGGTAACATGGTGCAAGGGTCGGCTGCGTTCGCCACGGGCCGTGCGGAGCAACGCACCTATTCCTTCTTCGAGAAACGCCTCGTTTTTCGTCTCGTGATAAACGTACGCAGCGAGTCGACCGTCACGCACAAACGATGCATCCAAGGCCTCGCTGCCGCTCGCCATCTCCCGCGCCAGCACGTCGGATGGCGCGTTGTAGAACTGGCAGTACTGGAGCCATAATTTCTTCCAGCGCGCGTCGTCGAGCATCAGGTTTAATTCAAAAACCACTTCCGCACCGCCCATGATTGTGGCGAGGTTGTAAACGCCGGCTTCGTCATTGAGCTGATACAGACGGCCAGTCGCCGGGTCGTAGCCGAACACGAGATTCTTTCCGCTGCGCAGGCCGTACGGCATCGCATTAAGACTCTCGACACCAG
>Ga0302322_100004454_pt1 | contig 12177 bp, 10 predicted proteins | sample Fen_T0_2_FD_203757 | JGI IMG/M metagenome (GOLD analysis project Ga0302322, IMG submission 203757) | Peat permafrost microbial communities from Stordalen Mire near Abisko, Sweden - Fen_T0_2 | ecosystem: Environmental > Terrestrial > Soil > Wetlands > Permafrost | place: Sweden: Abisko... | reverse complement strand
GTGTGTGCTCAGCGAGGGCTCCGCCCCGCGCTGAGCACACACCGACGGAGATGCGCGTGAGCTGGGTGTGGCAGGACGCCGCGCGCGTCGCGCCGATCCTGCTCTTCCTGCTCACGATCACCGTGGTGGCCGAGCTGGCCGACGCCGCGGGAGTCTTCGAGGCGGCGGCGTCGACGGCGAGCCGGCAGGGCGGCGGCTCGGTCCCGCGGCTGTGGCTGCTGCTGGTCGGCCTCGGCGTCGCGTGCACGGTGCTGCTGTCGCTGGACACGACCGCGGTGCTGCTCACGCCTGTGGTGCTCACGGTGGCCCGGCGCCTGGGCGTGCGCCCGTGGCCGTTCGCCCTCGCCACGGTGTGGCTCGCGAACACGGCCTCGCTCCTGCTGCCGGTCTCCAACCTCACCAACCTGCTGCTCGTCGATCGCACCGGGTGGTCGGTGGCGCACTACGTCGGTCGCATGTGGCTGCCGGCGCTCGTGGCGATCGGGGTGAGCGTCGCGCTTCTCGCGCTGCTCCTGCGCCGTGACCTCGCGGGTCGTTACGACGCCCCGGCCCCTGCGACCGTGCACGACCCCGTGCTGTTCCGCGTCGCCCTCGTCGTGTGCCTGCTCCTGGGCCCCGCGTTCGTCCTCGGCGTGCCGCCGTGGCTCGTGGGCAGCGTGTCGGCCGCGGTGCTCGTGGTCGTGTTCGCCGTGCGCTCTCGCCGGACGCTGCGGCTCGGCCTCGTCCCGTGGCAGCTCGTCGCGACGACGCTCGCCCTCTTCCTCGTCGTGGGGCTGCTGGAGCAGCACGGGCTCACCGCGTGGCTCAGGCGGGTGGCCGGTGACGGCCCTGACAGCCTCGTGCTGCTGCTGCGCACCGCCGTCACCGGCGCCGTCGCGAGCAACCTCGTCAACAACCTGCCGGCGTACCTCGCCCTCGAGCCGGTGGCGTCGTCGTCGCCCGACCGGCTCCTCGCGCTGCTCATCGGCACCAACCTCGGGCCGCTCGTCACGCTCTGGGGGTCGCTGGCCACGCTGCTGTGGCGCGACCGGTGCCGCAGCGGCGAGCTCCAGGTCTCGGCCCGTCGCTTCGCGGTCGCCGGCGTCGTCGGTGCTCCCGTGCTGGTGGTGACCGCGACGCTCGCCCTCTGGCTCACCCGCTGACGGGGCTACTCGGAGGCGATGGCCTTGAGGACGTCGAGGCGGCTCGCGGTGACGGCCGGCCACAGCGCGGCCACGAGACCACCCACGATGCCCAGCAGCAGGAACAGCACGATCTGCCCGCCAGGAACGGCCAGCTCGGTGATGCCCTGCGGCTCGAGCACCTTCTGCAGCAGCGCACCGTAGACCAGCCCGAGCACGACGCCGAGGGCGGCGCCGAACAGCGAGATGAGCACCGCCTCGAGCACCACCATGCGCCGCACCTGGGGGCGGCTCGTGCCGACCGCGCGCAGCAGCCCCACCTCGCGCCGTCGCTCGTGCACCGAGAGCGCGAGCGTGTTGATGATGCCGAGGAACGCCACGATCACGGCGAGCGCCAGCAGGGCGTAGATGAAGCCGAACACGCGGTCGAACTGCGTGTTGATCTGCTCCTTGAGGCTGGCCTGGTCCTGCAGCTTCACCGTCGGGTACGCCGCGAGCCGCTTGTCGAGCTCGGCGCGCACGGCCGCGGTGTCGGCACCGGGCGCGACCTTGACGTAGACGGCCGTGTCGAGCTCGCGGGCGCCGATCGACATGAGCGTGTCGATGCTCGAGATCCACCCGGTGAACGGGCCGGCCGCCTTGTAGACACCCACGAGGGTGAGCTTGGACTTGCCGTTCACGAACGTCGCGTCGACGGTCTGGCCGACGGTGAGGTGCAGGTCCTTGGCGGTGCCGTCGTCGACGAGCGCGTCGCCGAGCCCGACGTCGGCGATCGACCCCTGCTGCATCTGCAGGTCGACGACCGACCCGATCTTGTCGGTCTGCACCCCGGTGAGCACCGACGTCTTGGTGTCGACCTTCATCGGCACCTGGCGCACGTAGGTGACGGTGGCCGTGCCAGGGGTGTCCTTCAGCGCGTCGTACACGTCGGGGGTGAACGGCTGGAACTTGGCCCCGAAGACGACGTAGTCGGCGCCGATGGTCGAGTCGATCACGGAGGCGACCGAGGCCTTGGTCGACGCGGCGATGACGCCGATCGCGGTCATGAGCGCCAGGCCGATCGCCAGGGCGCTGGCGGTGGCCGCGGTGCGCCGGGGGTTGCGCCGGCCGTTCTCGGTGGCGAGCCGTCCGATCGCCGAGCGCGAGAACGGAGCACCGAGCACACGCAGGACGCCGCGACCGAGCATCGGCGCGAGCGCGATCACGGCGACCAGCGCGCAGAACGCCGAGAGCCCGACCAGCTGCGAGGCACGGGTGCCGTCGTCGGGGAGGGCCAGTCCGCGCCGTGCCAGCAGGACGGCGAGCACCAGCAGGACGACGCCGAGCACGGTGCGGATCCGCAGCGAGCGCACCGGAAGCGAGATCTCGTCGCGCATGGCCGCCACGGGCGGAACGATCGCCGCACGCCGGGCCGGCAGGTAGGCCGACACCAGCGTGACGATCACCCCGACGACGAGCGAGATGAGAATCGTGCGCGGCTCGATGACGAGCGGCCCGGACGGGAGGTCGGCGCCGAATCCCTTGAGCAGCAGGCGAAGACCCTGCGACACGACGACGCCACCCAGCACGCCGAGGACGGCCGCGAGCAGACCGAGCACGGTGGCCTCGGCGAGCACCGAGCGCCGCACCTGGGCGCGAGTCGCTCCGACGGCGCGCAGCAGCGCGAGCTCACGGGTGCGCTGGGCCACCAGCATCGAGAAGGTGTTGAAGATGAGGAAGACGGCGACGAACAGCGCGATGAGGGCGAAGGTGAGCAGGAAGATGTTGATGAACTGGAAGGCGGTCTGGAGGCGCTCGGAGATGTCGGCGGTGCGCTGAGCGCCGGTCTGGATCTTCACGCCCTTCGGGAGGGCGCTGGTGATGCTCGCGGCGAGCGTGGTCTGCGAGACGCCCGGCTCGGCCTTCACCGAGATGCTCGTGACCTTGTCGGTCGCCTGCAGCAGGTACTTCTGCGCGGTGGGCAGGTCGAACACGGTGAGCGTGCTGCCGTCGCTGCCGGAGATCCCGCGCGTGACCAGCCCCGTGACGGTCGCGTCGAGCCGGCCGCCCGGCGTCTCGATCCGCACCGTGTCGCCCACGCCGGCGCCCGCAGCCGTCGCCGTCGACTCGAGCAGCATCACCTCGTGCGACCCCACGGGCGCGCGGCCGGTGCTGATGGTGAGCGGGTTGATCGAGGGGTCGGGCACCCAGGTGCCGCCGCGCGCCGGAGGTCCGTTCTCGCCGACGACCTTGCCGTCCTTGCCGATCACGATCGCGCCGTCGGCGAAGACCAGGCCGTACGCCGCCTTCACGCCGGCGACCGTCGAGACGGTGGTGACGTCGGCCTGCGGCAGCGTGGGCGTGACGTCGCCCGCAGCGCCCGCGCCTCCGCCTCCGCCTCCGCCGTTGGCGTCGAACGTCGAGCCGGGGGAGATGATGACGTCGGGCTGCGGGGCCGTGAACAGCGCGTCGAAGGACTGCTTGAGCGAGTCGGTGAAGATGTAGGTGCCCGCGACGAAGGCCACGCCCACGACGACGGCGACCAGCGTCAGGGCGAGGCGGAGCTTGTGCTGCAGCAGCGAGCGCAGCGCGGCGCGGAGCACGTCAGGCCCTCGCCGCCTCGAACGCCTTCATCCGTTCGAGCACGCGGTCGGCGCTCGGTGCGGCCATCTCGTCGACGATGCGGCCGTCGGCGAGGAACAGCACGCGGTCGGCGTACGACGCAGCACCAGGGTCGTGGGTGACCATGACGATCGTCTGGCCGAACTCGTCGACGCTGCGACGCAGGAACCCGAGCACCTCGGCGCCCGAGCGCGAGTCGAGGTTGCCGGTGGGCTCGTCGGCGAACACGATCGTGGGCCGGCTGGCCAGCGCGCGGGCGCACGCGACGCGCTGCTGCTGCCCGCCCGAGAGCTCGCTGGGGCGGTGGCGCAGCCGGTCGCGCAGGCCGACGGTGTCGATGACCGTGTCGAGCCACTCCTGGTCGGGCTTGCGGCCGGCGATGTCGAGCGGGAGCGTGATGTTCTCGAGCGCCGACAGCGTGGGCACCAGGTTGAAGGCCTGGAACACGAAGCCGACGGCGTCGCGGCGCAGCTGGGTGAGCTTCTTGTCGGACAGGGCCGAGAGCTCGGTGTCGCCGATCCACACCTGCCCGCCGGTGATCGAGTCGAGGCCCGCGAGGCAGTGCATGAGGGTGCTCTTGCCCGAGCCCGACGGGCCCATGATCGCAGTGAATCGGCCGGTCTCGATCTCCACGTCGACCGTGTCGAGCGCGGTGACGCGGGTCTCTCCGGACCCGTAGACCTTGGTGAGCGCGGTCGCGCGCGCGGCGGGAGTCACCCGCCCACGCTAACCCGCGAGCCCGGCCTCGGCGGGAGCGGTCCCCAGGCCCGGGACGTGCTCGGGCAGCGGTGGCGGCGTGCCGCCGAACGAGGGGCAGCGCGACTTGTGGTCGCACCAGTCGCACAGCCGCGACGGCGACGGACGCCAGTCGCCGGAGTCGGTGGCCCGCTGGATGGCTGCCCAGAGGGCCTGCAGCTTGCGCTCGGTGGCGAGCAGGTCGGCCTCGTCGGGCTCGTAGCGCAGCATCTGCTCGTTGCCGAGGTAGAGCAGCTGCAGCAGGCGCGGGAGGGTGCCGGTGGCCTTCCAGAGCACGAGGGCGTAGAAGCGCATCTGGAACAGCGCCTTCTGCTCGTAGCCCTCGCCGGGCGCCTTGCCGGTCTTGTAGTCGACGACGCGGGTGTCGCCCGCGGCGTTGCGGTCGAGGCGGTCGACGTAGCCGCGCAGCACCAGGCCGTCGTCGAGCGTGGTCGACACGCGCACCTCGCGCTCGGCCGGCTCGAGGGCGGTCGGGTCCTCGAGCCGGAAGTAGGTCTCGAGCAGCGGCACCGCGGAGGCGAGCCACTCGGCGGCCTCGTCGGGGGAGTCGAACAGCTCGACGACGCCCTCGTCGTGCTCCTGCACGAGCTCCCACGCCCGCGGCAGCATCGAGGTGGCCGCCTCGACGGTGCGCTGCTCGCGCGGGAGGTCGAACAGCTCCTCGAGCACCTGGTGGACGACGGTGCCGCGCACGGCGTCCCTGCTCGGCTTCTCGGGGATCCGGTCGATCACGCGGAACCGGTAGAGCAGCGGGCAGGTCATGAAGTCGGACGCCCGCGACGGGGAGAGGGACGGCGACCCCTGCGCGGTCTCGGCCGCCTCGCCGGGGCCGGAGGGGAGCGGGAGGAGCGCCTCGGCCGGGTCGGTCATGGCCGCACCCTACGGCGCGCCCCCGACAGCCGCCGTGGTTGACACACGGCCGCGGCTCAGGTCGCGTCCAGGGACGCGGCATAGGCTGGAGCGGTGAGCGACGAGGCGATCCCCGGACAAGGGCTGCGGTTCCGGCTCGGCCGGATCCCGGTCTCGATGCCGTGGAGCGCGTGGGTCGGCATCCTGCTCATCGCCTACCTGTGGTTCGCGTCGTTCGAGCGCGTCACGGAGACGAGCACCGAGGCCCTGGTGATGGCCGTCGTGTTCGCGCTCCTCTTCTACGCCTCGATCCTGGGCCACGAGCTCGCGCACGCGTGGGTCGCGAGGCTGTCGGGCAACCCGGTCGAGGGCATCACGCTGTGGGGCTTCGGCGGCTACACGTCCTACGAGCGACGCCGGGTCACGCCGCTGCGCGAGGGCTTCATCGCGGCGTCCGGGCCGGCCATCACGCTGGTCATCGGCCTCGTGCTGCGGTCGGTCGCCGAGAGCACGGCCACGATCGACCTGCGCGTCGGGGTGCTCGTCTACGCGCTGGGCATCTCCAACATCTACCTCGGCATCTTCAACGCCCTGCCGGGCCTGCCCCTCGACGGCGGCGCCGTGCTGCGCAGCGTGGTGTGGGCGATCACCGGCGACCAGCACCGGGCCACGATCGTGGCGGCGTGGTGCGGGCGCGTGGTGGCGGTGGGCGCGTTCCTCTGGTTCGTGGTCCCGGCGCTCACCAACGGAGGCACGCCCGACCTCGCCGCCGTGATCTTCGGCGCGGTCATCTCGGCGTGGCTGTTCGCCGGTGCCAGCCAGTCGCTCAAGAGCGCGCAGGTGCAGCGGCGCATCCCCACCATCTCCGCCGAGTCCCTGGCCCGGCGCGCCGTTCTGGTCTCGCCCGACACCCCGCTGTCGGAGGCGCTGCGTCGTGCGCAGGACGCCGGTGTCACCGGCCTCGTGGTGGTCGACGCCGAGGGGCGTCCCACGGGGGTCGCGCGTCCGGAGGCGGTCGCGGCGGTGCCCGTCGAGCGGCGTCCGTGGGTGCCGGTGTCGTCGGTGTCGGCGGCGATAGCCCCCGGCACGGTCCTGTCCGGCGGGCTGGTGGGCGGCGACCTGCTCGCCGCGCTGCAGGCCGCGCCCGCGTCGCAGTACCTCGTGGTGGCCACCGACTCCTCCTGGGTCGGCGTCCTCGCCACCTCCGACGTCGAAGCAGCCCTCACCCACCGCTGACCCCACCCGTTGGGGATGAAGGTGCCCTTCACTCCGATAGGCGCAACAACCCGCACCTTCATCGGGCCTGAGGGCACCCCACCGGGTCGGGGTGGGGGCCGGCGGCGCCTATCCTCGGGGCCCATGACGCCCAGCGAGCGGGACGACGGCACTCCGACCGGGGCCGCGCACCGGCGCGGTCTGTTCCGCGAGGGCGACCGGGTGCAGCTCACGGACACCAAGCGGCGGATGCACACGATCACGCTGCAGGCCGGCAAGCAGTTCCACACGGCGAAGGGGATGCTCGAGCACGACGCGATCCTCGGGCGCCCCGAGGGGATCGTGCTGACCTCCACGCAGGGGATGACCTACCTCGCGCTGCGGCCCCTGCTGTCGGACTTCGTGCTCTCGATGCCGCGCGGCGCGACGATCGTCTACCCCAAGGACGCCGCCCTCATCGTCGGCCTCGCCGACCTCTACCCGGGCGCGCGCGTGCTCGAGGCCGGCGTCGGCTCCGGCGCCCTCACCTGCTCGCTGCTGCGCGCGGTCGGCGACGACGGCCGCGTCTCGTCCTACGAGCGGCGCGACGACTTCGCCGACGTCGCCCGCACCAACGTGGAGACGTTCTTCGGCGGGCCGCACCCGGCGTGGTCGCTCACCGTCGGCGACCTGCGCCCCACCCTCGAGGCCCGCGTCGCCGAGGGCATCGACACCGTCTTCGACCGCGTGGTGCTCGACATGCTCGCCCCGTGGGACGTCGTCGCCTCGGTGGCCGAGGTGCTCGAGCCCGGGGGGGTGCTCGTCGCCTACGTCGCCACCACCACCCAGCTCTCCCGCACCGTGGAGACCCTGCGCCTCGACGGCCGCTTCACCGAGCCGCACGCGCAGGAGACCCTGCTGCGCACCTGGCACCTCGAGGGCCTCGCCGTGCGCCCCGACCACTCGATGAACGGCCACACCGGCTTCCTGGTCGTGACGCGCCGACTCGCCGACGGCACGGTGCTGCCGCCGCGGCGCACCCGGCCGGCCAAGGGCGCCTACGGCGAGGACTACGAGGCGCCCTGACCTGCACCGACACCGCCTCGCCGGCACGGGCGAGTGAGGGTGGCCTTGGTCACGCTTCGGTTGCGACCTGCCGTCGGGTGCTTCGCGCGCGCGCCGGCACTGCCGACGTGGGTAGGGTCGAGACGAGCCCGCCAGGGAGGTGATCGCCGTGACCTACTCCGACGACCGCGCCGACGCGCGCCTGGGCGCGCTCCAGGCCGAGCTCGCCGCGGCCTCCGCCCAGAACCAGCGCCTGGTGGCCACGCTGCGCGAGGCCCGCGACCAGATCGTCGCGCTCAAGGAGGAGGTCGACCGCCTCGCCGAGCCGCCGAGCGGCTATGGCGTCTTCCTCGAGCGGCACGACGACGGCTCGGTCGACGTGTTCACCGCCGGGCGCAAGATGCGCGTGATCGTGAGCCCCGACGTCGACGCCTCGGCGTTGCAGACCGGCCAGGAGGTCGTCCTCAACGAGGCGATGAACGTCGTCGCTGTTCGTCTCTTCGAGCGGCACGGCGAGATCGTCATGCTCAAGGAGATCCTCGAGGACGGCGTCCGCGCACTCGTCATCGGGCACACCGACGAGGAGCGCGTCGTGCGCCTCGCCGCGCCGCTGCTCGAGACCCCGCTGCGCCCCGGCGACTCGCTGCTCATGGAGTCGAGGTCGCAGTACGTCTACGAGAAGATCCCCAAGGCCGAGGTCGAGGAGCTCGTCCTCGAAGAGGTCCCCGACATCGACTACCACGACATCGGTGGGCTCGGTCCTCAGATCGAGGAGATCCGCGACGCCGTCGAGCTGCCCTACCTGCACGCCGACCTGTTCCGCGAGCACAAGCTGCGCCCGCCGAAGGGGATCCTGCTGTACGGCCCGCCCGGGTGCGGCAAGACGCTCATCGCCAAGGCGGTGGCCAACTCGCTGGCCAAGAAGGTCGCCGAGGTCGAGGGCCGCGAGCACGGCCGCTCGTACTTCCTCAACATCAAGGGTCCCGAGCTGCTCAACAAGTACGTCGGCGAGACCGAGCGCCACATCCGTCTGGTGTTCCAGCGGGCGCGCGAGAAGGCCTCCGAGGGCATGCCCGTCATCGTCTTCTTCGACGAGATGGACTCCCTGTTCCGCACCCGCGGCTCCGGCGTGTCCAGCGACGTCGAGAACACGATCGTCCCGCAGCTGCTCAGCGAGATCGACGGCGTCGAGGGGCTCGAGAACGTCATCGTCATCGGCGCCTCCAACCGCGAGGACATGATCGACCCCGCGATCCTGCGGCCCGGCCGGCTCGACGTGAAGATCAAGATCGAGCGCCCCGACGCGCAGGCGGCGTCCGACATCTTCTCGAAGTACCTCACTCCCGACCTGCCGCTGCACGCCGACGACCTCGCCGAGCACGATGGGTCGCCCGAGGCCACCTGCGCCGCGATGATCCAGCGCACGGTCGAGCGCATGTACACCGAGACCGAGGAGAACCGCTTCCTCGAGGTCACCTACGCCAACGGTGACAAGGAGGTCCTGTACTTCAAGGACTTCAACTCCGGCGCCATGATCGAGAACATCGTCGCCCGCGCCAAGAAGATGGCGATCAAGCAGCTGCTCGACCAGCAGCAGCGCGGCATCCGCGTGCAGCACATGCTCGCCGCGTGCGTCGACGAGTTCCGCGAGAACGAAGACCTCCCCAACACCACGAACCCGGACGACTGGGCGCGGATCTCGGGCAAGAAGGGCGAGCGGATCGTGTTCATCCGCACGCTCATCCAGGGCAAGCAGGGCACCGAGGCCGGCCGCAGCATCGACACCGTCGCCAACACGGGCAACTACCTGTAGGCCGTCCCGGTCACGCGCCCGACGCGAGCAGGTCGTCGAGGGCCCGGCGCACCGCGCCCGGGTTCTCGTGCCACACCAGGTGGCCCGAGCCGGGCACCACGACCACGCTCGCGCACGGCCCCATCGCGGCTGCCGTGTCCGCCGACGCCACCACGGGCATCGGGCTCGCACCCCCGTGCACGAAGACCGTGGGCACCGAGCAGCCGGCCAGCCGGTCGGCCAGCGCCGGCAGCAGCTCCTCGCCCGACGCCCAGGTGCGCGACGACGCCTCGACCGCGACCCGGATGCCGTCCGGCGGCGGGGGAGCCGAGGCCGGGTCGGCGAAGTAGGCGGGCCAGAACAGCCGGAAGCCCTCGGTGGCGTCGTCGTCGCTGCCCTCGCCGGCGAGGCCCCGGTCGTCGAGCTCGCGGGCGCGGGCCCGCGACACCTCCGGCGTACGTGCCGTCATGGCGGCGTCGAACTCGGCCTCGCCGCCGTCGCCGACGCCGCCGAGCGGGTCGATGACGACCGCGGCCCGCACCCGCAGCGGGTACGTCGCGAGCAGGTGCAGCAGCAGGTGGCCGCCGTAGGAGAACCCGGCGACCACGGCCCGTTCCCAGCCCAACGCGTCGAGGACGGCGACGGCGTCGTCCACCTGCACGGGGACGTCGTACGGCGCGCCCGCGGTCGAGGGCGGCAGGCCGCGCTGCTGGTAGGAGGCCACCTCGTAGCCGTCGACGAGCTCGGGGCGCAGGCTGTCGCACATCGTGGCCGACAGCCCCGGACCGCCGTGGAGCAGCAGCAGCGGCGCGCCACCGCCGACGCGCTCTCCGACCAGCGTGCCGCCGGGAACCTCGACCTCGAACCTCGTCATCTCCACGACGGCACGCTAGAGGCCGCGCCGGGGCGGCGTCGCCGGGTCCGCGGAACCGGGCCGCGTACTCTCGAGTCATGTCCGTGCACCGCGTCATGGGGATCGAGACCGAGTACGGCATCTCGGTGCCGGGCCACCCGCACGTGAACTCCATGCTCACGTCGTCGCAGGTGGTCAACGCCTACGCCAACGCCGTCACGATCCCGTCGCGGCTGTCGGCCCGGTGGGACTACGACGAGGAGACGCCGCTGCGCGACGCGCGCGGCTTCGACCTCTCGCGCGCGGAGGCCGACCCCACGCAGCTCACCGACGACGACCCGGGGCTCGCCAACCTCATCCTCACCAACGGCGCCCGGTTCTACGTCGACCACGCGCATCCGGAGTACTCGAGCCCCGAGGTCACCAACCCGCGCGACGGGTTGCTCTGGGACAAGGCCGGCGAGCGGATCATGGCGCGCGCGGCCCAGCTCGTGAGCACCATCCCCGGCGCGAAACCGGTGAACCTCTACAAGAACAACACCGACAACAAGGGCGTCTCCTACGGCACGCACGAGAACTACCTCATGCGACGCCAGACCCCGTTCGCCGACATCGTCCGGCACTTCACGCCGTTCCTGGTCTCGCGCCAGGTCGTCACCGGGTCGGGCCGAGTCGGGCTGGGGCAGGACGGCCGCAAGCACGGCTTCCAGCTCACGCAGCGCGCCGACTTCTTCGAGGTCGAGGTCGGGCTCGAGACGACGCTCAAGCGGCCGATCATCAACACGCGCGACGAGCCGCACGCCGATCCGGAGAAGTACCGGCGGCTGCACGTGATCGTGGGCGACGCGAACCTCGCCGAGATCTCGACCTACCTCAAGCTCGGCACGAGCTCGCTGGTGCTCGCGATGATCGAGGACGGCGTCCTCGACCTCGACAACGCCATGGCCGACCCCGTCCGCGAGATGCACGCCGTGTCGCACGACCCGTCTCTGCGCCACCTCGTCACGATGACCAGCGGACGTCGCGTCACCGCGATCCAGATGCAGCTCGAGCTGGCGGAGCAGGCGCGCAAGTACGTCGAGCAGCGCGGCGAGATCGACCCGATGACGGCCGACGTCCTCGAGCGCTGGGAGTCGGTGCTCAGCCGGCTCGAGGCCGACCCGATGACGCTGTCGCGCGAGCTCGACTGGGTCGCGAAGCTCGCGCTGCTGCAGGGCTACATCGACCGCGACGGGCTCGACTGGGACCACCCGCGGCTCGCGCTCGTCGACCTCCAGTACAGCGACGTCCGGCCCGACAAGGGGCTCGCGCAGCGGCTGCAGACCCGCGGCTCGCTGCTGCGCCTCACCACCGACGCCGAGGTGGTCCGCGCGGTCACGACGCCGCCGGAGGACACCCGGGCGTGGTTCCGCGGGGAGTGCATGCGCCGCTACCCCGAGTCGGTGGCCGCGGCGTCCTGGGACTCCGTGATCTTCGACGTCCCCGGTCAGGACGCCCTGCAGCGGGTGCCCACCCTCGAGCCGCTGCGCGGCACGCGGGCGCACGTCGGCGACCTGCTCGACGCCAGCCCCACCGTCGTCGCCCTGCTCGACGCGCTCCACGGTCGGTGACCCGGACGACCTGGTTGCGGGTTCGTGGCGGCTGGGACGGCACGGACGGGTGCGCGTAGGTAGGGTCGGGACGAGCCCGCCGACCGGAGGGCTCAGCACGACCGCCGAGGAGTGGCCATGCCGACGCGCGAACCGGGGGAGCAGCAGCACCGCTCCCGCTCGACCGACGACCAGGTCGAGGAGACCACCGAGACCTCCGGCGATCTCGCAGCGCGCAAGGAGGCGCTCGACGCCGACATCGACGCGATCCTCGACGACATCGACGAGGCGCTCGAGACCAACGCCGAGGAGTTCGTCCGCGGGTTCGTCCAGAAGGGTGGCCAGTGAGCATCGAGC
>Ga0302322_100004453_pt1 | contig 12179 bp, 15 predicted proteins | sample Fen_T0_2_FD_203757 | JGI IMG/M metagenome (GOLD analysis project Ga0302322, IMG submission 203757) | Peat permafrost microbial communities from Stordalen Mire near Abisko, Sweden - Fen_T0_2 | ecosystem: Environmental > Terrestrial > Soil > Wetlands > Permafrost | place: Sweden: Abisko... | reverse complement strand
CGACGTTCGATTCTCGGCGCATCGCGTCACAACGGCATCCCAGAAGTGTCACGACTGGATGCCGTGCACATCACGATGCCGCGTGAGCGCCGTCCAGGGTGGCGATCAATACCGACCCAGTCCCTGAGTTCCGCATTTATTCGGTCCGCACTGTTGCGCTGCGAGAAATTTGCAATTCACTTTGGCAGCGCTAGTGCATGGCGTCGACGTGATCAACAGTCGCGCCATTCGGCGGGTATTTCAAATCGCGTCGTTGACCACCCCCATCCACCTTGCTTCCCCATTCAAAGGATGCCCCATGATCAAGAATCTGTCGGCGCTGACTCTGGCCTGCGCTGCGGCGCTGGCCCATGCACAGACCTTCCCAACCCCGACACCCATCACCGAGATCCAGCCCACGCCGGCCTCCATCGGTGCCGATGTGCCGGCCACCTACTTCGGCACCGCACCCTCGACAGTGCAGAAGGAGTTGATCGGCCCCTACCAGTTGCTCAAGGCTGGCACGCTGAATCAGCAGGCCGGCACCTTGACCCTGCCGCTGTACAAGGGCCAACTGGCCAGCGGCGAGTCAGTCTGGTATGTGCTGACCGATACCACCGACGAGAAGAATGCCGAAGCCCTGGGGCTGAACTTTGCTGCCAAGCTGGCCTACGCTGATGTGGGCAAGGGCGCACGAAAGGCCTCGCAGCAACTCATCAACGGCAAGACCGTGGTGGTCTTCGAGAGCGGCCGCGTGGACTTCTCGCCGGTGCATTCGGTCACCGCCGGTGCCGCGCCCAACTACTTCCCGCCCACGGCCGTCCAGCCTGGTTCGGTGGGCGATGCCAGCTACAGCCCCTTGGCCAAGATTGGCCAACACATCTACAACGCGCCGATGCTGGCCTTCAACGTCAGCGAGGCCACGCTGAACGCCTACTGCGCCGGCAATGCCGACCACAAGGTAGTGCATGACAAGGTGATCTCGATCTGCCCGCGCGACGGCGTGGTCACCTTGCAGCTGACCACGGGCTTCAGCTTCGCGCGCCCGGTGCTCTACCTCAGCCTGGAGGCCAACAACGCGCTGCCGGCAGCGCTGGAAGGCGCCACGCTCGCCCCCGGGCTCACCGACATCCTGGTCGGCAGCGACGACAGCGCCTTCAGCGCCGTGGAGCGGCTGTTCAGCATCATCAACGGACCGGTCAATGTCGAGGCCAACGTCGTCAACCCGCAGCGCCAGGGCCTGAACAGCGCGCTGAAGGGTGACGGCGGCGGACCGCTGAATGTGCTGGGCGGCATCCCGACCATCGCCACCGACTACAGCCCGCTGTGGGATCTGAACGTCGCGCAATGGACGCAGCACGCCATCGACAACCACTACCGCTCAAGGGTGCGTGACGAGTTCAGCGTGCTCGGCATGGTGCGCTCGGGTTGGGTCACGGGGCCGGGCGGCAAGGCCTTTGGTTCCAGCGGTTTGATCGTGAACTGCCCGATCGTCTTCCGCTTCCTCTGACCCCGTCTGCCCACCCCCATCGACCGAGATCCACCATGCGCCATCCATTCGCTCTTACCGTCTTGTTGACCACGCTGCTCGCCGCTTGCGGCGGAGGCAACGACAGCGCCACGCCGGCCGCAGAACCCGCCACCGCACCCCAGGTCAGCCCGGGTGGTGTCAGCGGCGATTTCACCAGCGGTGTTGTGGCCATCAACAACCCGACGGCCATCACCGAGATTCAGCCCGCCCCCGCTTCCATCGGCGCCGACGTGCCGGCCACCTATTTCGGCACCGCGCCGTCCACGGTGCAGAAGGAGTTGATCGGGCCCTACCAATTGCTGAAAGCCGGCACCGTCGATCAGGAGGCCGGCACCATCACCCTGCCGCTGTACAAAGGGCAACTGGCCAGTGGCGAGACGGTCTGGTACATCCTGACCGACACCACCGACGAGCGCAACGCCGCCGCTTTGGGCCTGAACTTTTCGGCCAAGCTCAACTACGCCGACGTGGGCCACGGTGTGCGTCGGGCCAGCCAACAGTTGATCGACGGGCAGACCGTCGTGGTGTTCGAGAAGGGCAGCGTGGACTTCTCGCCTGATCGCGCCGTGTCGCCGGGAGCGGCCCCGCACTACTTCCCGCCCACCGCTGTCCAGCCCGGTTCGGTCGGCGATGCCGACTACAGCCCGCTGGCCAAGATCGGCAACTACATCTACAACGCGCCGATGCTGGCATTCAACGTCGATGAAGCCAGCTTGAACCGGTTCTGCACCGGCAACGCCGACCACAAGCTGGTGCACGACAAGGTGCTGTCGATCTGCCCGCGCGACGGCGTGGTGACGCTGGCGCTGACCACCGGCTTCAGCTTTGGCCGGCCGGTGCTGTACCTGAGCACCGAGGCCAGCGCCGCACTGCCGGCCGCACTGGAAGGCGCCACGCTGGCTGCGGCGCTGACCGACGTCAAGGTCGGCAGCGACGACAGCGCCTTCAGCGCCGTCGAGCGCCTGTTTGCCATCGTCAACGGACCGGTCAACAGCGTGGGCAGCGAGATCAACCCGCAGCGCCAGGGCTTCGACAGTGCACTCAAAGGTGACGGCGGCCCCTTGAATGTGCTGGGCGGCATCCCGACGGTGGCCACCGACTACAGCCCGCTGTGGGACTTGAACGTCGGCGAATGGACCCAGCACGCCATCGACATGGACTACCGCTCACGGGTGCGCGAGGAATTCGAGATCCTGGGCTACGTGCGCGCCGGGCACCTGACCGCGCCGGGCGGTGCCGCGTTCGGGTCGAGCGGCTTGATCGTCAATTGCCCGATCGTGTTCCGCTTCCTGTGAGCCAGCGCAGGCCGGTGGTGCGATGAACACCGAGCGCTCGCACTGCGCGCGTTCACCGCAGCGCTGCACGGTGCAGTTCGCCCAGGCCGCCAACGAAGGCATCGCCGTGGCGGGCAGCTGAGTGCCCACCACGGCCCGGCCCCGAGCAGCGGCAACCGGGCCGGCCAAGGCAGGACAGGACAGGACAGGGAATAGCCGGGCGAGGCCGCGGGTACTTGTGCAGACGGAGGACCGCATGGCACCGCGGCGCTTCCGCCACTTCCCCTTCACCCTGGAACCTGCACCATGACACCGATGCCCGCTGCGCTGTTGGTCGCGATCACTCTTCTGGCGGGGCCGGCGCATGCCGGCCCTGGCGATGCCGAGATCGGCCGCAGCCTGTACCAAGGCCGCTGCGCGGCCTGCCATGCGCTGGACCACAACGGCGTCGGCCCGGCCCACCGCGGCCTGTTCGGGCGCCTCAGCGGCACGGTCACCGGCTTTGGCTATTCGGACGCGCTGCGCGCCGCGCGCCAGGTCTGGACCGAGGACAGCCTGAACCGCTGGCTGGCCGATCCCGAGCGGTTTGCGCCGGGCCAGCGCATGGGCGTGAGCGTGCCCGACGCCCAGGAGCGCGCCCATTTGATCGCCTACCTGAAGCAGGCCACGGCGCCCAAGTGAGCGCCGGCCGCACGCCGGTGGAATAGCCCCGGCCACCGCCCGGTATCAGATGACGCCGCCCAGACCATCGGCCTGACCGGCAGCCCGCCCTCCCCCACACCCAGCCCGAAAGCTCACCATGCAACGCCGTGATTTCCTGGCCCTGTCCGCCGCCGGCGGTGGCGCCGTCTTTGTCTCTGGCCTGGCCGGTTGCGCCACCGCCGCCACCACGGCCAAGGCCGCCTACGACGACTTCTACTTTGTGCAACTGTCCGACACGCACTGGGGCTACCAGGGCGCGGCCAACCCCGATGCGGCGGTGACCTTGCGCAAGGCAGTGGTGGCCGTCAACGCCCTGGCCAAACCGCCCGAGTTCATCGTCTTCACCGGCGACCTGACCCACACCACCGACGATCCCACCGAGCGCCGCCGGCGCCTGGCCGAGTTCAAATCCATCGTGGCCGACCTGAAGGTCAAGACCGTGCGCTTCATGCCCGGCGAACACGACGCCTCGCTGGACCGCGGCGCGGCCTACAAAGAGCTCTTCGGCGACACCTTCTACAGCTTCGACCACCGGGGCGTGCACTTCATCGCCCTGGACAACGTCTCGGACCCGGGCGCCAAGATCGGCGAGGCCCAGCTGGACTGGCTGAAGACCGACCTGGCCACCCGCGACCGCCAGGCCCCGATCGTGGTGCTGACGCACCGGCCGCTGTTTGACCTGGCGCCCAAATGGGACTGGGCCACCCGCGACGGCGACGCCGCCCTGGCCCTGCTGATGCCGTTCGCCCATGTCACCGTGTTCTACGGCCACATCCACCAGGAGCACCACCAGATGACGGGCCACATCGCCCACCACTCGGCCAAGTCGCTGATCTTTCCGCTGCCCGCCCCCGGCTCGCAGGACAAGCGCGCACCGCTGCCCTGGGACACCAGCGCGCCGTACAAGGGCCTGGGCTTCCGCGAGGTGGAGGCCGAGCAGCAGGGCCAGCGCTACCAGGTGACCGAACACCCGGTCGTGCGCGCATGAGCCCATCACCGATGCGCACCGCACCACAGCAAGGCAGCAGCGCCACGCAGTGGCCGCGACGGCGGCTGTTGCTGCAGGCGGCAGCCGCTCTGGGCACCACCGCCCTGGGCCGCACGCTGGCCCAGGCTGCAACCCAGACCATGCCCCATACCGGCCCAGCCCCGCGCGAGATCTCGGTGACCGCGCGCCGCTTCGAGTTCGTGCCGGCCGAGATCGTGCTGAAGCTTGGCGAGCCGGTGGTCATCGCCGTGACCTCGCTGGACTTCATCCACGGCATGAACATCCCCGATCTGAAGCAGCGCCACGACCTGGTGCCCGGGCGCGTCACCCGCATTGCGCTGACGCCACGCGAAGCCGGCGTGATCGAGTTCGTCTGCGACAACTTCTGCGGCGACGGCCATGAAGAGATGCATGGTCGCTTTGTCGTGCAAGCCTGACAGGATGCCGCGATGAACGATCGCCAGGCCTTCGAAGACCGCGTGCTGCCGCACCTGGACGCGGCCTACAACCTGGCGCGTTGGCTGCTTCGCAGCGAGCAGAACGCCGAGGATGCGGTGCAGGACGCCGTGATCCGTGCCCTGCGCTACGGCCATGCGCTGCGCGATGGCGACGCCAAACCCTGGCTGCTGGGCATTGTGCGCAACACCTGCTTCACGCTGTTGGCGCGCGCACGCAACGGGCCCGACCTGGTGGAGTTCGACGACGAGGCCTTCCAGTCGCAGATCCAGCAGGCAGCGCCCGCCGAGCACGGCAACCCCGAAGACGTGCTGCAGCGCCAGCGCACCCGCGTGCGGGTGGACGCGGCCATCCGCGCCCTGTCGCCCGCGCTGCGCGAGGTGATCGTGCTGCGCGAATTCGAAGACCTGGCCTATGACGATATGGCGCGCATCATCGGCATCCCGATCGGCACCGTGATGTCGCGGCTGTCCCGGGCACGCGACAAGCTGCGCCAGGCCTTGTCGGTGGACCCACAGGGGCAATGACATGAACCCAGACGACCAAGCACTGTCCCGGCAGATCAAGGACCACGGCACCCGGTACACCGCACCGGACAGCCTGCGCGCCGGCCTGCGCGCCCATCTGGCGCTGGCCACGGCCTTGCGCCCCGAACCGCCCGCCCCCGCCACGCGCTGGGCCCGATGGCGCGCCCGCTGGGCCGCGCTGCCGCAGCAAAGCGCCTGGCGCCACAGCCTGGCCGGCTTTGCCGCAGGCGCGCTGGTGGTGGGCACGCTGCTGCCCGTGGTCAACCACCTGCGCTGGGACGAACCGCAGGAGGCCGAGCTGGTCAGCAACCATGTGCGCGCGCTGCAGATCGGCCCGCTGACCGAGGTGGTGTCCACCGACCGGCACACGGTCAAGCCCTGGTTCCAGGGCAAGCTGGACTACGCACCGCCGGTGATGGACCTCAGCCCGGAGGGCTTTGCGCTGCTGGGCGGCCGCATCGAGCACCTGCGCGGCAACGTGGTGGCCACGCTGGCCTATGCCCGCAACCGCCACATGATCGACCTGTACGTGTGGCCCAGCGCCACCAAGTCGGTGCAGGTGCAGGCCACGCGCCGGGGCTACAACGTGCTGCATTGGTCGGACGGCGCCATGCAGTACTGGGCGGTGTCCGACCTGGACCGCCGCGAGTTGGAGCACTTCACCCAGCTGTGGCGCGAGCGCGTGGCGGCGCAGTGAGCTGCGGCGCGCCGCGTTCAATTCAGCAGGCCCAGGCCCAGGCCTGAGGCCTGCGGCACCACCGGCGTGGACGCCGCGGCGCCCGCCGGCCGCAGCGCCTGTGCGCAGTCGGCCAGCCGCTCCAGGTCATCCAGCTCGGCAGCGTGGTGCCGCCCCCAGTCGCACAGCGCCACCAGCACCGGCGCCAGGCTCAAGCCCAGCGCGCTGGCGCTGTAGTGCACCTGGCCGGCCTGGGCGCTGTCCGCCCGACGCAGCACCAGCCCGTGGGCTTCCATCTCGCGCAGCTGCTGGATCAGCACCTTTTGATTGATCGCCGGCATCAGCCGGCCCAGCGTGGACAAACGCTGCGGGCCGCTGAACAGGTGGTAGAGCACGATGGCCTTCCAGCGCCCTGAAATCACCTTCAATGCGCGTTCGGCCGGCAGTGGGGGCAAGTGCTTGGTGGGCCTGCTCATGGTGGTGGTTGGGAGGTTTGGCCGGGTCGGGCGGGTCGGGCGGGTTGGTCGGGTTGGTCGGCAAATGGTGTGTGGACGCTCAGCCAGCGTAGCCAGAGACTGGTGGCCTGTTCTTCAACCACGCAAGTACCCGACATGAAAGCCGTGCAACTGACCCACTTTGGCGCCCCCGAGGCACTCACCCTGACCGACCTGGCCGCGCCCACGCCAGGCCCCGGCCAGGTGGTGGTGACCGTGGAGGCCTCCGGCATCAACTTTGCCGAGACCCTGATGCGCGAGGACCGCTACGCCTTCACCCCGCCCCTGCCCTGCGTGCTGGGCTCGGAGGTGGTGGGCGTTGTGGCCGCCCTGGGGCCGGGCGTGACCGGCCTGGCCGTGGGCGACCGGGTGGCGGCCGCGCTGTTTGCCGCCGGCGTCTTCTTCGGCGGCTATGCCGAGCAGGTGGTGATCGACGCCGACTTCGCCGTGCCCTTGCCCGCTGGCCTGCCTGCCGATCAGGCCTGTGCCCTGATGGTGCAGGGCCTGACCGCGCTGGCACTGACCCGCCATGCGCCGATGCAGGGCCGCTCGGTGCTGGTCACGGCCGCGGCCGGTGGCGTGGGCGCCCTGCTGGTGCAGCTGCTGCGCCGGGCCGGTGCCCGCCAGGTGATTGGCGCGGCCAGCACGGCCGCCAAGCGCCAGCACGTGCTGGGGCTGGGCGCCGATGCCGCCATCGACTACACCCAGGCCGATTGGCCGCAGCAGCTGGCCGCGCTGACCGACGGCGCCGGGCCGGACGTGGTGTTCGACTCGGTGGGCGGCACCACCACCGCCCAGTGCCTGGCCAGCCTGGCCAGCAACGGCACGATGGTGGTGTTTGGCGCGCTGAACATCCAGTCGTTCAGCATGGGCGTGTCCGAGCTGGTGCCGATGATCTTCAAGAACCAGTCCTTGAAGGGCTTCGCCCTGGTGCCGCTGTTGACGGCGGCCAGCCTGCGCGAGGACCTGCAGGCACTGGCCGAGCTGGCGCTGCAGGCCCAGCTGGTGGTGGACATCGGCGGCCGCTACCCGTTGGGTGAGGCGGCCCAGGCCCACCGCGACCTGGCTGGGCGCCAGGTCATCGGCAAGCTGGTGCTGCTGCCCTGAGGCTGGCACGCGGCCGGCGCCATCCCGGCAACGGCTGCGGCTGCGGCTGCGCGTATCCGCCCAGCCAGGCCAGCGGCCGCTCACTTCTTCATCGGGTCCTTGTCCATCGCGTCCTTGCCCATGGTGTCCTTGCCCATCGCGTCCTTGCCCATGGTGTCGTGCTTCATCTTGTCCTTGGCCATGCCGTCCTTCTTGGCCGCCTTCATGGCCTTCATCGGCTTGCTGGCGGCGGACTTGGCCATCTCGGCATGGGGCATGTCGCCCTGGGCCATGGCGTCTGCCTTGGGCATCGCGGTCTTGGCCATGCCGTCGTTCTTCATGGTGTCCTGGGCCTGAGCGGCGGCCGAGATCAGCAGCGCGCCGGTGCACATCAGGGTGGCAAGGGTCTTGTTCATGGGGATCTGTTACCGAGGTGGTGGAAGAGGGAGCCCCAGTGTCGGCAGCGCGCGGCGTCAAGTCCTCACCCATTGATAACGCCCGGCTCACAAGACGCTGCGGACGGACAGGCGTAAGAATCCCGCCGCCCTGGCGACCAAGCAAGCCAATCCAGCCGCACCATCGACCGCGCCATGCACATCAACCGCACTGTCCTGACCCCATCGCCATGTGCCTGACCGCCTGGGTGTGCACCCGCAACGCGCGGTTTCCGTGGCTGATCGCGTCCAACCGCGATGAATTCTTTGACCGCGACGCCGCACCGATGGCCTGGTGGCAGCCTGTGCCGGGCGGGCCCGCCGTGCTGGGCGGGCGCGACCTGTCGGCCGGCGGCACCTGGCAAGGCCTGACCGCACAGGGCCGCCTGGCCCTGCTGACCAATGTGCGAGAGCCCGGTCGCCACCACACCCGCGCGCCGTCCCGGGGTGCGCTGGTGCCCCAGGCGCTGCTGGCCGACACCATCAGCCCGGCCTGGCTGCGGGCCACCACCGAGACGCCACGCAACGGCTTCAACCTGGTGGTGGCCGACTTGGCGGGTCAGCAGGCCCACTGGGTGAGCAACCGGGCGCCCGCGCCACTGACACTGGGGCTGGGCTGCCACGGCCTGTCCAATGCCGCGCTGGACAGCCCCTGGCCCAAGGTGGTGGCGCTGCGCCAACGCCTGCAAGACGCCGTGGCCACCGCGGCCGAGCGCAGCAGCCTGGTGGCCGCGGCCCTGGAGGCCCTGGCCGACCGGCAGGTGCCCGCCGACGACGCCCTGCCTGCCACCGGTGTGCCGCTGCTGCGCGAGCGCCAGCTGGCGCCCGCCTTCATCCACATCCCGGCGGCACAGCCCGGTGGGGTGGCCTACGGCACGCGCTGTGCCACCGTCGTTGTGGTGGAACAAGCTGGGTCTACCCGCTGGGTGCATGTGACCGAACGGCGCTTTGATGCCGATGCCCGCGCCATCGGCGACAGCCACCACCGGTTCGCCCTGCCCGAGGCCGCTGAACGCTGAGCGCCCCCGGCTTCAGTGGCCCCGCAGCCGCATCAGCCCCGCAGGCGCATCAGCCACGCAGCCGCATCAGCCACGCAGCCGCATCAGCCACGCCAGCCAGACGCCCCGGCGCAGCCACAGCAGACCGGCACAGCACAGCCACACGCCGCAGGCCAGGGCAAACAACTCACCCCCATCGCTGCTGCCATCGGCGTTGACCACGGCCACGCCCAGCGGGGTGAACAGGTGGAAGAAGATGGCACCGCTGATGACGCCCAGCCCCAGCGCCGCACCCAAGACCTGCACCGCGCGTGTACCCGACAACGCCGCACCCCACAGCAGCAGCAGGGACGCCACCAGTTCCGCGCTGCCAACCACCTTGGCCGAGAAGATGCCGCCGGGTGCAAACACCCCGGCAAAGCCCAGCGACGCCGCCCACGGGTCCAGCTTGCCCTGGAAGATGTAGACCGTTTCCGGCGAGCCGGTGAACTTGAAGAACAGCGACTGGATGAACACAAAGGCCACATACAGCGTGGGCGGCCAGTGGCCGTGCCGTTTGAACCAGGTCATGGTGGGTCTCCCTCGGTGGCCATCGGGGGGACGGCCTGGGTGTGGTGTTGGGGCGCCGTGCAGCGCTGGTGTTGCCGGGGTCTGCCGCGCCAACATCAGCGCTGGAGCAGCGCCTGAAACTTGGCGTCGGCCTCGCGGATGAACCCGGCCGGGTCCTCGAGCCATTTGCTCTGAACAGTGGCGTTGTAGTTCAGATACAGCTTGCCGTCGATGATCTTGAACTTGTCGGGCTCGACGCTGACCAGGTTGTCCTGTGACACGCCGTAGGCGCAGTAGCCGCCGTACTGCGGCGCGAACTTCTCGGGGTTGGCCTTGAACAGCGCCAGATTGGCCTGGCTGGCGAACTTCCACTTCGCGCCCATCCAGTCCACCACCAGGCTGTCCAGGCCCTTCACCGGCTTGCCTACCGTGAAGTAGGCCACCGGGTCATAGCCCAGGATGGCGCTGTCGCTGCGGCCGCCAAACAAGCCGGCCTTCAGGGTGTTGATCGGTGGCGCCGCGAGCGCATGGGCGCTGAACAACAGGCCGGCGGCCGCCATCAGCACCGTCCGGCGGCGGCTCGGTGATTGCAGAGCAGGGATCAACATGGGGAGTCCTTTCAAGAAAGTTGTGCGGCTTGCTGGCGCGGGCGCCGGGCATGCGCCACGGTGGCGGGAGCCTTGCCAAAGTCTTCGGGCACTGGCAGGCCCAGCTGCACGCAGTGGGCGCGCAGCAGCGCAAAGTGGTGCACCGTGTGGCTGGCCATGAAGGCCAGTTCGCGGCCCAGGCTGGAGGCTGAGGCAAAGCCCCACTCGCCGGCCAGGCCCGTCTGGCCGTGCACCGTGAGCGGCAGCGCCAATTGCGGCGGGGTCAACCCGTCCAGCGCATGCCGCAACAGCCGCAGGCGTTGCGCCGCCAGCCCGGGATGGCGCTCCAGCGCGGTGTCGCGCGGGCGGCGGTCGTAGTCCACCTCGCCGTGCTTCAGCCCGGCCAGCAGGGCGTCCAGGTGTTCGATGACGTGGCGCAGGTGCGGCCCGATCTGGGCCGCGTAATTTGCCGCATAGGCGCCGGCAGGCGCGTCCGCAAAACAGCAGGCCAAGGCGACCGCCTGGTCGATCAGCAGGCCGTTGGTGCTGACCAGCGGGTGCTGGAATCGCCGGGCGGCCGAAGGCAGCTCGGTGCCGGCTGGTGAGGCCACGCGCTGGGTCAGGGCAATCTGGGGGTTCACGGGGGTCCTTGCACAACAGGGTTGGTCTGCCACTTGGTCGGCCGTGGGCGGCAAGAACTTACAGCCCTGCGCGCCGATCAATCGGTCAGCGGGTACTGAGGGGTCAGCGCTTTCTCACGGCGGTAGTCCCGCACAAAGTCCCGCCAGCGCATCGGCTTGAACCCGCGTGCGCGGTTGGCAGCGCCAATCTCGTACAGCCAGCGGTACTGCCGCATCAGGTCGCGCCAGGCCTGCAGCAGGCCGGTGCGGCGGTCCCAGATGTGGGTGCTCTCGGCACCGGCGCCATTGACTTCCACGATGGTGAAGCCCCGGCCCTGCTGCACATCGGAAAAGCGCTCGAAGCGCACGTCAAAGCGCCCGAAGTGGAACTCGGGCAGCCGCTGCGCGATGGCATCGACGCAGGCTTCCATCTCCGGCGTGACCAGGTGGTTGCCATTGCGGAAGATGGCGCCCCGGCTGTGGCTGCCGGCAAAGGCCAGGCGCACGGCCTGGCCCGCCGCAGGGACCTGGTCCAGCCGGTCGGCGTGGCGCTGCAGGTAGAGGTGGGGCAGCGCGCCGGCACGGGGATCGTCGAGGATCAGCGCCCGCAGCGTGCGGCGCCCGTCGCCCACGACATGGGGAAAGTACTTCAGCGTCAGCGAGACCACCCGGCCCCGCGCCTCACCGGGGCGCCGGCAATAGAAGATGCCCGCCTCGCCCTCAAACGGCACCAGCTGCTGCAGCAGCAGGCTGGCCCCCGCCGGAAAGGCCTGCAGGTAGCGCGACAAGTCCTGCACCGTGCGCACCAGCTTGACGCCCGCCCCCCGGCAGCCCAGGTCGGGCTTGGCCACCAGGGGCAGGCTCAGGCCCGCGCGGTCCAATGCCGCCATCGCAGCGTCCAGCTCGGCCGCCACGCCCGGCGCCGTGCCGTCGGGTGACGGGGCACGGGTGATCTGGATGAACGGCGCCACCCACTGCGGCACATGGTCCATGGCCAGCGCCAGGATCTGGGCCTTGGACTCGCCATAAAAGCCGCCGCCCGGAAACGACGGGTTGGCCACCGTGGGCAGCAGCACGCTGCGGTGGCGCAGCATCAGCCACGCCGCATACAGCATCACCGGCGGGTAGAACGCCCACATCGGCCAGAACTCGAAGAAGCTCAGCGGCGGGCCGCCCGTGTCCAGCGCGGGCATGCCCTGGTGCGGCTGCTGGCCACGGACGGTGGCCACAGGCGGCGGCGCTGACTCGGGCAGCGTGTCGCCCAGCGTGGGGGTGATG
>Ga0302322_100004452_pt1 | contig 12179 bp, 11 predicted proteins | sample Fen_T0_2_FD_203757 | JGI IMG/M metagenome (GOLD analysis project Ga0302322, IMG submission 203757) | Peat permafrost microbial communities from Stordalen Mire near Abisko, Sweden - Fen_T0_2 | ecosystem: Environmental > Terrestrial > Soil > Wetlands > Permafrost | place: Sweden: Abisko... | reverse complement strand
CCGGGTCTTTGCCAGCGCCCGACTCAACCGCCGGCTGGAAATAACACCGCTGGACACCTATCACGCCGGTGATGCCGTCAAGTTGCTCGTCATGAGCGAGAGCCCGCTCGGCTATAACATGATCGTGAATGACGCCCACCGCGGCCTGCTTTATCATTCCGATGTGCCGGGGCCGCTCCAGATCGGCCAGCGCGTCGAGGGTTATGTCCGTTCCATCCGTCCTGACGGCAAGCTCGACCTCGCCGCGGGCCGCGCCGGCTACCGTCGCGTCGGCTCGTTCGCCGAGCAGATCATCGCCGCCCTCGAAGCCGCGGGCGGACGCCTGCCTTACCACGACAACAGTCCGCCGGAGGAAATCCGCGAAGCCCTCGGCATGAGCAAGAAGGCCTTCAAGCAGGCGATCGGCGCCCTCTTCCGCGAGCGCAAGATCTTCATCGACCCGAATGGGATCCGGTTGGTAGCTCCCGAAAAGAGCCGATAGCATAGTTTCCGTCGTGCGAAAGCCGGGCTTGTGTCGGCGACAGGGTGGTACCGGTACGGACGGTCACGTTGTGGCTGGCTACCCGACGGTTTGTGCTTTGTGCCTCCGTGCCTTTGTGGTTCAACTGAACTCAACCATCTTCCATGAGCAAAATCATCCCACCCAAGCAGGCGACCAATTCCTCCAGCCCCCGCTCCGTGGTCGTGCGTGAGGTGCCGATCGAACTCTGCCAGTTCATCAAGTTCGGCGGGCTGAGTGAAACCGGCGGCGAGGCCAAGCAGCTCATCAGCGCCGGCCTCGTGTTGCTCAACGGCGTCGTGGAAACCCAGAAGCGCAAGAAGCTCGCGGTCGGGGACCAGGTTAAGGCCAACGGGCACACGATCATTGTGAAGCTGGCCTGAGTGGAGCCGACCGTTTCTCCTTCAGGCCAGTTCGTGAAATCCATGGTCAACCCCTCTCCCCTGCTCGTCAGCACCGCCCAACTTTCCGCGCACTTGAACGATCCGTCCTGGGTCGTCTTCGATTGCCGGCACGACCTGTTGGATCATGCCAAGGGTGCGAATCTCTACGCCGCGGGCCACATACCCGGCGCCTTCTTCGCCCCCGTCGAGACGGCGCTCGCCGGACCCAAGACCGGCACCAACGGCCGCCATCCTCTCCCGTCGCCCGACACCTTCGCTGCCTTTCTCGCCGCGCACGGCGTTTCTACGGGATCAACAGTCGTGGCCTACGACGACAGCGGTGGTCTCTACGCCGCGCGGCACTGGTGGCAGGCGAAGTGGATCGGGCTGCGCTCCGTCGCCTTGCTCGATGGCGGTATTCCCAAGTGGGTGGCCGAGGGCCGGGCACTCACGACCGACGTGCCTGCACCCGTGCCCGCTGTCCTTCACGCCCAGGCCGACGCTTCCCTCGTCTGGAACGCGGATCAGGTGCTGGACAGCCTGTCCGACCCGGCCAGCGCCATCCTCGACGCCCGCGCCGCCGAACGATACCGGGGCGACGTTGAGCCGATGGACCCCGTGGCCGGGCACATCCCGGGTGCGCTCAACCGGTTTTATAAGGCCAATCTTCAGGCCGACCTGACCTTCCGGCCGGCTGAGGAACTGAAAAAAGAATTCTCCGCGCTGCTGAAAAATCGCGCACCGGAAAAAGTCGCCCACCAGTGTGGCTCCGGCATCACAGCCTGCGCCAATCTCTTCGCCATGGAATACGCCGGTTTGCCAGGCTCAAAGCTCTACGCCGGTTCCTGGAGCGAGTGGGTCGCCGATCCCAAGCGGCCGGTGGCGCGAGGCGCGGAGGGTTGAGCTTGAATCCGTAGCTACAGGCGTCCCTGCCTGTAGATCCGATGCCCGACCGCAGGCAGGGACGCCTGCTGCTACGATCGCTCATTCGCCCCCCGCTTTAATGTTCCCATCCCGGCGCCTCCGCGCCATCGATTCAGCAATGTCATTTCAAGCCCTCGGCCTGTCGGAACCTCTGCTGCGTGCGGTCACGGAGCGGAAATATTCCGTGCCGACCCCGGTGCAGGCCGCGGCGATCCCGGCCGTGCTGCAGGGCCATGACGTCTGGGCGTCCGCCCAGACCGGCTCGGGCAAGACCGCGGCGTTCGCCCTGCCCATCTTGCAGCTCCTCGCGACGAGCCCGCGGGAACGCGGCCGGTTTGTCCGCGCCCTGATCCTGGCTCCGACCCGCGAGCTGGCCGCACAGATCGGGGAATCGTTCCGGCTTTACTCCCGTCACCTGCCCACCCCGACCAAGACGCTTGTCGTCTACGGCGGCGTCTCGATCAATCCGCAGATGATGGCCTTGGGCGGCGGCGCCGACGTGATCGTCGCCACGCCCGGCCGGCTGCTTGACCTGATCGACCACAATGCCGTGTCGCTCTCAGCCGTCCAGGTGCTCGTGCTGGACGAGGCAGACCGACTCCTCGACCTGGGTTTCACCGACGAACTTGCGCGGATCATCGCCCTCCTGCCCGCCCGCCGGCAAAATTTATTCTTCTCCGCCACGTTTCCCCCCGCCGTCCAGCAGCTCGCGGAAAACCTGCTGCGCGATCCCGTCCGGATCGACGTCCCGGTGGAGCCCACCACCGCGCCGGATATTGTCCAGCGCGCCATCGAGGTCGACCCGCCGCGCCGCACCCAGCTGTTGCGTCACCTGATCGAGGAGAACCAGTGGACCCGCGTGCTGGTCTTTGTCGCCACCAAATACGCCACCGAGCATGTCGCGGAAAAACTGCGCAAGGCCGGCATCGCCGCCACCGCGCTGCATGGCGAACTGAGCCAGGGCGCACGCCTGCAGGCGCTGGCGGATTTCAAGGCGTCGAAAGTACGCGTCCTGCTCGCCACCGACCTCGCCGCGCGCGGCCTCGATGTCGTGGACCTGCCCGTCGTGGTGAACTTCGACCTGCCGCGCTCCGCCGTCGACTACACGCACCGCATCGGCCGCACCGGGCGCGCCGGCGCCAGCGGCATCGCCGTCAACTTCATCAGTGCCGGCACCCACGCCCACTTCCTGCTGATCGAGAAACGCCACGGCCTGAACCTGCCACGCGAACAAATCGAGGGCTTTGAACCGGTGGAAACGGTCGAGACCGACGTGCCGCCGTCGACTGGTGGCATCAAGGGCAAACGGAAAAGCAAGAAGGACAAACTCCGCGAAGCGGCGGGACAGCAACCGACCCGCGGGGCCCAACCGGCCTCCACCCCGGCCGCGAAGAAATTCTCCTGGCCGCGGCTGCGCTGACTTAGACCGGCCGCTTGCCAGTCCGCGGGTTGCCGGCTAGGGTGTGATGATGCCGATGACGCCACATGTAGAAAAACATTTCACGGCCGGCAATGCGGTCCGCGATATCGTCATCGGCATGTCCGACGGCCTGACGGTGCCGTTCGCCCTCGCGGCCGGCCTCACCGGGGCGATATCGCAGACCCATATCATCGTGACCGCCGGCTTTGCGGAGATCGCCGCCGGCTCGATCGCGATGGGCCTGGGCGGCTACCTCGCCGCCCGGGGCGACGCCGAGCACTACGCACACGAGCTGGCGCGCGAGGAACAGGAGATCATCGCGATGCCGGACGCCGAGGCGCAGGAGGTGCGCGATATTTTCCTGACCTACGGGCTCTCGGCGGAGGATTGCGCCACTGTCGTGTCATCCCTGCGGCAACGCCCCAAGGATTGGGTCAACTTCATGATGCGGTTCGAGCTGGGCCTGGAGGCGCCGGAGCCCGGCCGGGCGTGGAAAAGCGCGCTGACGATCGCGTGCGCCTACATCGTCGGCGGACTGATTCCACTCAGTGCGTACCTGTTCATGAGCACGACCCAGGCGGCGCTCAATGTGTCGGTGGTCACCACCCTGATCGCCCTCGCGATCTTTGGCGGCATCAAGGGCCGCGTGACCGGCGTCCCGATTTTACGCAGCGGCCTGCAAACCACCCTGATCGGCGGCATGGCGGCCGCGGCGGCCTTCGCGATCGCGCGCTGGATCTCATAAGCGCGCCGATCACCTTAATCTTAAGATGATCCAACAGCTTTATTTTATCCGGCACGGCGAGACTGCGTGGTCGCTCACCGGCCAGCACACCGGCCGCACGGATCTGCCCCTGATCGCCGCCGGCGAGGAAGGCGGACGAAATTTGGCGGGGCGCCTCGGCGCGGTTTCGTTCACGCGGGTATTCACAAGTCCTCGGCAGCGGGCGCGCCAGACAGCTGCGCTGGCGGGCTTTGGCGCCGTGGTGGAGATCGAGCCGGATCTGGCTGAATGGGATTACGGCGACTTCGAGGGCCTGCGCCGTGCCGAGATTCTCCTGCGGCAGCCGGACTGGAACATTTACCGCGACGGCTGCCCGCACGGTGAATCGCCCGCGGCGATCACCGCCCGGGTTGACGGGCTCATCCACCGGCTGCGCGGCCTGGACGGGAACATCGCGGTTTTTTCCCACGGACATCTCGGCCGGGTACTGGCCGCGCGCTGGATCGGGTTGCCGATCGCCGAGGCGCAACGCTTCGTCCTCGGCACCGCCTCGGTCAGTGTGCTGGGCTTCGAGCATGAGGCCCCGGTGATCGTGCACTGGAACACCTGATGAACCCCGGCCACCGAACCCTTGAATTAATCGGCAATTATCCCGCCCCAGGCCTCCCTTTTCCCCATCCTTACCCGTCCGCTTAAACCCGCCGTTCTTGTCTTCCATGAATATCCCCCGCCGCGACTTCCTCAAAACCACCCTTGTGGCGTCTGCCGCCACCGCCCTGACCGGTCTGAAGGCCTCGGCCGTTGAAACCGGCGCGGCCGGCCGGGATTATTATGAGCTTCGTGCCTACCGTCTGAAGCCTGATGCTCCGCATGCCCTCCTCGATGCCTACCTCGAGAAAGCGTTGATCCCGGCGCTCAATGCCCAGGGGATCAAGACCGTGGGGGTGTTCACCGAGCCGGAGGCGAAGGATGGCCCGGCGGTGTGGGTGCTGATCCCGCATGCTTCACTTGAGTCGGTCGGGCGGGTGACCGCGGCGCTCAACCGCGACCCGGCCGTTCTCGCGGCGGACACCGACTACCAGCACGCACCAACCAAGGCCAATCCCGCCTTCGACCGGCTCGACAGCTGGCTGCTGCTGGCGTTCGCCGGGCTGCCGCAGCTCGCGGTGCCGGCCCTGGCGCGGCAAAAGGCCGCCCGCATTTTCGAGCTGCGCATTTACGAGAGCTATAGTGAGGCCAGGGCCCTCAACAAGGTCGACATGTTCAACGCGGGCGAGATCGAGCTCATGCAGAAACTTGACCTCTCGCCGGTGTTCTACGGTCAGGCCCTCGTCGGCCGGGATCTGCCGCATCTCACCTATATGCTTTGCAGTCCTGACCGTGCGACCCATGCGAAAAACTGGTCCGCCTTCGGCGTTCACCCGGTGTGGCAGAAGTTGCGCGACGACCCACAATACGCGGACAACGTGTCCAAGATCACCAGCCGGTTTCTCGTCCCGGCGGCGTTCTCGCAGATCTGAGGCTACTGTAGGGCGGGCGCTTCGCCGCACATAGGGTGTTCGCTGAAAGGCGCGGCGACTAGCGCCGGCCCTACAGGTCAGGTGGCCACGGGCGCCGCCGGGACCGCTGTCGCCGCTGTGTCCGTCGACCGGCGTTTCTTGGTCTCGGTGACCCCGGGGATCGGCAGCGCAGGCGTCTCCACGCCCGGGACCTTGCGGTTGCGGTACGCGTCGTAGTCCGGGACCAGCCGCTCGTAGGTCTTGTCCATCAGCGGTGATGAAATGATGAAATCGGCGGAGGCCCGGTCGCAGGCGATCGGGATGTTCCAGACCACGGCCATGCGCAGGAGCGCCTTCACGTCGGGGTCGTGCGCCTGCTGTTCGAGCGGGTCCCAGAAGAAAATAAGGAAATCGATCTCGTTGTCCACGATCTTGGCCCCGATCTGCTGGTCGCCGCCGAGCGGGCCGCTCTGCAGCTTCTGGATGGGAAACCCCAGCTCGCGTTCCAGCAGCGCGCCGGTCGTGCCGGTCGCGAACACCTTGTGGTGCGCGAGCAGGTCGCGGTTGAATTTCGACCATTCGACGAGGTCGCGCTTCTTGTTGTCGTGGGCAACGAGGGCGATTTTCTTGTTCGGTTCCATCACGATTTTCTTGTGGGCCATGGGGGATTGCAGTTTCGGTCCGGCTGGGATCGCCGGACCACGGCCTGAGGCTGGATGAAACCACCAGGCTTGTCACTGGATGTTTCGCTGGCCGTGATCGCGGCGGATTATTTTCCGCCTTGGTAATTCAGCCGGAAAGCGGCAGGCTCTTTGCCGCTTTCATGAAACTCATCCCCGCCCTCCTCCTCGCCGCCACGCTGGGCGTGACGGCCACCGCCGCCGACATGTCCGCCCCCGAACTCAAACGCGTCACCTACCACAGCAATGTCACCGGCCTCGACCGGGACTACTTTGTCTACCTGCCGCGCGGCTATGCCCAGCAGAAGGAGTGGCCGGTCCTGCTCTTCCTCCACGGCAACGGCGAGCGCGGCAACGGCAAGGACGAGCTGGACTACGTGCTGATTCACGGGCCGCTCTTCGAGGCCTGGGCCCAGAAGAAGGATCTGCCCTTCGTTATCATCTCCCCGCAGTTACCGATGTTCGACCAGGGTGAGGTGCCATACATCAAGAAGCGCACCCCCGCGGACATCCCCCGGCGCCTGGCCGAGGGCATCCATCCGTATCCGCCGCACTACGAAGGCAAGGAACCGATGCAGGGCCAGCTCTCCGACGAAAAACTTGATTATCCGCCCGAGGGCGATTCCCGCGGTTGGAACCAGATCGCCGACGAGGTGATGGGCATGGTCGACCACGTGCTGGTCACCTACAAGGGCGACCCGAAGCGCGTGTATCTCTCGGGCCTGAGCTACGGCGGATTTGGCACCTGGTACCTCGCCTGGAAACACCCCGAGAAATTCGCCGCCATCGCGCCGGTCGTCGGCTACGGCGGCCCGGTGATGGCGCCAACCCTCGCCGCCGCGAAAATGCCGATCTGGGTTTTCGCCGGTGGCCGTGACCCCGTCGTGCCCGTGAAGTATTTTTATCCCCTCCTCAACAAGCTGGAGGAGCTCGGTCACCCCGACGTGCGTTTCACGATCGAGTCTGACATGGCCCATCCCACCTGGGTACGGGTCTATGCGAGCCAGGATCTTTACACCTGGCTCCTGTCGCACTCGAAGTAGCCGCGGTACCCGCGTCAGGCGCCGGGCGGCCCGAACAAGTCGGTCAACCCCGCGCCGAACGCCTCGGGCAGCACGTTGAAATGATTGCGCCCGGGGAAGCGCCGCACCGTTAATTCGAGTCCGGTGAAGGGCCGGGCTGCGAGTTGCTGCTCGAGCAGGGTCAGGTCGCCCGTCATCGAGGCCGAGTCCTCCGCCCCGACGGACAGGAATAGCCGGGCCGGAAGAGCCGCATCACGTTCCCGCCGGCGGACACCCTCGCCGAGTATGTGCCGGTCCGCCCACCAGATCGACGGCGCGCTCGCGAGGTAGTGAGTGAATAAAATCGGTTCCTGCCAGAGTGCATGCAGCACGAGCAGCGAGCCCAGCGAATGTCCGCCAATCCCGCGCACCGTCGGGCTCACAGGATAACGCCGGGCCAATTCCGGCCAAAGCGTTTCGCGCAGAAACTGCATGAAAATCGCCGCCCCGCCGCTGGTCGGCTCGTCACTGTGGGCCGCAGGCGTGTAGTCGCGTCCGCGCTTGTTGGCCGCCTTGGCGTAACTCGCCCCGTAACCCACGCCCGCCAACAGCAGCGGCGGCACCCGGCCGGCCGCACGCAGTTCGCGGTACGCCGCGACCGCAAACGAGAACTGGTCGTCCCCATCCATGAACAACATTACCGGCCACGGACCGGGCGTCAGTTGGGCGTCCGGGGCCTCGATATAAAGATGGTAGTCGGTCTTGGTCTCGGGCGAGTGAAGTTTGAAGGTCGGTTTCATGAGCCAAAAAGAAAGGCGAATTCTGAGTCGGATCCTGGGGATTCAACCACAGGTATCTCGGATCAATACCTATATTCCGGAAAAAATCCAACCGCGTCGCGGCCCCCCCATTTTCAATGGACCGCAGCCAGGGTTGCTCCAACTGCCTTTATCCGTGGTCCACGTCGTTCGTGTTGTTTCGCCGTGGTTCTCCCCGCTTCCTGTTCCGCGCGCTCTATTCAGGCCGCGCTGACATCCACACGCTCGATCTCTCCGTCGACGATCCGGACCGCCACCGTCATCGGGGCGCAGCAGACCTCGCAATCCGCGATGAATTCCGCGCTGCCTTCGCTCACATCGAGCGCGAGGGTGAACGTCTCGCCGCAATGCGGGCATTCCAAGGACAGGGAATCAGTCACGCCGCCAAGGTGTTCCACCGGACGGTGGCGTCAAATTCCAAGCCAACGTTTTACACGGGGCGGCTGTAAAACGGCGGCCGGAAGGCGTTTCCTGCCCCGGCCCGAGGTCTAGCATTGAACCGGCTCCGGGGATTCATTCATTCTGACCGGATGGACCTCACCGCCAGCCCGGCCGGCGCCCCTGCCGCTGATGAAGCCCTCATCCGAAGGCTGGCCGAGCTCAACCAGATCGGGGTCGCGCTCTCGAAGGAGAAGAACCTGAACCACCTGCTCGAGACGATCCTGATCGCGGCGAAAAAGATCACCCACGCCGACGGCGGCACGCTCTACCGCCGGCACGCGGCGAACAAGAATGCGCTGCAGTTTGAGATCATCCGCACCGACTCGCTTGGCATCGCGATGGGTGGCACGACCGGCACGGCGATCCCGTTCGAGCCGGTGCTGCTGCGCGACGAGGAAGGCCGCGACAACACCGCCATGGTGGCGGCCTACGCCGTGCTGAAGGACAGCACGGTCAACATCGCGGATGCCTACCGCGAGCAAGGCTTCGATTTTTCCGGTACCAAGGCCTTCGACCGCCGCACGGGTTACCGCTCGCAGTCCTTCCTGACCGTACCGATGAAGAACCACGAGGGGGAGATCATCGGCGTGCTGCAGCTGATCAACGCCAAGGAGCCCGGCACGAACCGCATCGTAGCCTTCACCGAGACCGACCAGCGCCTGGCCGAGTCGCTGGCCTCGCAGGCGGCCGTGGCCCTGACGACCCGGCTGCTCATCGTGCAGCTCGAAAGCCTGTTCGAATCCTTCATCACGCTCATCAATGATGCGATTGACGACAAGTCGCCCTACACGGGCGGCCATTGCAAGCGCGTGCCGGTTCTGACCATGCTGCTGGCCGAGGCGGCGCACCGCACGGAGACGGGGCCACTCTCGGACTGGACCATGACGGACCGGGACCGTTACGAGCTCAAGATCGCCGGCCTGCTGCACGACTGCGGCAAGGTCACCACCCCGGTGCACGTCGTGGACAAAGCCACCAAGCTGCAGACCATCCATGACCGGATCGACCTGGTTGACACCCGGTTCGAGGTCCTCCGGCGCGACGCCGAGATCGCCATGTTGAAAGCCCTTGCGGCGCCCGGCGCCGACCGCGCAGCGATCGAGCAGGCCCACCGCGCGCGCCTCGCGGAGATCGGCGACGACCAGGAGTTTTTGCGCAGCTGCAATACCGGCAGTGAGGCCATGAAACCCGCGGACCAGGAACGGGTGCACGCCATCTCCCGGAAATACCGCATCACCCCGGCGAAGGGCGAGGAGACGGAATTCCTGACGCCCGATGAGCTGAAGAACCTCACGATCCGGGCCGGCACGCTGACCGCCGAGGAGCGGCAGGTGATCAACCACCATATCAACGTCACGATCAAAATGCTCGAGTCCCTGCCGTGGCCCAAGCACCTGCGCAATGTGCCGGAATACGCCGGCGGCCACCATGAACGCATGGACGGCAAGGGCTACCCGCGCGGCCTCACGCGCGAGCAGATGTCGGTGCAGGCGCGCATCATGGGCATCGCCGACATCTTTGAGGCCCTGACCGCGCGCGACCGGCCGTACAAAAAGGGCCAGACCCTGACCGAGTCCCTGCAGATCCTCGGCCAGCTCCGCCTGAACGGCCACGTGGACCCCGATCTCTTCGATATCTTTGTGCGCGAGCGGGTCTATCTGCGCTATGCGGAGAAGTTTCTCGATCCCGCCCAGATCGACGAGGTCGATGTGAGCCGGATTCCGGGCTATTCCGGCGACTGACCGCCGGCCGGCCATGATTGCTGTTGCCCACCCGCGGGCGGGGGGAATTATGCCCGGTGCCCGCCACCATGCGTCCCATCATGAAAATTTTCGCCCTCGTTCCCGCCGTACTCTGCCTCCTGGCCGCCCGCGTTGAAGCCAAGAACGGCCTGCTTTATCCCGTCACCCTCGGCCAGTTCGAGAACCACACAAAGTACGCCGGGCCCCTCGATCTCGCCGGCACCTTCAGCACCGGCCTCGCGGATGTGCTCCAGAGCACGGGACTTTTCCTGATCGTGCCGGAGAACGAGATGCTGGGCGCGGACAAGGCGCCGATCACCGGACCGATCAGTCCCGCGCAACTCATGCTCCGGGGCGAGATCACGGCTTTCGTCGACGGCCAGCCGGGCGCCAGCCACGCCGAGATCACAGCGGTCGTCACGCTGGTCGACGTCGTCACCGGCCAGGTGAAGGGCGTGAAGAATATCGTGAGTCAGGCCCGTTACGCCGGCAGCAGCCCCGGACTCACCGACGCGAACATCAACCGCGACCTGACCGCCTTCAAGAAGACCAACGCCGGCCAGGCCCTCACCGCCGCCGTCGAGGACGCGATGGGCTTCTGCGTCGCCCAGCTGGTCGGCCTGCCTTGGAGCGGGAGCGTCATTCTCGTCAAGGGCAACCAGATCTACTTCAACCGCGGCCAGCGTGAGGGCGTGGTGCCCGGGCAGGTTTACAAGGTCGGCACCAGCGAGGTCGTGCGCGATCCGGGCACGGGGGACGTGCTGGACAATCGCTTCACCGAGAAGGCCCAGATCCGCGTCGACAGCGTGAAGGAAAAGGTCGCGACCTGTTCCCTCATCATCGGCAGCGGCATCGAGCGCGGGATGAGCGTGCTGCCGAAGGAATGACCAGCGCGGGGCCGGGCCCCGCTTCCGGCCGCGGAAATTACGGCGCAGGCAACGGGCAAACCGCATCGCACTTGCGCTCAGGGCCCACCGCCACAAAGTTGGCGCGTTACTTTTGGTTTAGATCCACGCCACCGCCCCTCAGGAAATCCACGCTGCCAGCCTGACCAACCATGTCTGAACAAAACTATGACGCCATCGTCGTTGGTTCCGGGATCAGTGGCGGCTGGGCGGCCAAGGAGCTGACCGAGAAAGGCCTGAAGGTCCTCCTGCTCGAGCGGGGGCGCAACCTGGAGCACATCACCGGCTACCCCAATGCGCTCAAGGCGCCCTGGGAACTGCCGAACCGTGACATCAACACCCGCCAGCTGGTCAAGGATCACCCGGTGCTGGCGCGCGATTACGTCCTCGCCCAATCCAACGTCGACTACTGGGCGGACGAAAGGGAGTGCCCCTACCGGGAAACCAAGCCCTTTGACTGGTTCCGCGGTTATCATGTCGGCGGCCGTTCCCTGATGTGGGGCCGCCAGAGCTACCGCTGGAGCGACTTTGACTTCGAGGCCAACGCACGCGAGGGCGTGGCCACCGACTGGCCCATCCGCTACCAGGACATTGCCCCTTGGTACGACTATGCGGAGAGCTTCGCCGGCATCAGCGGGTCCAAGGAGGGTCTGTCACAGCTGCCCGACGGCCAGTTTCTCCCGCCGATGGAGCTGAATTGCGTCGAGCAGGATGTCGCCCGCCGCATCAAGGCGCACTACGCGGACCGGCGCCGCCTCATCATCGGTCGCGTGGCCAACCTGACCGCCCCGCACAACGGCCGGGTCAACTGCCAGTACCGCGACAAGTGCTGGCTTGGCTGCCCGTTCGGCGCCTACTTCAGCACCCAGTCCGCCACGCTGCCCGCCGCCGTGCAGACCGGCAACCTGACCCTGCGGCCGTTCTCGATCGTCACGAAGGTGCTTTACGACCGGGACGCGCAAAAGGCCACCGGCGTGGAGGTCCTCGACGCCGAGACGAACCAGACGCGCGAATTCAAGGCGAAGATCGTCTTCCTTTGCGCGTCCACCTTCAACTCCACCTGGATCCTGATGAACTCCGCCACCGATATCTGGCCCGGCGGACTCGGCAGCAGCAGCGGGGGACTCGGCCACAACGCGATGG
>Ga0302322_100004451_pt1 | contig 12180 bp, 6 predicted proteins | sample Fen_T0_2_FD_203757 | JGI IMG/M metagenome (GOLD analysis project Ga0302322, IMG submission 203757) | Peat permafrost microbial communities from Stordalen Mire near Abisko, Sweden - Fen_T0_2 | ecosystem: Environmental > Terrestrial > Soil > Wetlands > Permafrost | place: Sweden: Abisko... | reverse complement strand
CGTTGCGGCCAGGAGATTTCGGACGTCATCGCTCATTCGGTTTACGAAGATAATTCTGGTGCGATCTGGGTGATGACAGATGGTGGCGGACTCAATCGTTTCAAAGATGGCCAATGGCGAACTTTCACGTCTCACGACGGTTTATCCGACGATTTTATCGCAGGCATGTTGGAGGATAGCCTTGGTTATTACTGGATCGCGTGTCCGCAGGGTTTTATGCGTGTCGCTCGCGCGGAATTTGATGAAGTGGCTGCTGGTAAACGCCGGACAATCGAGCCGCAGCTCTTTAATCGTTTCGACGGTCTGGTGGCCGCCGAATGCAACCAGGTCGGAAGTCCCAATGCCTTGCGAACGAGGGACGGACGCTTGCTTTTCGCGACGGACCGTGGCGTGGTGGTGATTCATCCCGATCAGATTGTAACCAGTAAACGCGAGTCAACGGCCCGGATCGAGCGGGTTCAGGTGGGTGGTTCGACCGTTTCGCTGGCCGACGCGCTGGTCGTTCCGCCGGGGCGCAATGATCTCCAGATTTATTTTTCTGCGATCAATTTTGTCGCGCCCGAAAAAGTGCATTTTCGCGTCCGGCTCGAACCGCTTGATCCGGATTGGGCGGATGTCGGCGCTCGTCGGAGTATTCGTTATGACCGATTGCCGCCGGGCGATTACACGTTCCGGGTGGCGGCTTCAAATAATAGCGGTGGTTGGACCGAGCAGGGTTCAGAAATGAAGTTCACCGTGCAGGCTTTTTTCTATCAGACGCTCTGGTTCGCCTGCGTGGTGATTGTTGGTGCTCTCGCTGCCGGGCTTGGCCTGCACCGTTATCGTGTCCGGCAGGCCAGGCTGCGCACCGCCGAGTTGGAAGGGCTGATCGAAGCCCGTACGCATGAACTGCGCACCGCAAAAGAGTCGGCCGAAACAGCCGCCAAAGCCAAGAGCGAGTTTCTCGCCAATATGAGCCACGAGATCCGCACGCCGATGAATGGCGTGATCGGAATGACCGGGCTCCTGCTGGATACGCCACTTAACACTCAGCAATACGAGTACGCCAACACCGCGCTCAACAGCGCCGATGCGCTGCTGACGATCGTTAACGACATCCTCGACTTCTCGAAGATCGAGGCTGGAAAGTTGACGTTTGAGATTCTGGATTTCGACCTCATTGAGGTGGTGGAAAGCACGCGTGACATGCTGGCGGGGCAGGCGATGCATAAGAATATCGAACTCGCCAGTTTCGTCGCGCCGGATGTGCCGCGGCGTCTGCGCGGTGATCCGGGTCGATTGCGCCAGGTTTTGCTCAATCTTATGAACAACGCGCTCAAGTTCACTGAGCGCGGCGAAGTTGTGATTCGCGTGACGCGCGAGGAAGAGCAGGAAGGCAGTGTCCGGGCGCGGTTCGATGTGATCGACACGGGCATCGGCATTTCAGCGGAAGCGCAAGCACGGCTTTTTCAGCCCTTCAACCAGGCCGACGCCTCCACCACGCGCAAGTATGGCGGCACGGGTCTCGGGCTGGCTATCTCGAAGCAACTTGTGGCGATGATGAAAGGTACGGTTGGCGTGAATAGCACGCTCGGCAAGGGCACGACTTTTTGGTTCACGGCTGAGTTTGAAAAGCAAAAAGGCATGTCGACGCCGGCCCGACTTCATAAACGCGAGCTGAGCTCGGTGCGTGCGCTGATCGTTGATGATAACGCAACCAATCGCCAGATCTTCTGCCAGCAGCTCACGTCATGGAAGATGCAGCGTGATGCCGTTGATTCGGGCAAGGCTGCGCTGGTTGCGCTGCGTGTGGCTGTCAGCGAGGGTCGTCCCTACGGAGTGGCGCTGCTTGATATGCAGATGCCGGAGATGGACGGGCTGATGCTGGCTCGTGAGATCAAAGCTGATCCTTTGATCGCATCGGTCCGCCTGATCATCCTGACCTCTTCGGGCAATGTGCATAATAATGATGAGCTGCGCAATTTCGGCATAGATGCGTTTCTGGTCAAACCGGTCCGACAGACGCAGCTCCATGGTGTCTTGGTGAAAGTGGTGAATGACGAACAGGATCAAGAGATGCCCACGGCCAAACCGGTGCGAGTTCAGGATCTTCCTCCTCTACCGAAGATGCGCATTCTGGTGGCCGAAGACAATCGCGTGAACCAAAAGGTTTCACTCGGTCTTCTGCAGAAACTTGGCTGTGCTGCCGAGGTGGTTGCCAACGGTTATGAAGTGCTTTCGGCGTTGGAGCGCATTCATTTCGATGTCGTTTTCATGGATTGCCAGATGCCGGAAATGGACGGCTACGAGGCTACACAGGCGATTCGCCGTATCGAACAGGCTGATACAAAACCGTGCCCATGGAAGGGGCCTCTTCATATTATTGCGATGACGGCCAATGCCATGCAGGGCGACCGCGAGCGGTGCATCGCCGTGGGCATGAATGACTATGTGAGCAAACCGGTGCGCCTGACGGAACTGCATGCGGCGTTGACCCGGTTGAAGCCACGCGAAGTCACACGGCCACTCATGCCACCGAAGCCATAAAAAACCCCCGGCTCGGATGAGCCGGAGGTCGTTGCTATTTGGATACGACGTGGATTTACAGCGGAGGAGCCCAGCCGCCGAGGACGTTGGACTTTGTGTAGGTGGCGGCTTGTGCGGCGGTCAGGCGTTTGCACCAGGAGGCGCGGGTGGCCAGGTTGATCGTGGCGCCAGCGGGGGTTTTGCTGCCGTATTCGTAAGCGCGGCAGGTGGCTTCGCGGCCGCCCCAGGCGAGCCAGCCGGCAGCGGAAATGCTGGCATCCATCGTGCAGTTGACGAAGACGGATTCGCCGTAGGGACCCCAGGGACGCATCAGGGTGGAACTGCCGGCGGCGACTCCACTCGCGCTCGTAATCGTGCAACCGCTGAAGACGAAACCGTAGGTCTGCGTTTGAGCGGTGTTCGGAGCGGTCGCTGGGCCGCCGGTCGGACGGACTTGGCGGATGTTGCACGAGGTGAAGAAGGCTGCGCTGCCTCCGTAGATGAAATCAACGCTGCCGCGGACCTCGCTCAGGGCGAAATAATTTGGGCCTCCGCCGAGATACATCGTGTCCTGCGAGCCGATGATGTAGCAGCGGTAGAACTCGGTCCGGCTCCCGTAGACAAAAACGGCGGGGCTGGTATTGCCGGCGGTAAGGCCTGCCGTGTTGCGGATAGTTAGGTACGAAAACGTGGTATCGTTGCTATTAACGACCATGGCTTTCTGGTTGAGTCCTGCCGTCAGGATGACGCCGGTCTGACTGGCACCGACGATCTTCAGGCTGTTCTTGCCGCTGGGTATTACAACTTGTTCGGTATAGGTGCCGTTGGCGATGCTGATGGTATCGCCCGAGGCGGCGGCGTTGACCGCGGCTTGAATGGTGGAGTACGAGGAGGGAACGCTACGGGTAGCGGCAAAGGCGGCGGGCACGAGGGCCAGCGCTGCGAGGAGGATGAACAGACGTTTCATTTTTGGGGGTATGTTGTTTTGTTATTATTGACCGCTATCCCGTGGTTGCGGTGTTGCGATCAGGGAGAGGGTTCGAGCGAGGAGAGGGCGAGCCCGCGCGTTTCGGTGGAAAGCGCGGGGGACTGGGTCGCGTAGGCGCGGGCCGCGTTCAGGTCGTGCTGCGCCCAGAGGCGGATGAGGTCGAGCAGAGTGCTGGCGCGCAGTTCTGGATCGGTGATACTTTCGGCCCAACTGGCGGCGATGTCGGGCTTCTTGGTGATTAAAGCAGGTTCGACAGCGATAGCGGCGGCTCCGGCGTCGAGATCAGGCGCGGGGTCGAATTTGTCCATCCACGCGGAGGCTGCACCGGGATTGAGATGGACCCATTGGGCGAGTCCGAGGTTGAGGCCTTCGAGGCGGGCTTCGCCGATCGGTAGGGTTTGGGCGTGAGCGACGAGGCTGGCGGGATCGCTGTTGCTCCAACCGGCGTAGAGGCCCGAGCGGGCTTCGCGTTGTGCGGCGAGGTCCGCGATTTTATCGAGCGCCGCGAGCGCGGACTGGGGTTGATAGGTCGCCCATTGATTATAGGTGGTGCTGAGCCAGGCAGCGCGGAATTCGGAGGGACCGGTGGCGGCAAATTGATTGGCGGTTTCGAATTGTCCGGCGCGGGTAAAGGCCGTGACGAGAGCATTGCCGTGGTCGCTGGCGAGGAGCGGATCGGCGGCGATCAGATGATTGATGGCGGCGATTGCTTCGGCGGGCTGGGCGATGGCTCCGGTGGCGAGAGCCTCGACGGCGACGCGGCGTTCCTCGGAACGAACATTGGCTAAGGTCCAAACGGCGGCGGCTTGTGGATCGCGGGAAGCCCAACCTTGAAGAGCGGCGTTGCGGAGTAGCTCGCGCTGGCGGGGAGTTGGCGCGGATTGTGCGATCAGGATGGCTTGAGAAAAATGAGTGGTTGCGAGTTGCTTTAGTTCGGCGACGCCGGCCTCTTCGGAGGCGGGCGTGGTGAACGTTAGTGCGAAATTCGGGGCTCGCGCGGGTGTTGGGTCGTCCGGCCGAAGGAGGGAGGAATTTGAATGCGACGAGGCACTGTGCGATTGGTCGAGTGCCTGTAACTTCGCTCTGGGGGCGAAGTGGTATCCGAAGAGAAATCCGATGCTCGCGCAGACTGCAGCGAAGCTTCCGATGCGAACGACTTTATGTTTCATAACGAGAACTCGTTACGGTAGGGATGTAAATGTGGACGGAAATCAAACGATTGCCTTCGTTTTTTGTGAGAAGGCAGTCGGATGAAGTGCGGAGGTTGCAGGGTGTCTGCGGCTACTTGAGATAGCCGGCTAAAACCTTCAGTTGGGCATTGGAGCTGGATCGGACGGCACCGGCGACGAGACTGGCGATGATATTGGCGCCGTTTTGCTGGAAGTGGGTGTTGTCGGTGTTGCCGCTCGGGTAGTTGGGATATTGCCCGGCGGTGAGGTTCATGAAGATGCTGTACGTCGTGTAGGTTTGGCCCTGTGAGTTGTACTTGGCGGTGCTGCCGGCGGTCAGATCGATCAGCGGGGTTCCTTTCGAAGCAGCCAATGCGCGCATGGCAGCGGGATAGGTTCCGTGAGTGGCCTTAACCACGCCACCGCTCCAACTGTTGCGTTCGACGGGGGTGACAAGGATCGGGATGGCACCCTTGGCGCGCGCGTCGTTGATGTAGATGGTGAGATACTGTTGGTAGGTGGTGTAGGGATCGGTGTGCAGGTTGGTCGCGGTCTTCTCGTCGTTGTGGCCGAACTGGATGAAGACGTAATCGCCAGACTTGAGGGCGCTTTTGATCGGGGTCCAGGCGCCTTCGTCATAGAAACTTTTCGAACTGCGGCCGGAGAGCGCCTTGTCGCTGACGACGAGTGTGGACTTGAAGGAATTTTGGAAAACCTGGCCCCAGCCCATGCGTGGGAAATAGGTTGAGCTGTAAACGCTGACGGTGGAATCGCCGATCAAGTAGGCAGTGGCTGCACGAGCGCCCACGGCCATTGAGACGAGGGCGGTGAGAAGAGTGAGTGTTTTTTTGAATAGGTTCATGGGGTAGTTTTTTTGAGAATTATTGGGCGGGTACACTGGCAAGGGCGGCGACAGGATCCCAGGCGACATAAGTGCCAAAATCGCTGTAGCTGCCCCAGTAGCTGGCAGGGCCGAAGATGTTGGCGGCGGTATATTTTGCTGCTTGGGCTGCGGTCAATTGATGAGACCACGAGACGCGACCAGAAACACTGAGTGTGGCACTCCCGCTGATGTTGGTGCTGCCGTATTCCGAGTAGCGGGTAGTGGAGCCAGGGTTGGTGTTGCCAGAGTCCCAGGGGCTCCAACCGGCGGCGATGATGTGCGTGTCCATTTTGCACGAGATGTAGGTTACGCTTGGTTTGGTGGTGGAATATTGCCACGGGCGGCCGAGGTAGGTGGCGTTGGTGGAGACGGAGGTGATGCTGGAGTATTTGGTGCCGGTATCGGGATCGACGGCGGTGACGGGGCCTTTGGTGAGGGCGCAATATTTGAAGACGAGGCCGATGGCGGTGGTCGTCGCGGTGTTGGCTGCCGTGCAGTAACCCGATGTGCTGCTTTCGTTGACGGTGCACGAGTTGAAGAGGGCGGTGGCGTTGCCGAAGATGAAATCGGTGTCGCCGGTGATGTTGCAGCCGGTGAAGTACTGGCGGCCGTTCGTTACATAGAGCGTGTCCTGAAAGCCGAAGAAACGGCAGTTCGAGAAGGCCATGCGATCGCCGTTGGTTTTGAGGGCGACAGCTTGGGCGATGTTGTCGTGGGAGGAGTTTTGGAACGTGATGTTTTTGGCGATAAAGTCTGGGCCGGAAAGCGTCGTGCTGGCGCTCCCTGTAGTGCCAACGGTGCCGCCCGCGCCATTTGAGGTGGTCGCGTTTTGGTTGTAGGTGAGGATGACCTTGGTCGCGTCGGTCGTCTGCCCGATAAAGCAGAGAAATTTCCTAGCGCTGGAAACGGTGAGCTTTTCTTTGTAGGTGCCGGGCGCGATGTAGATGATCGTGCGGTTGCTGGCGGTACCGGCTGGTGCGGCGTTGATGGCGGCCTGAACGGTGGTGTAGGCGCCACTGGCACCGGTTGGGTTGACGTAGAGGTTCGTTGCAGCTTGTGCGCACGCCGCAGCGAAAAAGCCGAGCGCGAGGAGTAGGGTAGATTTCATGAAAGCAAGGGGTACTAACGATAGTGACTAGTTATAATCAAGAAAGAACAGGGCGGGACGAGAATAGGGAACGGGAGGATGCGACATTAAGATCGCGTCAGCATCCTCCCGGGAATCAGACTTTGGCGCGTTTTAGCGGTTGCCGGCGCCGGCTTTGACGCGGGTCATGGCGTTGGCGGCGGTGTCGAGCGTGTAGCCGTAGTTCGGCGTGAACACGCTGTCGCTGCTGGTGGTCTGTGTGCCGGTGCAGTTGTTGAAGACGTTGCCGGAGGTCTTGAGCTTGCCGCTGTCCTGCTTCGCGAGCGGGTTGTTCACGCCGTTGTAGTAGTTGTTTTCGGCGAGCATCTGGGTGACGTTGCGGGCGGTGGAGCAGTAGTAGTTGCCCGCGCAGTCATAGTAGTTGTTGTACAGATGGAACGGACCGAACCGATCGGCAGGCATACGCTGTTGGCAGCCCGTGCTCCACCAGTTATGGTGGAACGTGACGTGGTAGCCGCCGGTGTCGGTGTCGGAGGAACCGATGAGGTTGGAGAAGTTGTGGCCGTTATCGCGGGTGTAGTAGAATTTGCACCAGGAAACGGTCACGTAGTCGGAGCCTTTGCAGACATCGATGTTGCCATCGGTGCAGTCGTAAACGGTCAACTTGGTCATGTAGATGTTGGTCGAACCATTGCAGGTGATACCATCATTGGTGGCCGCAGCGCCGGTGTTGGCCGATATGTTGAGGTTCTGGATGATGACGTTGTTGACGTTGCTCAGTTCAATGGTGCCCAAGACCGTGGCGCTAGTATTGGCGCCTTTGATCGTCTTGTTGCCAGTGGTCATTTTTGCATGGCCGCTCGCTCCCAGATTGATCGTGCCTGAAACGATGATGGTGGAGGTGGCGGTGGACGCGACGGCGGCCTGAAGGGCTGCGGCGGTGGTGACGGTGACGGTGGAGCCGCCGGCGCCTCCGGTGGCGTTGCGGCCATAGCCGTCAGCTGCGTGGGAGGTGAGGACGGTGAACAGACTGAGTGCGAGCGAAGCCAGCACTTGGGGGGTATATCGAGCGATGTTCATTTTGTTTTTTTTGGGGTTGTTTATGTTTCTGCTTTTTGGGCGGAAAGGATTATTTCTTCGTGGCGCGTCGGACCAAGAGGAGAGCCAGCAGGCTGGCGAGCCAGGGGTTGAGGGCACCGCCGCCGCCAGACGAGCTGCTGGATGACGAACCACTCGATGAGGACGAACTGGAAGAGCTGCTCGATGAACTGGAGGAAGACGATGAGCTGCTCGAGCTGCTTGAGGACGACGAACTCGAAGACGAGGAGCTGGAGGACGATGAGGAAGAGCTGGAACTGCTGCTCGAGGAGGAGACGTTAATGGTGAGCGGAGCGCTAACGATCGTGTTGCCGGTGACGTTGGAAATGGCGACGGTGTAAGCTCCGGTGTTGGCGGTTTGTGCACTCGTGACGGCGTAGGTGCTGCCGGTGGCAGCAGAGACGTCGAAGTTGTTCAGGCGCCATTGGTACGTTGTGACTGAGGAGAGGTTCGTCACGGCGGTGAGGGTGAACGAGGTGCCTGGGACAACGTTGGTCGTGGGTCCGCTGATGGTGGCGGTGAAAACGGGGAGCGAGGGCGAGGCGGCACCGAAGGTGTTGCCGGCGTAGCTCATGATGGTCGTGGCGACATCGGCGGTGGAGATAAGTTGGTAACCGTAGGTTGGTGTGAACACGGTGTCGGTGCCTGTGTCGGGCGTGGTGCCGGTGCAGCTCGTGTAGAGGTTGCCGATGATGCGCATGCGGCCTCCGGCGAGCGTGGTATCGACGTTTTCCTTGTAGATGGGATTGTTGACGCTGACGTAGGTATTTCGCTCGGAGAAGAATTGCGAGAGGTCGCGGGCGTTGGTGGCGTAGCTGTTGCCTGGAGAGTTGAAGTAGTTATTGAACAGATGGACGTACCCGTAGGTGCCGGAGGGCATGCGTTGGTCGCACAGCGTGGACCACCAGTTGTGATGCAGGGTGATATGGAGTGGTTTGGTTTCGGCACCGGCGCTGCCGACGATCATCGTGAAGCGATGCGCGATCTGGGCGGGAGTGTAGTAGAATTCACAATACGAGACAGTGATGTTGTCGGAGCCGAAATTGATGTCACACATGCCGTCGGCGCAGTCGAAGAAGGTGCAGTGGGTGATGTAGATGTTGTTGGTGTTGCGAACGGTGATACCGTCACCGCCGTCGGTGTACTTGCCATCGGCTCCGAGGGTGGTGCCGGGGTTGGTGAGGTTGAGCCCGCGTATGATGACGTTGGATACGCCACCGCTGCCGAGATAGAGCGCGCCGATGAGGGTGGCGTTGCCGTCGATGCCTTGGATGGTTTTGTTGGATTTGACTGCTGCGGAACCGCCCAGGTTGAGCGTGCCGGAGATCGTGATGACCGCAGGCGCAGCCGCTTCGACGAGTGCTTTGAAGGCGGCAGTGGTCGTGACGACGACGGGGGTGAGCGAACCGCCGCCGGTGGCGGTGGAGGCGAAACCGTCGGGCGTGAGGGTGGCGTAGACGGCGTTGACGGTGAGGGTGGCGGCGGCGCTGGTTGCGGAGCCGGCGGTGTTGGTGACGGTGACGTGGTATTGAGCGGCGGCTGCGGTTTGGGCGTTGGTGATGGTGTAGGTGACGTTGGTGGCACCGGAGATCGCGTTGAAGGTGACGCCGCTGTCCGTGCTCTTCTGCCACTGGTAGCTGAGGGTCGCATCGCCGGTGGCTACGACGGAGAATGTGGCGTTGCCGCCGACATTAATGGTTTGCGAGGCTGGCGCGGTCGTGACGACGGGGGAGGTGGAGCCAGCGACGACGTGGAGGTTGACGATGCCGGTCATCGTGCTGCCGACGGAATCGGTGACGGTGTAGGCGAAGCGGGCGAGGCCGCTGAAACCGACGGGCGGGGTGAAGGTGGCAGTTTTGCCGTCGGCACCGAGGACGACATTGCCGTTAAGAGCGCCGGAGACGGTGTGTACGGGGCTGCTCGTGTAGCCGCGGCTTAGGGTGGACAGATCAAGTGCAACGGAACCGTTTTGCGCGCAGTCGAGGTGCGGCGTGGCGAGCCAGTTTAGGAAGTCATCGAGGTTTGTGTATCCATCTCCATCGGGATCGGCGTTGGCTTCGGAGAAGTCACCGGAGGCGGAGTTGGGGTTGAAGCCCTTGATTTTTTCCCACCAGTCGGGCAGGCCGTCGCCGTCGGAGTCGTAAGCGAGCTGGCGGGTGATTTCGGGATAGTTTTCCCAGCCGCCGACATCGGCGGTGGTGTCGGGAAGACCGTGTTTGCCGCTTACGCTTCCGGTATAGGTGTAGGTGCCGGTGAGGGTTTCGTTGATTATACGGATATCGCGGTTGTCGATTTGCGGTTGGTTGCACCCGACGTCGGAGAGCACCTGTTTGTATGCTTCGGAGGCGGTGTGGATAGTGGCATAGGACAAGAAGAACGGGGTGCTGGACATAGCGGTGTATGCAGGCGTGGAGTTCTCAGGGAGGGTGCCACCATTCTCAGTGCCGATCCTTAGGCCAGCAGACTGGTTTGACTCATCGAAGTAGCCTGGCATGACATTGCCGACCATGTAGTATCGCTGAGTGCCGGGGAAACCGCCGTACTGGGGGTTGAGAGCGGTGAAGATGGCGGAGCTTGCGCCGGGCTTGTAGTAATTGCCGACGAAGTTGACTTCATGAGCACCGCCATCGGTGGTGCGGCCTCCCCAGTTGTAAACCACGTTGTTGAAGATATCGAGGCGGCCGGCGTAATAACCGGAGCCATCGAGCCCTCCGGCCATACTCCAGTTGCGACCTTCGTTGTGGGCGAGCAGATTGTGGTGGAAAGATCCAATATCGCCGCCGATGGAGGCTGCGTACCCGTGCGCTGTACCTGCCGGATAGTTTTGGTGGCCGGCAACGTTGAGGGCTTCCGAAAGCGAACAGCGTTGGAACGTCAGGTTTTTCCCAGAGCGGGTACTGAGTCCTTCGTCGATGCCCCAGCCGAGGGAGCAGTGGTCCATGATAACGTAGTTGCAACCAGCCATACCGGTGGCGTTCTGAGTTTCGCCGCTTTCCTTGCCCACCAAAACGCGCAAATAGCGGACAACGACATCGCTTGCGCCGCTCAGAGCGAAGAGTTGTCTCTTGACGGTGATGCCTTTGCCGGGAGCGGTCTGGCCGGCCACGGTGACGTAGGGCTGGGCAGAACTTATTATGAGGTCATTTTGTAGCGTGATCAGGCCGGAGACATCGAAGACGATCGTGCGCGGGCCGGTGACCTGCTCGACGGCGTAGCGGAATGTGCCAGGGACGGGTGTGTCGGTTGAGGCGTAATCGGCGATGGAGGTAACGTGCACGACGATGCCGCCGCGTCCGCCGCGGGCGAAGCGGCCATAACCTTCAGCTCCCGGGAAAGCGAGGTGGCGTGGACGGAAGTACCAGACCGTGCCAGTGCTGACATTGCCAATGGCATCGATTTCATCGACGCGCCAATAGTAGGTGGCAAATGGGTTGGTTACGGGTGCGGTGTAGATGAGCGCGGTCTGGTTGCCCTTGAATTCGGCGGAGGCGTGAGTGGCGGTTTGGACAGTGGACTTGCTGGTGCCGAAGTAGACGTCGTGGGAGACAGCCGTGCCGGCGGTGGCGGTGGCCCAGCTCAGGGCGGCAGTACCGTTGTCGCAGTTGTAGTGTTCGTCGGCGTCGGCCGGTACGGGGGAGTTGGCGATGTGAGTGGAATTGGGCGTGTCGATCTCGAAGCCGTTGATCACAACGTTTTTCGTCACTGCGGTCGACGTGGTGTCAGCAGCGAAGAGCATCGTGGTGACATCGGTCGTGGCCCCAACGGTAAAGGTCAGATACGATATAGGCGCGCTGGTGTCAGTTGCACGGATCGATGGCGTTACAGACATGACATAGGTGCCATTGAGGGAAACCTTGATCGGGGCCATTGAGATAACGGCGGTCTGGGCATCTCCGGTGTTGTGATACGTGAGCAACGTATGGCTGCCAGGTGCCAGCCCGGTGATCGTCATTTGAATCTGGCCGCCGGTGTTGGCGACGGAAGGCGCAACCGTTATACCGTCGCTGACAAGTTTTTGCCCATCCGTGGTGGTTCCGGTCGCATTGTAGGTGTAAGTGAGCCCGGTGCCGCCAGCAGTCTGCGACGCGGCGGTTTGCGCGAAGGAGACGGAGACGGTGTTTCCTGCCGCTGACGTGAAGGTTTGCGTCAGAGAAGCGGTGCCCGTCGTGCTCGTTGTCCCACCGCCGTTGTTGGTGGTCCACTGGGTGTAGCCCGTGGCGGTTTGGGTAGCGGTGTTTTTTCCTTCACGGTTGATGTCGACCTTTAACACGTCAGCGCCGCTGGAACTGGAGGAGCTGCCCGAGGAACTACTGGAGGATGAAGAGCTAGAGCTGGACGATGAACTTGATGACGACGAACTCGACGAGGAGCTGGAGCTACTGCTCGAAGATGAACTTGAAGATGATGAACTGGATGAGCTGCTGCTCGATGAAGACGAGGATGAACTGGA
>Ga0302322_100004450_pt1 | contig 12180 bp, 9 predicted proteins | sample Fen_T0_2_FD_203757 | JGI IMG/M metagenome (GOLD analysis project Ga0302322, IMG submission 203757) | Peat permafrost microbial communities from Stordalen Mire near Abisko, Sweden - Fen_T0_2 | ecosystem: Environmental > Terrestrial > Soil > Wetlands > Permafrost | place: Sweden: Abisko... | reverse complement strand
GCTGAAGCTCCAGCCGCCCGGGGCGGCGCCGAGGTCGCAGACCGTCTCGCCCGCCGCCGGCTCGCGGCCGAGCACGACATAGGCCTCCTCGATCTTCAGGTAGCTGCGCGAGGGGGCGAGGTCGTCGTCCGCCATCCGGCGCTGGCCGTGGCTGAACACGTCCCGCGCGACCAACATCCGGCCAAAGTCGGTGAAGTACACCCACAGCCCCCGGGCCGGGCCCGCGCCGCGGGGCGCCTCCGCCACCGCGAGCTTCGCGACCCGCGAGAGTTTCTTTCGGAGTAATTCGCCGAAGGCCGACTCGACCGCGCCGATCCTCCGGCCGAGCCCGGTGATTTCCTGCGGCCCGAGCCAGACGCAGGGCCACGGCGCGTCGACCCGCTCGCCCTGCAGGCTGGCGAGGAAAAACTCCGCGACCCGCTGCGCGAGGGCGTTGACCGAGTCGCCGCGCAGCTCAACCGGCGCCATCAGCTCCGCGTGGGGAAAGGCCAGGGTCTCGAGGAACGCCGCGCCGTCCGTGCGCACCCAGCCCGGCCCCTGCTCCACCGCCGCCCGCCCCGCCGCCGCGAGTTCGCGCGCGAGCAGCGCTTCAAAACCGGCCTGGCAGGTCAGTAGCATGCCTGCGAACGTGGCCGCGCCCGGCCGCGCCGCGAGACGAAAAAGCCCGGGCATCTGGCCCGGGCTCGGTGTCTGCCATGAGTCAGGCGGCTTCGGTCAATGTTTCGCGCCGGGATTGGCCTGCACTGCCTCGCTGTATTTCATCGGGACGTTGCCCGCGGTGCTTTGCTCCGTCGGCGCGCCGGATTTTTTCCAGCCGGAAATGCCGGGAGCGAAGTGCTTCACGTTGGTGTAGCCCAGCTTCACGGCGGCGTCCGCCGCGGCGGCGTAGGCGTGGCACGCCGGGCTGCCGCAATAGGCGACCACCAGGGCGTTCTTGTCCGCGGGCAGCAGCGAGGCGATCTGGTTCTTGTGCGCGATGTAGTCGATCGCGCCGGGGATGTGGCCGGCTTGGTAGGAGGCAGTGCCGTTGACGTCGAGGATGACCGCCGACTTGGCGGCGATGGCGGCCTGCAGCTCGGCCTGCGAAATGTCGGCGATCTTGGCCGATCCCGCAAATCCGGCCGCGGCGAACAGCAGCGAGGCAGTAAGGGTGAGGAATTTCTTCATGGGACCCCGAGGCTACACCGGACCAGCCGCGGCGCAAGCGCCGTCCCGCCAGCCCGCCGGGTCCCGCGGCTCAGGGCAGCTCGCAGGCCCCGCCGGCGCAGGCGAGCACCTGCTTGAGCTCGGTGTGGTCGGATTCCTCGTGCATCTGGGTGTAATCCACGCGGTAGGGCCGCAGGGCGTTCCATTTGTGCACGTCGGCCTCCGTCGTGACCTCCTCGCGCGGCGCCTGCGCGTAGGCCTTGTCGCCGGCGTCCTGCAGCAGCGAGATCCCAGTGAAAAACCGGCGGTTCGACCAGATGAACTCGGCCACCTCGTCCCACTCCTCGGGCCGGACGGTGCAGGTGTTGGAGACATTGTGGTGCAGGTCCGGCGTGCGCGACGACGGGTCGCCGCCGGGAATCACCCAGCACTGCTGGACGAGCTTCACCAGTTCCAGAAACTGCACCGCCGTGAGGTCCTTGCGGAGGATCGCCTTCTTCGGCGCCTCGACGGGAAACGTGATGACGTCATCGGTGTCGGGATTATACACGGAAGCCTCGGTCATCTGCGGGTTCGCGGTCTTGAAGAAGGCGTAGACCGGCTCCTTGCGGTTTGCCTGCACGCGCCGGAAATAGCGGCGGGCATGGTGCGGGTGGATGCCCGACGCGGCGTTGAGAATGAGCGAAGCCGTCCCCTCCGGCTTGCAGGTCGCGAGCTTGGCCGCCGGCCGGATGCCGATGAGCGCGGCGACGAGCCGGTTTGCGGCGCGGCACAGCCGGGCGCCCTGGGTCAGGATTTCCTGGTCGAAGAGCACGGCGGGATTGTCCATGAAACCGCAGATGGAAACGCCCAGCAGGGCGTCGTGCTCGTTGATGAGCCGCGTCACCGGGCCGAGATATGGCATGTCAGTGTACGCGGCCTGCAGCGTGCCGATCGCGGTGGCGGCGAGGCAGGCCTTGTAGAAGGCCGACTCGGTCACCGCGGCGTGGCCGTTGATCGTCGTCAGGTTGCAGTGCTGGAAGCCGGACAGCCGTCCCGTGCCGGGCATGTCGCCCTTGTAGCCGCGGCGGTACAGCTCGTCCAACTCGGCGGCGGACAGCTCCCAGTCCACCACCGGCAGCAGGCTGATCTCGGCGCACGGGTTGCAGCCGGCGTCCGGGTGGTCGCAGAAATAAAAGCCCGGCTCGCCAAACTCCTTCTGGGCCTTGAACAAATTGCGGAAATGCCCGGTATTATTGTCGCTGCGCGCCAGCACCGCGGAGTTGTTGGACGCCGAGCGCTGCGGGTGCCGGTCGAACCAGTTGCCCGTCTTGGCGTTCATCATCTCCTCGTCGTCGGGCGAGAAGAGGCAGATCGTGGCCGAGCGGCGGATGCCGCCCGCCAGCACCGCCTTCGCGATGAACATGTTGATGTCGTACACCTCGATCGGCCGGAGCGCGCGGCCCGCCGCCGCCGTCAGGATCTCGCCGACGCGGTTCAGTGCGTTCCGCAGCGGCAGGTGACCCGGCGCCTTGCCCCCGGAAGTCCTGAGCAGCGCGCCGCGCGGCCGGATCGCGGAATAATCGAACTCGATCAGCTTGCCCTCATAATGGGAGACCACGAGCGCGTGCAGGGCGTCGGACCAGCCCTCAATCGTGTCGTCGATGCGGTAATGCCAGACGGGCAGGTCGTTGTCGGCCGCCCGGGCCGGCAACGGCCGCAGCATCGCAATATGGTGCTTCTGCACCGAGAAACCCACTCCGCAGCCGCTCAGCAGGAGGAAGAAATATTCGCGGAAAAATTCCAGCCGGTCCACCGTGGAAAAGCTGCAGTTGAACATGCGGCTGTGGTTGCGGAGGATCGCCTCCCCGCCAAACTGCATCGAGCGCATGCTCGGCAGAACCTTCTTGGCCGCGACCTGGGCAAAGGCGTCGCGGATGACCTCCTCCAGCGTCCGGCCGCCCCAGGCGTGCGTCAGCATCTCCGCCTCCGACCCGGCCAGTTCCGCCACGTCCGCCGGCAGGGTCGCGGGCAGCCGGCTTTCCAGCTTGGCGGCGAAAAATCCGAGGTGCATGTCGCGCACGCGCTCGACGCCCTCGGTGAAGATTTCCCGCCGGCCCAGCTCGGGGCGGTAGCGGGCGTACTTCGCCATCGCGATGTAGTCTGCCATGCCGTTGTTCGCGAAAGACGTGAGCCGCCGCTCCGCATGCCGGGCCCGGTAAAGCATGTAGGCCCGCGCGACCTCCCAGCGTCCGGACGCAGCGATGGCCTTTTCGACGGCATCCTGCACCTGCTCGATGGAGGGATGCCGGCCGTCGCGGTAGTGCAGCTCGAGCATCTGCGCGACCGCCGCCGCAATGGCAGTCACCTCGCGGTAGGCCTCGCCGTCGAGGCCGTAGCAGGCGAGCAGGTCGTCGCGATAGGGATTCGGGGCGTTGTCGGTGCGGACCTCGTGAAACGCCAGCGCAATGGCGCGCGTGACCTTGTGCTGGTCGTAGCGCACGCGGGTGCCGTCGCGCTTGAGCACCATGCGCCCGTCGGCGGGGACCGCGCGGCTCAGCAATTCGGCACCCTTGCGGGCAGGGATGCGGTCAAGGTCGTTCGACGGCGGGGTGGTCAGGGAAAGCGATTTCATGAAATTCGAACAGGGAGGCCAGACGCGAACAGCCCAAAGGCAGGAGCGCAGGGCACCTCTATCTGTTGTGGTTCATTTGCAGTCAATCCACTGCCGGTGGTGGAGGTGTGGTATTACCGCTGATGATGGCAATACTCGCGCAGCTCATGAATTTGCCTCGCACGGGGCACTTTTTCGTCACCGACGGGAAAAATCGGCACAAGATATGCGCAAGTTTCCCGGCGGATGCCGCCGGACCGCCGCTTGGGCTCGGCCCGACCGCTCAAAGCCGGTGCAGGTGGAACCCGCCGTCCACGTCAAAGACCGCGCCGGTCGAGAACGGAAACCGGTCCTCGGCGATCGCGCGGACCGCGCGGCCGATGTCGGCGGGCTGGCCCCAGCGCCGGATCGGCGTGATCCCGCGCTCGTCCTGGAGGATGAGCTTGTCGTATTTTTCCTTCACGCCGCCGGTCATGTCGGTGGCGATGACGCCCGGGCGGATCTCGTAGACGTTGATGCCGTCGTTCGCGAGCCGCTCGGCAAACAGCTTGGTCATCATCGCCAGCCCGGCCTTCACCATGCAGTAGTCGCCGCGGTTGATGGACGCGGTGTAGACCGAGATCGAGGTGATGTTGACGATGCGGCCGCGGAAACCCTCGGCGTCGGGCGACTGCCGGAGCATCTGCTTCGCGACGAGCTGGGTGAGAAAAAACGGCCCCTTGAGGTTGATGGCGTGCAGCCGGTCGAAGCTCTCCTCGCCCGCCTCGAGCAGGTCGGCTCGGACATTGGGCGCGACGCCGGCGTTGTTCACCAGCAGGTCGATGCGCCCAAACTGCCGGACGGTCTCGGCGACCAGCCGCGCCCGGTCGGCGGCGACGGCGACATCGCCCTGCACCGTGAAGCCGTCACCGCCCGCCGCCTGCACCAGGGCGAGGGCCTCGGCGGCCGCGGCGGCGTTGCCGGCATAGTTGATGGCGACGCGGCAGCCCGCGCGGGCCAGTTCAATGGCAATACCGCGGCCGATGCCGCGCGACGCGCCGGTGACAAGAGCGGTTTTCTGGGCCATGGCCAAAAGCGAAGCGGACCCGCGCGCGCCGGGCAACGTTGATTCTGGGTGGGCGGGCACGTCCCCGTGCCCGCATTTTGCCACGTCATCTGCTCAATTGTGACGCGTGAGCTTCATACGGCGCTTTCCATGCGGGCACAGGGACGTGTCCGCCCACCCCGGAAATCTAGCCCCCCGGCGCGAACTGGAGCCCAATTTTCGGGTCAGTCCTTGGGTAACCCACCATAACCATGAAAACACTCCTCCTCGCCCTCTCTGTCCTCAGCCTCGCCCTTGTCGGCTGCAGCAAAAAAGATACCACCACCCTCGCCGACAAGTCCAAGGACGCCGCGAATACCGCCGTGGACAAGACCAAGGAAGTCGCCACCGACGTCAAAAACGCCGTCTCCGACAAACTCGTCGAGTGGAAACTGACTCCCACCGACATCAAGGCCGACTTCGAAAAGGGCAGCCGGATCGTGCGCAACAAGTCCGTCGCCGCTGGCGAAAAGGTCGCCACCGTGGCCGATAACGCCCGCATTGTCACCGTCATCAACGCCAAGCTGGTCGCCGATTCCGACCTCTCGGCCCTGAAGATCAACGTCGATGCCGACGCTGGCACGGTCACCCTCAAGGGTACCGCGAAGTCCCACGCGTTCATCGGCAAGGCCATGGCCCTCGCCCTCGACACCGACGGCGTGAACCAGGTCGTCTCGCTGCTGACGGTCGAGTGATGTAAACCGCACCCGCAGGACAGTTTCCCGGCCAGCCCACGCAAGTGGGCTGGCTTTTTTGCGCCCGGCCCGGCCGCCCGGCGTGCATTTTTGCTTTCTCATTTTGCTTTCCCTGGCTCATCGTTTTGTTTCCCGATCCGCCTTCCCATGAAAAAATCGCCCAAGAATACCGTGCTGCTCGTCGCCAACGGCGACTTGCGCCAGTCCGCCAACGAGAAGACCTGGCCTGGTCAGGTCGCGATGGAACAGCAGCTCACCGCTGCCGTGTCCAAGCTGGGCTACCAGCTCGTGCGCGCCCACCCGTACAAGCCCGAGGTCCGGCACGGCTTCATCAGCTCGCAGAAGGAAGGCATGGCGGTGTTCGCCACGATCGACCCGCGCACGCCCATCATCGTCGCCGAGGCGGTCTGGCAGTATTCGCACCATGTGCTGCACGGGCTGATCTCCCACTCCGCGCCCATCCTCACCGTGGCCAACTGGTCCGGCGCTGCGCCCGGGCTCGTCGGCATGCTCAACCTCAACGGCTCGCTCACCAAGGCGGGCGTGAAGTACTCGACGCTCTGGAGCGCGGACTTCACCGACGAGTTCTTCCTCTCCGGCCTCGCGACGTGGCTGAAGACCGGCGCCGTCCGTCACCCCGCCACGCACGTCCGCCCGCTGGGCAAGGTCGTGGTTCCGGCCCAGGCCCGCGCCGTCGCCAAAAAAATCGCCGACGACCTCCGCCGCCGGAAGTCCATCATGGGCATCTTCGACGAGGGCTGCATGGGCATGTTCAACGCCATCATCCCCGACGAGCTGCTGTTCCCGACCGGCGTTTACAAGGAGCGGCTCTCGCAGTCCGCGCTCTACTACGGCGCCACGCAGGTGAGCGACGCCGAGGCCCGCGGCGTCTATGACTGGCTCCGCGCAAAGGGCATGAAATTCCACCTCGGGACCAACGACGAGACCGACCTCACCGAGGCGCAGGTCCTCTGGCAGTGCAAAACCTACGTCGCCGCCCTGCGCATTGCCGACGAGTTCGGCTGCGAGTCCATCGGCATCCAGTACCAGCAGGGCCTGAAGGACCTCCTGCCCGCCTCCGACCTCGTCGAGGGCCTGCTCAACAACTCCGACCGGCCGCCGGTCGCCAACGTCCGCGGCGAAATCATCCGCGACGGCCTGCCGCTCACGCATTTCAACGAGGTGGACGAGTGCGCCGGCCTCGACGGCCTCTTCACCAATCGCGTGCACACCGCGCTCCGCCAGCCGGTCGAGAACACCCTCCACGACCTGCGCTGGGGTGATTTTGACCGGAGCGGCACGACGAAGGAGTACGTCTGGGTGTTCCTCATCTCCGGCAGCGCCCCGCCCGCGCACCACGTCGGCGGCTACGCCGGCACGGACTCGCTCCGCCAGCCCTACATGTACTTCCGGCTCGGCGGCGGCACCGTGCGCGGCATCGCCAAGCCCGGCGAGATCGTGTGGAGCCGGATCTTCGTCGCCGGCGGCAAGCTCAAGATGGATCTCGGCCGCGCCCAGGTCGTCAGCCTCCCGCGCGCCGAGACCGAGCGCCGGTGGAAGGAGACCACCGAGCAGTGGCCCATCATGCACGCGGTGACCTACGGCGTGACCCGCGACCAGATGATGGGGCGCCACAAGGCCAACCACATCCACGTGGCCTACGCCAACTCCGCCAAGGAGGCCGACCTCGCCATGTACACCAAGGCCGCGCTCGCCGCCGAACTCGGCCTCGAGGTGTCGCTCTGCGGCACCAAGGCCGACGGCTCGAAGTTCTGAGGCTGTCAGGATTCTCTGGAAAAAACGAACCACGGAGGCACGGAGAGCCCGGAGGAAGTCCGCTCAGGGATCAGCCTCCTTGTCCTCCGTGCCTCTGGGGTTATTTCCTCTGTTCTCTGATGACTGACTCAGTTCCTGTCTGGCCCGCATTCATACCGGCAGGGCGTGGGCGCTGCGCGCCGCGCCACTCCCGATGGGTTTTCGCCCTGACCAACCATGAGTGAACTTCCACCCCTTCCCTCCGCGCCGCGCCCCGGCCAGTACCGCCACTACAAGGGCGGCGAATACCAGGTGCTCGGCCTCGCCCGCCATTCCGAGACGCTTGAGCCGCTCGTCGTCTACCAGGCGCTCTACGGTGAGAGGGGCCTCTGGGTGCGTCCCGCCGCGATGTTTTGCGAGAGCGTCGAAGTCGACGGCCAGCGCCTCCCCCGCTTCATCCGCATCTAAGGCCAGGCGGGCCGCTGGTCTTCGGCCGATTCGCGGGAGCCCGCAGCTGCTGGCGGAGCCTGAGGTTGGCAAGGTGAGCGGTTGGAGACGGTGCAGCCCAGGGCCGGTTTTCCCGGCGCACCGGAGGCTGACGAGCAGCGCCAAAGCCAGGGCGAACCAAGGCCCGATGGCACCCGTTACCCCGTGCGAATACTTTTGGCCGCCTGGCTCAGCCTGGGCTGCATCTGCCGCTCCAAGCACCAAGCCACGCCCAGGCAAACGATCAATGTCACTGAGACACAAACGCCATAGCCCCAATAATTGCCAGGCAGCCATTGCGTGTGGGCAAAAGTAAACGCCTGGATGGGGCGTCCCACGGCATAGAGGGCAAACGCGATTGATCCGACGGGCGCGAAAACGCGGAAGAAGCGCAGCGACGGCCGCCAGTTCCACAACAGCAACGCCAGCAGATACGCGCCCAGCGCCATCCGATAATCGAGGGGCGTGAAGTAACCGGGCCGGTAAAACTTTATGACCAAGCCCACGATGGGCATGAGCACGCAAAAGGCCTTGATCCATTTCAGGCCCGGCAGCGTGCGCCGGGCCACGATCGCCAGCAGCCAGATGCAAACCGGCAGGAAATCCACATAGTAAAGTCGCGCCACCGGGCCGTCAAAGACCGGCACGGGGAAGCCCGCCAGCACATTGAGCAGGCCCCGCAGCTTCCAGGTCACGAGCAGGAGCAGCACGCAACTGGGCCAGTTGGAATTTTCCCGACCGGACGGCTGCGCGCGCCAGGCCAGGGCGAGACCGGCGACCCAAAACAAAAAACCGGCGGCATAACAAGCGACGAAAAGCGGCAGCCAATTCGTGTACCAACCAAGGCCCGCGGCGACCAGCGAAGCGCCCATGACCCATGGGAGCCGGGGGTTCGAAAGCCAGATGAAGATGAAGAGCGCATAATAGAGGACCTCGTAATTCAGACTCCATAGATTCTCGTTACCCGCGATCACGGGGATGGAAATCCCGGCGTAGGGGGTAAAGTTCCCCAGGAAAAACAGGTTCGCCAGCGCCGACCAGAGATCGACGTGGGTGGCCACGGCACAAGCGAGCAAGACCGCGACAAAGTTGATCGGCATCAACCGGACGCAGCGCTTCAAAATGTAGAGCTTCACGTCCTTGCTTCCCGGCGAGGGGGGATAGGTGAGCCCGATCACATAACCGGACAAAACGAAAAAAACCATCACCGCGGCCGCGCCATCGGCCGGCCAAACCAGCCACTTCGGCGCGCAGACCCCGCCCACGGTGGCTACGCCAACGTGGTTGCATAAAACGGCCAGGGCGGCCAATCCGCGCAACCCGTCAAGTTCCTCGTAACGCTTTGCACCCGCGGACGAGCCCGACCTGCTGGATCCTTGTTTCACAGAACCTATGGCAACCGCACGCAAGGGTCAGTCGGTTGCGGACTAATTTGCCTTCACAACGGATCGGTCGCCCAGATTTGCGCGAAACCACCAACCGTCCGTCGTCCGTTTCATGAAGGGCAGGCTGTTCGATCCCCCATAAAGTAGCCAGAATTTTGCATGCAACGATGGTCGGCGCTGCCCCAGGCCATCCGCCGGCTCCGGGATGGGCGTCGGGGTCCCCCCCCGCCGACCCGGTCGCGGCTGGCCAGGGTCAGCGACCCCCGCCCGACAATTTTCCATCCGCGCGCAAAACGCTCGCCATCAAATGCGCGAAAACCTCTCGTAGTGCCGCCATGCGCGTCCTCCTCGCCTTCGACAAGTTCAAGGACTCCCTGGCCGCGGGCGCGGCCTGCGCGGCCGCGGCCGGCGGGCTGCGGCGCCGGCACCCGGACTGGCAGCTCGACCTTTGCCCGCTCGCCGACGGCGGCGAGGGGTTTGCCAAGATCCTCACCCCCGCGGCCGGCGGCATGCTTTCCACCGTTTCCGTCACCGGCCCGCGCGGCGCTCCGGTCGAGGCGGCCTTCGGACTCGTCCCGTGGGCGAAAATTCCCGCCGCCGCCCGCGCGTTGCTGCAACTGCCGGCGACGATTCCCGAGCACGCGGAGATCGCCGTGATCGAGATGGCCGCGGCCAGCGGGCTCGCGCTGCTGCCGCCGGACCAGCGCGACCCGTGGCAGACGACGACCCTCGGCACCGGCCAGCTCATCGCCGCCGCCACGCAGGCCGGCGCCGCCGCCATCCTGCTCGGCGTTGGCGGCAGCGCCACCCACGACCTCGGGCTCGGCGCCCTTTCCGCGCTCGGCTTCGAGCCCCTGTCTCATAACGCCGAAATCATCCGGCCGCCCCCCCCCGCCCCGTGGGACAAGGTCGAGCGGATCACCGGAAAAATCTCCGCCGCCCTCCCGCCCATCCGGATTGCCTGCGATGTTTCCAATCCCCTGCTCGGCCGCAGTGGGGCCGCGGCGGTTTACGGTCCCCAGAAAGGCCTGCGGCCGGGCGAACTCGCCAAACTCGACCACGCCAGCGCCCGGCTCGGCCTCCTGCTGTGCGCGCATTGCGGCCAGCCCGACACCCTGATGGATGTGCCCGGCGCGGGCGCGGCCGGCGGCATCGCGTTCGGCTTGATGACGGCGGCGCAGGCGAAACTGCTGCCCGGGTTCGAACTCGTCACCGCGTGGCTCGATCTCGACGCCCGCCTCGCCGCGGCGGACCTCGTCCTCACCGGCGAAGGCCGCTTCGACGCCAGCTCGCTCAGCGGCAAGGGCCCCGGCGCCGTCGCCGCCCGCGCGCTGGCGCTGGGCAAACCCGTGCACATCTTCGCCGGCCAGGTGGCCGCCGCCGATGCCCGGACCGGTCTCACGCTGCACGCCATCACGCCGTCGGGCCAGCCGCTGGCCGAGGCTTTGCGCACCGCCGGGGCCAACCTCGCCGCCGCCGTGGAGCATGCCTTGTGAGAAACCGACGGGAAACAATCTCGACGGAGCTGCACCTCCGCCCAAGGTTTCGACTCGCATGCCCGGTCTCTCCCTCCCACTCCCGGTGAAACATCTCGGCGCTTCGCTCATTCTGCTGTTGGGCATGCTGGGCTGCAGCGCCAGCCGCCCGCCCGCCCGCCCGGTGGCAGCCCCGCCCGCGGCCGCGCCCCGCGTGGCCGCCGTCACCGTCCCGGCCGCGCCCGTGTTTCCCGTGATGCTGGGCATCGATGTGCTCGAGTCCGAGGGCTTCGCCGCGGTCAAGGGCAAGCGCCTCGGCCTGCTCACCCATCCGGCGGGCGTGAACCGCCGGGGCGTGAGCACGATCGACGTCCTGCGCCATGCCCCCGGCGTAAAACTCGTCGCGCTCTACGCCACCGAGCACGGGATCTATGACGAGCTCCCGGCCGAGACGCCCTTTCCCGACCGGGTCGACCCCCGGACCGGCCTGATGGTCTATTCGCTCTACAGCACCAAGGGCAAAAAATTCCGGCCCACCCCCGCGCAGCTCAAGGCGATCGATACCCTCGTCATCGACCTGCAGGACGTCGGCGTCCGCAGTTACACCTTCGTTGGCGCGATGAAGACCGCCATGGAGGCCTGCTTTGAAAACGGCAAGGAGGTCATCGTCCTCGACCGGCCCAATCCCCTCGGCGGACTCAAGGTCGACGGCCCGCCGCTCGACGCGCAGTGGATGAGCGACGTCGGCCGGTTCCGCGTACCGTATGTCCACGGCCTGACGATCGGCGAACTGGCGCACATGGCGAAGGAGGCGCCCGGCGTGCTCAACGTCTCCGAGGCGCTCCGCACGCGCAGCCGGCTCACCGTCATCCCGATGCGCGGCTGGCATCGGGCGATGCGGTGGCCCGAGACCGGGCTCGCCTTCGTGCCCACTTCCACGGCCATCCAGGACTTTGCCGCCTGCCAGGGCTATGCGATGACCGGGCTCGGCTGCATCCTCGGCGGGTTCACCCACGGCGTGGGCAAGCAATATCCCTTCCGCGGCATCGCGCACAACACGGTCAAGATCGACGTCGTCGAGCGGGAGCTGCTCGCGTGCAACCTGCCCGGCCTGCGGTTCCGCCGGGTCAGCGCCCCGGACCGCAACGGCAAGCCCGCCACCGGCCTCTACGTCGAGATCACCGACTACGACGACTGGCAACCGACCGCCTTGAGTTTCCAGCTGATGCGGCTGGCCTGCAAACTCGAGCCGAAGAACCCTTTTGCCAGCGCGAAGGCCGCCGACCGGCGCACCTTCCTCGTCCACATGGGCTCGTCCGCCTTTTTCAACGACCTCATTCTCAAGGGTGCGCACACCGACGTCGACGCGTGGCTCCGCACCTGGCGCGAGCAGGCGAAAATTTATCAGGAGCAGAGCAAACGCTACTGGTTGTACCAATAGGCCGGCAGGCCGAGATTGCGGTTTGCCGCTTCCGGCTGCGTCCGCTTAATCCGGGCCCATGCCCCCGACCCCCCGCCCCCCCCCTCCCGCCCCGCTGCGGCCGTGGGGCGCCGGCCTCCA
>Ga0302322_100004449_pt1 | contig 12182 bp, 7 predicted proteins | sample Fen_T0_2_FD_203757 | JGI IMG/M metagenome (GOLD analysis project Ga0302322, IMG submission 203757) | Peat permafrost microbial communities from Stordalen Mire near Abisko, Sweden - Fen_T0_2 | ecosystem: Environmental > Terrestrial > Soil > Wetlands > Permafrost | place: Sweden: Abisko... | reverse complement strand
GATTATACCTTCGATCTCGTTTTTCTTGAATTGTTTGATGAACGCCCTATGTAAATCATTCATTATTTTCGTTTCAATAATTCCATTCAAAGGGAATATATCAAGAAATCCTGAATCCGACAGCAACTTAATTTTATCAAAAATAATTCTTGCAGAATCTATCCCTTTTTCAATTTTAAATACTGTTCCTTCTTCAGCGAACTCATCATAATGTGCTAAATGTGCGCTATGGATAAATATTGGAACGCGATACTTTTCATAACTAGTTTTTATATCCTGTAGAATTTCAAATTTCTGACTTTGCACTTCTTTTTCATTACCAGCTAAATCGAAAATAAATACGCGAACATTTGGTATTAGTTTTTCAATACCTTTACGATAATCTTCAACTGAAGTAAATTCTACCAAATCAAGACCGGTATTTAAATCTCGATTCAGATTTCTTAAGGTTTCTAATATTTGTACCGTATCATCAAAGATTATAATTTTTCCACGTTCCATTATTTTTCGACTTTCCTTAAAAGAAAAGCAGGACCCTCGTCTCTATTTTCAGCGGTAACTTCCCATCCATGTGCGTTCAATATATTTCGGGTAAAAGCAAGCCCTAAGCCTGTCGCATTCTTTTCTTTTTTGTCAGTAATTCCATATTCAAAAATCAAATCGAGTAAATCTTCTTTAATTAACGGTCCATTGTTCTCAATAACCAAATATTCTCCTCTTTCTAGAGAAAAATTTATTTGGTGGTCACCTTTTTTTTGCTTCAACCAATATACCGCGTTGTTAATAATGTTTAAAAATGCTATCCACAATGCGTACTCATAATCTTTAATTTCATAATCAGGCAAAGACTTGCTAGGCCTATAATTAAATGTGATATTAAAATCATGTATATCCTTTGTGAAAAGAAATATTACTTTGTGGAAAGTTTCGAAAGGTTTAAAGCTCTTTTTTCGAGAAAGACCTATTGCAGGGCGTAAAGATTCTTTTAATAGCTCTATTGTTTTTCCTGAAGCATAAAGATTATTTATGTCCTCGACAATTTTCTTTCGAAGTTCATCAGGGATAACATCTTTAGCTTTTAATTCTAAAGAATAACCAATCCCACCAATTTGAGTTAGTGGCTGTGTTAGTTCATGGTAAACTAGTTCTAAACCACTTCCAAGGGTTGATAACCTTTGGGAAAAACTTAGGGTTTTTTCCATACCGTCTAAAGCGGTGGTCACTTCTTGAACAAATTTTTCTGATCTAGTCCTAATTTTTTTGTCGTCTGTAGATTTTTCTATAAAAGTCAAATATGATTTTGTATCCGGTCTCTTTAAAGTATTACGTATTATCCTTCCCAAGCCATGTTTTAATCTATAGCTAAACCTTTTACGTCCTACTTCAATCAGAATTGCTCTAATAATTTCTTTTAACGTTATAAAAGCACGATTTTCAAAAAAACCTTCCCGGTTAGTCTTTTCACTCAATCCGATATTGCTTGATTTGTTGTTTTCGTTCAATAAAAATATATACCCAAGCAATTGATTTGGTGAAAGAATAGTCGTTGGATCTTGAACACGCATTTGTCCTAGATCCATCCAGTCCTTATTTTCTTCACCATATGGTTTTACTCCAAAACCATTTTTAGAAATACGAAATCCTAAAATATTATTAATTAATCGTCTTGTGAAAAGTTTTCCCGGTCTTTTCAGCAACTCGTTTAATTTGTCATTAGAATCTGGGTCACGATCATATATTCTTATATCAAAATAAAATTCGCCGAGTTTAGCATCTTTTATTTCTAAAGGTATTTCTTCCTCCTCTTCTCCTCTTCTTTTTCTGAGATTTTCAGAAGAAAATACATAATCCTTGTTTAAGTTTAGTGGTTCATCAAAGTTATCCTCATTCAATCGTTTACAAAAATAATGACCTTTGACATTCCCTTCCCCATCAACCTTACCGATAACCCTATAATCATATTTATCTAAGATTGGAAGAGGATCCACGGGCATGAAAATCGTTTTTTTATTTTGCTCTTCTAAATCTATTTTTATATTTGAGCCAAAACACAATTCAAAATTATCTTTTGGATTCTTTGTGTAAAACTCATGGTCAATTATTTTATTTTCCAGGAGATCATTTTGACTTGAATTCATCATTACGAGAGGAGTAACTAGGGATCTCAACGAGAACATAATTCCTGTCTCTTGAAATGCAATTTCATCTGGCTCCTCGGTATACTTTGTTACCGATTGTAGTGAATCATCTAATATCTCAATGACGACTAATGTACCTTCGTTAAAGGATGACAATGATTCACTATCAAGAATATTGATTAAAGAGTCATTCTTTTCTAATCGACGATCTTGGAGAAAATCTTTATCAATAAAAATGTTGTGAAGGTCCTTAATCGTCCCACCAGGAAAAGTAATGTCACTTAATAATGTTTCACGTCTAAATATTTCTCTATTAATCGCAATCCAATTATACTCTTTTTCATCAATAGTTTTAGAAATTACAGTGAGATTCTTCCCCAACGCCATGGATGCAAGTCTACCTATCCCTTTGCTCCCTAACAATGGTCGTTTAAACACCTTACTCTTTCCATTACCCATTCGTTTTGAACTCATCGACGGTTGTAACCACTCACCAAAAAGAACATTTTTGTTCATTCCAAGGCCATCGTCATGAACAAACAAAAATGATCTTTTCTCGTTTACATCAAGATGGATATATACTTTACAGGTCAATGAATCTGCATCATAAGAGTTTTTGACTAATTCAGACAAAGCTGTAGACGGATGACCGATAAGTTCTTCACCCATCTGTACAATCGACATTGCCCCAGGTTCAAATCTGTATTTTTTATTTGTTATCATAGTAACGAGTTAATTTTATCTGCGATCATTTCTGCCATCAATGGCGGTACAGCATTTCCAATTTGTTTAAATGCTGTTGTTCGCGTTCCTTCAAAATAATAATCATCAGGAAACGATTGTATCCGTGCCGCTTCACGTACAGTTAGTGAGCGTAATTGTTCTTTATCAGGATGTATATAATAATGCCCGTCTTTTGCGATGTGTGCAACAAGTGTGTGCGAGGTTTCAAGATCAGAGGCAACAACTTTAAACCTATCCAGAAATGCTTCCTTGTTTTCGTGTGACTGTAACAATACTGGAAGGTCTGTATATTTTAACCGATGCTGTTCAGTATTCCAGAGTTCGATCGCCCGTAGATAAATGTTTTTATCCTGTTCATTGTGAGGTCGTGCAATATGTTGTGTGGTAAATGCAAGACCATTTCTTATTCCGGCAAACTTTAGATATTCATTAGATTGCTCAGTGGTATAGTACGCATTATCAAGCGCTTCTCCGGCATGAAGGTGTGGAAGATCTTCAAGAACAAACTGTACCCTTTTATCAATCGTATTCTTTTCAAACATCGGATAGGAGAGATTAAATTCTTTCTTCCATCCGATAATAATAATACGCCTACGATTTTGTACAACACCAAAATTCGATGCATTCTGTTCTTGATATTCAACTTGATAGCCAAGAGCACTAAATGCTTTGATCATGTCTCTTAAATATTTACCGCCACTGGAAGAAAGTAGCCCCGGAACGTTTTCAAAAACAAATATTTTAGGATTATATCTCGCAAGAAATCGCGCATAATGCTTATATAAGAACTTTCTCGAATCCCACCTTATACTCGTATCAAGCCTTGATCGACCAATAGTCGAATAAGCCTGACATGGTGGACCACCAATAATCACATCAATGGATTGTGTACCACGGAGCGAATCAATTGCAGCAAACAGAGACAGTAATGTTTTGGGAGAGATTGTTTCGTTTAAAACGCTGTTCAACAATTCTTCCGGTATCATTGCATACAATTCTTCCCGTGAAATTTCTTTCTTGAGATAGGAAATGTACACATCAAATTGATCGTTTTGTTTCAGATAATGATAGGCAAGTCTGGTCTTGAGAGTAAGACATGCATCCCTGTCCATTTCCACGTGAGCAATGGGTTTGTAACCACTCCGAATAAATCCTTCGGATAAACCGCCCGCACCAGCAAAAAGATCGATATACGTGGGTTGTTTCGTCCTGAACTCCGGAAAAATAGTAGAAAATGCTCAAGCAAATATAGGAAACTCTGAGCTAAAAGCAAAGCCCCCAACTCTAGAAAAAGGATCAAGCCTACACTAAAATTATGGAGGGCAATGAGAATTAGGAAAATGAAGAATGACAAGTGAATCCCGCTCAAAAACAGCGGGACACAAAAAGCGTGGAATGTGGAATGAAGAAGAGATTTCCGGCTATCACACCTGCGCTAGGGATTAGGATTATCACTTCAGGCGCTTTTCAACTTTATATCGAGCAGCAGGTTCTTTTACGTGGAAACCTATGCCGCGTTTTGGTTTTTCGGGTGGAGTAAGGATCTGCCGTATCGCATCGAACACAATCTGGAATTGCGTATCGTACTTTTTTTCCAGCTCTTCCAGTTTTTTCGCAAGCTCATGATGATTCAACAGCATCTCTCGTAGTTGTACGAATGTCCTCATTATTTGGACATTCACCATAATTGCGCGTCTACTGCGTAACACACTAGAGAGCATCGCAACACCTTGTTCTGTAAATGCGTAGGGTGCATAACGTATGCCGCCCCAACTTGAGGTGCCAAGATGGTACCTCAAGTGTTGAACTTCTTCTTTAGTTAGTTCAAAACAAAAATCATTCGGAAAACGGTCTCTGTTCCTTTTTACCGCTCTCTTGAGCGCTTTCGTTTCTACTTGATATAGCTCTGCAATATTAACATCGAGCATGACTTTTTGTCCGCGGATAAGAAATATCCTTTTCTCGATGATCTCGGTTGGAATAATAGCTTTGTCACTCATGAAAGGAATCCTTTTTCAGTGAGTATCTGGTACTTCCGGTTTATAATTTGTTTCTACTGCCGGCGCCAGAAAAACTCAATTATGTCTGCTGTAGCTTTTGGAATCCCGCAAAGCGGGATTTTTAATATACGCCCTCTTGCAATTAAGGCAGCATATTTATGATGCGAGGGCAAGGAGAATGGGAAATGAGTAGCGAGTAGTGAGTAAAAAGTATTAAGTAAGGAGTGAATCCCGTTCAAAAACAGCTGGGCATAAAAACGTAGAATGAAGAAGAGATTTCCGGCTGCACACCTGCGCCGGTGATTAGGATTATCACTTCAGGCTCTTTTCCACTTTATATCGAGCAGCGGATTCTTTTACGTGGAAACCTATACCGCGTTTTGGTTTTTCGGGTGGAGTAAGGATCTGCCGTATCGCATCGAACACTATCTGAAATTGCGTGTCGTACTTCTTTTCCAGTTCTTGAAGTTTCAATACGAGGTCTTTGTGTGTAGCTAATACCTCACGCAGTTTTACGAACGACCGCATGATCGTAATATTAACTTGCACAGCACGGGGGCTGTTGAGCACACCGGAAAGCATGGCAATCCCCTGTTCGGTAAAAGCAAACGGCAGGTATTTGGAATGCTCTCCCTTCTTTAAGGTGCCAAATTGGTACCTTAGAGATGTATATTCCTGTTGTGTAAGCTCAAATAGAAAATCGGATGGAAAGCGGTTTCTATTTCTTTTAACAGCGCGTTTCAGTGCTTTCGTTTCCACCTGATACAATTCTGCAATGTGAAAATCGAGCATGACTTTTTGTCCGCGGATAAGAAATATCCTTTTCTCGATGATCTCGGTTGGAATAATAGCTTTGTCACTCATGAAAGGAATCCTTTTTCAGTGAGTATCTGTAACTTCTGGTTTATAATTTATTTCTACGGCCGGCGCCAGAAAAACTCAATTATGTCTGCTGTAGCTTTTGGAATCCCGCAAAGCGGGATTTTTAATATACGCCCTCTTGCAAATAAGGTAGTATATTTATGATGCGAGGGCAAGGAGATTGGGAAATGAGTGGTAAGTACTGAGCAAAAATGATTAAGTAAGAATAATGAATGAGGAAGAGATTTCCGATTATCACATCAATCAACACTTCAAGAGCTCAAGTGCGTTCCCCCGCTGCACTTCTGGCCGATTCTGAAAAGATCCGGCCTTACTATTTCTATAAGCCCACTATGAATCCTCGTCTTTCAATTCGTATTCTGATCACTCCAGTATTTCTTAAAAGTTAAATTTAAGTTCATACTTATTTCTTCACTTCGAATAATTTAAATTACAAATGAAACATTATTGACAAATTTATGATTTTTCTCTTTTCATAGCATCCATCATTTTATTTCTTCAAAAACCATTTTGTCAATATTCCATAAATCACCGTCCACAACAAGTTTCAGCACATGCTGACCGGCATCAAGTGTGACGTTCTTTGTTATCACTTTCCAATTTTGAAATCCTATCGTATTAGGGACTGAAATAATTCCCGTCATATCAGTGTTATCACATTCGAGATGGAGTTTTCCACTATCGTACGATGAGGCTATAGTGAATGAAACCTGATACGTTGCTGTTTTACTTACATTGACTGTATACGCCATCCAATCACCGATATGCGTCCAACCGACATTGTATCCTCCCGTCGAGCATTTTTCAATATCTACGCCTCCCGTACGGTATTGTCCGCCCTCATTCATATCGTCTTTGTCAAAGTATGCATCCCCCGGGCATCCGGTATCAAAATCTTCGGCTTCAATAGTACATGGAATTGTATGAGGCCTGAATGCTTCCTGCTTCATCTCGCAGACCTCAAGAAGTTTCCAGCCAGATACTGTTTCCTTGTCCGAATTAAGTACTATTGCTTTTCCGCCTTCTGCGAACGGCGGGTTGACAGAGAGGATACTATTGGGAAATTGCTTGTTAGAAATTTTGAGCAATCCATTATGCGCATTATCCATTTTCCATAATTGATTGTCTTTTCCTGTACCATGCGAGAGCACCAGTTTATGATCCGATGCAGTACATTCGAATACCAAATCATTCTGAGCATGGTTCAGAATTTTATAAATACCTTTCCCGGCAGATTCCAGCATCCATTGATTTGCAGGATTTTTTCTTTTTCCTGTGAGCGTCAAATCCGATCCAAGTATCAAGCTCCCCGAGTTATCACCCGGAACAAGGTAATACTGCGGAGCACAATCAAGATCGACGTAGGTATCGAGTGCTGGTATTTTACCATTGAAGCGCAGTTTGAGTACGTAGGCCAAATCTTCAAACGAACGATCGGGCAAACGGACCAGCAGTCCTTTTGCATCCTGCTTGAATGTCACGGGCAGGTATTTTCCCGCTTCGCCATTGATAAGCTCAACAGATTTCAGGTCCTTGAGATTTATTCTTCCTGCAGATAACGATGTAAGATTTATTTCTTTCTGGCCTTGGTCCCATCCAAGCAATATTGCATAGAGAATTGTCTTGTCTTTCGATCTGGTAAAACGAACATCTTTAGCTGTTCCTGCAGTGGGAGCTGTCATGACTCCATACGCAGCACCCATTTTTGTCGGACCTTCTCCAAACTTATCCCAGGCACGGGTTGCATACACTGCTTCTCCATACTTTTTGAGCCATGCACCCATGGCATACAATACATCTTGCTGCTCCTGTGGAATGGTTCCATCTGCTTTGGGAGAAATATTAAGCACCATATTCCCGTTTTTACTGATTCTGTCTATAAACGCATGGAGTATCTGCTGCTTGGAATAATATCCGATTCCTTCGGTATAGCACCAGCTCGAAGAACTGATAGCATCATCGGTCAACCAATAGTTATCGGTAATATCGGCAGGTCCACCGCGTTCGTAATCCAGTACCGCGCATTTCTTATTGAGACCATCTTTGTACGTCGCCACTACTTCTTTATTCCAGCCGGCCGCCTTGTTGTAATAGTACGATAAAAATTTGAGGAGTGTTGATTGAGAAATAATATGCAGATTGAAATCCTGATAAATGATATCTGGCCTGTAGTTGTCAATTATTTCCTTGTGTTTTGCCAACCAGTAAGCTTCGTTTTTTTCCTTTCCCTGCTGACCGAACAACTTTTGCAGGTCTGGATTATCGGTAGGGGGAACATGCTCATAATAACCCGTGATGTTATAGGCATGGTGCATAGAGAACATGACTTTCATATGATGTTTGCGAATCGCATTCGAGAGCAATCCCACTAAATCCAGTTTCGGACCCTTGTCTTTTGCGTTCCAGGGATTCACTTTGCTCGCCCACATGGAGAAGCCATCGTGGTGTTCCGCCACCGGGCCTGCAAACTTTGCTCCTGCATCGGCAAAGAGCCGCGCCCATTCTTCCGGGTCGAATTTACCGCCTTCCGATTTGAGCTTCGGCGCGAATTGCACAAAATTTCCTTGTTTGTCCTTCGCACCGGTGATGAAGTTGTTGTACGGCCATTCAGACGGATCGCCATACGTAGCGATATGGTGTTTATTTTCCGCAGATCCTTTAATATAAATATTGCGAGGATACCATTCATTGGCAAATGCCGGGACAGAGTACACTCCCCAGTGGAAATAAATACCCAACTTAGCATCCTTGAACCATTCAGGAACAGGGTTCGCTTTCTCCAACGATAGAAAGTTAGGCTGAAATTTCTGCTTTTGAGGCTGCGCTGAGATGGTTCCAATGATAATTGGCAGAACCAGAAATACGATGAACAAATATTTTTTTATTTTCATTTGGCTGCTCCTCTTATATTACGGCCGTTCCACAATGAGTTCCTTACAGCATCCCAGAGAATGCTTCGTTCTGCAATTCGCTTTTGATAGAGGTCTTGAAGCTTGTGAAACCTCTTCTCAATATAACTCGTTTGTTCTAAATGGAGACGCAGGCAATCCTTCTTTATTACATAAGTTAGCGCCTTCGGGATTATTTGCCCAGGCATATCTCACTGCGACCGGTGTTACTACTTCTTTACTCCAAATGCGGATCTTCCCTTTTTCTATTTTCGCCTGAGCGGGGAAATATTTATTATTACTGCCGCACACTTCAAAACCCTTTAACTCGATGCCTTGTTTCACCGTGAGCCCGCTTCCCACTTCGGTGAAAGTTAAGAGTACGTTGCTGCCGTCAATTTTCATCGATTGAAATATCGGGCCCGAGGAAACGACATGTTTATTACCATATGCGATTTTTTCTGCAGCACGTGCCAGGCGAGTGCCGACATCTTTTTTATTCACGGGATGAATATCGTTAAACTCGCCAATATCAATAGTAACAACCATACCCGTATTTGGTATTGAAAGGGCTTTCAACTGACTCTCGCGAAAATATGCCCAATCATATTGCGTTGTTTCTTCATTCACTTCAACAAAATTTGGAAGCTGCACATAAATAAACGGGAAATCACCCTGCCGCCAATGAGATCTCCAGTCGTTGATCAGCAATTTAAAAAGATCATAATGTTCGAATGCTCTGCTCGTATTTGATTCACCTTGATACCATAGGACGCCTTTCATTCTGTAGTTGAGGAGAGGCGCGAGCATACTGTTAAATAAGCCGGTTGGGATTTTTCCTGTAAACAAACGATCCTCCAATGGTTCGGCGACGGTTCCAATTTTGTATTTCCACTCCCCCTCGAGATGTACAGTGTCTTCACCGGCTATTATTTCATATTGTTTTCCCGGAACAAAACCTCCATGACGTATAGTACTGATATCACGTATAACAATGGTGTTTTCGCCTGCTTTCAATTCATCTGCAGGAATTTTATAGTTTCTCGGTGCGTATTGAGATCCTGTCGTTCCGACAAATTTACCGTTCACAAAAACAGAATCAACATCAAAGATTCTCCCCAATTTTAGGAGCGCAGGTTTTCCTAGCAAGCTGGCGGGAATACTTATTTCTCTCCTGAACCACACCACACCATTGATAGCACCAAGTTTTGTTTCAGTCCAATACCCTGGAACATGCAAGGTCTCCCAATCGGAAGTGTTCATTTTTGGATCAGACCAGACATGCTGCGTATCCTTCAATCCTTCATCGGTCTGTCTTATTTCTTTATACCAGTTTTTAACTCTTTCGTCATCCTGTTTCTTTATCTTATCAAGGAGAGACGGATTTTTAAAACGCTGTGCATTTTCATAATACTTGGGGAACGACTTCATTGCTTCTTCGCTGATCCATGCCTCTGCCGACGATCCTCCCAGGGAAGCGTGGATGAGTCCGATAGGAACTTTGTAATCTTCATATATTTTTTTGGCAAAGAAGTACCCTGCTGCTGTGAAAGAACGAATGCTTTTAGGGTCGGCATGCTGCCATCGGCCGGATTTAAAATCCTTTTCCTGCTCCATAACATTAAATCCCATGGGAACGGAGAATTGTCTGATAGAAGTATTTTCCGAATTCTTTATATCATCCGGATATACAGCAGCCAGAGATCCCATGGTCAATCCCATATTCGACTGTCCGGAACAGACCCATACATCACCAACAACAATATCATGAATGGCGATGGAGTTACTTGCGTTTATCTGCATATCGTACGGTCCGCCGGACTTCAAATTCGAAATCATCACTTCCCATTCGCCGTTTTTATTTGCTGCGGTCAGATAGGTCGAATCCCTGAAATGGAGAGATATTTTTTCACCCTCAGAAGCCCAGCCCCAGATTCTCACTTTTGCATCCCGCTGCAACACCATTCCATCGCTTATGAGTTTTGGAAGTTTCACCTCACAAAGAGCCGAAGAAGAAATTAACAGAAGGACTATATGTATTTTGAATAGTTTCATACGAAAGCCCCCATCCAACTTCTCTTGTTCAGTGATGGATCATACTATCTTTGGTGAAGGAGAAGTGATATTCGAAGCGCTTCTTATTTCATACCGGGAGTAATAATCCGATAATTTCCGCTCAGGTGCATCAAGCTGAACAGATACAGGAGACCGTCATAGTACGGATCAAAATACCCGTCGGCATAGGGTTCCAGTTTCGCATTCCAAACTCCATCAACAAATTTCCAGCTTTTCGCCTGAGTTCCCATCAATGAAGCTGCTGCCGCGGTTGAAACCAATCCTAATGAGTGACGTAATTTCTGAAACCCACCGGCGCGAAGAATAAAACTGGGAAGTGTTCCATCAATATTAAACTGATCCTCAAAAGAATCTATTCCCCTGCAAAAAAGGAAATTTTGAAATCGTTTGCTGTAATCCTGCTGCCATTCCTTATCTTTTGCAAACCATGAATAATCCATAGCGATATTCATCGGCACTCTCCAGGAATCAAAACGGAACGCGCCAGGCCTAAAACCGAATTTTCTCGGGTCTCCGCTAAATTCGGTAATATCTGTATTCAGAGCTGTCGGTGCATTACACGCCCGGTGAAGATAGGCGCGGGCAGAATCGGCGCAATCCCTGTAAAACTGTTCTTTGCCGTCTTTGGCATACGCTGCCCAGATTTCAAAAAACGCCGGCAGATGGTATGAAGGATCTGTCCAGGTATATCCAAACTTATCGGGAGTGAAGGTAATCTTTTTTTGTTCAACGTTGAGAACATTCATGACTCCGTCTGTCCCATTTTTGCTCCACATCGCATCAAGAATTCTTCTGGCTTCGGAATAATAATTGATTCCGGTTTCATTGCCCCACCGATTGGAAGCGAACAAGAGATCCGTGACAAAATAGAGTTCCCCGTCGGAAGCGGAACCTTCCGAATTATGTTTTACTGTCTTCGGTTCAACACTCCACGCAAAATAAGCATCCCGGGCACCTCCCTGGTGCTGCATATTCTTTTTTGTCCAGCGCCATAATCGATCAAAAACATCTTTCTTATTCAATTGCACTGCAACCATCAATCCATAGGAAAGCCCTTCTGTTCTGGCATCGTGATTTTTCAGATCAGAAACATATGCCATAGAATCGCCGACTTCAAAATATACTCTCTCCGGTCCTTCAAACACATCGTGATATGCTTTCGCTAACTTTGCATCGATATCTTTCTGGGTATAGCCCGCGTCAAGAAATACATTTCGGTAGATAGTTGTTTCCCAAGCACCTTTTTCCCATGGTTTCATTTTCCCACGTACATCGACGGTGTCCTTTTCACAGTCACGATCGACTGATCCCCAAGAAACAGAAAAGATGGCAAAGAGTGCAATGACAATAATATGTTTTTTCATGGATACGACCTTTACGAGAAGAGTGATTATTTATTAATGAACGTTTTTATCTGTCTGCGAAACCAGACGGATGGAATATACCGCACCGGC
>Ga0302322_100004447_pt1 | contig 12182 bp, 7 predicted proteins | sample Fen_T0_2_FD_203757 | JGI IMG/M metagenome (GOLD analysis project Ga0302322, IMG submission 203757) | Peat permafrost microbial communities from Stordalen Mire near Abisko, Sweden - Fen_T0_2 | ecosystem: Environmental > Terrestrial > Soil > Wetlands > Permafrost | place: Sweden: Abisko... | reverse complement strand
TGGCCGAGCGCTGGAAATTCTCTGCGTTCATGATCTACGGCTGCTGCATCGGCACGTTTGTATATCCGCTCTTCGGTAACTGGGTCTGGGGTGGCGGCTGGCTTTCACAACTCGGCGCCAACTTCGGTCTCGGTCACGGTCACTTGGACTTTGCCGGATCTTCAGTGGTGCACATGCAAGGCGGCGTGATCACGTTGATCTTCGCCTGGCTCATCGGACCGCGCTTGGGCAAGTACAACAAGGAAGGGAAACTCGTCAACCCGATCATGCCGCACAACATTCCGATGGTCATGCTCGGCACCTTCATTCTCGCCTTCGGCTGGTTCGGTTTCAATCCGGGATCCACGCTCGCCGGCACCGATCTGCGCATCGCGGTGATCGCGGTCAACACCATGATCGCCGGTTCGACGGCTGCTTTGGCCACCACACTCTACATGTGGTGGTTCAAGACCAAGAAGCCTGATCCATCCATGATGTGCAACGGCCTGCTCGCCGGACTCGTTGCCATCACCGCGCCCTGCGCCTTTGTCAGCGCGGGTGGTGCGGCCGTGATCGGTATCATCGCCGGCTTGCTCGTGGTCGAGGCAGTCTTCTTCTTCGATCGGGTGCGCATCGACGACGCGGTGGGCGCCATCTCGGTCCACGGCGTCAACGGCTGCTGGGGCTGTCTTTCGATCGGGCTCTTCTCCGACGGCACCTACGGCGACGGCTTCAACGGCGTGGCCGGCAATGTGGTCGGTCTCTTTTACGGCGGTGGCATGAGTCAGTTCTGGGCCGAGTTGATTGGCGTGACCACCTGCTTCGTCACCGTTTCTCTCCTTTCGGTGATCGTCTACTACATCGCCGAGATGATCGTCGGCAACCGCGTCTCGAAGGAAGTGGAGATCGAAGGTTTGGACATTCCCGAAATGGGCGTCGCTGGCTATGGTGGCATGGTGATGGACAAGCAGTCTGAAACCCCCACGGCTCACTAACCGACAGACGTTCCACTACTATCATGCAAACTCACCTGATTGATCTGATTCGCGACCTGACGGGGGTGCTGGCTGGCTTGGGTATCGGTTACTGTTTCGGTCTGCTGCAACGGGCGGCCCTGCGCCGCAACGAGCAGCTGGCCAAGAGCGGCAAACTGGAAAGCCCCTGGTCCTTGATCCCGGGTTCCGGTGCCCGGGTGGCCTACCTCCTGATCGCGCTGGTCCTAGTCCAGCTCGTTTGCCCGCTCCTGTTCGTCGACGGGACCCAATGGTGGGTTTCCGGCGGGCTCGTGCTCGGCTACGGCTGGATGCTGTACCAGCAGCTCCGATTGAAGCTCAAGCAGATCACTGCATGATAGGACGGATCGGGCTCCCGGAGCTACCGCCGGGCGCCCTTCGTTTCACCTTTGCTCTATCACACAATAAAATTGCTCAGCAGATTAGCTAACCGCTTATGAAACTTGTTATAGCCATTATCAAACCCTTCAAACTCGACGAGGTGAAGGAAGCGCTTACCGCCATCGAGGTCGAGGGCATGACCGTGACCGAAGTCAAGGGCTTCGGCCGCCAGAAAGGTCATACCGAGATCTACCGTGGCAGCGAGTACACCGTCGACTTCCTGCCGAAGGTGAAGCTCGAAATCGCCATCGCGGACGATATTCTCGACAAGGTCGTGACCACCATCGCCAAGGCGGCCAAGACCGGCAAGATCGGCGACGGGAAGATTTTTGTTCTTCCCCTTGAGGACGTCCTCCGGATTCGTACGGACGAGCGCGGCGACGCGGCCGTCTAGGATTCATTCCCGTTCTTTCTCGAGCCGGCCTCCGCAGGGAGGCCGGCTTTTTTCTTTTCAGGCGCGGGACAAAGCGCGAGCCTGCTGGCACTTTTCTTCGATGCCACTTCCCGTTCGCTCCATTCCGATTGAAATCCGCCCGGCCCGATCGGTCGCCATCTGCGGTGGGGGCATTGTGGGCCTGTGCTGCGCCTATTATTTGGCACGCGAAGGCTTCCGGGTGACGGTGATCGAACGCGGCGCCAAAGGCGTGGATTCCTGCGCGCATGGCAGCGCGGGATACATTTCGCCGAGTCATGTGGTTCCGCTGGCCTCACCAGGTATGGTGGGCAAGGCCCTGAAGTGGATGTGGAGCTCCCGCAGTCCGTTTTACATCAAGCCCCGCCTCGATAGCGACCTGATGCGCTGGGGCTGGCTCTTTGCCCGGGCCTGCACCTCCGCCCACACGCGACGGGCCGCCCCGGTACTGCGCGACCTCTGCCTCGGCGGGCGACGGCTTTTCGTCGAGCTCTCCGATATCACCGGCCACGCCTTTGAGCTAAAAACGGAAGGACTGCTCAATCTTTGCCAAACGCAGCGCGGTCTCGACCATGAGGCGCACGGCTTGGCCCGGTTGGCGCAGGAACTGGGTATCGAGGCCCGGGTGCTCGACGCGCGCCAGACGGCCGCGGTCGAACCGGGGGCCCGGCTCGACGTTGCTGGATCCGTCTACTTTCCTGTCGATGCCCACCTCAGTCCCCGGAAGTTCATGCCGGCCCTGACTTCCCTCTTGCAGGAGATGGGCGTGAAGTTCCTGTGCAGTACAACCCTCTACGGCTGGCGCACCGCAGGCGGTCGCATCGCCGGGGCGCAGACGACGGCGGGCGACGTCGTCGCCGACGAATACCTGCTCACCGGCGGCTCGTGGTCGCCGGGGATGGTGAACGGCCTCGGACTTCGCCTGCCAATGCAACCGGGCAAGGGTTATAGCCTGACCCTCGAACGGCCGCGGTTTCAGCTGACCAAATCACTGATCCTGACGGAACGACGCGTGGCGGTGACACCAATGGGAGACCAGCTGCGCTTTGGCGGAACCATGGAAATGAGCGGCCACGACGGCCGCCTCCGTCCCGAGCGGGTGCAGCAGATAGTCAGTTCTGCGCGGCGGTATTTTCCCGATCTCACGGACGGCGACTTTGCCGGTATCAAACCCTGGTTTGGCTACCGCCCGGTGTCACCCGACGGGCTCCCTTATCTGGGTCGCTTGCGCGACTTTTCCAACCTCACCGCGGCCTGCGGACATGCCATGCTCGGTGTGACCATGGCCCCCATCAGTGGACTGCTGGTTGCGGAACTGTTGATGGACCGCAAGCCGTCCGTCGACCTGACGCTGCTGGATCCCAACCGCTACGCCTGAGAGTGGAAATCACCCAAGGCGGTCATGTCCGGCTTGCGCCCGAAAGAATTCTCGTGGAAGAGTAGTCCATGAAACCAGACGGCGGCTCATTGATCGGATTTGGCTCCAGCGGACTTGGCGGTGCATCCTTCCAGGCGTTCGATCCGGCGCGCGGCGTCGCGCTCGAGCCTTCCTTCACTTCGGCCACCGTGGAGGATGTTGACCGGTCGGTGGGGCTTGCCGCCGCGGCCGCGCCGATTTTGGCCAAATTTTCAGGGGCCCGCCGCCATCAATTTATCCGGGCGATCGCAGACAATCTGGAGGCGAAATCAGCTGATCTGGTGGCGCGCGCGATGCAGGAGACCGGTTTGCCCGAAGCCCGCCTGAAAGGGGAAGTGGCTCGCACCTGCGGCCAGCTGCGCTTGTACGGTGAGGCGGCGGAGCGGGGTGACTGGCTTGATGCCCGGATCGAAACGGCCCTGCCTGGGCGCAAACCGCTGCCGAAACCCGATCATCGCTCGATGCTGCGTCCACTCGGTCCGGTTGTCGTGTTCGGCTCCAGCAATTTTCCCTTCGCCTACTCGGTGGCCGGAGGCGACACCGCCTCGGCCTTTGCGGCGGGCTGCCCCGTGATCGTCAAGGCGCATCCCGCCCATCCGGGCACCAGCGAGCTGGTGGGCCGGCTGATCCTCCATGCGGTGCGTGACTGTGGCTGGCCCGAGGGCAGTTTTTCCCTGCTGTTCGATGCCGGCTTCACGGTGGGCCAGGCCCTGGTCCGCCATCCGCTGGTCAAGGCCGCAGGATTTACGGGCTCGGTCAAGGGCGGGCGCGCCTTGGTCGATCTCGCCGCCGCACGTCCGGAGCCGATTCCCGTGTACGCGGAAATGGGCAGCATCAACCCGGTCTTTATTTTCAGTGGAGCCATCGCCGAACGGGCCGCGGCGCTCGTCGAGGGTCTCCATGCGTCCGCCACGCTGGGGGTTGGGCAATTCTGCACCAACCCCGGATTGATCGTGCTCGAGCGGTCGGCCGCCGCGGAAAAATTCGTGGCGGATCTTTCCGCCAAGCTCGCGGCCACGCCGGAAGCTCCGATGTTGACCGCGGGCATTCGAAAGAATTTTTCCACCCAAGTCGCAGCGCGCGCGCAGCAACCCGGCGTAAAAGTCGTGGCGCAGGCAACAATCTCCTCGGTCTGCGGTGCCGCTCCGGCCTGGTTTGAAACCGGTGCGATGAATTTCCTCGGCACCCCGTCGCTCTCCGAGGAAATCTTCGGCCCGAGCTCGCTGGTCGTCTGGTGCAAAGACCAGGGCGAAATGCTGGAGGTTGCCCGGCACTTGGAGGGCAGCTTGACCGCGACCTTGCTCATTGGAAAAGACGAAGGCGGCGCGCAGGGCGCCCTGGTCGACGTGCTGGCTACCAAGGCAGGGCGGCTGGTCTTGAACGGTTATCCCACCGGCGTGGAAGTGAGCCAAGCGATCGTTCACGCGGGTCCTTATCCTTCAACCAGCGACGGTGGCCGCACCACGTCGGTGGGAACTCGGGCGCTGAATCGCTGGGGCCGGCTGATCTGTTACCAGTCCTTCGCCGAGGAACTGCTGCCTCCGGAGTTGCAGACCTCGAATCCCCTGGGAATTTCGCGTCTGGTGAACGGCGTGCACACGAAGGAGATCGTCGCGCCGGCGCCGGTTGCTTGACGGAAGAATTCGTCCCGGTTAGCGGGGATTGCCCAGGCTGGGATTGAGCCGGATGGCCTCCAGGTAATGGGCGGCGGCTTGCTCTTTCCGTCCAAGCTGGCGAAACACGAGGGCGAGATTCATCTGTTCCTCGGCAATGGCGGGATTGAGTTGGAGCAGGTGCTCGAATTGTGGGATCGCCTCTTCAAACCGGCCAGCGCGCATCAGCGCGCGTCCATAGGTGCTGCGGATCTCGAGCGAATCCGGATCGAGGGCGACGGCCCGTTCGAAGTGCGGCCCGGCCTCGGCAAATGGGTGGCTCAGCATCAGGGCGATGGCCCAGCTTAATTCGGCCTCAGCGAAGTTTGGCCGCAATCGCAGGGCCCGGTCAAAATGCGGGATCGCTTCTGCGGTGCGATTTAGCCGGGCCAGCGCCACGCCCAGACTGTGCTCCGCCTCGGCGTACGTTGGCTGGAGTTTCACGGCCAGCTCGAACTCGCTCAGACTTTCCGTCAGACGGTCCGTCACCAGAAGCGCGCTCCCGAGATTATTGTGAGCCTGATAAAATCCGGGCTCTAGTCGTACGGCCTTTTCAAAATGGGGCACCGCTTCCTGGGGGCGGCCGAGGCGGTACAGGGCATCGCCAAAATTGTTTTCCGCCAGGGCGTAGTCGGGGCGAAGGGCGAGCGCCTTTTCCAGATGGGGAATGGCTTCACCCATCCGGCCGCTTTCGGTCAGCGTGGTGGCTAGGTTGTTGTGCGCCAGCCAGCAGGTGGGATTTTTTTCCAAGATGGCCTGGTACAGGGTGAGGCTGTCGCGATAGCGGCCGGACTGCGCCCAACTTAGCCCGGCGAGGATGACCAACAAGGCCGCGGCGGCGGCGATTTGCCCACCGCGGGGCCACCTGCGGGAGGTGCGCGCAAGGCCGGCTCCCGTCAGCGCGAAAATCGAGAGACTGGCCAGATACTGAAAGTGATCGGCCACGTAGGAGAAAAGGAAGGGGTAGACATTGAAGAAGCCCAGGACCGGAAAAAGGGAGCCGGCGAACAGTAGGAGGGCGGCCAGAGGTCCGCGCTGACGCTGCTGCCACCAGGCCAAACCAGCCAGTAGCGCGATCGCCGCGGGTAGGAAAAGCCATTGCCACCAGATCGCCGCGTCGACCGTCCAACGAGGGTAGATGAAAATGAGATCGACCGGCCAGATGAGCTTGCCGAGATAGAACCAGAAAACCCGTCCGGCCAGCAGGCACCGTGGCACCACACCCAAGTCGAAACTCGAGCCTTGGGCACCGATGAGTTCCCGCTCGAAGTGCGAAGTGACCAGGCCGGAGAATATTCCCAGAGCAAACCAAGGCACCAGCGGCCAGATATCGCGCCGCCAATCGAGCCGGCCCCGCTGCCACCAAAACACCACCAGCAAGGCGGCCGGCAGCGACGCGGTGACCGTCTTGGTCAACAAGGCCAGTAGGAACAGCGCGGTGGCCAGCCAGTAGGCGGAGGCGAGGCGTTTTTCATTGAAGCGGAGATAGGCGAGAGCGGCTCCAAGATAGAAGACAAGTGAGAGAGTGTTTTTTTGCTCCGAGATCCAGGCGACGGATTCGACGCAAACCGGATGTAGGGCAAACAACAGGGCTGCGAGCCAGGCGCCCGGAACCGCTAGCCGGCGCAGCAGCGTGCCAAAGAGACAGGCGGCGTAGGCGTGAAGCAGGACATTGAGCAGGTGATAGCCGAAAGGCGAATCGCCCCAGCACAGATGCTCGAGCCAGAAGGCCGAGTGCAAAATCGGATAATATTGTTGGGTTGCACCAAACTCGAACCAGATGCGCAACAGGCCGGAGAGATCACGCAGGTCGGACCGAGTGACGTGACCATTGTCGTCCCAAATAAACCCGGCTGAAAGCGCCGGCAAATAGACCAGCAGGGTCGCAATATAGAGCAACGCGCAGATCCATCCAGCCGACCATGGCCCCGGGCCGGCTGGCCTCGAAGCGGAAGAAGCGGGCTTGGGTCCTGGGGCGGGAGACATTCGAGACAACTACAAAGCGGGCGGGTTTGGGCGCGACACTAATCCGTGGGGGAAAGCGGTGACCGGTTGGAAGCATCGGACAAATCCGGCAGCAGAAGCCAGGGCCGCTGACCACGGACCGGCCTCAGCGAGGCTGGCTACAACCAAGCCGGAGTGGGGCTCGGCGGTATTGGCGGCAAAGAAAATCGCCGCCATCCTTTCGGATGACGGCGATGAGAGATGGGCCGGAGCGGTCGCGATTACAAATCGAAGCTGGCGGACAGAATAAACTGCTGCGGATCGACGATGCGGTAGGTATGAATCGAGCCGTCAGGGAACGCACCGACGGGTTGAAGGCGCCCGGTTTCGCCGAGATTCCTCACATTGAGCTGGAGTTTGGTCAGGATCTTGTCGTTCCAGAACTTCGTCTTGTAGGTGACGAACATGTCCACGTAATAGTGCGCTTTGTCATAGATGGGCCGGTTCGGGTCGAGATCGGTGTAGATCCCGTTGGAATCCTGGATGCCGTAATAACCGATAGCCGCCTTGTCTTCCCATCGGAGCGCGCCGCCCACGCTCATACGTTTGACCCACTTGTTGTCGCTGATCGCGGCCAGTTGGAGGTTGCCGGCGCCGCGGAAGGCATAGCGGCGGACCTGCGGGTTGTTTTTGCCTTCTTGGGCCCGGATGATCCCGAACGGTGCCTTGACGAAAGCATTATAGTTGTCTTCTGGCGTCACACTGGTCGCGAGATAGGTGGCGGCGGTGCCAGCCAACGGGGCCGTGCCGGACTGGACATAGTGGTGCTTCCACCAGAGTTGTTGCGGGTTGCCCTCGGCGATGGCGTCGGCGAGATTAATTGATGGATCCTTGATTTTGGTCCAAATCGGCAACCGATCATTAATCCAATTAACCAGGGCCTTGGAGATATTCGTGTTGATTGACTTGGTGTCGGTCACTGAGCCCGAGAAGGTCAGGTATTTTGTCGGATTGTAGTTGATTTCGATTTCGGTGCCGACGGAACGAACATCGGCAGTGGCGGCAATGGGCAGAGTCGAACTGGGGGCGTTGGAGTAGTAGGTATTATCCGCGGCGCTGAATCCGGTCTCCTTTTGGACTTCGGTGGCAATCGCGTCAGAAGTCCATGAGGGATTCTGCCAGGTCACCCAGCGCACGGCATTGCCGTATAGGTTGTGCGAGGGCGTCGGACTGCCGGCCCCGGTGGTCAGGAAGTCCTCGCGTAGAACACGGCCGGCCACCGTACTCATGTCACCGGTCTGGGAATTCTTTTGGAAGTTGTCGTAGCGGGTCGCGCGGACCACCAGCTTGCCGTCAAACAGATTCAGGCCAAGGCCGTAGCTCTTGTCAGTGCCTGAGGGATTGGGGAGCCGGTTCCGATAGAGATCCTGCGCCGGATTGGTTACGAGGAAGCTGTTCGACTTGTTGACGTTCAGAGATAGGCCGTTGAGGAAGTCGCTTAGGAACTGCGACACGCCACTGCCGTTCTTGGCGAGGCGGGTGGTAATGGCCGTGTCAAAGAAGGGCCGGACAACGAACTGCACGTTGGTGGTGCGGCCGCCGTTTTCAAAGTAATTGGCCGCCCAACCATCGGTCGCGGCATGGTTGAACGTGATGCCGTCGGAATTGAGGAAGGCATTCGTTGGATTGCCCGGGTACCCGAATTTGGTCAGGACCGTATCGTTGCGGGCCCCGAGGGTGGTAACCAGACGATCTCCAAAGAGGTGATTTTGCGCAACCATGCCCTTGGTCCGAATAATGGTCTTGGTATTGAACGTGCCGCCCGTCTTGTCCGCCGCCACTTGTCCGAGGGCGATCTGGTCCGTGTGGAAAACACCGGTGGCGGAGTTGCCCCACACAAACGGATAGACCCCCAGTTTGAAATCACCGGGCGCGTAATCCACATTGTTGCCCTTGGCGTCACCGACATAATAGCGATACTCGCCCGAGGTGACCGGAAGATTGGTCGGTGTGCCGGTCGGGGAACTTTGGGTTCCCGTATAGGTGCCCGCAGGAATCCAAGCGGGATTCGACGCCATCGCGTCGCGCCATGAGTACTGACGGCCGACGCGGTACTTATATTCCGCGTAACCGGTGAGCTGGAACCAACCGAGCCACTTCAACAGATTCTTTTGGTCGGTCAGATCGAGGCGGTAAGCGGCCTGGGCGCGGGAGGTGTCCCACTTCTGGGGATTCTCCTGCGTGCGCGGTTTGTCGACCGCCAGATAGGGTCGGAGAAAGAACGGATTGGGTGTGCCATCGAGCCGGCGCTCGTTGATGTCGATCATCAGCTGGCCCGACTGCCCGTTATCATTGACGGTGCCCACGAGATTGCGGGTCCAGCGGTCCGAGTCCTCCCGCATAAAGGAAGCCTGGAAGGCCAGCGTTTGTCTCGAGCTGTTGATGATGATCTGGTCAAGTTGAACATTAGAGGTCAGAGTCCGATCCCAAAAACGGTTTGGGGCCGAGAGATTGATCGAAGAATAGTCGTAAATGCTCTTGTCGCTGATGGTCGGGGTCGTGTTGAAAAGATACTGGGCAAACGGGCGCGGAGCGGTGCCCGAGAATACCGCGCCAGCCAAGGCACTAGTCTGCAAATAGTGAGCGCCCGTGAAGCTGCCGACCGGCCCGACTGTACTGGTGGTGCTCTGCGGTGCGGCCCAATAAGAGAGGCCGCTTTGGTCGATAAACATCTGGTTATGATTGTTGCCGAGATAGCCTGACGTGAAAACATCCGGACCATTATAGGTGGTGGCGGGTACCACCTGCCACACGGTCCCGTCGGCCCGGTGAACGGTCGTTGTGACCGGGTCCCAAGTTGGGCGCCCTTGGGCAATCCAGTAGGAAAGATTGTCGCGCGGTGGCAGGGCGTTCGGACGGTTGCCGTAGGCGTGGTAGAAGAACATGGAACCGCTGAGCGTTGTATACTTGAACGGCTGATATTTGATCATGCCGTTGTACCGCTCGGTATCGACGCCGGACGGCTTGCGCTTGAAGCCGTCGTGTTGGAAGACGCCGCTGGCGCGAATCGCCAACTTGCCCTTCAAGAGCACTTGGTTGAGGTCGAGACTCGTGCGCCAGCCGTCATAGCTGTCGACGCGACCTTCCGTGGTTGCGCGGTTGCGGGTAAGATTGGCCGAGGCCGGCACTTGATTGACCGTACCGGAAGGATTGCCCAAACCAAAGACGTTGGCATTGGGACCGCGGCTGACTTCGATGGAGTCGATGTTGATAGGATCGACGGGCACGCGGCCCATGGTCTCGACGTTGCCAAGGGAAATGTTGGCTGGGGCAAGGCCGCGAACGCGGTTGGCCTGCGTCGGATTGGCCTGCACGTTGTCACCGATGCTGCCGTTGCGGTCGAGGGAGTAGTCCGTGTAGGTGCCGGTACCCTCGGTGCCCGCGACGTACAGGAACACGTCGTTCATATCGAGCATCGCAAAGTCCGACATCTGGTCCTTCGTCATGACGGTGATCGACGAGGCGAGGTCGTCGAGCTTCGTGTTGAAGCGCGTGCCGGACATCGTATTCGCCGAGTAGTAACCCTTGTTGTTGGCGGTCACTTCAAACGGCGAGAGGACAATTGCCTCACCTTCCGCCTCCCCGGCGGCGACCGGCTTTACCTCCGGCACCATCCGTGGTTTTTCGGCGGTGGCCGGCGCGGAGGATTGAGGAGTCGGCGCGACTTGCGCGAGGGTGGGGGCGAGGCCAAGGGCTAGGCACAGTTGGGCCAGCATTAGCCGGCGCAACGAGACGATGGGTCGGTTTCTCAGGTTCATGTGGGGGTTTGCTTATGGTCAAAACAGAGTTTGATCGCCGAAATTCTTAGAATGATTCGTGGTGAAAGCGCAAACTCATTAGCTCATTAGCGAAACAGGATTTCATTAGTGAAAATAATTGTTTTTGGCTGGGACAAGCCGCCAGCGGACCAGCCAGATCAAACTGGGTCAATTTCGGATGAATGAACCGAGGAAGTCGAACGGGAGAAGCCGGAGTAATCTAGACCGGCGCGAAGGTCCACTCGACTGATGAGGCAACGGGCAAAATGGTTTCCGAGCCCGCTTCCTACAACGCGGCTACCGCATGCCGCAACGTACGCTGATACGCGGTCAGGCCGGGATCCTCGGTCGTCTCGCAGAGTACCTCCACCATTAAACGCATCGCCTCGCGCGGCTGGTTTTGCGCGTACAAGGTTAGCGCGAGAAAGGCGTCGAATTCCCGATTGGCGGGAAACTGCGAGCGGCCCGACTGCAGGACGGATGCCGACCGCTCCAGCTGACCAATCACGCGCAGGCAGGAGCCAAGTCCGATCAAGGCTCCGGAATGTTCGTTCGGCGCCAATCCCAGCGCGATCGCCTGATCATAATAGGAAATGGCCTCCTCGGCGCGGCCGAGCACCTCGCAGGTCCATCCCATTTGAAAGTTGATTTCGGCCACGTGGGGAAAGGCAGCGTCGAGTTTTTGCAATCGCGGGAGAATCTCTCCGGACTGGCCATGCGCGCGAGCTCCGACAATGGCATCAAGGGCTTCTTTCCAGGGAGGCAATTCGGCGGCGGTGCTCATGTCAGCCAGTGATCGGTGAACGTCGCCGCGATGGCAAGCGTGGGCGGGCGTCGACTTGAGCGGACTTTTTTTTGAGCGCGGGTAGGCTCGTGCGGGGGCTTAAAGGTGAACCCGGCCTAGACATCATGTCGGTGATCCAACAGGCTGTGTTCATGAACCCCGCTCCCTCGTTTGTGACCGCAAATTTCGTGGCCCGGCAGATCGGCTACAGAATGGACAAAGGTTGGATGCAGGGCGACGATGCCACGAATGCGTGGTTTTCGCCGATCGCCACTTTCGAGGCACGCTTTGACGAAATGCTCGGCGAGATCACGGCGCTCGGGTTCACCACCATTGATTTGTGGTGCGGTCACCTGCATTGGCGCTGGGCAACGTTGCAGCACATCGAGACGGCGCGACGTCTGCTGGGCAAGCACGGCCTCGCGGTTCGCAGCTATCCGGCGTGGGTTGGCGGGGGCGCAGCGGAATTACACGCGGCGTGCCGACTGTGCGTGGCGCTCGATATCCCTCTCTTTGCCGGCCACTGCGAGTGGTTCGCGCACGATCGAGCCGCCGCCGTGGCGATCCTGCGGGAGCACGGGGTCGCCTACGCGATCGAGAATCACCCGGAAAAAAACGCCGCCGAGATTTTAGCCCGGCTCGGAAAAGGCGACGAAGACGTGGTCGGGGTGGCGCTCGACACCGGTTGGTGTGCGACGCAGGGTTGGGATGCGCTGGCGGCGCTCAACGAACTTTACCCGCGTCTGCTCGCCATCCACCTGAAGGACGTGAAGGCGAAACGG
>Ga0302322_100004446_pt1 | contig 12182 bp, 13 predicted proteins | sample Fen_T0_2_FD_203757 | JGI IMG/M metagenome (GOLD analysis project Ga0302322, IMG submission 203757) | Peat permafrost microbial communities from Stordalen Mire near Abisko, Sweden - Fen_T0_2 | ecosystem: Environmental > Terrestrial > Soil > Wetlands > Permafrost | place: Sweden: Abisko... | reverse complement strand
ACATCCGCGCGAGTGATGAAGGCCGCGAAGGCGTGCAGTCGTTTCTCAACAAGCGCAAGCCTTCCTGGTTGCTCGGCGCGTGAACATCGACACCACGCAACTATTGGCTGTCGCCGCCGGTCTGGGTTGGGCGGCGGGGCTTCGTCTCTATGCGGCGGTGTTTCTGACTGGGCTCGCGGGCTACATGGGCTGGGTCGATTTGCCCGTCGGTCTGCAGGTGCTGCAGAGTCCGCTGATGCTGGGTGCAAGCGGACTGATGCTGTTCGTCGAGTTCTTCGTCGACAAGGTTCCCGGCGTCGACACGCTTTGGGATCTGCTGCACACCCTGGTGCGCATACCTGCTGGTGCAGCGCTTGCAGCCGGCGTATTCGGCGGCGACCACGCGAACTGGGCGTTGGTGGCCGCGCTGATCGGCGGCACGCTGGCCGCCACCAGCCACGTGGCCAAGGCGACCACGCGCGCGGCGGCCAACACTTCGCCTGAGCCATTCTCCAATTGGGGCTTGTCGCTCGCCGGCGATGGCGCGGTGCCCGTGATGCTGTGGTTGTCGTGGGCGCACCCGCTGGTGTTCTTCGGCGGGTTGGTTGTCGCGCTGATGGTTATGGCCGTGCTGATCTGGGTGTTCGCGAAATTCCTGCGCGTGCTGGCTCGCCGCCTCACGCGGTCTCCTCCGGCCAACGAGGTGGTGCCCCGATGATGAAGGCGTGCATACGCTGTGCTCTTGTCGCCATGCTGGCATATGCGTTGACGGCCCATGCCCAGGCGCCGGCCGAAGAACCGATGGCGAGAGACATGCGCGAAGAGATCCAGCATGTCGGCGTGACAGTGAAGGACATGTACCGCCGCGAAGAGACCCGGCAGATCCCCGTCACCATCTTTCGTCCGGCGGGAGACGGCCCGTTCCCGCTGGTGATCATGAACCACGGGCGCGCGCCGGGTGAGAAGCGCGCGCTGCAGGGCCGCCAGCGCTACGAGCCACTGTCGCGCTACCTCGTCAGCAAAGGCTTCGTGGTGCTGGTGCCCACGCGTGTGGGCTACGGCGAGACCTATGGCGACTTCGACCCCGAGTACAGCGGCGAGTGCAGTTCGCGGCGCATCGAGCCGATGTCGACTGCGGCGTCCGATCAGGTGCTGGCCACGCTGGAGTTCGCGAAGACGCTGCCGTACGTCGATGCGTCTCGCTGGCTGGTGATGGGGCAGTCGGTCGGTGGCCTCACCGCAGTGACCACGGTGTGGCGCCACCCGCCAGGGCTTGTCGGTGCGATCAACTTTGCGGGCGGCGTCGGCGGTAACGCGGAGAAGTCGCCGGGTCGCCCTTGCAGCCCGGATGAAATCGCGCGTGTGTGGGGTGCCCATGCCAAGAGCGCCGCGGTGCCGATGCTGTGGCTGTATTGGGAGAACGATCTTTACTGGGGGCCGGACAACCCCAGGCGCTGGGCCGAGGCCTGGGTGCGTGGTGGTGGCCAGGCCGAGATGCACACGCTGGCCGCGGCAGGCAGCGACGGGCATGGCGCAATGGGTTTCGACATGGACCACTGGGTGCCCTTCGCGGAAGCGTTTCTCGCCAAGCTGGGGTTCACCAAGTCGGGCGTGATCACACGGCCCGCGGCCACGGCATTCGCCAAGGTGGACGAAGCCGACAAGGTGCCGGTGAGTGCCACGGTGCGTGAAGGGACCTACCGCAAGTTTCTCGACGCCAAGTCGCCGAAGGCTTTTGCGATCGGGCCCAAAGGCGCTGCGGGTTATGCCTCGGGTGATTGGGTGATGGGCAAGGCGTTGGGCTTTTGCCAGCGCCGCGGCGAGCCTTGCAAGCTGTACGCGGTGGACGACGAGGTCGTCTGGGTGCCGTGACCGAAGAATGATGGAGACGAGATGTTCAAGAAGATCCTGATCGCCAACCGCGGTGAGATTGCTTGCCGGGTCGCGGCAACGGCACGGCGCATGGGCATCCAGACCGTGGCCGTCTACTCCGATGTGGATGCGAACGCCAAGCACGTGATGGCCTGCGATGAGGCCGTTCACATCGGCCCGCCATCGCCCAAGGAAAGCTACCTGCGCAGCGAGCGCATCATCGCGGCGGCGCTTGCCACCGGGGCGCAGGCCGTTCATCCAGGGTATGGCTTCCTGAGCGAGAACGAAGACTTCGCGCAGGCCTGTGCCGATGCGGGCCTGGTGTTCATCGGTCCACCGGCCTCGGCCATCAAGGCGATGGGCCTGAAGGCCGAGAGCAAGCGCCTGATGGCGAAGGCCGGCGTGCCGCTGGTGCCGGGCTATCACGGTGCCGAGCAGGACCCGGCCTTGCTGCAACGCGAGGCCGACGCCATCGGTTACCCGGTACTCATCAAGGCCAGCGCCGGCGGTGGTGGCAAGGGCATGCGGGTCGTCAACGCGGCGGGCGAGTTCGCCGCGGCGTTGGCTTCGTGCAAGCGCGAGGCGATCAACAGCTTCGGCGACGACGCGGTGCTGATCGAGCGCTATGTCACGCGGCCGCGGCACATCGAGATCCAGGTGTTCGGCGACACGCAGGGCAACTGCATCTACCTCTTCGAACGCGATTGCTCGGTGCAGCGGCGGCACCAGAAGGTGCTGGAAGAAGCGCCCGCGCCCGGCATCAGCGAAGCGCGGCGGCGCGAGATGGGTGAGGCTGCCGTCGCTGCCGCGAAAGCGGTGGGCTACGTGGGTGCCGGCACGGTGGAGTTCATCGCCGAACCCATAGCAGGCACGAACGACTTGCGCTTCTACTTCATGGAAATGAACACCCGCCTGCAGGTCGAGCACCCGGTGACGGAAGCCATCACCGGGCTCGACCTCGTGGAGTGGCAGCTGCGCGTGGCGAGCGGTGAAGCGCTGCCACTGAAGCAGGACGAGTTGCGCATTCATGGCCACGCGATCGAGGCGCGCATCTGCGCCGAAAACCCCGACAAGCAGTTCATGCCCGCGACCGGCACGCTGCAGGTCTACCGCACGCCACAGGCCGCGAGCTTCGAACGTGCCCACGTTCGCTTCGATGCCGGCGTGCGCGAGGGCGACACCATCTCGCCGTACTACGACTCGATGATCGCCAAGCTGATCGTCTGGGGTGCCGACCGCGCGCAGGCGCTGGCGCGCCTCGATGCTGCGCTGGCGCAAACGCACATCGTGGGCCTGCACACCAACGTGGCGTTCCTGCGCCGCGTGGTCGCGAGCCGATCTTTTGCCGAAGCCGATCTCGACACCGCCTTGATCGAACGCGAGCGTGAGGCCTTGTTCAACGCGACACCGTTGCCGCCCGAGATCGCTGCAGCCGGTGTGGTGGCCGACGCGTTGGCCAGCGAGCAGGCGCTGCAGACCGCCGACCCCTGGTCACGGCGCGATGGCTGGCGGCTCTTCAGCGGCGCGCGCCGGCAGTTCGATCTGGAGTTGCAGGGTGTGCATCAGAAAGTGCAGCTGGAGCGCGCACACGGTGGCGCGATGACGCTGGTGCTCGGCGAGAAGCGTTGGGCGTTCGAGGTGAGTGCGCGTGGCGAGGGCCGGCACGATGTGCGTCTGGGCGAACACCGCGTGTCGCTGTCGGTCTATGCCATCGGCGAGCGCGTCAGTGTGTTCGCACCCCAAGGGTCTGCCACGGTGAACAAGGTCGATGTGCTGGCACATGCTGGCGACGCTGCGGCCGATGCAGGCCGCCTCACCGCGCCGATGCCAGGCAAGGTGATTGCCTTCCTGGCGCAGCCCGGGCAGGCCATCAAGCAGGGCCAGGCGCTGGCGGTGATGGAAGCGATGAAGATGGAGCACACCATCACGTCGCCGCGCGACGGCACGGTGCAGGCGCTGTTGTATGCGCCCGGTGATCAGGTGGCGGAAGGTGGCGAGTTGTTGCGCCTCGTGGCGCCTTGAGGCCGGCTTATCGGGCGACGCGGCTCGCGCCACGACGCAGCCACAGCGTGGCGGTGCGCCAGCTGCTTTCTTCGGGCTCGGGCAAGGGGGCGGCTTGTGTGATGCCGAAGCCCGAGGTATTGCGCGCCCACGCGGCATCTTGCGGTGCTTCGCCGGTGGCTTGAGCAGGTTTGCCGAGCTTGCCGGCGTTGACGAACTGTCGTGCCAGCGACACCAGTTCGGGGTTACCCGAAGCCTGGCAGACGAACAACACCTCGCGCGCTTCGCGTGCGTCGCTCAACATGGCGGCGACGTTGATGCCTTCACCCAGGTCGTGCTTCAGGATGAAGTGGATGCGTGCAGCGATGCGAAGTTGAACGGGAGTGGACACAAGAAACTCCAAGCAGTTCGGGTATCTTCAACTTCTGCGTTGTAGGCGCACATCCCTAACAAGGGGGGTCTGTGACTTCAGTCATCGATAGTGAGGAATAAGTCATGTTTCCTGCGTCATTCCCAAGCCATGTCACCTTGGTCGAAGTGGGTCCACGCGATGGTCTGCAGAACGAGAAGCAGGCCGTGGGCACCGAGCACAAGGTCGAGCTCGTGCACCGGCTGCAAGCCGCTGGCCTGCGCGAGATCGAAGTCACCAGCTACGTCAGCCCGAAGTGGGTACCGCAGATGGCCGACAACGCCCAGGTCATGGCGGGCGTGCAGCGCTGCGCGGGCGTGCGCTATTCGGTGCTCACGCCCAACCTGAAGGGGCTCGACGCCGCGCTCGCGTCGAAGCCCGACGAGATCGTGGTCTTCGGCGCCGCCACCGAGGCCTTCAGCCAGCGCAACATCAATTGCAGCATCGCCGAAAGCATCGAGCGCTTCGCACCGGTGGTGAAGGCTGCGCACGAGCACGGCATCAAGGTGCGCGGCGCGATCTCGGTTGCGCTCGGTTGCCCGTACCAGGGCGAGGTGAGTGCCGACGAAGTGGAGTACGTCGTGCGCCTGATGAAAGGCATCGGCGTCGACCATTGCGGTGTGGCCGACACCATCGGCGTGGGCACGCCGCGTGCCGTGCAGCGCGCGATGGAGCGTGCGCTGAAACACTACCCGCTGGTCGAATTGAGCGGCCATTTTCACGACACCTACGGGCAGGCCCTGCCCAACATCTATGCCTGCCTGGAAATGGGCATCCACACCTTCGATGCCAGTGTGGCGGGCCTCGGGGGCTGCCCTTATGCGAAAGGCGCGACCGGCAACGTCGCGACGGAAGACGTGCTGTTCATGCTCAACGGTCTCGGCATCTCCACCGGCATCGACATCGACAAACTGGTTGACGCGGGGGCGTACATCTCGGGCGTCATCGGCCGGCCACCGGCCTCGCGTGTGGGCAAGGCCTTGCTGGCCAAGCGGGAGAGGGTGGCATGAGTGACGATGATCTGAACGAACGCCCCGAGGGCTTTCGACGCGTGAGCGAGGTGCTGGCCAGGCTCGGCCACCCTCATGCGCCGGTCTATCTCGAGGTGACGGCCCGCACCGCACAGGAAGCGGCCGATGCACTGGGCCTGCAGCTCGGCCAGATCGCCAAGAGCGTGATCTTCAGGCGCAAGCTCGACGGCGTGGCGGTGCTGGTGGTGACCTCGGGCGACCGCCGTGTCGATGTCGAGAAAGTGGCTGCGCTCACCGGCCCGCTGGGCCGGGCCGATGCCGATTTCGTGAAGGCGAGCACGGGCTTCAGCATCGGTGGCGTGTCGCCCGTCGGGCACCTCACGCCGCCGGTCGCGCTGATCGACCGCGAGCTGCTGCGCTTCGACGAGATCTGGGCGGCGGCGGGCCACCCGAACGGCGTGTTCAAGCTCAGCCCGGCGCAACTTCAGGTGATGACGGGCGCGCCGCTGGCCGATGTGACGCCGGAAGTGACATGACGCGCTGAGAAGGTGTGCGTTGTTGCCGTAAGAGCGCGGCCGGTGCCGCGACAAACCCGCATTGCACCACTTTGCGGGCCACGGGTCATGAACCTCCTCATACAACGTCGTCGCGTGTTGGTCGGCGCAGCGCTGTCGGCGCTGGGTCGCACCGCGCAGGCCGAGTCTCCTGCACCGCCACTCCCGCGCACCTTCAGCCTCACGGGCAAGACGCTCGATGGCCGTGCCTACGACCTGCGGCAGGACCAGGGCAAGGCGATGCTGGTGTTTTTCTGGTCGACCGACTGCCCGGTGTGCCGCGACAAGATGCCCGAGCTGCGCGCCAACTACGAGGCCTGGCGTGACAAGGGCTTCCAGCTGATCGCGGTGAGTGTCGACCGCGACCTCGCCGAGCTGAAAACCTACGACAGCGTGGTCAACCGCATGGTGTCGCCATCGCAGAGGTTCCCGCTGCTGTGGCGCGGTGAGGGAGCCCACCGCGACAGCTTCGGCCCCATCGCGCACACGCCGACCTCGTTCATTCTTGACCGACAAGGGCGTGAGGTGAAGCAGGTGCGTGGCCGCATCGACCCGGCGCTGTGGGACGATATGGCCGAACTGGTGCTCACCTGACCTCGATGCCGACATCGCCTTCTGCCACCGCCGTTCCCAGCCCCTGCATCAGCGTGTGCCGCATGGATGCGTCCAGCGGCCTGTGCCTGGGGTGCCTGCGCACGATCGACGAGATCGCTGCCTGGTCGACCTTGGCTGACGAGGCCAAGCGCTCGGTCTGGGTGCTGATCGAACAGCGGCAGGTGACCCACGCCACCGTGGCGATGCCGCCGAACTCATGAAGCACCTGCGGTTCAGCTTCGACGTGATCTCCCCCTACGCCTACCTGGCGTTCGAGCGCCTGCCCCAGGTGCTTGAAGGCTTGAGCTACGAGGTCAGCTACCAACCGATCTTGTTGGGTGGCTTGTTGCAGCACTGGGGCCAGAAAGGGCCCGCCGAGATCGCCCCCAAGCGCGACTGGACCTACCGCCAGGTGGCGTGGCTGGCGCATCGGCTCGACGTGCCCTTGCAGATGCCGGCGCAGCACCCGTTCAACCCGCTGGCCTTGCTGCGTCTGGCGCTGGCCTGCACGCCGGCCGGCCTCAGCCCCAACCGATGGGTGTGCGAGCAGGTGCTGCGCCATGTCTGGCGGGGTGGGGCCGATGCTGCCGACACAGACCGACTGGCGGCGCTGACGCATGCGTTGTCACCTGGGCGCGACCCCAGCAGCGCCGAAGTGAAAGACGAGCTCAAGGCGGCCACCGCCGGCGCGGCGGCGCGCGGCCTCTTCGGCGTGCCCACGGTCGAAGTCGATGGCCGCCTTTTCTGGGGCCTCGACGGCTTGGATCTGCTGTCGGCCTGTCTGCGCGGCGATCCATGGTTCGACGGGCCCGAGTGGGACGCCGTCACGCAGGTCCCCGTGGGTACTCAGCGTAAACACTGATCTCGCTTGCCCTGTGAATCTCGCATCGAGAAACGCGAGCACAGGGTTCCTACTGAGTTTGTCAGCCACGCATCAGCGTGGTGTCAGCAGGGGGTCAGAGCCTGCCCTGAAGATGCGCGCAGCCTCATCTGTCGTTGAGGTACCCCTACGAGGAGAGAGATTCATGGCAACTGCATCCGCGGTCGGCAAGCCGATGACGAAAGAGGAGAGGAAGGTCATCTTCGCCTCGAGTCTCGGCACCGTGTTCGAGTGGTACGACTTCTATCTGTACGGCACGCTGGCCGTCATCATCGGCAACCAGTTCTTCTCGGCGCTCGACCCGGCTTCGCGCACGATCTTCTCGCTGCTCGCCTTTGCTGCCGGCTTCATCGTGCGCCCGTTCGGCGCGCTGGTGTTCGGCCGCCTGGGCGACATGATCGGCCGCAAGTACACCTTCCTGGTGACCATCCTGATCATGGGCTTGTCGACCTTCATCGTCGGCCTCTTGCCCAACTATGAATCGATCGGCCTGGCCGCGCCGGTCATCCTGATCGGCCTGCGCATGCTGCAAGGCCTGGCGCTGGGCGGCGAGTACGGAGGCGCTGCCACCTACGTGGCCGAGCACGCGCCACAAGGCAAGCGCGGTGCGTTCACCTCGTGGATCCAGACCACGGCCACGCTCGGGTTGTTCCTGTCGCTGCTGGTGATCCTGGGCACGCGCACGGCCTTGGGTGAAGCCGAGTTTGCCAAGTGGGGCTGGCGCATTCCCTTCCTGGTGTCGGTCATCCTGCTCGGCGTCAGCGTGTGGATTCGCCTGAGCATGAACGAATCACCCGCCTTCAAGAAGATGAAGGAAGAGGGCAAGACATCGAAGGCGCCGCTGACCGAATCGTTCGGCCAGTGGAAGAACCTCAAGATCGTGATCCTTGCGCTGGTGGGCCTCACGATGGGCCAGGCCGTGGTCTGGTACACGGGCCAGTTCTATGCGCTGTTCTTCCTGACCGGTGCGCTCAAGGTGGACGCGGCCACCGCCAACATCATGATCGCCATCTCGCTGCTCATCGGCACGCCGTTCTTCATCGTGTTCGGCACGCTGTCCGACAAGATCGGCCGCAAGCCCATCATCATGGCCGGCTGCCTGATCGCGGCGCTCACCTACTTCCCGCTGTTCAAGGCGCTCACCGAAGCGGCCAACCCCGATCTGGCCAAGGCACAGGCCAGCGCCAAGGTCACGGTGACGGCCGACCCGAAGGAGTGCTCGTTCCAGTTCAACCCGACCGGCACGGCCAAGTTCACCAGCTCGTGCGACATCGCCAAGCAGGTGCTGTCGGCCGGCTCGGTGAGCTACGACAACGTCGAAGGCACGGGCCCGGCCAAGATCAGCATCGGCGACAAGGTGATCGAGTCGTACGCCTCCACCGGCCTGCCGGCCGACGAGCTGAAGAAGAAGGACGGTGACTTCAAGAAGGCGGTGGCCGCCGCGCTCAAGGAGAGCGGCTACCCGAGCAAGGCCGACCCAGAGAAGATGAACAAGCCGATGATCGTTGCCATCCTGACCTTGCTGGTGATCTACGTCACCATGGTCTACGGCCCGATCGCGGCGATGCTGGTGGAAATGTTCCCGACCCGCATCCGCTACACCTCGATGAGCCTGCCGTACCACATCGGCAACGGCTGGTTCGGCGGCCTGCTGCCGGCCACCGGCCTGGCCATCGTGGCGCAGACGGGCAACATGTACAACGGCCTGTGGTACCCGATCATCTTTGCCTCCATCACCTTCGTGGTCGGCATGCTGTTCGTGAAGGAAACCAAGGACGTGGACATCTACGCGAAAGACTGATGCTTTAGCGTCATTCGCTCGGCAAGGAGCCGGCCAGTCTCAGGACTGAGCCGGCTTTTTTTCGTCGGAAGGTGTCGGTGTCTGCAGCTGCGAAGTTTGAAGCTGCGAAAGGCAGGCCATGCAGACGCAGCGGCTGAACTGCTCGCGCAGCATCTGCGTGGTGGCCGCTGACAGCTTGAACTGGCCGCATGCGCAGGGCATGGGTTCGTTCACGCCGCAGTGGAACGCGCCGCCGCAGCGTGGGCAGGTCGCGTTGGGGTCCACCTCGGGCTCAGGCGCGGCGGCGAAGCGCCAGCACCGCTGTGGCCAGGGCCAGGCCGGTCAGCCACACCCAGCCAAGCGCACCGCCGCCGGAGTCGCTTGAACTGCTGGACGGTGGTGGCGTGCCCACGGCACCGGCCACCGAGCCGTCGAGCGCAATCGGTCGGTTGAAGGCGACCGTGCCTTGCTTCAGCGCGACTGTCAGCGTGCCGCTGTCGACACCGACGTTGGTGGGCTTGTAGGTGACCGAGAAGGTGCAGGTGCCGGCCGGCGCGAGCGTTGATCCGCAGCTGTTGCTGCGTGTGAAAGCCGGGCTGCCCGCCAGCGTGATGCCGGTGATCTGCAGGTTGTCGGTGGTGGCGACGGAGTGGTGCAAGGTCAGCGTCTTCGTGACCGATGCACCCGATGCTGCTGACGAGAAGGGCAGCACGTTCAAGGCGGATAGATCGGTGGCCGTGACCTTGGGCGTGTCGGCGAGGTAGGCCGCGATGTTTTGCACCTGCTCGAGATCGAGCGCCTTGAACTCGCTCATCTTCGCCTGCGTGGCGATGGCGTTGCCAAAGAGGCCCAGCGCGGTGTCGTAGCTGATGTTGGCAAACCCACCGGCGGCGGTGCTGTCACCGGAGATCTTCTTGCGCCGGTCCTGCACGTTGGTGTGGCAATTGACGCAGGTGTGGGTCAGGTTGGCGTCGGGCGCCATGTTGGGCGTGTCTTCGAACAGGGGCTGGCCCACTTTTGCATCGGGCGTGGTTTGCGCGCTGCTCGGCGCAGCCCACAAGGCCAGGCATGCCAGCGCCGCTCCGGCCAGGAGCCAGCGGGTCGGGATTCGTTCGAGGACATTCATGGATCGAAGAGCGCAACCGCCCCCCAGTGCTGCCGGAAGCTTGCATTTCATCGCGTCGGCTTGCCGGCGTGGGCGCGAGGTTGTTACGCCGTGTGTGACCGGGTCCCGCGAGCACTGGTCGATTGCGTGGGTGGCTCGGGCATCGCGGTGTGCGGTGTTTGGCATACCGCAGACCCCCCGTGCGTTGCTGCCCGTCACCTCAGGATGCGTCTGCTTACCGGCAGTGGCACGCATCCAACGAGCCTGCGACTCTCCGGGGGCTTGTGGGCTCAGGTCGGCGCCACGTCGCTAAGCTCTTCGCTTGCCACACGGCCGTTGGGGCCGGGGCATCGCAGAACTGGAGAAAACCAATGAAACGCAATTCGCTCAATCGCAACACGCTCCGCGCAGCTCTGCTGGCTGCTGCGACCACACTCGCCGCGGGCAGTGCCAGCGCCCAGGCCTACGGACCCACGTACGCCGGCGCATCGCTGGCAGCCACCGACTACGGTACCGGCATCAAGGTCTTCCTGGGCGGCAAGGTCACGCCCATCTTCGGCTGGGAAGGGCAGATCACGAGCTTCGGCTCCGAGAACTACGGCCCCGGCAACGCGTTGAAGCACTCGGCCACCGCGCTGGGCGCCTCGGGCACGGCGCGCTTCCCACTGGCTACCAACCTCAGCGCCATCGGCAAGGCGGGCTTGCACTACCTGCAGCCGCGGCGCAGCGGGCCGGGTGTAAGCGACCCCGACAGCTCGATCGAGCTTGGCCTGGGGGCGGGCCTCGTCTGGAACTTCTCACACACGGCCGCGGTGCGCTTCGAGCTGGAGAACATTGGCGGCTCGGACGGCAACTTCGCGTCTGTGGGTCTTCAGTTCAGCTTCTGACGCGCTGCGGGTTCACAGCTTCGCTGTGGCGTGCGGAGTGTGGCGTGGGAGCGGGGCTTCGATACCTCAGCCTGAGCGGGTGGTGCGTGCTCGAAGGCTCAACAAGCCTCCGCATGCCATCTCCAGAGGTGTCAGCCAGCTCGATGCCCGCAACCGGGGCAAGCACAGCGATGCCCTCATCAAGCAACGCCCCGGGGTCCGGCTCTGCCGGGCCCAAGAGTGGGCCTTGCAGGCCGCGCCGGGCCAGAGGCCCAGCTCTTCGCCAGGCACATCTTGTCCACTGGACAAGATGTGTCCGGGCTCAGCCCCTTGGGGGCAGGAGCGCTAGCGACTGGGGGGGCCTAAACAGTCCCTTGTGCTGCTCGCGCAGCACGTTCTTCTGCACCTTGCCCATCGCATTGCGCGGCAGCTCCGGCACCACGTAGACGCGCTTGGGCACTTTGAAGTTCGCGATGCGGCTCTTCAGTGCGCTGACGATGGCCGCGTCGTCGAGCGCGGCGCCGGGCTGGGCCACCACCACGGCCACGCCGGCTTCGCCGAAGTCGGGGTGCGGCACGCCGATCACGGCGCTTTCGGCCACCCCCGGCATGTCGTTGATGAAGCCTTCGATCTCGGCCGGGTAGACGTTGTAGCCACCCGAGATGATCAGGTCCTTGCTGCGACCGACGATGCAGACGTAACCGCGCTCGTCGAACTTGCCCACGTCGCCGGTCTTGAACCAGCCGTCGGCAGTGAACTCTTCCTTCGTCTTCTCGGGCATGCGCCAGTAGCCGGCGAACACGTTCGGGCCTTTGACCTCGATGGCACCCACTTCACCGGCCGGGCACAGCCGCCCCTTGTCGTCGCTGACACGAAGGCCTACGCCGGGCAGCGGGAAGCCGACGGTGCCGCCGCGGCGCTCGCCGTCTTTCGCGTCATACGGGTTGGAGGTCAGCATGGCGGTCTCGCTCATGCCGTAGCGCTCGAGGATGGTGTGGCCGGTGCGTTCGCGCCAGGCGTTGAAGGTCTCGATCAGCAGCGGCGCCGAGCCGGCGATGAAGAGCCGCATGTTCTTGCAGGCTTCGCGCGTGAGCCCGGGCTCGGCCAGCAGCCGCACGTACAGCGTGGGCACGCCCATGAAGACGGTGGCTTCGGGCAGGCGTGCGGCGAC
>Ga0302322_100004445_pt1 | contig 12184 bp, 9 predicted proteins | sample Fen_T0_2_FD_203757 | JGI IMG/M metagenome (GOLD analysis project Ga0302322, IMG submission 203757) | Peat permafrost microbial communities from Stordalen Mire near Abisko, Sweden - Fen_T0_2 | ecosystem: Environmental > Terrestrial > Soil > Wetlands > Permafrost | place: Sweden: Abisko... | reverse complement strand
TCACGCGGGTGCGCACCCAAGCCGTCGCCTCGTTAAAAGGCATCCTGTTTGCGCTATCCGGATGGCCGCGCGGCCATTGGCCGATACCGACCGTTACGAGCTTGTTCCTGCTGGCCGTGCTGCTCGTAGCAGCGGTGGAGTTGCTGCCGAAGCGAGTGTCGGATGTGACGCTCACCGTGCATTCGCGAACCGAAGTGGTAGAGCTCGAGCTGCAGCCTGACCGAACCTACGTTTGGTGGCTGCCGGCGGGCACCTACTCGTTGTTGACCGCCAAAGCCGACAACGCGTGCGAGCGGCGCGAAAAGCTCGACATCACGTGCGTGTATGCAGAGCCGACCGCCATCACGATCAAGCACGGCGGCACCGTCCGCTTCGAGGTCCTGGCTGCCGATTCTGCGGAGCCGCGTTTCGGCGTCGCTCTGACACCACGCGGGGGTAAGAACGCGCCCTCGACGTTCGAGATTCACAACCGGGGCGACAACGCTCCGGTCGAAACTTCCGAGCTGCTCACGTTCGAATCGCAGCCCGTCAAACACTGGCGCATTCCGTTGATTGCGAAGCGCGTGCAAATCGGCGAGTCGCTGTCGGAGAGCGTCGGGGCCACCGATGGGCTCGAAGGTTTGCCGCACGCACCCATCCTCATCGAAGGCGACGTGCGCATGTTCGCGCGCAGCTTCGGCAGCCAGGAGCGCTACCAGGTCAAGGAAGATCGGTTCGACCCGGCCGATGTGGTGCAGATTCCCGCGCAGCCCGGCCGCGACGGCCTGCTGCTCGGCCTGCTCGCACTCGACAGCGACGGCCAAAGCGCATTCGCACTCACGCTGCATACCGATCTTGCCGAAGTGTTCGTGCGCCGCCTCGGCGCGTCGCACGAGATCGGCGTATCGATGTGGGCGATCTTGTCCCAGTTGCCTCTATGGCTCGCGCTCTGGGTCGTACTGGTGTCCTTGATCGTCGTTGCCAACTATCACGCCGCGCGCCTGAGCGGCATACAGAAGAAGCCATCACCATGACGCACACGACACGCAATGGCTCGCGATCGTTTCTCACCCGGGCGCTCGTCGCGGCCGTGGTTACCTGCGCTGCACACAGTGCCGTAGCGGGCATCGTGCACATCCAGATCGCGAAACGTGGCGCGACGGAGTACGGCGCCGGCTACACCGTCGGCCGCGGCTCCGACTGCTTCGTCGTAACGCCGTTTCACGTGGTTCAGTTCGCCACCGCCGACGGGATCAGCGTGACGGACACGAAAGGCAGCACGGCGAAAGCTCGTCTGCTGAAAGGCAGCGAGGAGTTCGACGCGGCGTTGCTGCAGGTCGCAGTCCCACACACGCTCGACTGCCCGGCCGACTGGTCCGACGGCGCGAACGCCGCCAGCGCGATTGGCGGTGCGCCGTTTCTCGTCGCACGCAAGGTGGACGATAACGGTCGGGTGATGCAGACGCGCCTCTTCGCCGCCAGCACCACGCGCGAGCTGATCGAGCTACAACCGTTTGGCAAGAACGACGAGCTGCGCGAGGGCGACAGCGGGAGCGCGTTGTACGCGGGTGCGGATCTCGTGGGCCTCGTGACCGCGGTCGACACGAAGACGAAACAGGCCAAAGCGCTGACGCAGGCACAGATCCACGGCCTGTTTGGAGCCGACGTGCTGCCCGGTGTGGCGCGCACGGCGGTGCTGAAGCCGCTGACAGTGCGCAGAGCCGAGAATCCCTACGCCACGGCCGCCGCGCATGATTACCTCACGGGCTCGCAGGTCCAGGTGCTGAGCGCGGCCGCCGACGGGAAGCCGCCGCAAGGTACGGAATACGTGATCGCAGGCACGGTCGTCGACGTTACAACTTCGCGAATCGCGAACCCGGACTACAAGGCGCCCGAGCGCGCGAAAAAGGACGACGACAACCTCGGACAGACGCTTTTCAAGACGCTGCAGAAACGCGTGAACTCCAGCGTCAACGACGCGCTGCAACGCAACACCGAGTCGCAATACCTCACGGTATTCAACATCGACGTGCAGTTCGAGATCACGAAGGTGCTCGACAACAAGAAGCAGGTGAATCTCGAACGCCGCTCCTACAAATTCCCTGAGCTCGGCGCGACCGCCGCCGACATGGAAAAGACCGCCGTCAGCACCGCCGTCCGCGAAGCCCTCGAAGCAACACTGAAGAAGTACCCGCTGTAACCGCTGCGCCGCGATTGGTGGTGGTGCCAACCGCCAAGATCGAGCCCGTCGACAACGTTTGCGAGTGCCGCCGGCGGGAGTGCGGCGTCGAACGTGCTTCCCGAGACCGTCTGCGCACAGGGATGTGCGCAGCCGAGCCGGAGGGACCCGATTTCCGGCGTGTCGAGGGAAGCATGTTCGACGCCACTCTCCCGCCGGGCGGCACGTTGGCACCGCACCAAACGCGGGCTCGCGCGTCGGGTGCGTCAGAGCCGGAAGAGGAATTCCTGCATGCCGTTGCGAAGAAGGCGGCCGCGCTCGACCGTGTAGCGCGGCATGCAACGCGCGAGTTCTTCGGGCGAGTAGCGCGGCGCCGGTCGCTCGGGCCCCGACGCGCCTTTGTTGATCAACCGTTGATCGTCCAGCGGCACGAAGCTGCCTGGCTGCTGCGGCATCGTCCGCGTCGAGTAGTAGACGAGCCCGTGTGCGAGCGCCCCGCTCTTGCAACGCACCGCGATGCTTTCCATCACGGCCGTCAGCGCGGGCGCGGACAAGTAGTTGATCAGATCCCAACAGAGCACGACGTCGGTCGCTTCCGGCCCGCGGCGCGGCAGCAGCGCGTCGACAAGCTGACGCAGCAGGCGTGGATCCGTTACGTCGCGCAGCGCACCGACCGCCTCCGCGAGATCGACGATGTCCAGCCGGCAGCGGAAGCGGCCGAACGTGCGGATCGTGTCAGACCGGGCTGCGCCAAGATCGAGCACGATCCAACGCCCGCCGCCCTCGAGCCGCTTGATCAACGAATGAAATAGAGGCGCATTCAGCGCCTCAGGCCCCTCGGCCTGTGCTTTGCCGAGGGGGCGCAGATCCGCCACCATGCTCACCTAGCCTTGAAGAGTCGGGCTTAAATTCCGGTCTTGAGCGCGGGCGTTGCTTCCGGTTTGCCGGGAACCGCAGGCTTCGCCGCCGCCGCCGGGCGCGCGTTGCCTATGCTTCGGTTCGCCGTGGCCGTTTGCACGGCTTGCGGGTCCATCTCGATCGAGCCTTTGAACTTGGCGCCGTCCTCGAGGCTTACGCGCGGCGACGTCACGTTACCGCGCACCTGTGCGCTCTTGCGGATGTGTACGCGCTCGGTGCCGTAAAGATCGCCTTCCATGAGGCCTTCGACGTAGATCGAATTTGCGTACACGTCGGCGCGAACCTTGCCCTGAGCGCCAATCGTGAGGCTGTTGCTCCGGAGCTGGACGGTGCCGCTGACCTCACCTTCGATCAGCAGGTCTTCCTCACCGCGCAGGTCGCCGTCGATGTGGATCGACGGGCCAATGACGGCCTTTTCCCTGGGACCGGACTTCTGGCTGCTGGCCGACTCCGGCCGCGTCTCTGTCCACCCGGAAGCCTCTGGGCCTTTCTCCGGAGCGCCTTTCTTGCCAATTTCGAACATGATTACTCCCGTCGCGTGGATGACTGGTTTTGCAGTGCCCGCAATAAGTTGCGAGCTGATTATGACGAAGGCTTTATCTAGCACAGCCTGATTGCAAACACCAACCTGTCGGTCGTAACCGACACGACGGGAAATCCCAATCGGCATTTACAAGCGATGGCGTTAAGCTTCCCTGGTAGGCGTTAGTCGAACTCCCTGGTTCCTCACCCCGATGCCCAGGAGGCAGCAAGATGAGCAAGTCCGCGCCCTCCGGCCGCGCTAAGCGCAGCCGGTCAACCGATAGCACGTCGGCCACCCCACCCCCGGCACCTCCGAGCCGCGTGACCAAGCTGCGGGTATCCGCTGACCAGCGCCACGCGATGATCGCTGAGAGCGCGTATCTCCGCGCCGCGGCGCGCAGCTTCGATGGCGGCGACGCGGTCGCCGACTGGCTCGCGAGCGAGCAAGACGTCGATGCGCTGCTTTCGCGTGGCGGGGACTGAGCCACGGCGGCCGCCACCTTACGAACAGTCGGTAACTGACTGATTCCGCTGAATCACGACGACATGAAGTAGTGGATTAGACCAACGATGGCGGCCCACGTGGCGGCCGACGCTACGACGACCGCCGCAACGGACACCGCGAGCCCGATCATTACGATGAGCCCGTCCCGCTCGGTCATACCTAGCGCGATCACGGACGCCGCGATGGCGGGCGGCATGTTACCGACGAAGGGGATCGGCAAGATCATGACGAATCCGAGCACCAGGATCACGACGCCGATCAGTACCTTGCCCACGGATTCCGTCACTATCGGCAGCCGAGGCCGGCAGTAGCGTTCGAGCCGCCGCATCAAAGGCGTCACCCGGACGACCATGCGGTCCAAGTCGGAGCGCGCCACGGTCTTGCGGGCAAGGGCGGCGGGAATCCATACGCGCTGACGCATAGCGATCAGATTCAGCGCGATGATCACGAGCCCGATTCCGCACACGGTGGGTATGCCGGGCGGCATGGGCAAGCAGCATGGCAGGGAGAAAATCAATGTGGCGAAGCCGGCTGCGCGGTGGCGAAGCCCGAGCAGGATCTCGCCGAATGACACGCGCTCGCCCTCTCCGTGCGCCAGCGTGGCCAACACTTCGGACGTTCGCTCAGGTATAGGGTGACGCGGCTCGGCCGCGTTCGGTCCGTCGCTACCTGTATCCATCGGAAGGGGGCGAGTCCTTGCTGTGCGGGCGCTGCGCGGCACCCCATTCTAGCCGCACGACTCACGCGCGAGCACAGAGCGCCCGGTTAGCGTTTCGTCTGCAGCTCGATCGACTTCAGCTTACCGTCCTCGAACGTCAACACCGCCGGAAACTGCCCGTACCCGCGGTCGTACATCCAGCGCTCGACGCGGGTCGTGCCTACGACGGCCGAGGAGCCGTTCGCCCGGCGCACACGCTGTGGAACCTCCGTGACGCTCTTGTCCTTTGGCGGGCCGCATTTCGCGGCGACCTGCGCACCCACCATGCCGACCGTGATCAACACACTTCCGCAGTTCATCGAGTCGTCTGCACGCGCCACGACGGCAACGAGGCCGCAAAGCAAGGCTAAGAACGCGAGAGTTGGTCGAGTATTCATGCGTAGGTCGCCCGTGTGAGGGAACCAGTCTAGGCCGCCTCGCGCGGCCGCAGAAGGCGCGAAACTCGGCGGTTCGGAGAACAATGCGCCGCGCGACGCTACGCCGAACGCAACGCCGGCCGATCCGGCATGTCGGGATTCTCGAGCCGGGCCAGCACGTGGAACAGATCGCGGTCGCCGAGCACCGCCATACGCTCCTGCGGCGTGAGCCAGGCCAGCGCTTCTGCCCCGCTCTGCGCATCGCCAAGCTTGGCGCGCGCCGTCATGAACATGACGTCGGGCTTACCGCGTGACGCCGGCGGGCGCGGCTGCACCGCGGCGAAATGCCGTTGCCGCGCGAGATCGTCATGCAGCAACCGCTCGATCGTGACGCTCTCGAGCCAAGGTTCCAGCCGGTGCTCGATCTCGTTACGCAGCGCAATCACGCGCGGCACCGCCACTTCCTCCGGCACCACGAGCAACCCGAAAGTGCGCAGGGCTTTGCCGAGCGCGACGCTGCCGCTGGCGGCCGAGAGCGGCAACGCAAGCATGAGCCCCGCAAGCGCCGGCGCCATCCATGCGAACAACGGCGGCGACACGGCTAACAGCACGATCGCCACGACGAGACCCGACAGCGTCTGCAGCCAGTGCCTGCGGAACAACATACCCCATGGGGTGATGGAGCGTTTGCGGCTCTGCGTGGCCCAACCCGAGTCCTGACCAAACATGATCTCGAGCAGCTGCCGCCCCTGCATCATCATCATGATCGGTGCATAGAGCGCCGAGAGAATCGTCTCTACAAACGAGCCAATCAGCACGCGTATTGGATTGACGGTACGCCGCAACTCGCGATTGCCGAACGCGCGCAACACGCCGAGCAGCTTCGGCAGCAGCAGAACCGTCATCGCGACGATGAAGAGGCGAATCATGCGCGGGCTGTCGAACTGCGGCCACCGCGGGAACAGCGACAGCTCTTCGGTGAAATACTGGAACTGCACGGTCGCGATGTGCGCGGCCGTCGCGAGGCCGACGGTGATCAGCGCAAACCACAACGGCGAAGCGAGATAGCTCATGACACCGATGCCCATGTGCATGCGGTTGGACCAGGTGAAGCCGCGGGCCCCGATCACAGCCAGATGCTGGATGTTGCCCTGCGCCCAGCGCCGATCACGCGCGGCGACATCGAGCAGCGACGGCGGGCTGTCTTCCCACGAGCCATGCAGCGTGGGCAGCATGCGCACGGACCAGCCGGCACGCCGCAGCAGCGCCGCCTCGACGAAATCGTGCGACATGATGGGTCCGCCGAAAGGCTTCTTGCCAGGCAGCGTGGGCAAGCCGGCGGCCGCCGCGAACGCGCGGACACGCACGATCGCGTTGTGCCCCCAATAGTTGCCGTCGTCGCCCTGCCACGCCGCAATTCCGCGGCCGACGATCGGGCCGTAGACGGCCGCTGCGAACTGTTGGAGCCGCGCGAACAGCGTCTCGCCGCCCGCAAGTCGCGGCACAGTTTGCAGCAGCCCAAGATTGGGGTCGGCCCCCATTTCCCGGACCATGGCGAGCAAGGTGTCGGCAGAGATGATGCTGTCGGCGTCGAGCACGATCATGTAGTCGTAGCGCCCGCCCCAACGCGTGAGGAAGTCGTGCAGGTTGCCGACCTTGCGGCCCGCATTGTCGGTGCGCCGCCGGTACCACACTCGCATGCGGTCGCCGAGCTTCTCGCGCAGCGCGTGGAATGCGGCCGTCTCGCGCAGGTAGACGTCGGGGTTGGTCGTATCGGAGAGCACGAAGAGCTCGAAGCCGGCGGCCTCGCGCTCGAGCAACTCCTCGGCCATGGCCTGCAGCGACGCGAAGCTGGCGGCCGGGTTCTCGTTGTACACAGGCATCACGAGCGCCGTGCGGTGGATCGCCGGTAAGTCGGGCGCGGCGCGTAACCGCGTGCCACCGAACAACACGCCGGCGATTGCAGCGGCAGCCGGCAGCGCGATCCAGCCGAAAGTGATGGTGAACAGCACCACCATCAACCACTGCAGGAACGACGCCGTGGAGCCGAACGAAATGACGGCGATCATCTCGCGGCTCGCGTACACCGTCAGCGCGAGCGCGCCGCCGAACGTCACCAGGCGCGCAGCCTTTGTCTTCGCTGCCGCCGCGCCGAGCGAGCGCCCGCGCGTGTAATGGCGGAAGCTCTGCTCCGGCACGTCGAGCAACGCCGGCGGCGGAATCGCACTCGATTGGCGTGCGGCTACTGACTCCATCGATATAGCCAGGTTTCACCCCATGGCTTCCCGTTCGACGTCGGCACGAGCCGCAGCTCGATGATGTCCTCGCCGCGGCCCGGATCGAGCTCGAAGCTCACCCGGTAGATATCGGTACCGGGGATCACGTGCGCGCGCGCGTTCAGCACGGAACCGGCGGAGCTCCAGACCTCGGGCTTCAAATCCGTGGGGGTCGTGCCCCGGCCGCGATAGTCGATCACGAACGAGCGCTGGTCCTGATTCTGCAGCGCCGCACCGGCGCGTGTCGCGACGACGCGCGCGAGTGAAGCGTCGAGCGGCTCGGCCGTGAAACGTAGTCGGTACGCGAAGCTCGCTTTGCCCCCGGCCGGGACCGGTGTCTTCGGCTGCCAATACGCGACGACGTTGTCGTGGATTTCCTTATCCGACGGAATCTCGACAAGCTCGACGTGGCCGTTGCCCCACTGCCCCTTCGGCTCCACCCAGAGCGACGGGCGTTTGTCGTAGATCGCCTCGGCGTCCTGGAAGTCTTCGAATTTGCGCTTGCGCTGGACGAGTCCGAAGCCTTTGGGGTTCTCGTCGATGAATCCCGAAATCTGCAGCGCAGCCGGGTTCGCAAGCGGACGCCAGATACGCTCACCGCGTCCGTTCACCATCTGCAGGCCGTCGGAGTCGTGCACGGCATTGCGGTAGTCGTCGAAGCGAGCGCGATTCGAAGAATCGAACAGGAACATCGACGTCAGCGGCGCGATGCCGAAGGCCGTGAGCTCGGTGCGTGCGAACAGCGTGGCTTCCACGTCGATCACGGTGTCATTGCCAGGCCGCGCAGAGAACGTGTACGCGCCGACGACCGACCGGCTTTGCAATATCGCGTGGACCACGATGCGTTCGGCTCTTTCGGCTGGGCGCTCGATCCAGAAATCTGTCCAGGCCGGAAACTCTTCGCCTTCGGCGCGCGCGGTGCGCACTGCGAGCCCGCGCGCCGAGAGCCCGTAGAGCTGACCACGCGCCACGGCGCGAAAGTAGCTCGCGCCCTGGAACACGAGGAACTCATCCATGAAGTCCGGTTTGTTCAGCGGCGTGCGTACGCGAAAGCCCGAATACCCGGCGTCGGGTCCGTTCGCGACAAGCGCGTTCGCATCGGACTCGAACAAATCATTGGTGAACACCACGCGGCGCGCCATCTTGGCAACGACGAGATTGATGTTGACCGGTACGTTGAAAATGAACCCTGGGTAGAACAGGTCTACCGTGAACGTCCGGTTCTCGCCGCTCCAGATCGCCGCGTCGTTCTTGAAGCGGATCGAGCGGTATTGGTCGTAGTTGAGCTTGAGCTCGGGTGCGTTGCGACGAATAGGATCTTCGTAGGGGCGTTTCGCAATCTCCGCGGCGCGCTTCAGTAGCACTTCGCGGTCGAACGGTTCACCGATTTTTTCCGGCGTGCTCGCCTGAGTGCTCGCTTGCGCGGTGGCTTGCACGCCCGTTTGCGCACTGGCCGCCGCAGCGAAGCCCAACGCGGCCACGCCCAACCCTACCCACTTACCAGCACGCATACTCATCCGCCGTTGCACCGATCTAACCTGGCCGGACCTTGAGTCCAACCACACTCTGCCTATGCAATAGTAGCTACCAAACTGCTTTTCTAGTTCTCGTCGTTGTTCTGCGACAATTTTTACAGCTTGGCGACTGCCCCGGTGGGCAGTCCGGCGGGATTCCTCATGGCGGATTCTAGCAAAGATGGTCATGGACCCGCATACAATAGCCACCCGAGCCCTGACTTCCCGCCCGCGCCGACCTTAGACGAATGCCCCCAGCGCCGCAGACCTCCTTGGAAGCCCGACTCCGCCGTGAGCTTCGTGGCGAGGTTCTGTTTGACGCCTTCAGCCGCGGTCGCTACTCCACGGACGCTTCGATCTACCAGATCGAGCCGATTGGCGTCGTTGTGCCGCGCACCGCGGATGAGGCCGTCACGGCGCTGACCTTGGCGGCCGAGGCCGGCGTGCCCGTGCTCCCTCGTGGTGCAGGCACCTCGCAATGCGGCCAAACCGTGGGCGCAGCGTTGGTCGTCGACAACAGCAAGTACGTGAACCGCCTTCTCGAACTCGACGCGGCGGCGGGCACGGCCTGGGTAGAGCCCGGCATCGTGCTCGACGACTTGAACGCGCAGCTGAAGAAGCATGGCGTGTGGTATCCCGTCGACGTCTCGACTTCAGCGCAAGCCACGATCGGCGGCATGACGGCCAACAACAGCTGCGGCGCACGCTCGATGCGCTACGGGAACATGGTCCACAACGTGCTGGCGGTTGAAGCTTGGCTCACGAGTGGAGACACGCTGACGTTCGGCGAAGTCGGAGCCACTGAGCCGACCGGCTCCGCCCGCTACCGCGAGCTCGTAGGCACGGTCCGCGGGTTGTACGCACGCGAACGCGACGAAATAGAAGCCCGAGTGCCGAAGGTGCAGCGCCGCGTCGCGGGTTACAACCTCGACATGGCGGCGGCGGGCGCGTTCAACATGGCGCACATGCTGGTCGGCTCCGAGGGCACGCTCGGCTACTTCCGCAAAGTAAAGCTGAAGCTTGCGCCATTGCCCACGCACAAAGCGCTCGGCGTCGTGCACTTCCCCACGTTCTATCAGGCCATGGACCTGACGCAGCACATCGTGAAGCTCGCACCGGCCGCTGTGGAGCTCGTCGACAGCACAATGATCGGCTTGTCGCGCGACATCGCCGCGTTCCGCACGACCATGGAGAGAACGATTCGCGGCGAGCCCGATGCGATCCTGCTCGTGGAATTCGCCGGCGACGAGCTCGAGCCACAACTGAAGAAGCTGCGCGCGCTGACGGAGCTCATGGGCGATCTCGGGCTGCCGGGAAGCGTCGTTGAGATCGCGGACCCCGCGTGGCAACGCGACGTATGGGAAGTCCGCAAGGCCGGACTGAACATCATGATGTCGATGAAAGGCGACGGCAAACCCGTGTCGTTCATCGAGGACTGCGCCGTGCCGCTCGAGCATCTTGCCGAATACACGGATCGGCTCACGCAGGTGTTCGAGAAGCACGGCACCCGCGGAACGTTCTACGCGCACGCATCGGTGGGCTGCCTGCACGTGCGGCCGGTGCTGAACATGCGCAACGAGCGCGGCGCCGCGCAGATGCGCGCCATCGCCGAGGAAGCGTGCGAGCTCGTGAAGCAATACAAGGGCTCGTATTCCGGCGAGCACGGCGATGGCCTCGTGCGCAGCGAGTGGATCGAGCCGTTGTACGGCGCACGGCTCACGCGCGCGTTCGGCGAGATCAAGCGTGCGTTCGACCCGAAGGGCCTCATGAACCCCGGCAAGATCGTCGCTGCGCCGAAGATGGACGATCGATCGCTGTTCCGCTTCAAGCCGGGCTACGCCACGTTGCCCGTCGAAACGGGGCTCGACTGGTCCGAGCACGAAGCCGGCGCCGAAAATCGCGGCCGCGGTTTCGCCGCCGCCGTGGAGATGTGCAACAACAACGGCCACTGCCGCAAGTTCGACGCAGGCACGATGTGCCCTTCGTACCGCGTGACGCGCGACGAGCGCCACGTCACACGCGGGCGCGCAAACTCGCTGCGGCTCGCGCTCTCCGGCCAGCTCGGGCCCGACGCTCTGACTTCGCGGGAGCTACACGACACGCTCGCGTTGTGCGTGTCGTGCAAGGGCTGCAAACGCGAGTGCCCGACCGGCGTGGACATGGCGGCCATGAAGGTAGAGTTCTTGCATCAGTACCACCGAGTGCACCCGCGGTCGCTGCGCGACCGGCTCGTTGCACACCTGCCCCGCTACGCACGCGCCGCGGCGCGCCTCGCGCCCTTGATGAACTTGCGCGACCGGATCCCGGGGCTCGCCTGGGCGTCCGAGCGGTTGGTGGGATTCGCCGCGCGCCGTTCGCTTCCTCGCTGGCGGCGTGACTGGTTTCGCGGCGCCGCCGAGACCGAGGCGCCCGCCGAGCCGGCCGCGGGCGAAGTCGTGCTGCTGGCCGACACCTTTAATACGTACTTCGAGCCGGAGAACCTGCGCGCAGCCGTACGCGTGCTGGAGGCCGCCGGCTACCGCGTGCACGTGCCCACGCCCGCCGGCGATTCGCGGCCGCTCTGCTGCGGCCGCACGTATCTCGCGAGCGGCATGATCGAGGAGGCGCGCTTCGAGGCGCGCCGCATGCTCGCGACTCTGGCTCCCTTCGTGGCGCGCGGCGTCGCCGTCGTCGGCCTCGAACCTTCTTGCGTGCTCGGCCTGCGCGACGAGCTGCGCACGCTACTGCCAGGGGCCGACAGCGCGGCGCTCGCCTCAGCGGCCCTGATGTTCGAGGAATTCCTCGTGCGCGAACATTCGGCCGGGCGGCTGAAGCTCGAATTCCGCAAGTCGCCGTACGCCAAAGCGCTCGTGCACGGCCACTGCCATCAGAAGGCCTTCGGCGTCATGCCGGCGGTCATTGCGGCGCTAAAGCTAGTGCCGGACCTGGGCGTAGAGATGGTGGCGTCGAGCTGCTGCGGAATGGCAGGCGCGTTCGGCTACCAAGCGGAGCACGTCGCAGTCTCGATGCAGATGGCCGAAGCGACGTTGTTGCCCGCGGTGCGCAATGCCGCGCTCGACACGGTGATTGTGGCCGACGGCACGAGCTGCCGTCACCAGATTCACGATGGCGCTGCGCGCGATGCGGTGCACGTGGCGCGAGTGCTGGCTGAAGCTCTGTAGCCAAGGCACGGTCTCGCTGCCGATTCAACGAGTTGCCCGAAGCGCGTTGGTCGCGC
>Ga0302322_100004444_pt1 | contig 12185 bp, 11 predicted proteins | sample Fen_T0_2_FD_203757 | JGI IMG/M metagenome (GOLD analysis project Ga0302322, IMG submission 203757) | Peat permafrost microbial communities from Stordalen Mire near Abisko, Sweden - Fen_T0_2 | ecosystem: Environmental > Terrestrial > Soil > Wetlands > Permafrost | place: Sweden: Abisko... | reverse complement strand
ACCCGCGAGGCGCTGACGGTGGCGCTGGCGCAGTTCGAAGGCACCCTGATCCTGGTTTCGCACGACCGCCACCTGCTGCGCGCCACCACCGAGCAGTTCATGATCGTCTCCCAGGGCAAGCTGCAGGAGTTCGACGGCGACCTCGACGACTACCGCGACTGGCTCTTCAAGACCAAGCTGGCCAAGACCGATGCGCCGGCCGCCCTGCCCGCCAAGGTGGTCGAGGCCCCGAAAGTTGTGGTCCCCAAGGTGGAGACGCCCAAGCCCACGGTGCCGCCGGCGCAGCGCCAGGAACAAAAGCGCGCCGAGGCCGCCGAACGGGCGCGCCGCGCCGCGCTGACCAAGCCGATCGAGACCCGCATCAAACGCCTCGAAGAGCAGATGGCCAAGTCGAACGCGAAAAAGAAACTCGTCGATGCGCGCCTGGCGGAACCGGCGATCTACGAAGAGACGAAGAAGGAAGAGCTGAAGACCCTGATGCTCGACCAGGCCTACCTGGTGCGCGAACTGGAGCAGGCCGAGACCGAGTGGCTGGAGCAGCAGGCGGAACTGGAGAAGATCACCGGAGCAGCACTGCAGTAAGCGCCTGACTTGGCGCGGACCGGGGCGGGTGCGCCCTGGCGCGTACGCGCGGCTTTAACAATCTGGAATGCACACCTGGATTCCCGCGTTCGCGGGAATGAAAGGGAGGGTGCGGGTATGGCGGACGGGATGCCCGTGCGCCCGTTGGGCGGGATTCAAGGGCCGCCGTTGCCTGCAACACACGGGCCGCCATTGGGCGCAACACACGGGCCGCCCTTGGGTGGGAAATACGGGCCAGTGGGCATGAAGCACGGGCGCCCGTCTCGCGCGGGACCCGCGCACCGGCGCCGCGATTAGGCCGCGATGCCCTGCGACGACAGGTACTCGTCGTAAGTGCCGGAGAAGTCGATGATCTTGCCGCCTTCGCCAATCTCGATGATGCGCGTCGCCAGGCCGTTGACGAACTCGCGGTCGTGGGAAACGAAGATCATGGTGCCGGGGTATTTTTCCAGGCCGATCTGCAAGGACTCGATCGACTCCATGTCCATGTGGTTGGTCGGCTCGTCCATCAGCAGCACGTTGGAGCGGCTGAGCATCAGCTTGCCGTAGAGCATGCGGTTCTTTTCGCCGCCAGACAGCACCTTGACGGTCTTTTTCAGGTCGTCGCCGGAGAATAGAAGCCGGCCGAGGGTGCTGCGCACGATCTGGTCGTCGTCGCTGGCGGCTTTCCAGTCGCCCATCCAGGAGGCCAGGTCGATGTCGTCGGCGAACTCGGCCTGCGGGTCCTGCGGCATGTAGCCGACCTTGGCGTTCTCGGCCCACTTGATGCGGCCCTTGGAAGGTTCCAGATCGCCGCAGAGCAGACGCATCAGGGTGGTCTTGCCGACGCCGTTGGCACCAATGATGGCGATGCGCTCGGCGGCCTCGACGTTGAAGCTGACCTTGTCGACCACCTTGGCCTCGCTACCCGGGTAGGAGAAGGAGACGCCATCGACCTCGACGGCCAGGCGGTAGAGTTTCTTCTCTTCCTCGAAGCGGATATAGGGGTTCTGGCGCGACGAGGGCTTCATGTCCTCGACCTTGATTTTCTCGATCTGCTTGGCGCGCGAGGTGGCCTGGCGCGCTTTCGACTTGTTGGCCGAGAAGCGGCGCACGAAGTCCTGCAGGTCGGCGATCCGGTCCTTGGCCTTGGTGTTCGCGGCGGTCACCAGGGCGCGCGCCTGGGTCGATGCCAGCATGTAGTCGTCGTAGTTGCCGGGGTAGACGGTGAGCTTGCCGTAGTCCAGGTCGGCCATGTGGGTGCACACCTGGTTCAGGAAGTGGCGGTCGTGGCTGATGATCACCATGGTGCTGTTGTAGCCGTTCAGCACGTCTTCCAGCCAGCGGATCGAGTTGATGTCCAGGTTGTTGGTCGGCTCGTCGAGCAGCAACACGTCGGGCTTCGAAAACAGCGCCTGGGCCAGCAGCACGCGCAGCTTCCAGCCCGGCGCGACTTCGCGCATCGGCCCGTTGTGCAGCTTCGCGTCCACCCCGGCGCCCATCAGCAGCGCACCGGCGCGCGCCTCGGCATCGTAGCCGCCATACTCGGCGTACTTTGCCTCCAGCTCGGCGGCCTTCATGTAGTCGTCGTCGGTGGCATCCGGGTCGGCATAGATGGCGTCGCGCTCATGCATCGCCTGCCACATTTCGACGTGGCCCTGCATCACCACGTCGAGCACGCGCTGATCCTCGTAGCCAAACTGGTTCTGGTTCAGCTTGCCCAGGCGCACGCCGGGGGCGAGCATCACCTCGCCGCTGGAAGGCTCGAGGTCGCCACCGAGGATTTTCATCAGCGTGGACTTGCCGCAGCCGTTCGCCCCGATCAGGCCGTAGCGGTTGCCGTCGGCAAACTTGACGTTGACGTTCTCGAACAGCGGCTTGGCGCCGAACTGGATGCTGATATTTGCGGTGGAAAGCATAGGTATTCCGACTCAGGCTTCAATGATGCCAATAAAGGGTGACAGGCGAGCAACGCATTACATACACGCTGCCCGCCCTTTCGTAGCAGTTTATCCAGATAATCGACTGGCATCCCCAAAATGCCGCCAGCGCCCATTTGGCAACTGAGCCTGACAAGAGCAGCGTTTTGCTCCTGTCATCCAGCCTAGCCGCGGCCGCCGCTGATTTCGCGGTCCGGCGGCAGGGTCTTCGCGCCCTCGCCGATCTCGCGCTGCATGTAGACGCTGTCGACCCACTGGCCGAACTTGAAACCGACCGCCTTCATCACTCCGACCTTCTTGAATCCGCAGGCGCTGTGCAGCTTGATCGAGCCGTGGTTGGCGCTGTCGCCGATCACCGCGATCAGTTGCCGGCAGCCCGCCTTCTCGCACGATTCGATCAGCGCCGTCAGCAGCAGCTTGCCGATCCCGCGCCCACCAAAATCCTTGTGCACATACACCGAATCTTCGAGGGTATGCCGATAGGCCGGACGGATGCGGTACAGGCTGGCGTAGGCATAGCCGACCAGTTTGCCATCGACCTCGGCGGCCAGATAGGGAAAATTCCTGCCCACCACATCGGCGCGGCGCTTGGCGATTTCATCGGCCGAAGGCGCCAGCAACTCGAAGGAAGCGAGCCCATTGAGCACATGATAGCCGTAGATCTCGGCAATGGCCGCAACGTCGGCCGCTTTTGAGGGTCGTATTATAGGTTCCATCGATCGTAGTTAACGCAGTAGGGGGCATTCTCGTTGGCAGCAGATTGCCCACCCGACAAAAGATTACATCGTCATAAATCCATCTGTCATGCACGCGGCCAATGGATGGCTTCCGGCGCTCCGGAAGCCGGACCGATCTCCGGTGCATGCCAGCCGTGCAGGCAAGTGGGATCTGCGTGGGCTTACGTATCCCCCAGCCCCATGGCGGCGCGCACGTCGCGCATGGTTTCCTCGGCCAGCTTGGCGGCCTTTTCGCAGCCGTCTTCCAGGATGTTCTTTACCAGCGTGGGATCGTCGAGATACTTCTGCGCCCGCTCCAGCATCGGCGTCTGCTCGCGCAGCACGCCTTCGATCACCGGCTGCTTGCATTCCAGGCAGCCGATGCCGGCGGTGGTGCAGCCCTGGTGGGCCCAGGCGCGGATCTGGTCGTCCGAGTACACCTTATGCAGTTCCCAGACGGGGCACTTCTCGGGTGTGCCGGGATCATTGCGGCGCACCCGTGCCGGGTCGGTGGGCATGGTGCGGATCTTCTTCTCGACGCTCTTGGCGTCCTCGCGCAGGGCGATGGTGTTGCCGTAGGACTTGGACATTTTCTGTCCGTCCAGCCCCGGCATGCGCGAGGCGGCGGTGAGCAGCGCCTGCGGCTCGACCAGGATGATCTTGCCGCCCCCTTCGAGGTAGCCGAACAGGCGCTCGCGGTCGCCCAGCGACAGATTCTGAGCCTCGGAGAGCAAGGCGCGCCCGGCCTCGAGCGCCTCGGCGGCGCCCTGCTCCTGGTAGCGCAGGCGCAACTCGGTATAGAGCTTGGCGCGCTTGCTGCCGAGTTTTTTCACCGCATCCTGGGCCTTTTGCTCGTAGCCCGGCTCCTTGCCGTACAGGTGATTGAAACGGCGCGCCAGCTCGCGGGTGAATTCGACGTGCGGCACCTGGTCGTCGCCCACCGGCACATGCTCGGCGCGGTAGATCAGGACGTCGGCGGCCATCAGCAGCGGGTAGCCAAGAAAGCCGTAAGTGGTCAGGTCCTTCTCGGACAGCTTCTCCTGCTGGTCCTTGTAGGTCGGCACCCGCTCCAGCCAGGAGAGCGGGGTCATCATCGACAGCAGCAGGTGCAGCTCGGCGTGCTGCGGCACCCGGCTCTGCACGAAAAGAGTCGATTGAGACGGGTCGACTCCCGAGGCCAGCCAGTCGATCACCATCTCGTGGGTGTTGGCGCCTATCACCTGCACGTCGTCATAGTGGGTGGTAAGCGCATGCCAGTCGGCGACGAAAAACAGGCAGGGGTATTCGCTTTGCAGCCTGACCCAGTTTTTCAGCACCCCGTGATAATGGCCCAGGTGCAGGGCGCCGGTCGGGCGCATGCCGGAAAGTACGCGTTCGGCGAACATAGTTTTATTTAATAGCCCAGACAGGGATTGCGAAAATTAGCCTACAGGAATCGGTCACGACAACGCATCAGAACAGACCGGTAATCTGGTTCAGAATCACCCTGCCGCCCTGCATCAGCGGAACCATCCAGTAGTACAGGACATCCGTGTAGGCCAAGGCGAGCACGATAAGAAAACCATAGGGCTCGATGCGCATCAGCAGATTGGCTTGCGGCAAGGGGAGCAGGCTGGCCAGCATGCGGCCGCCGTCCAGCGGCGGCAAGGGAAACAGGTTCAGCGCGGCCATCGCCAGGTTCACACCCACACCGGCATCGGCCATGCCTTGGGTGAATGATTCAGTCATGCCGAGCGTGCGCAGGATCGCCCCGAACAAGGCCCATCCCAGAGCCATCAGCAGATTCGATCCCGGGCCGGCGAAAGATACCCACAGCATGTCGCGCTTGGGTGAGCGCAGGTTGTTGATGACCACCGGCACCGGCTTGGCATAACCGAACACAAACGCGCCTGAGGTCATGAAATAAAGCAACAAGGGCATGACTATCGTCCCCACCGGGTCGATGTGCTTCAGGGGATTGAGGCTCACCCGCCCCATTTGCGCCGCGGTCAGGTCGCCGAAATGCCGCGCCGCATAGCCGTGCGCGGCCTCGTGCAGAGTGATGGCGAAAATGATGGGGAGCGCGTAGACCGCGACAGTCTGGATCAGGGAAGGCTGCACGGGCCGATTCTATCAAATCGCCGTTTCATTCCACGCCCGCCAGCCCGAGCGCCGCCAGATCGCCGGCCCCGGCGCGGATCAGCGCGGGCTCGCTGGAGGTCAGGTCGACCACCGTGGTCGGGGTCAGGCCGCAGGCCCCGCCGTCGATGATCAGGTCGACCACGCGCTGCAGGCGGTCGCGGATCTCGCCGGCGTCGTTGAGCGGTTCGTCCAGGTCGGGCAGCAGCAAGGTGGTCGAGAGCATCGGCTCGCCCAGTTCTTCGAGCAGCGCCTGCACCACCACGTGGTCGGGCACGCGCAGGCCGATGGTGCGGCGGCGCGGATGGGCGAGCCGGCGCGGCACCTCGCGGCTGGCCTCCAGGATGAAGGTGTAGGCGCCCGGGGTGGTGCTCTTGAGCAGCCGGTACTGCGAGTTGTCGACCTTGGCGAAATTGGCGATTTCCGAGAGGTCGCGGCATACCAGGGTGAAATGGTGGTTCTCGTCGACCTGGCGGATTCGCCGCATCCGCTCGGCCGCCTCCTTGTCGCCGATGTGGCAGCCCAGGGCATAGCAGGAGTCGGTCGGGTAGACGATCACCCCGCCGCCACGCACGATCTCCGCCGCCTGGCGGATCAGGCGCGGCTGCGGGTGGGTAGGATGGATTTCGAAGTATTGGGACATAGTTGGTGCAAATGCGGGCGATTGCTCTCACCGACAAGCGATTGCCCGCATTGGCCGGCTCTCACCAGTCGTGCCATACCGGCGTCAGGTCGGCCGGCAGGGGCGGCAATTGCCCGGGATCGACGCGGCTCTCGCCGGGGCCGTGGTAGTCGGAGCCGCGCGAGGCCATGAAGCCGTAGCAGCGCGCGACTTCGGCGAAATGATTGTACTGGTCGGTTGTGTGGCTGCCGGTCATCACCTCGATGGCGGCGCCGCCCAGAGCCTTGAACTCATCGAAAAACTGCGCCAGCTGCGGCGCGGACAGCTTGTAGCGGCCCGGATGCGCCACCACCGGTATGCCGCCGGCGGCCTGGATCCAGCCCACCGCCTCGGCCAGGGTGGCCCACTGGTGCACCACATAGCCGGGCTTGCCTTCGGTGAGAAAGTGGTGAAAGGCCTGGTGGGTGTTGCGCGCCTTGCCGGTCTCGACCAGAAAGCGCGCGAAGTGGGTGCGCGAGAGCAGTTCCGGGTTGATGGCGAATTTTTTCGCCCCTTCCAGGGCGCCCGGAATGCCGGCGATCTCCAGGTCGCGCGCCATCGCCTCGGCGCGGGTGTCGCGGCCGGTGCGGATCTTCTGCAAGCCCGCCAGCAGCACCGGGTTGGCCGGGTCGATGCGCAGCCCCACCATGTGGATGGTGGTGCCCTTGTGCGCCGGCTCGGGACGCCAAGTCACCGAGATCTCCACCCCGTCGATGAAGCGCATGCCCAGGGCTTCGGCGGCGACGCGCGCGCCGGCCAGGGCCTTGACCTCGTCGTGGTCGGTGAGCGCCCAGACGTCGACCCCGCCGGCGTGGGCGCGCGCCGCCACTTCCGCGGCGGTCAACAGACCGTCGGAGGCGATCGAGTGGGAATGCAGGTCTACGTTCATCGGGTCAGGAAATCCTCGATCAGCCGGGCCAGTTGCTCGGGCTGGTCGTGTTGCATCATGTGGCCGGCGTCGTCTATGCGCGCCTCGCTCAGGTGGTGGAAATGGCGCAGCCGGTCGCGATAATCGTCCTCGGTGATCCACTTGGTGAGCATCTCGGACTGGTTGGCCGCCACTACCAATGTGGGGGCGGTGATCGCTTCCCAACAGGCCTTGGCCTCGTCAATGTTGTAGAGCGTGGGATTGACGATCTTGTGCGCCGGGTCGGCCAGGAGAACAACCTTCCCATCGTGCTCCTCGCCCCAGTGGCGCGCCAGGAAGTCGGCGCGCTCGGGACTCAGGCGCGGATTGTTCTTTTGCAGGCGCGCCGCCAACTCGGCGAAGTCTTTGTAGGACTTGAGCGTGGGCGGGTCGGCCAGTTGTTCCATGAACTTGCGATAGCGCTTGGGTGCCTCGGCCGGCTTGGTGCGGCGCATGCCGAAGCCTTCCAGGTTGACCAGCCGGGCGATCCGCTCCGGCTTGCTGCCGGCATACAGGCAGGCGATATTGCCGCCCATACTGTGGCCGACCAGGTTGACTGGGGCATCGGGCGAATAATGGGCCAGCAGCGCATCCAGGTCGACCAGATAGTCCGGGAACCAGTAGGCGTCTTCCGGCGCGTTCTCGGTGTGGCCGTAGCCGCGCCAGTCGGGCGCCATCACGCACCATTCGCCCTGCAATGCGTCGACCAGGAACTGGAATGAGGCCGACACGTCCATCCAGCCATGCACCATGAACAACTTGGGCGCGGCCGCATCCCCCCACAGGCGTATGTGGTATTTCAGGCCGCGGACCGGCAGGATTTCGGAACGACTCGGTTTCATGCGCTGTAAAAGAAAAAGCCCCGGCCAGAAAACACGGGGGCGTTGCACTGGGGCATTGTTGCGGCGACGCAACATTATACCCCCGTGCGGCAGGTGGCTTGGGCATCCGCGGGACTGAGCGGCTTCCAGCCATGTCAAGGGCATGGCGCGCCTATCGTGCCCTAGCCCTGCCAGCGCTTGCTGATGCAGCAGAGTTCACGACCGGCGGTAAGGCGCGGCGACCTGCCCGCCATTCGCAGCATCCAGTACCGCACCCGCCGTCTGATGGCGCGGAGGATAGTTCCGGGTCAGTGGCGGGCAACGAATCGGCAGGGCCCGGACTGGCTTGCGCTCGGCCCCACCCAGGCCTGGCCCGGCCCGGCTCTAAAAACGGAAACCCATGTTGGCCGACCAGACGTCGTTCTTGATCGCGCTGCGGCCCGGCTCCGAGGAGTAGGAAACGCCGCCGCTGATTCCGCCCTTGGAGAAGAAATCCACCCCGATACGCGGAATCCAGGCGCTGCGCCCGGGGCTCTGGAACATCGGATTGGCCGAGCGTTCCAGATCGGAAGTCAGGGTCAGCGAAGCGTAGGGCATGAAGCCCCCGAACCAGTAGCCATAGCGCGCGGTCGCGGCTGCCTGGGTCATGCGGCTCTTGATCTCCGGTACAAAGTTCACCCCGAGGGTGAATCTGTTGAGCTTTTCTTCCCCGTGCAGGAGCGAAAAGCGGGTGCTGAACTGGCCGCGCCCGAACCAGTAGGCCGCGCTCACACTGGCCGCCGCGTAGCTGCGCTCCACGCCGCCATGTACGCTCTGGCCGAAGGTCGTGGCAGGCTGATTGCCGCGGCCCAAGTCCGCGCTGACGCCGGCCCACCAGTTCTTGCCCAACTCATAGCCCAGATAGGGCACGGCGGCGTAGCCGTCGCTGCCCAGCGCCATGCGCGTACTCATGGGAGAGGAAATCGCGTATGGCCGGGAGTATGCCGATCCCTGGAACTGCGACGATTTGACCTGCATATCGTCCGTCCCCGGGCAATTGGCCGGCAGGGAGCCGGAACTGCCGGTCAGCCCGCAGGAGCGCGGCGACTGGGCGTGCGCACCACCGAGCGCGGCGACCAGCGCCGCGGCAAGCAACAGGATGCGCAACCCACGCGTCATGGCCAGCCTCCATGCTTTGCAACACAACCCCCGCAGTCCCGCGCCGGGACAACCGGGACAACCAGGACAACCCTGACCAAGCCGGACTGACCCGGTCCACAGGCTGTTCAAATCAAGGCGTAGCCAAAGCGGTCAAGTGGGCTACGCCTCCTCCACAACCCCGACTCCAGAGAGAGGCCGGCTTCGCTACTCGCCGTTTTCAGGACTTATGCAACCTGCCCTTCAAGATCATTATGACCCGGGTGGGCGGCTTGTTCAATACCCTGATCGCCAGATTGTCCGGGATTGCGTCGGCCAGGCGTTGGCGCGCCACGACGGCCAGCCTTGGCTTTATTGTCCCGCTGGCACCGGCGCCGTTTTTTTGGGTGCCGGCCGCACGGCGGGGTGGCTGTCCGGGTCGGCGAACCAGTGCGTGTCGTAGTAACTGGTCCCTGCCCCGTTCATCTGCTTGCCGTCGTCCATGAACACGGGGATCAGCAACAGGTAGCCGACATTGCCCGACACCGCGATAGGCGCGCATCCCGCGCCGACGAGCATCAACGGCAGCAGCACGAGAGCGGGACCAAGTCGGCGTATCATTTCGGCATAATTGACGAGAATAAGCGATGAGAACGAGCGGAGGGGAAGCTTTGGCCAAGGACGACCTGTATCAGGAACTGTATACCAGCTTCCGCTGGCACGTGCCCGAATACTTCAACATCGGCTGGGAGTGCTGCGGCAAGTGGGCCGAAGACCGCGCGCGCTTCGCCCTGTATCACGAAGCCGACGACGGCAGGGTCGAAAAATTCACCTACTGGGACCTGCAGCAGCAGGCCAACCGCCTGTCCAACGCCCTGGCCGGGCTGGGCGTGCGGCGCGGCGACCGCGTCGCCATCGTGTTGCCGCAGCGGCCCGAGACCATCGTCGCCCACATCGCCTGCTACCAGATGGGCGCGGTGGCGATGCCCATGTCCATCCTGTTCGGGCCCGACGCGCTCGAATACCGGCTGCAGAACAGCGGCGCGGCCGCCATCATCCTGGATGCGCCCTCGCTGGCCAACTTGACGCCGGTGCGCGCCAACTGCCCGCTGCTCAAGCATGTGATCGTGGCCGATGGCAACGTGCCCGACCTGCAGGGTATGCACACGGTGGGCTACGCAGCCTTGCTGGCGGCACAGTCGCGCGATTTCACCGCCGTGAAAACCCGCGCCGAGGAAGCGGCGCTGCTGATCTACACCAGCGGCACCACCGGCCCCCCGAAGGGCGCGCTCAAGCCGCACCGGGTATTGATCGGCAATCTTTCCGGCTTTGTCGCCTCCCAGAACTGGTTTCCCAAGCCGGCCGACGTGTTCTGGTCGCCGGCCGACTGGGCCTGGACCGGCGGCCTGATGGACGCCCTGCTGCCGACGCTTTACTTCGGGCAGCCGATCATCGCCAACATGGTCAAGACCCGCGAGCGCTTCGATCCCGTGAAGGCCTACGAACTGCTTGACCGCTACGCGGTGACCAATGCATTCATTTTCCCCACCGCGCTCAAGATGATGATGAAGGCGGTAGCCAACCCGCGCGAAAAATACGACCTCAAGCTGCGCGCCATCATGAGCGCCGGCGAAAGCGTGGGCGAGGCGGTCTTCAACTGGGCGCGCGACGAGCTGGGCGTGACCATCAACGAGATGTGCGGCCAGACCGAGATCAATTACGTGATCGGCAATTCCAGCGAGAAGTGGCCGGCCAAGCCGGGCGCGATCGGCCGCCCCTACCCGGGCCACCGGGTCGCGGTGATCGATGCGCAGGGCAAGGAAGTGCCGCCCGGGGTGCCCGGCGAGATCGCGGTGAACCGCTTTGACATCCACGGCGACCCGGACCCGGTGTTTTTTCTAGGCTACTGGCGCAACGACGCGGCCACGCGCAGCAAGTACAGCGGCGACTGGTGCCGCACCGGCGACGAGGCGATCGTCGATCAGGACGGCTACCTCTGGTATCAGGGCCGCGCCGACGACATGTTCAAATCAGCCGGCTACCGGATCGGGCCCTCGGAGGTGGAAAACTGCCTGGTCAAGCACGCGGCGGTCGCAAACTGCGCGGTGGTGCCCAAGCCGGACGCCGACCGCGGCGCGGTGGTCAAGGCCTACGTGGTGCTGCTCGAGGGCGTGCATCCGACCGCCGAGCTGACCGCCAGCCTGCAGGAATTCGTGCGCGGCAAGCTCGCCCCTTACGAATACCCGAAGGAGATCGAATTCGTCGACGCCCTGCCGATGACCACCACCGGCAAGGTGCAGCGCCGCGTGCTGCGCCTGGCCGAGGAAGAGCGCTTCAAGGCGCGCCAGTCGGCCGCCCACCCAGAACCAAGACCCGCTTGATTTTTTAGAGGAGAGACCATGCTGGAACTCTACACAGCCGGGACCCAGAACGGGATCCGCGCCAACATCGCCCTGGCCGAGTCGGGCTTGCCCTACGTCGTGCACAAGCTCAACCTGTCGGCCGGCGAGCAGCGCCAGCCGGCTTACCTGGCGGTCAATCCGGCTGGCCGGATCCCCGCCCTGGTCGACCCGGAAGGGCCGGACGGCGGCACCCGGCTGGCGCAGTCGGGCGCGATCATGATCTACGTCGCCAACAAGTCGGGGCGCATGTGGCCGGCCGGCGACTCCGCCAAGATCGCCGCGCTGCAATGGCTGATGTTCGCCTGCAGCGACGCGGCGGGCTGGAACGGGGTCTACCAGCAGGCCATGATGATGATGCCCGAGAAGGTCGATGCGAACATCGAGTACTGCAAGCAGCGCCTGCTGCGCTGGTTCGGCGAGGCGGACGCGCAACTGGCCCAGACCCCCTACCTGGCCGGGCCGGAGATTTCGCTGGCCGATTTCGCACTGTACCCGGTGGTCAATCAGCGCAGCGCGCTGATCCAGGAAGCCGGGCTGAAAAACCTGCTGCGCTGGTGGAACGAGCTGAACGGCCGGCCGGGAGTGCAAAAAGGCCTGAACGAATCGACCTGACCTCCCCAGCTGGGGCTCGGTTGGCGCTGGGTTGGCGCTCGTTTGCCCGGCCCCGGCCGTAGCACCCCAGCCGGTCGATCCGAGTGCACTGCGCCCTCGCCGCCGCCCGGGCGCCCGCCTCCCGGGTGGAACCCCCGGAAGATTGCAACGGGCGGCGTAAGCCGCCCATCACCTTGCGCTAGCTCGCCTGCGCCAGCTTGCGCCAGGTGTCGACCACCGTATCGGGGTTCAGGCCCAAGGCGACGATGCCCTCGTCGCGCAGCCACAAGGCCAGGTCCGGGTAGTCCGACGGCCCCTGGCCGCAGATGCCAACGTATTTGCCGGCCTTGCG
>Ga0302322_100004443_pt1 | contig 12185 bp, 11 predicted proteins | sample Fen_T0_2_FD_203757 | JGI IMG/M metagenome (GOLD analysis project Ga0302322, IMG submission 203757) | Peat permafrost microbial communities from Stordalen Mire near Abisko, Sweden - Fen_T0_2 | ecosystem: Environmental > Terrestrial > Soil > Wetlands > Permafrost | place: Sweden: Abisko... | reverse complement strand
CGGGGTGCTGCTCGGGTTCCCGGTGCTGCGCCTGCGTGGCGACTATTTGGCCATCGTTACCCTGGCGTTCGGAGAAATCATCCGCGTCATACTACTGAACTGGGTGTCGCTGACGCATGGCCCGAACGGGATCAGTGGCGTCCCCAGGCCCACATTGTTCGGCGTGACCTTCAGCATGGAGGGTGGCGAGGGGACCTTCGCCGGACTTCTGGGAATCGAGCCGGAAACGATCCAACGGGTGATCTTTCTCTATTACGTCATTCTCGGCCTGGCGCTGCTGACGAACTGGGTGACGTTACGCCTCCGCCGCCTTCCGCTCGGACGGGCGTGGGAGGCGTTACGGGAGGATGAGATCGCCTGCCGGTCTTTAGGGATCAACGTGACGAACACCAAGCTGACCGCGTTCGCCATCGGCGCGATGTTCGGCGGTTTCGCGGGTGCGTTTTTCGCCACGCGGCAGGCCTTCGTCAGTCCGGAGAGTTTCACGTTCATCGAGAGCGCCACGGTGCTCGCCATCGTTGTGCTGGGCGGGCTCGGCAGCCAGCTGGGCGTCGCGTTGGCCGCCCTTGTGATGGTGGGCGGGCTGGAAATGCTGCGCGATCTGCTCAGTACGGTCGCGGATCAACTCGACAGCCCGTTCTTCGCCGGTATCGCCGGGGAACTGCCGACATACCGGATGCTGATCTTCGGGCTGGCGCTGGTGGTGGTGATGGTGCTGCGGCCGCGCGGGCTGGTGTCGGGCCGGGCCCCCACGATCACACTGGGGCCGGGCTGATGCTGACGGTATCGGGCCTGACGATGCGTTTCGGCGGGTTGAAAGCGGTCGATTCCCTGTCGTTCGAGGCCCGGGCCGGCGAAATCACGGCCGTGATCGGTCCGAACGGCGCGGGCAAGACGACGGTGTTCAACTGTCTGACCGGCTTCTACCGGCCCACCGAGGGAACGATCGCCTTCACACATCCCGATGGCCAGCAATACGCGCTGGAGCGGATGCAAGGCCATCGCATCGCCGCGGCCGCCAAGGTCGCCCGCACGTTCCAGAACATCCGTTTGTTCGCGGGCATGACGGTGCTGGAGAATCTTATGGTGGCGCAGCACAACGCGATGATGCGCGCGACGGGCTGGGGCGTGCTCGCGGTGCTGGGTCTAGGCCGGTACCGCGCCGAGGAGGCACGCTGCCTCGACAAGGCCCGCCAATGGCTGGGAGAAATCGGACTGGCGGATCGTGCCAACGATCAGGCGGGAGCGCTGCCATACGGCGCGCAGCGGCGGCTGGAGATCGCGCGCGCGATGTGTATCGACCCGGTGCTGCTGTGCCTGGATGAGCCCGCGGCCGGGTTGAACCCGCGGGAGACCGAGGCGCTCAATCAGCTCTTGCTGCGGCTTCGCGGCACGGGCTGTTCGCTGCTGCTGATCGAGCATGACATGGGCGTCGTGATGCGGATTTCCGATCACATCATCGTTCTGGATCATGGCCGGAAGATCGCGGATGGAACGCCGGCGGCGATCCGGGCGGACAAGGCGGTGATCGCGGCCTATCTTGGCGAGGGCGCTGACGGCGATGAGGCGGCGGCGTGACCGCGCTGCTGACATTGTCGGGCGTGAGCACCTATTACGGCGCCATCCAGGCCCTGCGCGAGGTCAGTCTGGAGGTGAACGAGGGCGAAATCGTCACCCTGATCGGTGCCAATGGCGCGGGCAAGTCCACCCTGATGATGACGGTCTGCGGTGACCCGCGCGCCCGGTCGGGCCGCATTGTCCATGACGGTCAGGACATCACGGACATGCCGACCCATGGGATCATGCGGCGGGGGATCGCTCAGGCACCAGAGGGGCGGCGGATCTTCGGCCGCATGACGGTGCATGAAAATCTTCTGATGGGCGCCGAGATCACCGGCCAGCCGGACGTGCCGGCTTTGCTGGAGCAGGTGTTCGCGCTGTTCCCCCGCCTGAAGGAGCGGCTGACCCAGCGCGGCGGCACGTTGTCGGGCGGGGAGCAGCAAATGCTGGCGATCGCGCGGGCGCTGATGTCGCGGCCCAGGTTGTTGCTGCTGGATGAGCCAAGCCTGGGGCTGGCGCCGCTGGTCGTGCGGCAGATTTTCGCCGCGATCCGGGAACTGAACCGGCGGAACGGGCTGACGGTGCTGCTGGTGGAGCAGAACGCCTATCAGGCGTTACGGCTCGCGCATCGGGGGTATGTGCTGGTGAATGGCGCGATCACGATGACCGGGACGGGCGCTGAATTACTGGAGCGGCCAGAAGTCCGCGCGGCGTATCTGGAGGGCGGGCACGCGTAAGGCATCTCGCCCAGGCTTTCGCGCCTGAACTGCCGCCTATACGCCTTTTTCTTCACCAAACATCATATCATCCACTCCGGTTTTCAGACCGGAACTATCGTCACGGCCTGACACGGTGTCAACCAAACTCTGACTTGATACCGCCGGTCATGGTTCGAAAACAGTCACGGTTCGAAGAAGATCCGGTGCACAAGCTGGTCTGGCGGAACCTCAGAAGCTTCCAATGTGGTTGCTGGGCTGCCTGCCTTCAAGGTCAAGGCTTGCTCGGTGCTCTTGTGCCAGGCGATGCGCAACACCAGGTCGCGATTGAGGTTGTTCCTGATCTCCAAACCGACGGCACGGGTGAATCGGACAGGACGATAGTTCAGCGCCTCGGTCCCAGCCTTCACCCAAATTCGAAGGTCGAAATCGATCACGCACTCATTCTCCCGGGCCACATCGGCCACGTAGTCCCGCCGCAGTTCATCAGCGGTGGTCTGTGCCAGCGGCGCTTCCGAGGCCCGGGTCCCGCTCAAACGGACCAGCCGATGGGCCTCTCCCGGCGGCGGCGGGTGATCGGGTTTATAACTCACCGCGGAGGCGTAGACCGTTTCGGTATCGTCCACATAGCTGAGGATCACGGTCTTGACCCCTACCTGGACCAGATACATGCCGCTGGCCGGATCGAAACGCTCCACTGTCACGGTGCGCGTTACCCTGCCAGCGTAATGCGCCAGCGTCGATTTCAGGCGAGCTGTCAGATCGTCGATATGCGGCCCGGTCTTGCCGCGTACGAGCACACGCACCCGCGCGTCGTAAGGGTCGTCGTCCGGCCGCGCCAGGGATGCGATCGCGATCAACAGGCCCACGAAACCAAAGAACGCCACCCCGCCAACCCAGCCGGCGAATACGTCCTTCGCGAATCCCCAGCCGGGCTCGTGCAGTCCGGCGGCGAATCCGATCAACGTCGCCGCGACCGACAGAAACGTCGGGATCAGGATCGCCTGGACCCGCCAGTTGATCCGGCTCAACCGGTAGGGTGGCGCGTCGAACAGTGCCCAGGCGAGGCAGAAGGTGATGATCGGGATCGCAGCGGAGATCTCCACCGACGGAAACAGGCTCAACCAGCCGCGCCACCACGTGATCCACACACAAGCGATGGGGATCAGGGTGGCGATCGCCAGCAGGCACCACCACCGCGCCGTCCCAGCTTTCCAGTTCACCACGGTGTCATTCCGATTCCGGCTTCGGCGTTCCCGACGGAGGCGTGGCGCGGCTGAGTGGCTCCGGCGGCGCCTCCAACTGGCTGAACCGGCGCGAACGCATTGACAGCAGCGTGCCGAGGTCGGTGACCTCCAGCATCACCGAATCGATGCCGCAATGCGGACAAAGCGGCGTTTCACCGTCGTCGATCCAATCGACGACCTCGGTCGCCGGATACGTTCGAAGGCAGTAGAAGCAGCCGCACCACATCTCTGGGCTCCAGGCAAAGACAGCCTCGGCCTGTAGCACGCGGCAACGCGAGCCACCACGACCATGAAAGGGTTCGGCCCGTTGCCACCGAAACGCCATGCCTTGCCTCTACTGATCCTGGTGACCAGCCTGATCCGCCTGGTCTTCGCCGCGTCCCATGGCCTGGGCGTGGACGAAAGCTACATGGTCGCGGCCGGCCGAATGCTGTCGGTCGGTTACTTCGACCACCCGCCCGCCGCGTGGTATCTGTCCTGGGGCGCCGCGCATCTGTTCGGAACCGAGGCGCCCGTGGCCGTCCGGCTGCCGTTCATCGCATTGTTCGCTCTTTCCACCTGGCTGATGGCACGATTGACCGCGGAACTGGCGGATGAACGCGCGGGATTCTGGGCGGCGGTGGCTCTTAATCTGTCGCCGGTCTTTGGCGTGACGACGGGAACCTGGGTGCTGCCCGATGGGCCGCTGGATTGCGCGCTTCTCGGCGCCGCCCTGTGCATGGCCCGGGCGCTCCCGCTGGATGGACGGGCGGCGCTGCACTGGTGGCTCGGCGCGGGTGTCTGCGCCGGCCTGGCGCTGTGTGCGAAGTATTCCGCCGTGCTGACGTTGGGCGGCGCCTTTCTGTATCTGCTGACCAGTCCCCGGCACCGCGTCTGGCTGCGCCGCCCCGAGCCGTATCTGGCCGTGCTGACCGCGCTGCTGGTCTTCACACCCATCGTCGCCTGGAACGCCACCCATGGGTGGGCATCGTTCGCGTTCCAGGGTGAGCGGGCCATGGGTCTCCGGTTCCGGCCCTTGGCGCCGTTCGCCACACTGGGTGGAGAAGCCTTGTTCGTTCTCCCGTGGATCTGGCTACCGATGATGCTGCTGGCGGTCCGGTCCGTCATGCGGGGCCCCTCTGAATGGCGCGGCTGGCTGCAAGTGTGCCTCGCCGCGCCACCCATTATTGTCTTCGCCCTTGTCGCGGCGTGGTCGTCGCAGCGTGTGCTGTTTCACTGGGCGGCGCCGGGATACCTCATGCTGTTCCCCCTGCTGGGGCAAGCGATCGCCGAGCACCTGGACCGGGCCTGGGTGCGCCGGACCATCACCGGCACCGCCGCCCTCGTTCTAGCGGCCCTGGCCGTCGTGGGCGCGCAGACAGGCTTCGATGTCCTGGGCGGCAGCCTGACCGCGATCGCCCGCAAGGACCCCACCAGCGAGGGCGTCAACTGGACGTCGATCCGGACGGACCTGAGCTCGCGCGGGCTTCTGGGTCCCGGCACCATCGTGGGCGTGCCTAACTGGCGCGACGGGGGCAAGATCGCCGTCGCGCTGGGGCCGGACGTCACCGTCATCTGCCTCAACGGGGATGCGCGCCAATTTGGCGTGTCCTGGCCCGCCGCCGCGTTCGCCGGCCGTGACGTGCTGCTGCTGATCCCCGAGACCGCGGCGGGAAGCCGAGCCACGCTGGCCCCGCTGTTCGAGCGGGTCGAGGCACTGCCCGACACCACCATCCGCCATCCGAGTTCGCCAGCGGGCCGGGAGCTTGGCCGCATCGCCGTGCTGCGCGGCACAAGACTGTTGGCATGGCCCCCGCCATCGTGATGCAATGCATCACATGAATACGACCACCGACCAGGTCCTGACCCGGGCCGAGCTAACGCCCCTCCAGGCACGATCGGACTGGCGGGGGGCCGCGCGGCTGACAGTCCACGTGGCGCTGCTGGCCGGGACCGGGTGGCTGGTGGCGATCGCCTCCGGGTGGTCCGTTTGGCCGGCGATGTTCGCGCTGGGCCTGGTGCAGGCGGCGCTGTTCGCTCCCGCGCATGAGACGATGCACCAGACCGCCTTCGCGTCACGGCGCGCCAACGCGATCGTGCAGTGGCTGACCTCGTGTCCGTCGCTGCTGAACGCGCAGTTTTACACGGCGTTCCATCTGGCGCACCACCGCCATACGCAGATCCCGGGTCTGGACCCTGAACTGGCCAACACCGAGCCCACGACGCTGCCCGCGTATATCCGGCGTGTTCTGGGTATCCCGTTCTGGCGGTTGCGGTTCCAGGTCATCGCCGATTGCTGGCGGGGCGATCTGGGCGCGTATCCGTTCATCCCACCCCAGGCCGTGCGGCGGATCGTTCTGAGTGTCCGGGCCATGAGCGTGGTGATGTTCGGTGGCGCGTTCGCCTCCGCGCTGGTGTTTGGCTGGACGGCGCCGTTCGTTTACTGGATCATTCCGCAATTGATCGGGCAGCCGCCGTTGCGTGCCTATCTGCTGGCGGAACATACCGGCTGCACGCTGGACAGGAACGGATTAACCAATACCCGTACGACCCTGACCAACGCCGTCGTGCGATTTTTGATGTGGAACATGCCCTATCACGCGGAGCACCACCTGTATCCGTCGATTCCGTTCCATCGCCTGCCAGCCGCGCATAAAGCGATCGGAACGCGGCTGGGTTTCGTGCAGCGTGGCTACTTGCGTTGGAATTTCAATCTTGTCCGGCGCCTGGCGGCACCGCGGCACGGGACGATGACGTGATTCATGCAAACGGGGAGCCAACGGCGGAGACAATCTCTGCCTGCTAGCGGCGTGAAAATACAACCCTAGCGTTAAACGATAAGGGCGATGGAGTGCAGGCCGATGACCGCCAAGGAGCAGAAGAACATCGTCAAATGCAAGCTTGGCAAGACAATCCAGTATACCAAGGCGGAGCTGATCCCAGGTAGTGGCAGCGGGACAGCAAGGCACTTCCCCCGCAACCTCACTTCCGGCGGGGCGCCGGGCCGACGCACGGGTTCGCGGCCTACATCCAAACACAGACAGCCTGATCAACCGTGGCGAGTGGTTACGCCGCCGGCAAATCGGCCCGGCCGGTCTGGTAGCCGATGCCGGAGGCGGCCTGCCAGGTCAGGTTCGAGCTGCCCGCGGTGAGCGTTCCCACCAGGACGGCGGCCATCGGAGTACGAGGCACCATCACCTGGCCGTTCTCTTCAACATGACCAGATCAAGGCGAAAGCCAGGAACACCGATGTGAACAACTATCCTTTCGCACAGGGTGCGTGAGAACGCCTTTGCATTTGCGATCGTCCGGCACAAAGGTGGTGCGGATGCGTTCACCATTGATCAAGGCGTCTCGGTAGCCTTGGCTACCGGCACTTTCGGCATTCGTCCCACGCCTTAATCAATAGGGTTTTCGAACGACCGCGGCGCCATTCGGCCCGGCGCAACCTGCACGATAGACGCCGTTGGCGCAGGTGACCGACCCTGGCCGGCGGACAGTTGCGGGTGGTTTGGTTGCTACCGCCGCACCGTTAGGTCCGGCGCAACCGGCGCGATAAACGCCATTGACGCACGTCACGGCCTTTGACTCAGACGGCATCAGCGCCAGAATGCCCAGTGCGATCATCGCGGTCGATAGATAGCGTGTCACGGTGTGTTCTCCTATTCGTGGTTACGCGAAGAGCCTTATCGCGATCTGCCTCAGGATGGTTGTGAAGGGCGGACTGAACGAGTGGCGAGCGCGGCAGCGTCCGATCAACGGCGGCCCAAATCCACTCCAGGCCATCGCGATCAATCGCTGATATCGATTCTGCTCCAGGTGACGTCGGGATTGAAGCTAGTCATACCGGCCGCGATCTTCGCGGTGTTGGGTCCAAGATCCTTTTGAAAGACGATACCGTCCTGATCGACAACGAACGTCATGATTCCGGAGTTCTCGAACGCAGCGGGCCATGCCACGAGCGCAAAGCCCTCGGTCATCTGGCCATTCATTACGTAGTTCTTGATTCCGCCGGGCGCGTTCGGACCCCGCGATTTCAGGATCCGGTAAACGTATCCGTGATACGGAACCGGTACGCCCGTGGGCGACATGGCACCGGGATATCCCTCGCTCTCCGCCTGCTCGATCAACGGCCCGAGTGGGCTGGGTGCTTCGCCGGAGGGGGCATCCCAGTAGAGACCGTCCTTACGATCAGCGGTACTGAGCATGCGCTCGGCGTAGATGCCAGTGCCAGAGCCGCGCTTCACTCGATCGAAATAGTCCTTCTCGGCCTCCACCGCCGCCAGAAGCGTCCGGATGGTGAGCAGCTCATTTTGACCGATGCGCCGGTTAACGATCTCCCGCGCCCCGATGGTCGCGTCGAAACGCCAGGTCTCGCCGGTCCGCACAAGCGGGATCGGCAGCGGCCAGGCGTTCTGGCCAATGACGAGAACCTGCTGCCCGTCGTTGCGCGGCGTAAGCGCGTGGCTTGCCGCGTAATCGTCCAGAAAGCGCTTGCGCGCGTTGGCATCGGCCACGGGATCGCCGGACGCCAGCAGCTTCTCACTATTTGGCCCCAGGATCGCTCGCAGTGCCTTGGTATCGTTCGCCTGCACTGCCTTGATCAGGGCGGCGACCGCCTCCTCGGGGCTGGCGAAGGTCTCCTGCGTCGCGGGAGATTTCGTTTGTGCCGGTGCGGCAAGCGGCGCCGACACCGTCCATGGGGGAGCCGAACCGAGTATCAGCAGAGCGATTCCAGTCACAGACAGTCCACGGCGTACGGTGGTGAACATTTTGACCGCCCTCATCGTCCGCGTCCCCTGCCGCCACCACCGCCACCGCCGGCTCGCGCGGCAGCGCCTGCTTGGGCACCGCCGCCTCTCGCGGCGGCACCTGCATGGGCACCGCCACCACCGCCGCGCGGCGAGGCATTCGTCTGCCTGCTTTGGGCACCACGGTTACCGAACTGCGCCGCGTTCCGTCCGTCACCCATCCCGCTGAAGGCGGCGGGAGCGCGAGCGCCGACCTGCCCGGCCGATGGCCGCGTAGCCGGTCTCGCGGCCTGGCCAGGCCTTGAATCAGCCCCAGGCCGGTTACCCTGGCCAATCCCCTGGCCGCCGGGCGCGCGATTACCTGTATTGTTCCCGACTTGTCCCGTGCCAGGCCGGTTCGGTCCTCCCGGATTGATCGCGGGGCGATTACCTGGGCCCATCCCACTCGGCGGGCGGACGATGCCGCCGGGAGCCGAAACGCTCGGGCGTCCGATACCATTTGCTGGAAGGCCGCCAGCCCGTGCGGGCGCGCCGACAGGACCGGATGGTGGCCGGAAGCCGCCGCCGCCTGGCCGGTTCACCGCGCCGCTCGGACGCCAATTCGAATTGTTGATCTGTGTCCGGTTCACGTTGATGTTGTTGAACCGATTAACATTGACGTTGACATTGCCACCGCCCCAGTTCGGCCGAGCCCAACCCCACAGTCCGGCAGTGATGGCAACGCCCGCGCCAAACGCCAATCCGGTCGCCAGCGCGGCACCCACGGCGTAGCCCGGAGGTGGTGGCAAAAAAACCGGCGGGTACGACGGATAGGGCCACGCACCGAAGACCGTCGCGGGATTGTACGACGGGACAAACACCACGTCCGGCTGAGCCGGTACGATCACGACTGTTTGCCCCTCGATTCTGACGACTTGCTGCGGCGTGGTATCCAACTGACCCGCGGTCCGCGCCTGCCAGCGAAGGCGCTGGATTGAGTCCATCACCGCCTTCTGCTGCACCGTCATCGCGTAACCGATCTGCTGCATCCAATCGAGGTTGCCGTTCAACATCCCCAGCACCTGTGGGAACGGCACCAGTGACTTCACTGACGGGTCCCAGCTCACCTTCACGAGAGCACTCTTAAGGGCGTCTCCTGTCAGTGCCCTGTTGGCGGCATCGTCGGACCAGCGCGCCGCTTCCACAACCTGAAGCGGGTAGGTCGAGGCCATCAGGATCTGGGCCAGCAATTCGTCGGGAAATAGCGCGATTGGGGCTAGCAGCGCATCAAGCTGCTCGACCGAAAACCCTTGAGATTCAGCCTGTTCAGCGACAAGCGGAGTCTGCGCGCGAAGCGGCTCGGGGTTCGTGCCGGCCAGCAGCGCGGCGCAGCTGACGCAAACCATCAACCGATGAAACACAGTGCCGCGCGGCGTGGTAGGTTTGCGATCCATTCCCGGTCCATATCCTTTGGTATTCTGTGTCACCCGCGACTTCCTCACGGCCTGAAGCCGATTCGTACTCACTATAGCTTGACACGATTGAGACCGTCCAGAACCTGGGGGTCCTCACGCGGCTCGCCGGAACGGACGGCGGGTCCACCGTTCGGTGGCTGATCCCGCTCGAACATTTTGTTTGAGATCGAGATCCGGCACAAGTTTAAATCTGTCCATCGCTCGACATTGAGGAGGCCACGGACCGTATTCGCCAAGTCAGATAAATTGTGGTGACAAGCGTGAACACGATCAGGTACGGGATCAGCACCGGTAATGCTTTCTCAGGACTAAAGTTCAGGGCCGCGATCGTCATGGCCAATCCCGGGTGCCGAGCCGCGCTTTCCATCGCCAGTGCGGTTCGCTCCTCGGGGTCCTGGGGACCGAGGCGATGGCCAATTGCAATCGACCCGGCAATGACAACCGCCATGACAAAATATGACCAGAGACCCATCTTCAACAGCGCGCCATAGGCCATTGCTACAACGGATAGACCCAAGACAAACAGTACGATCCCGGCCACCTTGCCCAGCGGCGGGGCAAGCATTTCAGCGACCCGCGCGAAGAAATGCCGGGTCAAAATGCCAAGACACACCGGTACCAGGATTGTCATCCCGACCACCTTGGACACCGCGATGGCACTGACCTCGGCGTGAAATCCGAACGCCATTGAGAATAAGTGCAGGGTAATCGGCACGGTGAGGATCGCCAGCAACGCCAGACTCAGATGGAGGCAGGCCATATATGCAAGCTTCCCTCCCTTCTTGGAAACCTTCACGAGCATCATCGGGGCCGCCGGTGATGCCACCAGGATCGCCATTCCGATCGCGACGGGCCGCTCGGGATTGAGCAGCAGTACGATTCCAAGCGCGGCAAGTGGGACCAGAACCAGAACGGCCAAAAGGGACCGCAGCATCAACACCGGTCTCTGCTTAAAAACAAGCAGGTCGGTCGAGACGATGCCCAGCCCCTGGGCGAACATGCTGGCGATCACCGAAAGGGGAAAGCCGATCTTGACAATTTCGAGGATGGTTTCTTTCACCAGAAGTCTGTCCATTCAAAGATGTTATGACAAGATCGAAGCGCCCCACGCGTTGCCGATCATTCGCTGGTTAGAATCGTGCGAGACCTGTCGTCAGTGCTCCCCGGGACGGACCTTACTGCTTGGCGAGGGCGATTCGCATCTGGGCCTCGTAATCTTCGACGTGCTCGCCGCTCACATCGACGATGACCCGAATGATCGCGCCGGTGAATCGGAAGGGTGGTTGGTATTCGGGTGTCACGGAAGCGCCTGTATCGGCTCCGACAAGCATCGCGCCGCCTTGCGCCAACCGGTTTGGTGTTGTTACCGGAAGCTCGCCACGTCCGGCTTCGGCGCCATCCACGAAGAGCTTGACGACACCGGGCGCACCCCTGCCCTTGGTGAAATCGGGCTTGCCGGTCGGCACGAACTCCATACTAAGGAAATGCCGGCCGGCAGGCACGATGGCAGTCGACTTCACATGGTAGAGTTCGACCGCGACATAGTTGTGAACGAAGCAGAGCTTGCCGTCACGTACATAGAACGAGATGCCGCCGTCGTTGCCACCCATGCTGAGCAGGACGCCTTCAGCTCCCTCGCGGGGAATATCGACCTCCGCCGTGACGGAGAATGGGCGATTGAGGATTTTCGGGGCGGCGCCGGCTGGGATTGACTGCGTGCCGGGATAGAGTACGTAGCGGTCACGGCTGACCGCGATCTGGGGGCGCTCCTCGCGGATGCGTTGCAGGCCGCGGCTGTCGATCGGCAACACGTTGTACTTGCCAGCTTCGTTGTACCACATGCCGATCATCGCGATCAGCCGTGCCTTCTCCTTGTCAGCGACGTTGTTGGTCTCGGCGAAATCCTCCGTCAGATTGTAGAGTTCCCAGCCTTTGGCATCGAGTTGCGTCAGCATGTCGTAGGTGATTGGCGTCCCGAATGCCATGCCGGACTCGATAAACGAGGCCCCTGGCCAGGGGCAGACCGCACGCCAACCATCGTGGTAGAGTGATCGGTGCCCCATCATTTCGAAATACTGTGTCGTATGTGTACTGGGCGCTTTGGCATCATCGAATGTGCGGGCGAGGCTGACGCCCTCGATCGGAGACTGGGTCACGCCCCGGATCGCCGCCGGCGGCTCGAGACTCAGCGCATCGAGGACAGTCGGCACCATGTCGATCAGGTGCGCGTACTGCGTGCGGACCTCGCCGCGAGCCAGGATGCCCTTGGGCCAGCAGACGATGAAGGGGTCACTGACGCCGCCGCGATAGGTCTCACGCTTCCACCGGCGGAAAGGCGTGTTGCCGGCATAGGTCCAGCCCCACGGAAAGTGATTGAAATACTTCGGCCCGCCAATATCGTCGATCGCCGCCAGGTTCTGCTCGACCGTGTCCGGGACATTGTTGAAGAATTTGCACTCGTTTACCGACCCATGCGGG
>Ga0302322_100004442_pt1 | contig 12186 bp, 12 predicted proteins | sample Fen_T0_2_FD_203757 | JGI IMG/M metagenome (GOLD analysis project Ga0302322, IMG submission 203757) | Peat permafrost microbial communities from Stordalen Mire near Abisko, Sweden - Fen_T0_2 | ecosystem: Environmental > Terrestrial > Soil > Wetlands > Permafrost | place: Sweden: Abisko... | reverse complement strand
GCTCTCCTGTCTGGCGACCCCAAGCCCGTGACCCTCGGTGTCTTCTGAGATGCGGCAATAGATGGAAACTCGCATACGCTGGTGTTATGTCCCTTCATCTGACCGGCGATGAAGCCGCCGACGAACTCCTGAGCACGGATCCGCTAGCACTTCTTTTAGGAATGGTACTCGACCAGCAGATCCCGATGGAGCGTGCCTTCAAGGCCCCCTACGACCTGCAGCGGCGTCTGGGCGGCACCCTCGACGCAGGGGCGATCGCCACGATGCAGCCCGACGACCTGGCCGCCGTCTTCGCGGATAAGCCCGCCCTCCACCGCTTCCCCCGGTCCATGGCCGGCCGCGTGCAGGACGTCTGCGCGGCGGTGGTCGACACCTACGGGGGTGAGGCGTCCGCCATCTGGACGACGGCATCCGACGGCAAGGAGCTGCTGGCACACGTGAAGGCGCTGCCGGGCTTCGGCGACCAGAAGGCCCGGATCTTCGTCGCCCTGCTCGGAAAGCAGGTCGGTGTCCGTCCGCCGGGGTGGGACAGGGCGGCCGGCGCCTACGGCGAGTCCGGCTCCTTCCGCTCGGTCGCCGACATCGACTCGCCCGAGGCCCTGGCGAAGGTCCGTCAGTTCAAGCAGCAGGCGAAGGCCGAGGCCAGGGCCAAGCTCCCGACCGCCGGGTGACCGGCACGCCGGCCGGCGACCGCTGGGGTCTGTCCCGCCGGCGCCTCTACCTGTGCACCCCCGACCGGCCGGACATCGAGGCGTTCGTCGGTCGGTGCATCGAGGGCGGTGTCGACGTGGTCCAACTGCGCGACAAGCAGCTCGGCGATGCCGACCTGGTGGCGCGGGCGGGGCTCGTCCGACGCGTCTGCGCCCCCGCAGGGGTGCCGTTCGTACTCAACGACCGTCCGGATCTGGCCGCGGAGGCGGGAGCCGACGGAGTCCATGTCGGCCAGGACGACGTGCCGGCGTCCGAGGCACGCCGACTGCTGGGCGACGAGGCGCTGGTCGGCCTGTCCACGCATGCCTCCGCAGAGCTGTCCGCGGCGCTGGACAGCGGAGCTGCGGGCCCGGCCGGCCCGGCACCCGTCGACTACCTGTCCGCCGGCCCGGTGGTGGCCACGCCGACCAAGCCGGGACGCCCCGGCACCGGCACCGGGTACCTGTCCGAAGCGGTGCGGCGGTCACCCTGGCCGGTGTGGGTCACCGGAGGGGTGGACCCGGACTGCGTGGGGGACCTCGTCGCTGCGGGTGCCCGCCACTTCGTGGTGGTCCGCTGGCTGGTGGGATCGGACGACCCGACGATGGCCGCCCGATCGCTGCGCCGTCGGATCGACGAGCTCCTGGACGACGCCGCCGACTGAGTGCCGCGCATCCGAGGGCACGGCCTCCGGTGCCCGCTCGGCCGGAGTGGGCGGATCAGCCCTGCGTGGGGGCCTTGGTCGTGGTCTTGTAGCCCTGGGGCAGCTGGACGGCCGGGGACGAGTCGACGTTCGAGATGTCGAGGTTGATCGTGCCGCCCGGCGTGTTGGCGTTGAACACGGACACGTAGTTGCCGTTGACCGTGTAGGTCAGGGTCTCCTTCTGGTTGCCCTGGGTCAGGATCACGGTGGTGACCGATCCGTTCCGGGTCGCCTTGCCCTTGTCGTAGTACGGCAGGTACGTGTGCGCCGGGTCGACCGCCTGGGCACCGGTGGTCTGCTGGGTGTAGAAGGTCGTCGGCATCGGAGCGGAGGCCGACTGGCTCACCGCGATGTACTCGGTGGTCCCGATGATGAAGAGGTAGGTCTTGCGACCTCCGCTCAGGAGCCAGCCCCCGAGGCGGTCGGGCGACTGGAAGACGAGGTGGGCCGACTGGTTCCCCTGGGGCGTCTTCTCGACCAGGTCCTCGGTGTAGTTGCTCGCGCCGAGCGTGTTCTTGACGGCCTGGCTGAGCGCCGTGCCGCTCTGGGACTGGACGGCGCCGACGGCGGCCCCGCCCGCGCCGACGAGGGTCAGGATGCCGAGTAGGAGAAACGCCAGGTACTTCCGCATGTCACTCGCTTCCGGGAGGGTGGATGGGGACGGGCACGTCCCTCGTGCGGCCCCGTCCGGGGACCACGGTAGTCAACGTCGGCGCCCGATCGGTGCCGCTCAGATGCCGATGCGCTGGGCCAGGAGCTCCCGGTGGTACGACGGGTCGCCCAGCATCAGCTCCGAGGACTTGGCCCGCTTGAAGTACAGGTGCGCCGGGTGCTCCCAGGTGAATCCGATGCCACCGTGTATCTGGATGGTCTCGGCCGCCGCGTGGAAGTATGCCTCCGAGCAGTACGACTTGGCCAGGCTGGCAACGACCGGCAGCTCGTCGGAGTCCTCGGCCGCCGCCCATCCTGCGTAGTACGCCGCCGACTTGGCCGACTCGACCTCGAGCAGCATGTCGGCGCACTTGTGCTTGATGGCCTGGAAGCTGCCGATGGGACGGCCGAACTGGATACGGGTCTTGGCGTAGTCGACCGAGCTCTCCAGGCAGCGCTGGGCGCCGCCCACCTGCTCGGCGGCAAGTGCAACGGCAGCCAGGTCGAGCGTCTTGGACAGGCCGGCCTCGGCACCTCCGTCGGTCCCGATGAGCCACGCCGGCGTGTCGGCGAACTCGAGGCGGGCCTGCTTGCGGGTCTGGTCCATGGTGGCGAGGGGGGCGCGGGTGAGGCCGGCGGCATCGCCCTTGACGCCGAACAGCGACAGGCCGGCGTCGGTGCGGCCCACCACCAGGATCAGGTCGGCGACGTGGCCGTCGACCACGAAGGACTTGTGCCCGTTGAGCGCGAACCCGTCGGCGGTGGGCGTGGCCGCCAGGGCGATCCCGTCGGCGTCCCAGCGGCCATTGTCCTCGGTAAAGGCGAGGGTGGCGATGGTCTCACCAGCCGCGATGCCGGGGAGCAGGTACTCCATGGCCTTCTGGTCACCGGAGGTCAGCAGTGCGTTGGCACCGAGGGCGACCGTCGAGAAGAAGGGGGCACACAGCAGGGCGGCGCCCATCTCCTCCAGGACCACGATCAACTCGACGTAGGTGAAGCCCGCTCCGCCGTACTCCTCGGGGATGATCAGCGACTGGAGGCCGAGCTGCTCGGCCATCTGCGTCCACACCTCGGGGTCGTAGCCCTCGGTGGTCTCCATCAGGCGCCGGACCTCGGTCTCGGGCGACTTGTCGTCGAGGAAGCGGCGCACCGACTTGCGGAGCTCGTCCTGCTCCTCGCTGAAGGCGAAGTTCATCCTGGTTCTCCATCCAGTGGAGTCCCCCACCGGGGACATCGTGTTGCGGTGCCCCAAGGGGACAACGTGCCCTGTTTGTCTACCAGAACCCCGGACCGGCGTACCAACAGGGGGACCTGCCGTGCGGCGCCCCGCTACGCTGCGACCAGGAGGTGGGAGCCATGGCCGAGACGGAGATCGACTACCGGGACGAGGCCGTCGAGGTGCACCGCGTCGTCGTCGGGCCGATGGACAACAACGTCTACGTGGTCCGCTGCCGCCAGTCCGGCGACGCGCTGCTGATCGACGCCGCCAACGAGCACGAGCGCCTCCTGGAACTGTGCCGCGACCTCGGCGTGCGCCGGGTGGTCGAGACCCACGGCCACTGGGACCACATCCAGGCCGTCGAGGCGGTGCGGGACGCCGGCTACGACGTGGCGGTCACCCGGGCCGACGCCGAGATGCTGCCCGCCTACGACCAGATCCTGGACGACGAGGCCGTGCTCGAGGTCGGGCGGCTGCGCATCGCCACCGTCGCCACCCCCGGACACACCCCCGGCTCGATGTGCTTCGCCGTCGAGGGGACGCCCCTGCTCTTCACCGGGGACACCCTGTTCCCCGGGGGTCCGGGCAACACGTCGTTCGAGAACGCCGACTTCGCCACCATCATCCGTTCGATCGAGGACCGGCTGTTCGCACCGTTCGGCGCCGACACGCTCGTGCTGCCCGGCCACGGCGTCGGCACCACCATCGGAGCCGAGTCACCGCACCTGGCCGAGTGGGTCGAGCGGGGCTGGTGACGCCGACCGCACCTGACGGGCGCGGGTCGCTCAGACGGCGGTGGACGGACGCCGGGGCTCGCGGATGACCTCGATCTCGGGCGGCAGGCCCGTCACCGACACCCCTCCGGGCACCTGGTCACCGACCTCGATCGTCACCCGGGACCCCGCCAACGGGATCCCCTCGACCTTGAGGTAACCGATGCCCTCGGGCAGGTTCGGGCACAGCCACGTCTTGCCGTAGGGGATCCACGGGTCGAGGCGCAACAGTGTGCGCAGGCACAGCAGCGGCGATGCCGCCGACCAGGCCTGGGGTGAGCACGACGTCGGATACCCGACGGGAACGGTCAGCTCGCCCCGGTCGAGGCCGCTGAACAGCTCGGGCAGCCGGCCGCCCTGGGCCGAGGCGGCGTCGAGGAGTCCGAAGATGAGCTGCTGGGCCGCACCGTCGTAGCCGTACCGCGCCAGGCCGGCGGCCACGATCGCCGTGTCGTGTGGCCACACCGAGCCGCAGTGGTAGCTGATGGGGTTGTAGCCGCCGTTGTCGCTCGACAGCGTGCGCAGTCCCCAGCCGGAGAACATCGAGGGGCCGACCAGGGCCTGGGCCACCTGGCGGGCCTTGTCCTCGTCGACGATGCCGGTCCACAGGCAGTGCCCGATGTTGGAGGTCAGGGAATCGATCGGCTTCTTGTCGGCATCGAGCCCGACGGCGAACCAGCCCTTCTCCTCCAGCCAGAAGTCCCGGTTGAAGTTGGCCTTGAGATGTGCGGCCTTGGACCGGAAGCGGTCGTAGGTAGCGGTGTCCCCGGCCTCGAAGGCGAAGTGGGCGCTCGCCAGGTACGCACCGTAGGTGTACGCCTGCACCTCGGCGAGGGCGATCGGCGCCTCGGCAACCCGGCCGTCGCCGTAGCGGATGCCGTCCCAGCTGTCCTTCCAGCCCTGATTGGCCAGGCCCCGGTCCGTCGCCCGGTGGTACTCGACGTACCCGTCACCGTCGGCATCGCCGAAGTGCTCGATCCACTCGATGGCCCGGGCCGCGTTGGGGAGCAGCTCGTCCACCAACTCGCGGGCGACACCCCAGCGGCGCATCTCGCCGAGCAGCATCACGAACAGCGGCGTGGCATCGGCCGTGCCGTAGTAGATGCTGCCGCCGCCGAGAGAGAGCGACGCGGCGTCGCCGAACCGCATCTCGTGCAGGATGCGTCCCGGCTCCTCCTCGTGACGCGGGTCGACCTCGGTGCCCTGGAACCGGGCCAGCGTCTGGAGCACGCCCCGGGCGAGGTCGGGATCGACGAGCAGCGCCATCCAGGCGGTCAGGAGCGAGTCACGGCCGAAGACCGTCATGAACCACGGTGCCCCCGCCGCCACCACCACCCGTTCCGGGTGATCGGGATCGAAGATGCGCAAGGCGCCGAGATCCTCGGCACTGCGGGCGACCACCTGCTTGAGGGCGGGGTGGTCGGTCTCGACCTGGGGTACCTGGCGACGCCACTCGGCCAGTCGCTCCGAGGGCGTCGCCCGCTCCACGGGCTCGCCGCAGCGGTACTTCGGGGCGAACAACCGGCCGTCGATCACGGGGCCGACCTCGATGCAGGTGGACCACTCGCCCCGGGCGGGGACCACCACCTCGAACGTGATCAGTCCAGGGGTCACCCGTTCGGCGCCCACCGCCCGGATCTCGACGCCACGCGCCACGGGCTCACGCGCGTACGTGTACGTGAGCGCCACCGATCGGTCGGCGTGGTCCCCGGCTCCGTGAGGGTCGCGCTCCTCGACCGCCGCCGTCACCGACCCCGGCCGGGGTTCGGCGTCGACCCTGCCCTCCTTGACCGCGAACAGGTCGGCGAAATCGGCATCGACCAGCACTTCCACCTTCCGCACGGTGGCCTCGTCGCCGAAGTTCCGCAGGACCAGCTCCTCGCGCATCCCCTGCCCGACGTGGCGGTGCCGGAACACCATCAGGGTGGAGTCGGCCCGCCCCGGGGCAGGAATGTCCCGCGCCACGAAGGTGGCACTGAACGGGTCGTCGGTGACCGCGGCCAGAGGTTCGGCGCGGACGCCGTTCAGCACGACCTCGAAGTGGGAGAGGATCCTGGTGTCCCGGAAGAAGAGGCCCTGGGCGGCGCCCGACGAGATGTCACCCGCTCCGCCGCTGATGGCGAACGTCGACTCGTCGACCAGGGTGACCGCGCCGGCGCCCGATCCGAGCTGGGTGACCGGTCCGGCGTAGTTCCAGGGGTCGGCCATGGCGGTACCGTACCGGCTGGTCCGCCGGGAACGGGAATTGTCCAGCGTGCGACGGGTGCGGTCGGCGGCCGAGGGTCGGCGGAGCGTCCTGGAGCGTCGGCGGCAATTCCCACTACGGCCGTAGGGGAAATACTGGCGAGGCGCTACAATCGACGTCGTGAGCCCCGAATCAGACCCCGGCGCCGATGGCACCGCTCCGCCCCTCCTCCAGATCGTCGGCCTGCACGCCTCCGTCGACGGCCAGCCCATCCTGCGTGGCATCGACCTGACGGTCGGGTCGGGCAAGGTGCACGCCATCATGGGACCCAACGGCTCGGGCAAGTCCACCCTGGCCAACGTGCTGCTCGGCAACCCCGCCTACGAGGTCACCGCCGGCTCGATCCTCTTCCACGGCGAGGACATCACCTCATGGTCCACCGACGTCCGCGGCAAGGCCGGCATCTTCCTTGCCTTCCAGGACCCGGAGTCCATCGGAGGCGTACCGGTCATCCAGTTCCTGCGCCAGGCCCTGTCCGCTCGCCGGGGCATGGACATGTCCGTCCTCGAGGTGCGCCTCACGATGATGGAGTGGATGGACAAGCTGGGCATGGACCCCTCCTTCGGCGAGCGCCACCTCAACGACGGATTCTCCGGTGGGGAGAAGAAGCGCAACGAGATCCTCCAGATGGCCATGCTCGAGCCCGACCTGGCCATCCTCGACGAGACGGACTCGGGGCTCGACGTGGACGCTTTGCGCACCGTGGCCCGTGGCGTCCACACGGTGCGCGCGTCCCGGCCCGACCTCGGGGTGCTGGTCATCAGCCACTACCAGCGCATGCTCGAGGAGCTCGACGCCGACCGGGTCCACCTGTTGGTCGACGGCAGGATCGTCGAGGAGGGCGGGCCCGAGCTCGGCGCCCGCCTCGAGGCCGAGGGGTACGACGCATGGCGGAGCTGACCCCCGACGCCCACGACGGACGGACCCTGGACGCCGTCACACTGGCCAAGGACTTTCCGCTCCTGTCACGCGAGGTCCACGGTCGCACCATCACCTATCTGGACTCCGCAGCCTCGTCCCAGCGACCCACCATGGTGCTCGACGCCATGCGCGAGTACGACGAGACAACCCACGCCAACGTCCACCGCGGCGTCTACACCATCGCCGAGGAGGCCACCCGGCGGTTCGAGGCGGCCCGCACGAACGTGGGCAGATTCATCGGCGCACCGACGCCGTCACGCGAGGTCCTCTTCACGAAGAACGCCACGGAGGCCCTCAACCTCGTCGCCCACTCCTGGGGACGCAGCAACCTCGAGCGGGGCGACGTGGTCGTCCTCACCGAGATGGAGCACCACGCCAACATCGTCCCGTGGCACATCCTGGCCGCGGAGCGGGGCATCGAGCTGCGCTGGCTGCCCGTCGACGACGACGGGCAGCTCGTCCTCGACGACCTCGACACCGTCCTCGACGGGGCCAGACTCCTGGCCGTCACCTGCATGTCGAACGTGCTCGGCACACTGAACCCCGTCACGGAGCTGGCCACCCGGGCCCACGCGGCCGGGGCCCTGGTCGTGGCCGACGCGTGCCAGTCCGTCCCCCACCTGCCCACCGACGTGGGCGCCCTGGGCGTCGACCTGCTCGCCTTCAGCGCCCACAAGATGCTCGGGCCCACCGGCATCGGCGTGCTCTGGGGCCGCGAGGAGCTGCTGGAGTCGATGCCCCCGTTCCTCGGCGGAGGCGAGATGATCCTCGACGTCCGCAAGGACGGCTTCACGCCCAACGACATCCCCTGGCGGTTCGAGGCGGGAACGCCACCCATCACCGAGGCCATCGGTCTCGGTGCCGCCGTCGACTACCTGCGTGCGGTCGGCATGGACGCCGTCCGGGCCCATGAGATCACCCTCACGAGGTATGCACTCGATACCCTGGCCGACCGCTTCGGGTCCGACATCCGCATCTACGGGCCTCCGGCGGCGGAGGACCGCGGTGGGGTGCTCTCGTTCGCATTCCGCGACGTCCACCCGCACGACATCTCACAGATCCTCGACGAGTACGGCGTGTGCGTCCGGGCCGGCCACCACTGCGCCAAGCCCCTCATGCGTCGGCTCGGCGTGAACGCCACCGCCCGTGCCTCGTTCGCCCTCTACAACGACGAGCGCGACGTCGACACGCTGGTCGACGCCCTCGACGCGGCCGGGAAGTTCTTCGGGTGACCGTCCCCCGGTACGATCTGGCCCGGGTGCCGACGCGCCCCAGTGACGAAGGGAACCCGGCCTGATGCCCGGCCTCGAAGACCTCTATCGGGAGATCATCCTCGACCACTACCGCTCACCGCGCAACCGGGGCGAGCTCGAGTCGCCCCCGGCCGTTCGGGTCGAGGGGTTCAACCCCCTGTGCGGCGACGAGATCGTGGTGACCATCGACGTCGACGGCGGTGTACTCGCCGACATCAAGATCGCCGGCACCGGCTGCTCCATCAGCCAGTCGTCGGCCTCCCTGATGTCGGCCGCCGTCAAGGGGAAGTCACTCGCCGAGGTACGCGGTCTCATCGGCACCTTCAAGCAGATGATGTCGATCCACGGGTCGACCCTGCCATCGGACGGAGCGGACGGAGGTGCGGCCGAGGCCGCCGAGCCCGAGGCCATCGACATCGACGCCCTGGGCGAGCTCGCGGCGTTGCAGGGGGTCGTGAAGTTTCCGGTGCGGATCAAGTGCGCCACCCTCAGCTGGAACACGCTGACCCAGGGCCTCGACGAGGCCGGCGTCCCCGCCTGACACCCGCCACCGGCGTCGTGCGGCGCACGGGCCGCTCAGCAGGGCGTCGGGTCGAAGTTGGTCTCGATCGTAGTGGTCGTCTCCGATGACGCCGTGGTCGGCGTCGTGCTCCCGCCCGCCGAGGTCGAGCTGGGCGGAGTCGTGGTCGTGGTCGTGGACTCCACGCCATAGGGACCGGGGGGCGGCGTGCCGGCGGTCGGCGCCGGTGCACCGAGGAACTGGCTGATCACCTCGTTGGCCTGGGGCTGCTGCACGTACAGCACCGAGCCGTAGGACGCGAACTCCGAGGACGACGAGGCGTAGGTCGGCAGGGTCGCTGTGACCAGAGAGGTCGACGCGAAGGTCCGGAACTGCTGGGCCAGCGAGACGAGCTCCGAGATCGTGAACGTCGAGTCGATGGTGACACCCTGGACCACCGAGCCGATGAAGGCGTTGAGGGTCAGCGGGTTGTACTGCTTCTCGGCCTGGTTGATCAGCGCCTTCAGGAAGGCGTTCTGGCGCTGGATGCGGCCGAAGTCGCTGGTGCCGTCACCCTGCCAGTAGCCGTTCTCGTAGTACTCGTAGTGCCGGCTGCGGGCCACGGCGAGCGAGTAGCCGCCGTTCAGGTGCTGGCAGCCCGTCGACGTGATGTTGAGACCGGTGTACGTGTCCCGGGCCGGGAAGGGGAAGTCCAGGCTCACCCCACCGATGGCGTCGACGGCGCCCCGGAAGCCGACGAAGTTCAACTGGACCACGTGCTCGATCGGGATGCCGAAGTTGGCTTCGACGGTCTGGACGAGCTGGTCGGGACCCTTGTCATAGGTGGCGTTGATGCGGTTGTAGGTGCCGGTGTTGCTCGTGTCCCCCGCCACTGTGACCATGGTGTCCCGGGGGATGGACAGCACGCTGACCCGCCCGGTGGCCGGCACGACGTGGACGATCTTGACGACGTCACTGCGCTGACCACCGGCGGTCGTCTGGTTGCCGTAGGCGGCCTCGTCGGATGTGGTGAAGTTGGCGCGGGAGTCGGAGCCGATGAGCAGTACGTTGAACGGTGCGCCGACCGGTGCCGCCTTCAGGTGTCGGACCGTGACCTTGGTCACCTGGTGGAACCGGTACTGCACGTAGATGTAGCCGCTCGTGACGCCGACGAGCGCGAGCGCGACGACGATGACCCCGGACAGGAGCAGCCAGTCGAGCCAGGTCCGTTTGCGCTTCACCTTTGCAGCGCCGGACGCTCCGCCGGAGCGGGCCTGCCGTCGTTCCTTGCGGGTCATGGTGACGCCACGGTCCACGGTGTCGGCTGCCGCCGCGCCGGCGAGGAGGCCGGTCGCCGTGCCGTCCGTCGCGGTGGCACGACCGGCCGGCGTCCGGCTGCCAGGCGAAGCGGCTCCGGTCGGTCCGGCGTCAGTCGGTCTTGCGGCCGTCGACGGCGTCGAGGGGACGATGCCGGTCAGGTCCGACTCACCGGCCCCACCCGTACCACCCGCACCACCTGCCGCACCTGCCGCACCTGCCGCACCTGCGTCGCCAGGGGAAACAGGCTCACCAGAGGCAACCGTCTCACCGGTTCCGGGCCTGTCGACGCCCGACCCGGTCGGAAGTGGGTCACGATCTCCGGACGCGCCGGTGGTCGCCGGATCGACCGGATCGGGCGTGCCGTCCTCCGTGGATCCCGCAGCGGCCGATGCCCCCCCTGCGGCAGCCGCATCCGCATCGCCACGACGCTTCGGACTGTGCGCGCCTCCGCGTCGTCTGTCTCGGCGAGCCATGCGGTGACGCTAGCAACCCCGGCCCGTGGCGCCGGGTCAGGTGCCCGGATCCGACGCCGTACGGCTCAGATGTATGCCGCGTAGCCGGTCCGGTCGACGATCTCGGCGAGGTCGCTCCCGCCCGTGGCGACCACCTTGCCGTTGGACAGCACGTGGACGACGTCGGGATGCAGGACGTCGAGCAGTCGCCGGAAGTGCGTGATCGCCAGCACGCCGAGGCCCCACTCGGTGGTCGCCTCCTGGACACGCCGCCCGACATCGGCCAAGGCGTCGACGTCGAGGCCGGAGTCGATCTCGTCGAGCACGGCGAACCTCGGACGGATCACGCCCAGCTGCAGGGTCTCGTTGCGCTTCCGCTCGCCACCGGAGAGGTCGACGTTCAGCGGCCGGTCGAGGAAGCGCTCGTCGAATCCGATGCGCGTCGCCTCCTCGCGTAAGCGTGCCCTGATGTCCGGCCCGGGAACGTCGCCCGCCACCGTCCGGCGGGCCGCGGTCAGCGACTCGACGAGCGAGACGCCCGGAACCTCGATCGGGTGCTGCATGGCGAGGAACAGTCCTGCCCGTGCCCGCTGCCAGGTGGGCAGCGCCAGGATGTCGATGCCGTCCAGGGTCACCGACCCACCGAGCACCTCGTAGCCCGGACGGCCCATGAGCACGTGGGCGAGGGTGCTCTTGCCCGAGCCGTTTGGGCCCATGACGGCGTGGACCTCGCCACTGTGGACGGTGAGGGACAGCCCCTGCAGGATCTCGCGTCCGGGGATACCGGCCCGCAGGTCGTCGATGACCAGTTCGCCCGTGCTCACGGCACCACCACCGAGACCTCGCCGCCGGAGACGACGAGCTCGTAGACGGGCACCGGTTTGGTGGCCGGCAGCGAGCACGGCGCGCCTGTGCGCAGGTCGAAGGTCGACCCGTGCTTGGCGCACTCGATCTCGCACTCCGGCCCCCACACCTCACCGTCGGCCAGCGAGAAGTCCTCATGGCTGCAGCGGTCGCCGACGGCGTGGAACTCGTCGTCGATCCGGACGAGTGCAATCCTGAGGTCGGCCACGTCGAACCGCCGCGCCTCGCCGGGTGCCAGGTCCTCGACCGCACACAGTCGTGCCGTCGTGCGTCCATCGGTCGTCACACCGGTCTCCTCAGCCACGCGACACACCCGCCCGTGCGGCGAGCGACCGGCCCACCAGGTCGCGGGCCCCAGGAACCGGCACCTGGTCGGCGATGCTTTCGAAGAACCCGGCGACGATCAGCTGCTCGGCCCGCTCCGGCTCCACGCCGCGCGATTCGAGGTAGTACCGCTGGTCCTCGTCGACCGGGCCCACCGTCGAGCCGTGACTGCACTTCACATCGTTCTCCTCGATGTCGAGGTTGGGGACCGAGTCGGCGTGGGCCCCCTCGTCGAGCACCAGGTTGTGGTTCGTCTGGACGGCGTCCGACTT
>Ga0302322_100004441_pt1 | contig 12186 bp, 11 predicted proteins | sample Fen_T0_2_FD_203757 | JGI IMG/M metagenome (GOLD analysis project Ga0302322, IMG submission 203757) | Peat permafrost microbial communities from Stordalen Mire near Abisko, Sweden - Fen_T0_2 | ecosystem: Environmental > Terrestrial > Soil > Wetlands > Permafrost | place: Sweden: Abisko... | reverse complement strand
TGATGGCAGGATCGACCTTGATGGCGGCGCCGGTGGTCGTGTTCTTCCTCCTCGTGCAGTCCAGGATGACCCAGGGCCTGACGGCCGGTGCGGTGAAGGGATGAGCGCTGTGCTCCGGGACGCGCACACGGTGGTCATGGCGTCCTTCGGCGGCCCTCGCGTGCCCGGCTGGACCCGGGCCGCGATCGAGGCCGGGCTGGGCGCGGTGTGCCTGTTCGGCTCGAACCTGACCGGCGAGGACGGCGAGCTGCGCGCCCTGACGGACGAGCTGCACGCGGCGGGCGCCGGCGACGTCGGGGGCGGCGTGCTGGTGGCGATCGACGAGGAGGGTGGCGACGTCACCCGGCTCGACGCCGTCCGCGGCAGCGAGCTGCCCTCGCCCGCGGCGATCGGGCGGGTGGACGACGTCGCGCTGACCCGCACCGTCGCGACCGGGCTGGCCCGCCGGCTGCGCGCGGTCGGCGTCGACCTCGACCTGGCGCCCGTCGCCGACGTGGACGCCGATCCCCGCAACCCGGTGATCGGCGTCCGCAGCTTCGGGGTGGACCCGCAGCTGGTGGCGCGGCACGTCGCGGTGATGGTCGCTGAGCTGCAGCGCGGCGGGGTGGCGGCCTGCGTCAAGCACTTCCCCGGGCACGGGGCGACCGCCCAGGACTCCCACCTGACGCTGCCCGAGGTCGACGCCGACCCGGCGCTGCTCGCGCGCCGCGAGCTGCCGCCGTTCCGGGCCGCGGTGTCGGCCGGAGCGGAGGCGGTGATGAGCGGTCACCTGCTCGTCCCGGCGCTGGACCCGTCGGGACCGGCGTCCACCAGCGCGGCCGTGACCGCCGTGCTGCGGCGCGACCTGGGGTTCGCGGGCGTCCTGGTGACCGACGCGCTCGACATGGACGGCGTCAGCGGGCCGCGCGGGCACGGCAGCCTCCCGGCCGCGGCCGTGGCGGCCCTGCAGGCCGGCGCGGACCTGCTCTGCCTCGGCAGCGAGGGCACGGCCGAGGGCCTGGACACCGTGGTGACCGGCATCGTGGCGGCCGTCGCGAGCGGCACGGTGCCGCGCGAGCGGCTCGCCGAGGCGGCCGCCCGGGTGCGCGCGCTCGCCGGGCGGGCCGCGGGCCGGCGGGCGACGGTGGGTGCGGCCGGTCCGGACGACCCCACGGTGGTCGCGGCCATGGCGGCGTCCGTCGCGGCGGGCGCCGAGGTGTCGCGCCGGGCTGTGCGGGTCGACGGGACGCTGCCCGCGATCGCGGGGGCGCTCGTCGTCCGGCTCACCGCGACCCCGAACATCGCCGTCGGCGCGGTGCCGTGGGGGCTGGCGCCCGTCGCGGGCGACCGGCTCGCGAGCGCCGGGCAGCTCTACGCCGGGCATCTCGACGCCGGGCCGGGCGCCGACGCCGCCGAGGTGCTGCGCCAGGCGGCGGGCCGGCCGCTGGTCGCCGTCGTCCGGGACGCCGCCCGCACGCCGTGGGCGCTCGACCTGCTGACAGCGCTGGCTGCCGGGCGGCCCGAGCTGGTCGTGGTGGAGCTGGGGCACGGCGGGCCGGACCGGTTGCCGGGCGCGGTCGTCGTCCGTACCGGCGGCGCCGGTCGCGGCGCGGCGCGGGCCGCCGCCGACGTCCTGGCCGGTGCCCGATGACCGGGACGACGGCAGGGGCGACGGCAGGGGCGACGGCAGGGGCGACGGCAGGGGCGACGGCAGGGTTGCGGACCGGCTTGCGGACCGGGCTCGACATCGGCGGCAGCAAGATCGACGCCGTGGTCCTGGACGCCGCCGGCGCGGTGCGCGCCCGGGCCCGGATCCCCACCCGGACCGGCGCGGACGGCGTCGTCGGGACGGCCGTCGAGGCGCTGCAGGCCCTGGCCGGGCAGCTGGGGGTGCCGGTGTCGGAGCTGGGCTCGGTCGGGGTCGGCGTGCCGGGCCTGGTGGATCCCGAGCGCGGGGTCCTCGTGCACGCGGTCAACCTCGGGGTCGGTGACGAGGAACTGGACCTCGCCGACCGGGTGGGCGCCCGCTGCGGGCTGCCCGTGCGGGTCGAGAACGACGTCAACGCGGCCGCGTTCGGGGCCGCCACCTGCCTGGGGCTGCTCGACGTCGACCTCGCCTACCTCAGCGTGGGGACAGGGCTGGCCGCCGGGCTGGTGCTCGGGGGCCGGCTGCGGCGCGGGGCACGGGCGACGGCGGGGGAGATCGGGCACGTGCCGGTCGACCCGGCAGGACCGCTGTGCGCCTGCGGCCAGCGCGGCTGCCTGGAGACGGTCGCGTCGGGGGCGGCGATCGCGGCCGCGTGGCCGGTGGAGTCGGACGCCCTGCCGGCGGCCGAGGCGCTGTTCCGGGCCGCGGACGCCGGGGACGCACCGGCCGTCGCCGTTCGGGACCGGGTCGCCGACCACCTGGCGGCGGCGGTGCGCCTGCTGGTGCTGACGGTCGACGTCGACCTCGTCGTGCTCGGCGGGGGCGTTGCCGACGTGGGGGAGCCGCTGCGTCGGGCCGTGGCGGCCGCGCTCGCGCGGCAGGCGGCGGGCAGCGCCTTCCTGCGGGCGCTCGACCTGCCGGAACGGCTCGCGCTGGTCGGCCCCGAGTCGGTGGCCGCGGTCGGCGCCGCCGCGCTCGGGCATCTCGCCGCGACGAGCTGAGCCGGTCCGGGGACGATCCGGGGGTGAGGGAACGGCCCCCGATGCACGCCGGCCAGGTCGACGTCCCGGCGGGCGTCGTCGCGCGGCTGGTCGCCGAGCAGTTCCCGGCCTGGCGCGGGCTTCCGGTGCGGCCGGTCGTGTCGGCCGGGACGGTGAACGCGCTGTTCCGCGTCGGCGAGGACGTCGTGGCCCGCCTGCCGCTGCGGCCCGCCGCCGACGCGGGGCAGCGCGCGGCGTTGCTGCACGAGCAGGCCGCCGCGCGCCTGCTCGCGCCGCACCTGCCGGTCGCGGTGCCCGAGCCGCTGGGGCTGGGGGAGCCGGGCCGGGGCTACCCGGGGCTGTGGAGCGTCCACCGCTGGATCCCCGGCGAGCCCGCCGACCCCGACGCCCTCGACGACCCGGAGCGCCTCGCCACCGACCTGGCCGCCGTAATCCTCGCCCTGCGTGCCGTCGACACCGGCGGCCGGCGGTGGGACGGACACAGCCGCGGCGGTCCGCTCGCGGCCCGGGACGACGGCGTCCGGCGGGCGCTGGCCGCGAGCGCCGGGCTGGCGGACGTCGCCCGGTTGACCGCGGTCTGGGAGCGCTGCCTGCGGGCGCCGGTGCACCCGGGGCCGGCGCGGTGGCTCCACGCCGACCTCATGCCGGGCAACCTGCTGCTGCGCCATGGCCGCCCAGCCGCCGTCATCGACCTCGGGACGGTGTGCGTCGGCGACCCCGCCGTGGACCTGATGCCCGCCTGGAACCTGCTGCCCGCACCCGCCCGCGCGACGTTCCGGCAGGCGCTGGCGCCGGACGCCGCGGACGACGCCGACGCCGCGTGGGAGCGAGGTCGCGGCTGGGCCCTCGCCCAGGCGGCGCCCGCGCTGCCGTACTACACGGAGACGAACCCGCAGATGGCGGCCACGGCCCGCCGCACCCTGCAGGCGCTGCTCGCCGACCGGACCCCGCCGTGATCATGCACGCTGAACACTTGCTCAACGCTTCAGTGTGGTTCGAGCGTGCATGATCACGGTGAGGTGGGGGCCGTCACCTTGGTGAGGAAGGCGGCGAGGGCGGTCGTCGTCCGCTCGATCTTCTGCTCCAGCGAGATGGTCTCCTGCAGGCGGCCGCCGGCCGCGTCGCGCGTGCCGCGCAGGTAGAGCGAGCAGGCGAGGTCGGAGCAGAGGTACACGCCGACGGAGTTGCCGGCACGACCGGACGGCCCCGCGCGCAGCGCCGTCATGAGCGAGACGCCGTCCCCGCCGTGGGTGGTCAGGCACAGCGAGCACATGCTGCGCCGGACCTGACCGGTCTGCGGCGCCACCCGCAGCGCCACCCCGACGAGCCCGCCCGGCGACCCGGCGACGAGGTAGGCGCGCTGGGTCGCGGCGGGGTCGCGCCAGCCGAGGAAGTCGAGGTCGGCCCAGGGCAGGTCGGCCAGGTCCTTGGGGACGGCGAGCCGCTTGGCCTCGCCCTTGGTGGCGTTGACGAAACAGGCGCGGAGGTCGGACTCGGTCACCGGATGCACGTCAGCTACCCTAAGCTGTCTAGGCAAAAGGCTAGGAATCCAATGTGCGGAGGTCGGGTGGGGCGAGCCGGGTTGACCGCCGACCGTCTGGCGCTGGCGGCTGCCGAGCTGGCCGACGAGGCAGGGTTCGAGCAGGTCACGGTCTCGGCGGTCGCCCGCCGGTTCGGCGTCAAGGACGCGAGCCTCTACTCCCACATCGCCAGCGCCCAGGACCTGCGGGTCCGGGTGGCGCTGCTGGCCCTCGCCGAGCTCGCCGACCAGGTCGCGAGCGCGCTCGCAGGTCGCGCCGGCAAGGATGCGCTGACCGCCTTCGCCGGTGCCTACCGCGACTACGCCCGGCGGCATCCCGGCCGGTACGCCGCGATGCAGCAGGACCTCGACGGGCGGACGGCCACCGCAAGCGCCGGCGTCCGGCACGCCGAGCTGGCGCGGGCCCTCCTGCGCGGCTACCACCTCGCGGAGCCGGACCAGACCGACGCGGTGCGCCTGCTGCACAGCACCCTGCACGGCTTCGTCAGCCTGGAGCGGACGGGCGGGTTCCGGCACCACCCGCGCCCGGTCGACGAGTCGTGGGTCCGCGCGGTCGACGTCCTGGACGCGGCCCTGCGCAACTGGCCGCGCGCCTGACGGTCACGCCTGCCCGCCCGGCGATTACCGTGGTGGACGTGGATGTCGGCCGGCTGCGCTCCCTCCGCACGGCGCTGCTGGGCGCGGTGGCGCTGGTGCTGGTCGCCGCGTGTTCCGGGGCGCCGTCGTCCGTCGGGCCCTCGTCCGTCGGGCCCTCGTCCGTGGAGCATGCATCCGCCGGCTCGACGGCGGCGGGCGTGCCCGGCGACGGACCGGCGCTCCGGCCGGGGGAGCGGTTCGTCGACCTCGCCGTCCCGGCGCCCTACACACCGAGCGCCCCGGACGGCGGGGACGACGAGTACCGCTGCTTCCTGATGGACCCGCGCCTGGACGGCGCCGCCTTCCTGACCGGCACCCGGTTCCGGCCGCAGAACGCGGCGCTGGTGCATCACGCGATCCTGTTCGGCGTCCTGCCCGGGAACGCGGCCGCCGCCCGGGAGCTGGACGCCCGGACTCCCGGCGAGGGCTGGACCTGCTTCGGTGACGACGGCGTCGCCGGCCCGTCGCAGTGGGTGGGGCACTGGGCGCCGGGGGTGCACGAACTGCTGCTGCCGCCGACCCTCGGCTACCCGATGCCGCCGGGCAGCCTGATCGTCATGCAGGTCCACTACAACCTCCGCGCCACCGGGCACCGGGGCAGCCACACCGGCAGCCACACCGGGACGACGGGCCACGACGCCGGGACGGCGGGCCACGACGCCGGGGCGAGCGACCGGTCCGCCGTCCGGCTGCGGCTCACCGACCGCACGGCGGGGATGACGCCGCTGCGCACCGAACTGCTCCCCGCCCCGGTCGAACTGCCCTGCCCGCCGGGCGACGCCGGGCCGCTCTGCGACCGCACCGCGGCCGTCGCCGACGTCGCGCAGCGCTTCGGCAGCGACGTCGGCGGGACGGAGGACGGCCTCGTGCAGCGGTGCAGCGGCGGTACGCCGCGCCCCGGGCCCACCCAGCAGTGCGATCACGTGGTGCCGGACGACGGCATCGTCCGGGCGGTCGGCGGTCACCTGCACCTGCTGGGCCGTTCGGTCCGGATCGAGCTGAACCCCGGGACGGCCGCGGCCCGCGTCCTCCTGGACGAGCGCGCGTACGACTTCGACGACCAGGGGATGCGCCTGCTCGCCGATCCCGTGCCGGTGCACTCCGGGGACACCCTGCGCGTGACCTGCACGCATGACGCCACCCTGCGGCGGCGCCTTCCCGCGCTGAGCGGGCTCCCGCCGCGCTACGTCGTCTGGGGCGACGGCACCGCGGACGAGATGTGCCTCGGCCTGGCCGTCGTCACACCGTCCGCCTGATCACTGGGCTGGATCCGCCGGGGGCGGTGGCGCCGAGGCCTGGCGGACGTCGTCCGGGCGCAGCGGCCAGTCCGGGTGCCGGACGACGGGCAGCCGCCAGCCGATCAGCCCCATCAGAAAGACCCCGACCACCGGCACGAACGCGATGAGGAGCGCGTCCCGACGGCGGTAGGCGATCAGCCGGAGCAACGGCAGCGCGACGAGCGCCGCGATGCTCATGCGGGCGAAGTCGTGCAGCACCACCGACTGCTGGAGCCCGACCGCTGCCAGGAGGCGGCGGCTGAGGGCCGGGGACGCCAGAGCGAGCAGGACGCCGACCACCGCACCCGCCACCCGCCACGGGAGCCGTTGACGCCGCCACGGGGTGTACGCGTCCACGACGCGCGGCGGGCGGGTCCGCGGACGCAGGCCCTCGGCACCGTGCGGCCCGGCGGCGGGGGCACCGGCGCGCGAGGCGCGCTCCCGGTAGTCGGTGCAGGTCGGGCAGGCGCAGTCGGGCGGCACACCCGCGGCGCCCGACGCCGTCTCCGTCACGCTCACGTCCGTCGTGCCCCCCTTTCGCGACGCGGTCATGGTCCCATCCGGGCGGTCCGCCGTCGCGGCGATTCGGCATGGACCGGTGGACGCCGTCTCGGGCACCATGGCTCCATGAGCTGGCGACATTGATCCTCGGCTGATCGACCTCCCGATCACCCCGCTGATCCTCGAGTTGACCACCTTCCTGCGGCGTGGGGCCGCGGGCCGCCGGTGCGCGAGCGCACCCGGTCCCCGTTCCCGCCTCCGGAAGGTCCTCGATGTCCCTGCAAGCCCGTCTGGCCGCCTACCTCTTCCTGGACGCGTTCGTCCTGCTCTACCCGGTCTACGCCCTCCTCTTCGAGGACACCGGGCTGTCCACCGCCGAGATCTCGTCGCTCTTCGTCGTCTGGGCCGTCGTCGCCCTCGTCGTCGAGATCCCGTCCGGGGTGTGGGCGGACGCCGTCTCCCGCCGGCTGCTCCTCGTCCTCGCCCCGCTACTGACCGGGGCCGGCTTCGCGCTCTGGGTGCTCGTGCCGTCGTTCCCCGCCTTCGCCGTCGGCTTCGTGCTGTGGGGCACCGGTGGCTCGCTGCAGTCGGGTGCCCTCGAGTCGCTGGTCTACGACGAGCTGCACCGCACCGGGACGGCGTCCCGCTACGCGGCCGTCATGGGCCGCGGGCGGGCGGCGGGTGCGGCCGCCCTCACCGCCGGGACCGCCCTCGCCGCGCCCGTCCTCGCGGTGGGCGGCTACCTCGCGGTGGGCGCGGCCAGCGTCGCGACGTGCCTGGCGGCGGCCCTGGTCGCCCGGTCGTTCCCCGAGCACCGCGGTGCGGTGCCGAACCCCGAACCCGACCCCGAACCGAGCCCCGAACCGAACGACCAGGAGGACGCGGAGGAGGACGACGAGGCCGAGGGTTTCCAGGAGTTCGTCCGGGTGCTCCGGGAGGGGGTCGCCGAGGTGCGGGGGCGCCCGGCGGTGCTGGCCGCCGTCCTGCTGGTGCCGGCGGTCGCGGTCATCTGGGGCTCGCTCGAGGAGTACCTGCCGCTGCTCGCGGCCGGTACGGGCGCCTCGGCGGCCGCCGTCCCGCTGCTGCTGCTGGTCGTCAGCGTGGGCCAGAGCGCGGGCGGCCTGCTCGCCGGTCGCGGCCCGCGCGACGGGTGGTCCGGTCGGCGCCTCGCCGCGCTGATCGTGCTCGGGGCCGTGCTGCTGGCGGCCGGATCGCTCCTCGACCGCCCGGCGGGCTTCGTGCTGCTGGCGGTGGCCTTCGGGGCGTTCCAGCTCGCCACCGTGACCGCCGACGCGCGGCTCCAGCAGGCCATCACGGGCCGGGCCCGGTCGACGGTGACGTCGCTCGCGGGGTTCCTCACCGACGTCTCGACCATCGGCGTCTACGGGCTCTACGCCGCCGGATCCGCCGTCGCGGGGCACCCGGTCCTGTTCGCCGTCGCGGCGCTCGGCTACCTGGTCCTCGCCGCGGTCCTGGTGGCCCCGGGCATCAGCCGGAGCCGCCGGACCCGCCGGACCCGCCGGCAGCGACGGGTACCGGTGCCGGATGCGCGGTGAAGAAGCGCCAGATGGTCGCGGTGGCGTCGAGCCCGGTGAACGGCGGGTCCAGCCCGATGAGCGTCTCCAGGCTGGTGCGGGGCCGGGCGCCGGGCCACTGGTGCCCGGCGCCGGACACGGTCACCAACTCGACGGAGCGTCCCTGCGGGCAGGTCGCCACGGACGTCGTCACGGCGCCGGACCGGTGGACGGCGGGCCGCCCGCAGCCGTCGGTCCCGCGCCAGCGGGCCACGAGCCCGGGCACGGCCGGCCCGTTGATGCGGGCCACGCCGCCGCCGGGACCACCGAGGTAGCGCACGGTGCGGTCCGCCGTCCCGTGCACGTGGATCACCGAGATCGGGGACGGCGTCGGGCAGGGCGCGAGGAGGGTCGCCGAGACCGGCGCGACGGCCGCGAACACGTGCGTCTCGCACGCCAGCCGGTACGCGAGGATCCCGCCGTTGGACATCCCGGCCGCGAAGACCCGGCGACCGTCCACCGGCAGCTGCGACGCCAGGGTGGCGACCAGCCGCTCCACGAAGGCGACGTCGTCGACGTCCGCGGTGGCGGCCGGGCCGCAGCAGCCGCCGCCCGCGTTCCAGGCGAGGGTGAGGGCCTCCGGGTAGGCGACGACGAAGCCGGACCGGTCGGCCGCGGCGTCCCACCCGTACGACGCCTCCGCCTGCGCCGCGGAGCCGAACCCGCCGTGCAGGACGACGACCAGCGGGACGGCACCGGCGGTCGAGGGGGGCCGGTGCACGCGGTAGGTGCGGCGCAGCCCCGCCACGGTCAGCGTGCCGCTCGACGAGCCGACGGGCGGCGGCGCGGCCTCCGCCTGCGCCGAGGCCTCCGCCGGCGCCGCCGTCGTGGACGCCGCCGGGTCCGGGGGCGCCGCTGAGGCCGCGGCAGGCGGCCCGGGCTCCGGCCCACGGGCGGCGCTGCAGCCGGCGGCACCCAACAGGCCGAGCACCCCGAGCGCGCCGAGCACGAGCACGGCCGCGGCGGGCGCGCGGCCGGCGGGACGGCGTCCGGACAGGAGCACGGCCCCACGGTAGGCGGTGCGCCGGGGACCGCGGCTAGCGTTGCCGCATGGAGCCCACGACCGATCCTGCCGCCGCCGGCCCGCTGCCCGCCGGGGCCCCCGCGTCCGTCGAGTTCTGGCGGTGGGACGCCGTCCGGGTGGCGGCGGCGACGCGCGCCGGCGAGGTCAGCTGCGTCGAGGTGACCCGCTCGGTGCTGGCACGCATCGCGGCCTGCAACCCGCACTTGGGCGCCGTCACGCTCGACCTCGCGGAGGAGGCGCTCGCCGCCGCGGCCGCGCTCGACGAACGACTCGCCCGCGGCGAGGAGCCCGGCCCGCTCCACGGCGTCCCGGTCACGGTCAAGGACAACGTCGACGTCCGGGGCCAGCGGACGCCGAACGGGCTGCCCGGGCTGGCGGGCCTCATCGCCCCGGACGACTCGCCGGTCACGGCGAACCTGCGCCGCGCCGGCGCGGTGATCGTGGGGCGGACCAACACGCCCGAGGTCTCGATGCGCCCCACCACGAACAACCCGCTGTTCGGGCTGACCCGCAACCCGTGGGACGACGCGGTCTCGGCCGGCGGCTCGTCGGGGGGCGCCGGGTCCGCCGTCGCCGCCGGGATGGGCGCGCTGGGGCACGGGAACGACATCGGCGGCTCGGTGCGGATCCCGGCGCTGCACTGCGGCGTCCCCGGGATCAAGCCGACGCAGGGGCGGGTACCGGCCTTCGTGCCGTCGGCGACGCAGGAGCGGACTACGATCGCCGCGCTGATGTCGGTGCAGGGCGTGCTGGCGCGCTCGGTGGCCGACGTCCGGGCCGGGCTCGCCGCGATGAGCGCGCGCGACGTCCGGGACCCGTGGTGGGTGCCGGCGCCGCTCACCGGACCGCCGGTGCCGCGTCGCGCCGCCCTGCTTCGCGGGCTGGACGGCGTGCCGACAGATCCCGGCGTCCTCGCGGCGCTGGACCGGGCGGCCGACGCGCTGCGCGACGCCGGGTACCAGGTCGACGAGCTGGACGAGGCCCGGACCCCGGGCCTGGACGTGGTGGCCGGGCTCGCGTTCCGGCTCATGATGGCCGACCTGAACCACCAGGTGCTGCCCCAGCTGGAGCGGATGGGGTCCGAGCAGGTCCTGGCGTACTGGTCGGTGGTGTCCGGCCTGGCCGAGCCCTACCCGGACCTCGGCACGCACATCGACGACCTGGCCCGCCGCACCACCCTGACCCGGCAGTGGCTGCTGTTCCTCGAGGAGTACCCGGTGCTCGTCGTGCCCGAGCTGCTCGGCCCGCTGCTGCGGGTCGACGAGGACGTCGCCTCCGCCGACGACACCCGGCGGGTGTGGCTGGCCCTGCGGCCGAGCATCGCGATCAACCTGCTGGGGCTGCCGGCGGCGCTCGTGCCGACGGGCCTGGACGCCGGCCTCCCGACCGGCGTCCAGATGGTCGCCTCCCGGTACCGCGAGGACGTCGCCCTCGACGCGGCCCAGGCCGTCGAGGACCGGCTCGGCCGGCTCACCCCGCCGCTCTGGCGCCGCCCCTGACACCTCCGCCCCGACCCTGCCGGCACCACCCCTGACAGCCCCGCGCCACGACCGGCCGCGCTGCTGTCAGCGGGCTGTCAGCGCCGTTCGGACAGTTGGCCCATGTCCGATCGGATCAGTGCAGGGGGACGTCGATGAGCCACACGATGACGACGGGCCGGGCCTCGCGTCGCGCGGCGGACGGCGAGCTGGTGCGCCGGGCCCTGGCCGGCGAGGCGCGGGCATGGGGCCTCATCGTCGAGCGTCACCAGGGGCTGATGTGGTGGACGGCGCGCCAGTTCCGGCTGGGCACGGACGACGCGGCGGACGCCGTCCAGCTCACCTGGTTGCGGTGCCTGGAGCACCTGCACCAGCTCACCGACGAGACGGCGCTCGGCAGCTGGCTGGTGACGATCTGTCGCCGCGAGTGCTTCCGCCTCCTCACCCGGCGCGGCAGCGAGGTGCTGCTCGGCGACTGGGACGACGACCAGGCGGCGGACTGGTTCACCGCCCCGGCGCCCGACCCTTGCGACGTGGCCACCCGCAGTGACGAGCGTGACCGCCTCCGTGAGGCCATCGACGAGCTCCCGGCCCGCCCGCGCTCCGTCCTGCTGGCCCTGCTCACCCACGAGGGCGAGGGGTACGCGCAGATCGCGGAGGACCTCGGCGTCCCGGTCGGCAGCCTCGGCCCGACCCGCAACCGCGCGCTGGCCCGGCTGCGTTCCGACCCCCGGTTGGTCCTGGCCGACGCCTGAGCCCAAGGCCCGATCGGGCGGGTCGACGCTGGTGAGGAGGGGTCCGGCGGGAATCCGGCCCGGTTGCGCTGGCTTCTGCTTCCAAGCCCTAACAGTTCCGACACATGCACATGACGTAGCTGCCCCCACCCTGGGCGTGGTCTTCTGGGGATCGCGCAGGGAGCGTCATGACATCGAAGCGCGTACCGCTGCTCGTCGGCGTCGCGGTCGCCGGGACGGCGTTGCTCACCGTCACCGCGCTCGGCGCCGTGCGGCAGCCCCGCAGCGACCAGGGGCGGCAGGAGGTGGCTGCCGGCCTCACCTCGTCCGTGACCCAGAACGGCGTCCAGGTGACGGCGGCGGCCGGGATCGCGCGGGTCGCGGCAGGGGGTGGGGTGCCGCTCACGGTCACCGTGCGCAGCAAGCGGTCGCAGACCGCCGTGATCGACCTCGAGGCCTTCACCGCCTCCGGCCGGCGGACCTTCCAGCGCTTCTGGGTCGACCAGCAGCTCACCGCGGGCGGCTCGTCGACCTGGACCGTGACCTGGACGGCGCCCGCCGTCCCCGGCCGCTACCGGATCGCCGTCGGTGTCTTCACCGCCGGCTGGACCACGCTGCTCGCCTGGAACAACCAGGCCGCCTTCGTCGTCGTCGCGCCGGCGGCGGGGGCTCCCGCGAGCCCGCGCGCGGCGAGCCCCTCCTCCACGCCGCCCGCCGGAGCGGCGGGGTCCGGCGGGTCGGCCGGCTCCGGGGGCACCGCCGGCTCGCCCGACGTCGAGTGGGGGGAGGACCCG
>Ga0302322_100004439_pt1 | contig 12188 bp, 6 predicted proteins | sample Fen_T0_2_FD_203757 | JGI IMG/M metagenome (GOLD analysis project Ga0302322, IMG submission 203757) | Peat permafrost microbial communities from Stordalen Mire near Abisko, Sweden - Fen_T0_2 | ecosystem: Environmental > Terrestrial > Soil > Wetlands > Permafrost | place: Sweden: Abisko... | reverse complement strand
ACGAAGAAAAAGCCATGCCTTACTTTAAACAGGAGCAATTAGAAAAATGCGATAAAAAAACCGGCCTGCAAAGTGCTGCTTATCTGGAAGCCTTAACTAAAGGCCGTGATGCAGTGCGAAAAATTATTGATGAAGTAATGACAACCAATAAACTAGATGCCATTGCGGGCATTACTATGGGGCCCAGCTGCAGCATCGATATGCAATACGGCGACCGCTGGGGCGAAGATTTTTTAACCCAACCCGCTGCTATGAGTGGTTATCCGCATATTTCCTTGCCTTGTGGCACCACTCATGGTTTACCTGTTGGTTTGTCTTTTTTTAGTGGCGCCTATACCGAGCCGCAACTTATCAGCATTGCATATGCTTATGAGCAGGTAGCTAAAAAAAGAGTAGTACCAACATTTATTAAATCGTATTTGGATTAAGGTACATCTTTTTGTAAGCCGCGTAAGGCATGCAATTTTTGGCGATACCTGTATGTAATCATAAAAGCATACTTTATGAGAAAACTGATACTCTCGATGCACATGTCCCTTGATGGTTTTGTAGAGGGCCCTGCCAAAGATATGAGCTGGATGCAGCCAGATGATGACGAGCAATGGAAGGAACTGTTTGCTATGCTCAACAATGTGGACCTGTTTTTACTGGGTCGTGGCATGTGGAAAGAGTACCGTAATTACTGGACTAAGGCAGTTGCCGAACCCGGGTTTTCTAACAATGAAGTAAGATATGCAAAGCTGGCAGCAAAAACTCCCCATATTATATTTTCTAAATCGCTGCAAAAAACCGGCTGGCCTAATGCCAGCATTGCCGGAGGCAATCTTTATAAAACGGTAAGAAAATTAAAGCAACAACCGGGCAAGGATATTCAAATAGTTGGCGGCGCAAAATTTGCAGCGGCACTCATCGATTCGGGATTGATTGACGAATACCGCATGAGTATTGACCCGGTTATTTTAGCAAAAGGCAAATCCATTTTCAGCAAGTTATTAAACCGGCACGGGCTTAAAATGATTGCTTTAAAAAAGCTGCACAATGGTGTGGTTATTTCCAGGTATATACAGCTGGATACACGTGATACCATGAAAGTGAGCCCAAAGAAAAGAAGAGGTAACGGAAGCTAAACCTTCAATTGCAGTAATAAAACCTGCCTAGGTTTTAGGTTAAATGATCAGGTCAAAAATTATTCTACAACTCCAGCAATAATTGATAATTAGGATTGGCATGCGTTGCAGAGATTTTAAAATCATGGCTGCCAATGATCTTAAACCCTGCTTTGGTATAAAAATTAATAGCTCGGATATTTTCTTTCCAAACATACAGCCATATCCCAGTTTGCCGATATTGTTTAGCAAGACCGATGTTAAATTGAAAAAGTTGTAAGCCGAGTTTTAAATCATGAAATTGCTGCAACAGGTAAATACGTTCCAGCTTGGCAATAGTTTGTACCAGGCTGTTATCATAAGGGCAATCAAAAACAATATTGGAAAAGCCTGCAGGCTCCTCATTGTGGTAAATAATATGATAATAATTTTTCGGGCTGCTTAATTCCTGAGTAAAAACAGCAACATCGTATTTTTCAGCAATGTAATTACTGATATCCGCTGCCGGGGCACTATGCCCATGCGATTCTAAAAAAGTATTGGCAGCAAGTTGAGAAAGTAATGCAGCGTCTTTTGTACCAGCTTTAAGTATAGATGCCATAAGATATGAAGATAAGCAAACCTATTCGTCTACGGCGGGGTTGGGTTGATGTCAAGACGGCGCTTCAAAGAAATAAAGAGTAACATGCCGCCAGGTGCAGCGCACACATGCTGATTCAACTATTCAATAATGGCTATTTTATCTTTTTAAATGCAGTGTTTATTTTAAACACCCTCATCGAATCATTATTAACTGCGGCCAACAATAATTTTTCTCCGTTTGATAAGCCGATGAGCGACATATCTTTTACATCGCCATTTATAATAAAACCACTGGTGGCGGGGGGTACTGATACGAAAGATTTATTGCCGCTGCCAAGTAGAAAGCAACCATAAGAAGCATCATACCTTCCCGTCATTACCTCGGCCTGATATTCGTTGCCTGCCAACAGCAGGTCTTTAAACCCATCGCCATCCAGGTCCTCACAAATAATGGTATTAACGGGTGAAAATTGAGCAGCTACCGGTAACGCATGTTTGATAAATTTTCCGTTGCCCGTATTTTCAAAATAGCAGGTCCTGGTTTCATCGCAATGCCATTGCATAATATTTTCGGGGGGCTTCCCTTTAAAGATATCCTGGTAGCCGGCGTGGGCATAATCCGCATTTAAAAGAAATTGTTTCTTTATTGCAGGTACCTGGTCGGCAAAGCGGCTTCTGCTTATAGCGGGATAAGAATGTTTGGTGCCATCCTGATCTTTAATATAATAAAAGAAAAAAGGGTCAATACTTCCGTTACCATCCAGGTCGGTAGCAAATAATTGCATGGGTTGCAACGGGCTGGCCTCGTATTCGCAATTTAATCCCAGGTTGCCTGCAACCAGGTCAATATCTCCGTCATTGTCAATATCCGTGGCTATCAAACTGCGCCACATCCCATTTATGTTAGTAAGGCCGGTGGCTGCAGTGGCGTCAACTAAATGGCCATGGTCGTTTGCAAAAAATTGCAGCGGCATCCATTCGCCTGCAACAATAAGGTCTGTTTGATGATCATTATTAAAATCTGTCCACACTGCTGCTGTAACCATTCCCGGCATTTGCAAAGCTGGGCAAACTTTAGCCGTTACATCAGTAAAAGTGCCGTGATTGTTATGCAACAAAAAACTTTTGGGTGATACGGGGTACTTTTTTGAAACCCTACCGCCAATGAATACGTCGGGATAGCCGTCGCCGTCATAATCACCAACGCTTACGCAACCGGCAATCGTTCTTACCGAATCAGGAATAGCATTGGGCTGTAGTGTAAAATTGCCTTTACCGTCGTTGCTATACAAACGGGGTTTATAATAAATGGAATTTTCTTCAAATTGCATATCGCCACAGGTAACCAGCAAATCGCTATCACCATCTTTATCCGCATCAAATAAAATACAATCCAGGTCTTCTTCAAACTTAATACTGTCAGTAAGGTTTTTTGATGTAAATGTTTGCCCGGACCCTTGTGTAAAAATTTTTCCTGAAAAATTAAATGCGCCGCCAATAAAAAAATCGATGGTGCCATCATTATTAATATCACCGGTAGTTATAAACGGCCCCAGCTGGGAATATTTTTGCGGCAGTAACCGTTGAAGGGTATAATCATTAAATGGATTATCCTGGTGTTTGTACAACAAGCCAGAAGACCCGGTTATATCCGAAAAAAGAAAGGCAGGTGCTGCACCGGTAACCATAGTATTAATGCCTGCATTTTTCCACGACAGAACCAGCGTGGTATCGGCCCTGATATTTTTCAGTAATTGTTTTTTCCCATCAGGCCACACAATCATCAGCGAATCGGCGTGATCATATTGTCCTAATCCAAAAACCAGTTGCTGGTCAACCGATGAAAAATAGCCCCGTACCGGGTTTTCTTCTTGCAGCTGTACCTTACCGTTATTATATACCAATACCCTGCTCCCAAATCCCTGCCGGTTAAGGCTGTCACCCTTTAGCTGAAGGCTTAAATAATGAGTAGCCAAGGCTTTGTTTTTTTGATTGGTGTTGTTGATAAAAACAAAGGCTGGTTTATTAATATTATTCACCACCAGGTCAAGGTCGCCATCATTATCAAGATCAGCATAAGCGGCACCGTTAGACATAGAGGGTTCGTTGATGCCGCCACTGTCTGAAGCATCAGAAAAAGTAAGGTCTTTATTATTGAGGTATAAATAATTGGGTAGATTGACATTGTTTAACGAGGATAGTTTTTTCCTGATCTCTTTTTGCATGTCTTCCCTTGTTCGGCCACTGTTAAAAATATTATTACTGAACTCCAGGAAATCGGCATTAATAAAATCCCTGCCAATACCATTAGTGATATGCATGTCTTTCCAGCCATCATTATTAAAATCAGCAATCAGTACGCTCCAGCTCCAGTCGGTAGCCTCAATGCCGCTTAACCGCCCTATTTCGCTAAAGAAAGGAATGCTGGTATCTCCGTTTTTAAGGTTACCATTATTCAGTTGCAACATGTTACGCATAAATTCCGGCTCATAACCCATTGCCCGTTCAGATTCATACCGTTCATAATTCATAAAGGAAAAGGAAGTCTTTTTCCGTTCATTAGTTTCCGGTAGCATATCCAGGGTAATGATGTCTGTAAGTGCATCATTATTAATATCTGCCGCATCGGCACCCATGCTGGAGTAAGACTGGTGTTGAATGGCTTTGCTGATACAATTGGTAAATGTGCCATTACGGTTATTCAGCCATAGTTCGTCATTGGAAATAAAATCATTGGCTACATAAATATCCGGCCAGCCATCATTATTAAAATCACTAACAGTTACGCCAAGGCCGTAACCATCTTCTTTAATACCTGCCTGCATTGATACATCAGTAAAAACAGGATGTCCGGTATGTGCACTATCACCATCATTGCGATAGAGTTTATCATTGGCCGGGGAGTGGCCGCTTCTGTCACGCGGAAAAATGGTGTTGGAATTATTGGCGGTTAATAAATAGTTGGTAAGGTACATATCCAGGTCGCCATCTTTATCATAATCAAAAAATACGGCCTGTGTTGAAAAGCCTGTGTCATCAAGGCCGTAGGCAGCAGCTTCTTCTTTAAAAGTAAGGTTGTGCTGGTTGATGAATAAAAGATTTTTTGAGCGGTGTGTAAGGTCTTTACCAAATACACAAACATAGATGTCATCGTAACCATCATTATTGATATCAACAATACTTACGCCGGTACACCAAACATCGGTACCAATACCTGCCGTTGCAGTAATGTCATCAAATTGATTATTGCCTTTATTGATGTACAACCGGCAGCTTACCTGGTTACCGGTAAAAAAAATATCCTTCAGTCCATCGTTATTAAAATCGCCAATGCCCACGCCACCGCCCATATAACCAAACTCGTTGATGAAAGAGTATGACGAATCGTTGTCGTGGATATCATTGCTAAAACTGATACCCGATGCTGATGCAGCCAACGGGCTAAACAAGGTATTTTTTTGTTGCTGTTTACACGACATCAAAAAAATGATGCCGGTAAAAAAAATAACGCGGCTACAATAAGTGAAAAGTTCTTTCATGCAGGTTACAAGTTATTCTTTTAAATAAATACAGGTAAATAAACCGGCAAAAAAAATAGAGGCTACCGTAATAGCCTCTATGTACCCAAAACAACGCTGCTTATTTTATTAAAGGATTGGTTGAAGTTTCAATTGCCGGAATAGGAAACAGGTCAACCTGGCCAGGTACCCTTTCTGGTATAAGCGATGGAAAATACCCTTTCTTCCTCCAACGTAAATTATCTATACTCGCCACTTCTTCGGCACCTAATTCAACCGATCTTTCATGCATCACTGCTTTTAAGGCATCGTTTTTAGTTGCCGGTGCCACGGGTGGCATAGTTACACCCGGGCGGTTACGTACTTCATTAATATAACTTGCTGCCTGTGCAGGTGTACCCACTTCTGCTTCGCATTCGGCCAGCATCAGCAATACATCTGCATAACGAATTACACGCTGGTTAATACCTCCGGGATGGAACCCTGAGTTTACATATTCGTAAATGTTGTATTTGCGGAAGAAGCGCTTTATAGTTACACCATTTCTTGTACTTGTTGCTATATTCATTGCCGCCGCGGTTAGTTTTAAAGGTGTTACCGAAGGACTATTGATATTGTCAACAGCACCCGGAGCTGTAAGGATATTATCCCCTTCTTCATAAATGCTCAATTTATATCTCGGATCGTTGGCTTCAAATTCATTTAAATACCTGTCTGAAGGAATAACATTTCCCCAGGTAATTCCATACTCCTGGTTACGCACTGTACTTAAAGGACTGGTAGAACCTTCGCCATTGTAACCCCAGTTAAAATTGTTGTCACCTTTATCTACAAACACAATTTCAAAAATTGATTCGGCATTAAATTCATGGCCGGTTGTAATGGTTGCACCACCGTCACTCTTTGTATCACCATCAAAATTCCAGGAGTAATTGGGCACCAGAGAATATTTACCGTACACTTTAAGAAGTGCTGTTTTAGCCCCGGCATAATCTCCTTTTTGCATCAGCACCCGGCCCAGTAATGCATTGGCTGCACCACTTGTGGCCCTTCCATTATCAGATGCACTATAGCTGGCAGGCAATGCTGCCGCAGCATCGCTGAGGTCTTTTATAATAACCGTATAAATATCAGCAGCAGGCGACTTGGGTTTAAAACCTGTAGGTGAAGTAACCGTTTCGGTATACAACGGCACATCACCCCATTGTGATACCAGTTCAAAATAGGCCCAGCCCCTTAAAAATTTAGCTTCGCCAACCACGCGGTCTCTCAGCGCAGTGTTATCAGTAATTGCGGGAGCTTTGCCCAGCACCAGGTTGGCCCTGTTGATCATTTGATAACAGCCCGACCATACATTAGACATTACGGCATTAGCAGGTGCAGGTGATGGTTGTTTTAGCAACTCTGCCCTTGGCGCTTCCAGCTGCGCACCGCCAGAGGCACATTCACCCCCACGCATATCATGCGTAAAAAACCATTCCCGGCCAACCAATTCGGCAGACCGTAAAGTAGAGTAAGCTGCATTTACCCCATTCTGTAATTCGGATGCTGTTTTAAAATAACTTTCCGTTGTCGGGTTATTTTTATCCAGCACATCCAGTTTTTTCTTACAGGCCAGCATACTGGTAACCACCAATGCTGAAGCTATAATTATTTTAAGATTTTGTTTCATAATACAATTGTTTTATAAAATTGATTTTGTATAATACTTTTAAAAATTTACCTGCACACCAGCCTGGAATGATTTGGGCTGTGGATAAACTGCAAAGTCGATACCATTAGTTAATGATGAAGAAGGAGTGCGGTTACCCACTTCCGGATCATAACCCTTGTATTTTGTGAACGTAAGTATATTTTGTCCTGATACATAAACACGGAAACTTTTTACTGTTCCCTTGGTAATGGTGCTTAAATATTTAACCGGCACTGTGTAACCTACCATGATATTTTTCAGGCGCATAAATGATCCATCTTCCAAAAACCTTGTGGATGGACGGGCATTTTCATTAGGATCTGAAGAAATAGCACGGGGAATGCTGGTGTTGGTATGGGTAGGTGTCCATGCATCTAATACCTCTGTACCTGCATTAAAGAAACGCACCATTCCTTCAGTGATTACCCTGGTAGCATTAAATACTTTATTACCCTGTACTCCCTGAAAGAAAAGAGAAGCGTCAAAATTCTTGTAGCTTCCGCCCAGGTTAAAAGCATAAGTTACCTTAGGGATGAAACTACCTAAAAACTGGCGGTCATTAAGATCAATTACACCATCACCATTCAGGTCTTTAAACATTAAATCGCCAGGCGCTGTGCCAGCATTTTGTTTAGCATGTTTGGTAACGTCTGATGCACTTTGAAAAATACCTTCCACCACCCAGCCATAAAAAGCCTGTATAGGATGGCCAACTGCGGTATTGGTAATATTGTAAGAACCAAAGTCAGCGTTTCCGCCAGCTTCTATGTTACTAACGCCATCGGCTAGCCTGGTAACCTGGTTGGTAACAAAGCTTAGGTTGGTACTTACATACCACTTAAGATCGCCTTCCCGTTTATTGTAACCCAATTGTACTTCAAAGCCACTATTCTTCATCGAACCAACATTTTGATTCACTGTACTGGTCAGGTAGCCAAATGATGGGGGAAGCGGCACACTTAAAATTAAGTTGTCCGTCTTTCTTTGATAATATTCGGCCGTCAGTGTGATCTTGTTTTTTAAGATGCCTAAGTCCAGCCCTATATTAACCTGGTTGGTTTTTTCCCATGCCAGGTCGGTATTGCCCAGCCCGGGTATAGAAGAGGCAGCGCCGCCGGTAATTGAACCGCCAAAAGGATAATAAGCGCTGTTAGAAGCAACACTTACCAACCAGGGTGTGTTACCTAATACCGTTCCGTTAAGGCCGGTAACACCATAACCTGCCCTTAATTTTAATTCAGATATTTTAGGCATGCTGGCCATAAAACTTTCCTGGTCAATTCTCCAGCCAACAGAAGCTGAAGGGAAAGTAGCCCATTTTCTGCCGGGCGCCCATACTGAAAGTCCATCACGCCTAACAGCAACACTCAACATGTATTTGCTTTTATAGTCGTAATTCACACGTCCCAGGTAAGACAGCAAAGTATTTTCTCCAATTAACGTTTGTGCTGATACGTTAGTGGCGTTGTTCAATGTTTTCAGGTCGTTAGATGGTTGGTTACCACTGGCATTTTCCTGCTTGGTTTTTTGAGCCTGGTCTTCCAGCACAGCGATTGCATTAATATGATGATTGCCAAAGGTGTTATCAAACGACAATTGCTGGGTGAATAACTGCACAGTAGAAATATTGCGGTTATTGGTAATAGTGGCCTGGGTGGCACTTGATCCGGCAATGGCACCATTATCGTTAAAGATCGGGGCAAAGCGGTAGTCTAAACCATTGGCATAGTCAATACCAAAAGTTGATTTGAATTTTAACCATTTGGTAAGACTAAGTTCCAGGAATGCAGTACCTAAAATTTTTGCAGTAGTTCTGTGGCCCGGATTTTTTAATGAGGCATCTTCTACCGGGTTGGTAGGGTCACCACCATCTTTTGTAGCATCTACACCGCGATAACCACCATTTGAAGTAGGATCGTAAACCGGTATGTGCGGCATCATCCTGATCACATTCACCAAATTGCTCCTGGAGCCGGTTTCATTATTATCATAAGCCTGGTCGCCGGAAGCGGCATATAAAGTTTCGCCAAAAGTGAATACTTTACTGATCACATGATCGGAGTTAATGCGGAAATTATAACGGCGGTAGGCTACGCTTGGCGCTGTACCCTGCTGATCGGTATAACCTGCAGAGGCATAAAAACGTGACACATCATTACCTCCACTTAAGCCAACATTGTGCTGGGTCATTACGCCTCTTTTAAAGTAAGCATCCTGCCAGTCGGTATTGGTTTGGCCGTAAGTTTGTGTTGCTCCTGCATATATCGGTTGATTGATATCCGGTGCAGTAAGACGTGGCACCTGGCTGCCCCTGTACGCAATAGCATATTGCATAAATTGCTGGGTATTCAACAGCGACAGGCGTTCGGTTACTTCCTGTGTGCCTACATACGAATCGAGGCTTACACTTATTTTGCCGCTTCTTTTACCTTTTTTAGTGGTGATCATGATTACACCATTGGTAGCTCTTGAACCATATATGGCGGCGGCAGAAGCATCTTTCAATACATCCACCGACTCAATATCTTTTACATCAATAGCAGCAAGGTCTCCGGTAGGAAAACCATCCACCACATATAACGGATCGGAAGCAAAACTGATAGAGCTGATACCCCTGATACGTACAATAGGTTCGGTACCGGGGCTACCGTTGTTGGTTACCTGTAAACCTGCAACACGGCCTTGTAAGGCCTGCGAAATTGACAATGCAGGCAGTTCATTTAATGTTTTACTGTTTACGCTTGATACTGCACCAGTAACCAGGGTTCTTTTTTGCGTACCATAACCAACCACCACCACTTCATTCAGGGCCTTGTTCAGTAAAGACATTATAACAGTAACCGAATTTTTGCCTTCAATATTCACTTCACGGGTTACCATACCAATGAAAGAAAATACCAGCACTTTTGCATTGTCGTCCACTTCAATTGTAAACATACCCTTACCATCAGTGGATGTGGCTTTTGTGGAACCTTTTACCTGCACCGATACGCCAACCAGCGGCTCATTACCCTCCATGGTTACGGTTCCCGTAATGGTACGAACCATTACCTGGTCTGCAGATAGTTCCTTTTTTTCTGAAATAACAAACACACCCGAACTTTCGTCAAACCGGTATTTGAGGTTGGTTTGCACCATTACGGCGTCCATCACTTGTGTTAGGGGAGTTTCTTTTGCATTTACTGTAACGATCTTTCCCGAAGGGATAATATCATTGCAAAATGTAAACCTGTAATTGGTTTCTTTTTCGACAGCTTTAAAAAACGTCGTCATTTTTACTCCTTTTAGCGAAAGGGTTACTTTCACATCCTGGGAGAACCCGCCTGCATGCACCATCAGGCCACATACAAACAGAAAAATTGAGGTTAGTTTCATAATTTTAAGCAGCTTCGCTAAAGATGGAGGAGCAAAACTCCATCGATAAGCATGATTTTTTTTCATACCTTTATTTTGGTTTTAAATTAAAAAATAGAAACCCTTTTTTTTCAAAAAGTGTTTCAAGATTTTAGTACAGGGAGAATGTTGCCACATTCTTCCCTGTATTTTTACTTAGACAGATTTATGGTTAATGTTTCGCCGTGTTCAATCGTATAGTTAAAACTCCTGGATTCTTTTAAAAAGTCAAGCACTGTATTCAGATCCTCCTTTTCAAAAATTCCCGTGAAACGGTAATTGCGAATGGAGCTGTCTTTAAAATTAATTTTTGCACCGTACCATCTTTCCAGCAATACTGCAATGTCATCAAACTCTTCATCGTCAAATATCAATTTGTTTGCCTTCCAGGCTATCTCTTTAATATCGCCGGCATTGGTTACCACCAGTTTTTTCTTAAGGCTGTCGCTTACATTTACAGCAGTAGCTTTTTTTGCTGTGGCCGAATTGCTATTTGCAATAGCAGCATTGCCATGTTGCCATTCTATTTTTTGATTGGGATACAGCAACATCTTAAAATTATTATTTTCTTTAAGCGTTACTTCCACCAATCCTCTTATTAAAGAAGTTTCGGTAATTTTTTCATCCAGGTAAGCCTTTACATTAAATGCGGTACCCAGTGCCTTTACATCCATGGCAGGGGTATGCACAATAAAGGGAAGACTGGTATCATGTTTTACTTCAAAAAATGCTTCCCCTTCCAGGTAAACATCACGGGTGGTGGTGCCATATTTTTCATTGATCTTGATATTGCTTCCGGCATTTAATGTAACGATGGAGCCATCGGGCAATTGAATGTTCTTTCTTTCGCCATAAGCTGCGGCATAAGTTTTAATACCGGTATCCTTTTTAGCTGCAAAGTAGTTGATCGTAAAAAACATACCCGCCACCACCATTGCGGCAGCGGTTATTTTAAAAAGTAAAGACAATACACTTCCACGCTTACGTTTTTCAAACTGCTCCATTTGAATAACCGGGGCAGCTTCTCCCTGCTCAAGGCTGTTTTGCAAGCGGGTGGCCTGCTCCTCCAGGTCAATCTGTGCCAGGGCATTGAACAGCTGAATATATTTTTCTTTTGCCTGTGCCACCAATACACCCCTTGCAGGATTCACCTTTATATAATTTTCCCAAAAGGCAATATCGCCAGGCGAAGTTCCCTTACAATAATTAATAAAAGATTCGTCAGACAGCAGGTCCTCAATGCTCATTTTATCAGCGTTCATAATGTGGTATTAATATATTCGGTTGTAAAGCAGAGTAGGCTACCCGCATTTTTTACCCGTTATTAGTAAAGTTTTTTTAAAAAGAAGAAATAATAGTAAACAGCAATACAAAGCGCCCCGTTTTTATTTATACGCAGCAATAGTGGCAGCAGAAGATGCCAGAGCAGTAAGCAGGGATAGCAGTGCGGCACTACGGGGATATTGGCTCCTGGCAATATCCAGTTTAAGTTTCTTTAATCCTTCGTGAATTTTATTGTATACCGTGCGGTGAGATAAGCCTGTTCTTTGTACAATTTCTTCGTAGGTAAGCCCTTCGTAAAACCGTAGTAGTATCAGTTCTTTTTGACGGTTGGGCAATTCATTGATGCGGTCCATCAGCAATTTAAACAGGTGGCTTTGTTCGTCCTTACGTATCAGTTTCTCCTCGGGGTTAGGTTGCGGATCTTCGGGATAACTGTTCCACACCACCTGTAGTATACCTGCCTGTTTTGATTTTTTCCAATCGGTAGTAAGCTTTCTTAAAAAAGAAGTTACCAGGTAACATTTTACATTATTGGCTTCCTGTATGGTTTCTCTTTTTTCCCACAGGTATAAAAATAATTGCTGTATGGTATCTTTTACCAGCTGGGCATCT
>Ga0302322_100004438_pt1 | contig 12189 bp, 6 predicted proteins | sample Fen_T0_2_FD_203757 | JGI IMG/M metagenome (GOLD analysis project Ga0302322, IMG submission 203757) | Peat permafrost microbial communities from Stordalen Mire near Abisko, Sweden - Fen_T0_2 | ecosystem: Environmental > Terrestrial > Soil > Wetlands > Permafrost | place: Sweden: Abisko... | reverse complement strand
TCGCGAGCTGGAGCTGCGCCCGCGCGAGGACTGGCCGGTGGGGCAGAAGTTCGAGGTGCGTTTCGAACGCAAGGGCCTGGTCGCCGACCACATCAAGCTGGCCAAGTACGATGTGGAGTTTTCCACCGCGACCTTTGTCGTGCAGCTGCGCCAGGCCGAGTTCTACCAAGACCCCGTGGATCCGAATCTGAAGAAGATCGTGTCCGAGTTCAGCTTCAGCCACCCGGTCGATGGGCCGTCGTTCGAAAAAAGCATCAAGATGCGCTTCGAGCCCACCAACAAGGAAGAACGTAGCTTCGACCTGGAAGCCCACGTCACCTACGACAAGTGGAAGGCACGCGCCTTCGTGCATTCGACGCCCTTCGCGCTGCCGCAAAAGGATGCCGTGGTTACGCTGCGCCTCTTGCCAGGCAGCAAGGCCGCCCGCGGGGGTCCGGCGGTGGACAAACCTCTTGAACAGAAGGTACGGGTCCCGGGCCTGTACAACTTCTTCCGGGTCAGCTCGACGCAGATCCAGATCGTCGATAACCCGCGCATGGAGCCGGAGCAAATCCTGGTCATGCAGCTGTCAACGACGGCCACCGAAAAAGAAATCGGTAAGAACTTCGAAGCCTGGCTACTGCCGGTCAAGAATCCGCACGACGACAGCAAACACAAGGGCACCTACCGCTGGGACAATCCCGAATCTGTGGACGGCGACGTGCTGGCCAAGGGCAAGCGGCTGGCGCTGACCCAGCTGCCGGCCGAAAAGGAATTCGCCGCGGACCACAGCTTCCGCTTTCACGCCGACCCTGGCCGCTTCATCTACTTGCGCCTGAAGAAGGGCGTGCCGGCCTTTGGCGGCTACATCCTGGGCGAAGACCACCAAGCCGTGCTGGAAGTCCCGGCCTTCCCACGCCAGGTGAAGATGCTGCACAACGGATCGCTGCTGGCGCTGAGTGGACAGCGCAAGGTTTCGGTGTTCGTGCGCGATGTTCCCGGCCTGCGCTTCGAGGTCGCGCGCGTGCTCTCGGATCAGATCCACCACGTCTTCACCTTCAACAATGGCTCGTTCTCGAAACCCAGCCTGCAATACCCCATCACGCAAGAGCATCTGGCTGAGGTCGAGGTCGAGACCCGTGGCGTGACCGCCCCGCACGGCAAACCCGTGTATGAAACCCTGGATCTTGGCAAGTACCTCGACAGCAGCACGGGGCAGCGGCGCGGACTGTTCTTCGTCAAAGTGGAAAGCTGGAGTCCGGAAACCAAGCAGACCATGGGCGAGATCGACTCGCGTTTGGTGCTGGTGTCGGATCTCGGCATCTTGTCCAAGGAAGCCGGCGACGGCAGCCACGACGTGTTCGTGCAATCCATCCAGACCGGCAAACCGGTGGCGGGCGCGCATGTGCAGGTCATCGGCCGCAACGGCCAGCCTGTGTTCGGTCAGAACACCGACGGCGAAGGCCACGCGCGTTTGCCGTCGCTGCGCGATCTGCGCCAGGAAAAAGCGCCCAGCATGTTTCTGGTCACCCTAGGCCGCGACAGTTCGTTTCTGCCCTATGGCCGCCAGGATCGCCTGCTCGACATGAGCCGCTTTGATGTGGGCGGCGTGACGGATTCCGAAAGCAGCAAGGGACTGTCGGCCTATCTCTTTTCCGAGCGCGGCCTGTACCGTCCAGGCGACGAGATCCATGTGGGCGCGCTGGTGCGCAGCCGCGACCTTGACCAGGGCCTGGCGGGGCTGCCGCTTGAGATGGTGGTCAGCGATGCGCGCGGCATGGAGGTGAAACGCCAGCGCTTCAAGCTGAGTGCCGCCGGCCTGGAGGAATTCTCGCACCGCACGCGCGAGGAATCGCCGACCGGTAACTACACGGTGTCCTTGTACACGGTCAAGGATGGCCACGCCGACAGCCAAATCGGCAGCACCACGGTCACAGTGCGCGAGTTCCTGCCCGACCGCATGACCATCCATAGCAAGTTCTCGGTGGAGAATCCCGCTGGCTGGGTGCCACCCAAGGGACTCGAAGGCCGGATCAGCCTAGCCAACCTGTTCGGCACGCCCGCGGCCAGCCGGCGCATTCGGGCCAAGTTGATCCTGTCGCCGGGCATGCCTGCCTTTCCCTCGCTGCGCGATTTCCATTTCCATAATCCACAGAAACCCATCGAGCCCACCGAGCTGCAATTGCCCGATGGCCAAACCGATGACGAAGGCCAAGCCAAGATCGCTCTCGGGCTGGAACGCTTCGCCGACGCCACCTATCGCTTGACCTTGGTGAGCGAAGGCTTCGAGGCCGAAGGCGGCCGCTCAGTAACGTCCGAAGCGACCACCGTGGTTTCGCCACGGCCCTGGCTGGTCGGCTACAAGAGCGACGCGGACTTGCAGTACGTGAACAAGGACGCTGCTATTCAGGTCGAGCTGGTCGCGGTCGGTCCCACGGGCACCAAGGTGGCGGCCGACAAGCTGCAACTGGTGGTGCTTGAGCGCCGTTACGTCTCGTCACTGGTGCGCCTGGAAAACGGGACCTTCCGCTACCAATCGGTACGCAAGGACGTGGAGGCGTCACGCAAGCCGTTCGCCCTGCCCGCTGCCGGCACGCACGCCAAGCTGCCGACGGACAAGGCGGGCGACTTCATGCTGTCGTTGCAAACTGCATCGGGCGAGGTCGTGCAGGAGATCCCCTTCACCGTGGCTGGATTCGGCAATCTGGCGCGCTCGCTGGAAAAGAACGCTGAACTGCAACTATCGCTCAAGACCGGTGACGTGGCACCCGGTGGCGAGATCGAAATGCAGATCAAGGCGCCCTACACGGGCAGCGGCCTCATCACCGTCGAGCGCGAGAAGGTTTATGCGTGGAAGTGGTTCCACACGACGGAAACCGCCAGCGTGCAGAAGATCAAGGTGCCAGCCGAGCTGGAAGGTGGCGGCTACGTTTCGGTGTCGTTCGTGAGGGATTCCTCCTCGGAGGAGGTGTTCATGAGCCCGCTCAGCTACGCCACGGTGCCTTTCGCCATCAGCCGTGGCAAGCGCGCCCTGAACGTGAAGGTGGATGCCGACGACCTAGTCAAGCCTGGCGACAAACTCACGATGAAGGTCAGCGCCAACCACAAAGGCCGGGCCGTGGTCTTTGCCGTGGACGAAGGCATCTTGCGCGTGGCCCACTACCGCACGCCCGATCCACTGAGCCACTTCTTGCAGAAACGCGCTCTCTCGGTGCGCACCACGCAGATTCTCGATCTGATTCTGCCCGAGCTGGCCAAGCTGCGCGACACTGCGGCCCCGGGCGGCGACGGCGAAGACGCCGCGGTGGGCGCCAACCTGAATCCCTTCCGGCGCAAGCGCGACAAGCCTGTGGTGTATTGGTCGGGGATCGTCGAGGTCGGACCGCAGGCCAAGGAGCTGACTTACCAAGTCCCGGACAATTTCAATGGAACCTTGCGCGTGATGGCCGTGGCTGCGTCGGAGGTGGCCATGGGCGCCTTCGACAAGAAGACCGTGGTGCGCGGCGATTTCGTCATCAGCCCCAACGCGCCAACCTTTGCGGCGCCTGGCGATGAGTTGGAAGTCTCGGTGGGACTAGCCAACAATTGTGTTGGTTCGGGCAAGAACGCCAAACCCAAGCTGTCCCTGACGACTTCCAGCCATCTGGAAATCATCGGGCCGCATGAGGTTGAGCTGTCCATCGGCGAAATGCGCGAAGGCAGTGCCATCTTCCGCGTGCGCGCCCGCAAAGAACTGGGTTCGGCCAGCCTGCGCTTTGAGGCCCAGCTTGGTGACAAGCATGCGCGTCTGACCACCGAACTAAGCGTGCGGCCGGCGTCGCCCTTCGTGACCACTTTGCAGGCCGGCTATCTCAAGAACGGCGACACCACCGCGACCATCGAGCGCAAGCTGTTCACTGAACACCGCACGCTGGATGCGGGTATCGCGGCCGTGCCCTTGTCGCTGGCCCACGGTTTGTCCGCCTATTTGGCCAGTTTCCCGCACGCGTGCACCGAACAGTTGGTCAGCCAAACCGTGCCCGCCGTGGTCTTGGGCAAGCGGCCCGAGTTCGGCTTCGACAAGGCCAAGGCCGACGACGCCATTGCCAATTTGATCGATGTGCTGCGCTCGCGACAGAACGAGGAGGGTGGCTTTGGTCTGTGGACGGCCAATCCCAAGAGCGCCACCGTGCCCACGGTTTGGGCGCTGCACCTGTTGACTGAAGCGCGCGAACGAGGCCACGCCGTGCCCGCCGAGATGCTGAATAACGGCATGCGCTACCTGGAAGCGCTGGCCAGCGAAACACCAGACGATCTCGCCGATTCGCGCCTCCGGGCCCACGCGCTGTACGTACTGGCTCGCAACGGCGTGAAGGTGGGGCGGCACGCCGCTGCCCTGCAACACTGGCTGGAAGCCAACGCGGGCAAGGGCTGGCGCGAAGAGCTGGCGAGTGCGTACCTGGGCGCCACCTACGCCATTCTGAAACAGGACAGTTTGGCTGGCGAAATCGCGGCGGCGATCAAGCTGGGCGCCAAGCACAAGGCCGACTACGAACACTACTACGACGATCTTGGACACGACGCCCAGGCGCTGCTGCTGGTGGCCCGGCACTTCCCCAAGCGCGCGGCTGCCGTGGGCAAGGAAGATCTCGACGGCATCGTGGCTGCCATTTCCAGCGGCAGCTACAACACGTTCTCCTCGGCGCTCAGCATCCTGGCCTTGGAGGCCTTCGCCAGCGTCGCGGCAGACCCCGGCACCACCACGCGCACCTTGCACGAGGTCGTTCAGGGCAACAAGCAACCGCTGGCATTGCCGGGCGGACTGCTGCCTCACGTGGCCTTCTCGGATAAAGCGACAGGCCTGGTCTTTGGCAGCCACGGCGACTTCGGCAGCTACTGGTCGCTGTCGCAAAGCGGGTTCGACGTCGAGCCCGCCAAGAAAGCCATGAGCAACAAACTGGAGATCGTGCACGAGTTCCTGGGCGGCGATGACAAACCCATCCAGAAGGTGGGACTGGGCGACGAAATCAGCGTGCGCATCCGCGTGCGCGCCTTGAACGAATCCATCTGGAACGCGGCCATCGTCGATCTTCTGCCCGCCGGCTTCGAAGTGGTCATGCAGACCGCGGAGCCCGAGAGCGCAGAAAGTAGCGAAAGCAATCCTCAGCCAAACGATACCCCGTCCGCCGAAGGCGAAGAGAACGAGGGACAAGGCGAAGGCGAAAGCGACGGCGACGGCGACGGCGATGGGGAAACGCCAAAGGGCGCGGGTGGCCCCGGCCTCCTGACCATCGCCTTGCCGGGCAGCGACTTCTCGACCGACTACATCGATGTGCGCGAAGACCGCGTCGTCCTCTACGGCTCGGTCGGCACGGCGATGACCACCTTTATCTACAAGATCAAGGCCACCAACGCCGGCAAGGTCGTCACGCCTGCCATCCACGCCGAATCCATGTACGACCGATCAGTGCGCGCCAGGGGAGAACCCGGGGGACTGGTTGTCGCAAGGCCGTGATGAAGTTCACCACAGAGTGCACAGAGAACGCAGAGGGCGGAGAGAAGGAAGGGGTTCGGATCTCAGATCCGACAACCCCTTCTCTTCCGCTCTCAGTGTCCTCTGTGCTCTCTGTGGTGAAAATCCGAATCCGCATCGCCGCGATGGCGCTACTGGCGCTGATTCTGCTGCTCGCTGCCATCCGCCTTGTCCCTCACCAACCTCTGTCAACCCACGTGCCGCAGTCGCGCGCGGTGTATGCGCGCGGGGGTGAGCTGCTGCGCGTGACCCTGGCCGACGACGAACAGATTCGTTTGTGGACACCGCTTTCGGCCATCTCGCCGCTGGCGGTGAATGCGGCGCTGCTTTACGAAGATCGTTGGTTTCGCTTTCACCCCGGCGTGAACCCGCTGTCCCTGGCGCGCGCTGTGCGTTCGATCTTTTCAGGCGGCCGGCGCGTGGGCGGTTCGACCATCACCATGCAGCTTGCGCGGCGGCTGTATGACATCGACTCGCGCCAAGCAACTGGCAAACTGAAACAGGTCTGCGCGGCCCTGTGGCTAGAGGCCCGCTACAGCAAGAACGACCTCCTGGAAGCGTATCTGAACCTGGTTCCCTACGGTGGCAACGTGGAGGGAATCGGCGCGGCCAGCTTGGTTCATTTCGGCAAGTCTCCGGATCGGCTGTCGTTGCCTGAGGCGCTGTCGCTGACCTTGCTGCCGCAAAATCCGAACCAGCGCATGCAAGCCTTGCGCGCGGGTCCACGCGCGCCCGAGTTCGTGCGCAAGCGCGAGGCTCTTGGCCGGCGCTTGCTTGAACGCTGGCCGTCCGCTGGCGACGCGCGATTGCTCGGGCTGGGCGTGACGACGCGAAACAACGACTTGCCCTTTCTCGCCCCTCACTTCACCGATCAGATGCTGACCGACATTGCGGCTAGCAGCACGGTGAAGACCACGCTCGATTTGCCCTTGCAGCGCCTGCTTGAACGGCAACTCCACCGTTTCGTCGAGGCCCAGCACCGCGTGGGTGTGGACAATGCCGCCGCCATACTGGTGGACACGCGCGACATGGGGGTGCGCGCCGTCGTCGGCTCTGCTGATTTCTTCGACGACGGCATCTTTGGGCAGGTGAACGGCACGCACGCGCGGCGCTCGCCCGGCTCGGTGCTCAAACCCTTCGTGTACGCGCTCGGCATGGAACAGGGTGTGATCCATCCGCACACCGTGCTTCGTGATGCGCCGGTGGCCTTCTCGGCCTATTCGCCCGAGAACTTCGATGGCCGCTACGCGGGGCCGCTGTCCGCCACCGATGCGCTGGTGCGCAGCCGCAACATCCCCGCCCTGATGGTGGCCGCGAAATTGGATCGGCCGACCTACTACCAGTTTCTGGTCGGCGCTGGCGTGGATCTGCCGCAGCCCGAGAGCTACTACGGCCTCGGCCTGGTGCTCGGAACGGGCGAGGTCAGCATGGAGGAAGTGGCGATGCTCTACGCTGCCCTCGCCAATCGCGGCATGCTTCGTCCCCTGCGCCGCCACGCCGGCGATGCGGCTGCCGCCCCGGTGCGGATTTTGTCCGAGGACGCCTCGTGGCTGGTCCTGGACATGCTGGCCCAAAACCCGCGCCCAGCCTCGCCGCACTTGCCAACCACCGACGCACGAATGCCTTTGCCGTGGAAGACCGGCACGTCGTGGGGATTTCGTGATGCCTGGTCAGCCGGCATCATCGGCCCCTATGTGCTTGTGGTCTGGGTCGGCGACTTCGCGGGGCGAAGTAATCCCGAGTTCGTGGGCATCAAAACCGCGGCGCCTCTCTTCTTCTCGACGGTGGATGCGCTGGCGGCGCACGAGCGTTCGCTGGCGGCGCCGATCTCGCCGCGGCCCAAAGGTGTGGTCAAGGTCGAGGTGTGCAGCGACAGCGGTATGCTGCCAGGCAAGGACTGTCCGCACCGGCGGCCGACCTGGTTCATCGCGGGGCGTTCGCCGACCGTGACGTGCGACATCCATCGCGCCTTCGATATCGACACAACCACCGGACGCCGGGTGTGCGAGAAGCGCGCCCACGGTTCGGTCCGTCGCGAGGTTTTCGAAGTCTGGCCCACCGACATGCTGAAGCTATGGAACAGCGCCGGGCTGCCGCGCAAGACGCCGCCGCCCGCGGCGCCAGGCTGCGAGGCCGAGCAAGATGTCCCCGGCGCTCCCCCGCGCATCACGTCTCCACTGAACGGCGTCGCGTACACCCTACGCCCAGGCAAGGGCAACGAAACCCTCGCCTTCCTGGCCGAGACCGACGGCGACGCGCACGAGGTGTTTTGGTACGTTGGCAAGCGCTTCGCTGGCAAAGCGCCAAGTGGCCGGCCATGGCTGTGGAAGATGGAGCCCGGGACCTTCGTGGTGCGTGCCGTGGACGACCGCGGCCGCTCGGACGCACAGACCTTGCGGGTCGAGGTGTCGCCGTGAAGATCGCCTGGGCGATGCTTGGACTCGCAGCGTGCGCCCTTGCCTGTGACCGACGAACGCAGGTACCAGCATCCCCGCCAGCGCAGGCTGGCCCCCGCTACTACATCATTGGCAAACACGGCGCGCAGACGTTGGGCAGGGATCCACGCAAGCTGCTTCCTGGCTTCGGCGTCGTGGTCGCCGAACAACGCATGCTCGGCGGCGAACTGGTCGGCCACACCAGCCTGGGCCGCGATATTGCCATGAAGGACTTGCGCCCAGCCACCCCGTTGCTCTTTAGCGGTGTGCACCTCGAGGATCGCAGCCTCGACTTTGGCTGGGTCGTGAAAGAAGGCGCGCCTGTCTACGCCCAGCCCGATAGTGCAACCAAACCCATCTCACGCCGGGCGCGCTACGCTCGCTTGACGCTGACCAGCCGTGAGGGTCCGCAGGGTTTCTATCGTCTTGCCGATGGCTGGATGTCGGAAACCGATCTGCGTGTGCCTCGCCTGTCCCCACGCCCGCCTGTCGTGACGGACACTGAACCCTGGATCGACATTGACCTGGCCACGCAAACCCTGGTGGCCTATCTCGGCGACAAACCCGTCTTCTCAACCCTGATGGCCACGGGCGTCGGTGCCGACGGCAGTCCCCTGTCCACGCCCAAGGGCATCCACCGCATTCGCGCCAAGTTGCTCGCCGCCACCATGGACAACCTGGACCACACAGACGTCGCGCCCTATTCCTACGAAGAAGTCCCCTTCACCCAATACATCGGCCGCGTCGCCCTGCACGGAGCCTTCTGGCACGACCAATTCGGCGCCCCCCGCAGCCACGGTTGCATCAACCTAACCTTGGCCGACGCCGAGTGGCTGTTCGGATTCACGCAGCCGGGCCTGGCAGAAGGCGAGCAAGAGGCCGCGGCGACGGAGAAGCGGCCGGGGACTGTGGTACGCGTAAGGTAAGTTGTGCTTGACGCGCGTTCTGAAGGCGACACAATGGAACGATGTCCCAGCAAGACGAACCCGGGGAAGCCGCTCGCAGCGTCGCCGAACCAGATGGACAGCCCACGCTTGAAGCACTCAACCGCTACCTAGAAGCGGCAGCGGAAGATCGCGAGGCCGCGGAAGAGCGCTCTTCGCAAGTCATCGCCCGCTTTACCAAACTGGCCATCGCCATGATGTGCGTGACCATGGTCATTGCGGGCGCCAATGTGGCCATGATCATCAAGCAGTCGAGTACGCCTCAACCTATCGTAATGGCGCCGCCGCCAGTGGAAACGCCCACCGTCGTCGTGCAATCCGCCCAGCCGGTCATGCCCGCGCCTGCGCCAGCACTAGCACCGTTGGAATCAGTTGATTCCCCGCCTTCGCCCCCGCCCCCGCGACCTGCGGCGAAGATCCCACTGCTGGGCTCGCCGCCGGCCGCAAGGCCTAGGCCCGCCCCAGCGGCAACAGCACCGCGCATGGCCCGCACGACCATCACGCCGCCCCGGACCCAGCCGTTGCTTTCCGTCAGGAATGCGGACGACAACGATGCGCGCGAATCCGCGGCCGTCGAGCGCTGGTAATCGGGCATCCCAGAACTGGGAAGTCGTCAGTTTGCCGGCTTGCCCAACCAGGCTGACAGTTCCAGGGTCTTCCAGCTGCCGTTGGCAATGGGAACCTTCCCCTGCGCGATGATCGCCCGGCGAGTTTCGGGTTCAAGGACCACCGACTGCACGTTCATCGAAGCAATGGCCGCTTCGGCCAGAATCTGTTGCAAGTCGGCGGCGCCCAACTTCTGTTTGCCCGCGGTCTGCACCATGCGCGCATAGCGCCCGTCCTTCGCGCCGCCGCGCTCCTCGTGCCAGAAGTTGGTGATGGCCGCGAGGCCCATTTCAACGGGGCGAACGTGAAAGTAGGAAGGACCAGTTTCCACCACGCGCGCGCCGCTGCTGTCGGCGAAGGCGTAGTTCTGCGCCATGGTTCGCTGCGTGGATTGCAGGGAAGCGAGCGCGGCCTCAACACTGTCGGCCTTTTCCAGCAGGCTGCGCAGCAAGAACAGAACCGGCAATCCCGGTTGTGGATGCTTGTTGCCGGTGCCCAGCGCCATCAAATCCGCAACAGCCAAACCCGCGTCGTTCATGCCCGTCGCCACGCTGACCAGTCCGGGCCAGGTGAAACTGGCAAAACGATGGCCGCCGCCCGACTCGATGACCACCAGCCCCGCCTCGGCCAGAAGGTCGCCGCCGGGCCAATCCAGGTTGCGTGCCAAACGAACCTTGTGGTCGCGGCTGCGCTCTGCCGTGGTGGCCAGGCACGAGCATGCGAATGAAGTGAGGACCTCGGGCGCAAGATTCACCGCGAACAGCGCGGTTCGATCCACGTTCGCCGCATCCGCCAAGGCATTGAGCTGGTCAAAGTGCGCGCTGGGAATACCAGCCGCGATGGCCGCCACCAGCTCCTTCTGGTAGTTCGAAAGCTTCTCAACAGACGCGACCTTCTTCAGATAGCGCGGCAGCAGCCAGCGAATCTGCTCGCCTAGCAACACGCCCTCGGCCTTGCCTCGCTCGACGGGACTGCCGTCAAGTTCGAGCACCCAGAGGTCGCCTACCTTGCTCAGCTTGCCATGATCGACCGTCCCCGCGCGCAGACCAGGATTGGGGGTGGAACAAGAGCCACACGCCGATCCGAGCGCGAGCAGAAGGAATTGCAACAAGCGCGGAAGCATTTTCATCCTAGGGTTGCCGCGCTACTTGCCATCAATGTTCTGCTTGACCACCACGACGGCTGGCAATCCCATCAATTGCGTGTGCGGGGGTGCATTCTTGTTCACCAAAGCCCCAGCGGAAATCAAGCAATGATCGCCAATCGCAATGTGATCAAGCACAATGGCACCCATACCGATGTACGTGTGTTCACCGATGTGAACCATGCCGCCGATGTTGGCCCCCGGCATGATGGAGACATGGTGCCCAATGACAGAGTGATGGCCGATGAGGGCCCCGCGGTTCACGAACACATGACAGCCCAATTCACTGTGCGCGGCGATGATCGCGCCCGCGCTGACGACACAGCCCTCGCCCAAGGTCGTCGAGGGCGAGACTTGGGCCGCGGGATGGATGATGGTAGCGAAAGGAACCCCGGCCGCCGCCACCTGTTCAGTGAAGTGGTTGCGTTGCGTGGTGGCCAGCGCCACGACGGCGCAGTGGTCGGCCGCATACTGGGGCAACTCCTCGTGCCAGATGACAGGCAATCCGCGAAGAGCGCTCGTGCAACGTTCGCGATCCATGTTCTCGACAAAACCGGCCACGCGGATGCCAGGCACTTCCGCCGCCAGATCCGCCACTTCCTCCGCCAGCGTGCGCGTTCCACAGACAAGCAAATTGCGAATGGGATCAGGCATGATTTAGAACTCCCTCCGTTACCAGTCGCTCGAACTCGACCAGCAGCCGCTTTCCGCGTGCGAAACCACGTGCCTCGATCAGCGCAAGAGCTTGCTTGGCAAGATCCAGATCAGTCGCGCTGGCGACCCCCGCGAGTGCGCGGAGATCCGCCACGTCCTGCGGACGGCTGGGAACTGCCGAGAGCACCTTGAGGGCGATCAGATGACCTACTTTTGCGACGGGCAGGACGATACCCGGTAGAATCTCCATCGCATCGGCGGCATCTACCAGTTCTGGTTCGATTCCGGACGAGGCAAAGAGAAGATCAGCAACGACACCGGTCGGCGGCTCGCCCGGTGGCAAGAGGCGGACTGTGGCCAGACGATGGGTCTCGTCCTGTTCCACGGTCATCAAGATCGCGTAACCGGCAGCGACGAGGCCGTGTACAACCGACTCGGCCTCCGCATCATTCTGCACAGCCACTGCCCAATCAACGTCCCGAGTGAAGCGCGGTTCAGTGCGTGACGAAACCGCAAAACCTCCGATCAAGGCATATCGCCGTTCCCTGGCCGCCAACGCCGCGGCCACATCGCCGAGAACCTTCTCGACCCTGGTCATGGTCTCCGCGTTCGTGGCCAGGTTCCTGGCCGGCCTTGGGCGTCACCTTGCTCGGCGCCGGGGCGGGTTTGAAGCCAGGCGACAAGGCGGGCTTCGATCTCGGCGGGCGACAGACCGGGATTCTCGCGACAGATACGCTGGCGCATCAGCGCCTCGCCGGTTGCGTACAGATCGAGCGTCAGGCGCATGCGTTCCGCTACCGCCGCCGCATCTTGAGACGTCCTGGCCATGGTTGGATACTAGCGGATCGTGAACGATCCGGCCGCTTCACAATTTGGTTTCCGCCATCTCCAAAATACGCGTGAACTCGGCGGGGG
>Ga0302322_100004437_pt1 | contig 12189 bp, 8 predicted proteins | sample Fen_T0_2_FD_203757 | JGI IMG/M metagenome (GOLD analysis project Ga0302322, IMG submission 203757) | Peat permafrost microbial communities from Stordalen Mire near Abisko, Sweden - Fen_T0_2 | ecosystem: Environmental > Terrestrial > Soil > Wetlands > Permafrost | place: Sweden: Abisko... | reverse complement strand
CTCGTCGCCGCCAAGGATCATGACTGGCAAACCGCCAACGAAAGACTCTTGGATCTGGGGACGCGTTCTCCTTCAGAGTTGAGTCTGGTTCTGGGGTCATGGCCCGCCTCCTTGCTTCCGGGCCCCGAGATCACCGGGCCTGCCTGGTCTTGCCTGCGCGCTTCAAAGGAAAACTGCCCACTGATCGCGGCGCCGCCCCAGGGCGGGGAAGGCCTCCCTCCGCAGGATCTCTTCGCCCTCGGGCGATGGGAGCAGCTGAAGGCCCTTCCCGTGCCGCGGGACGATAGCACCGCTTGGTTCTGGAGAGGGGTCGCGCTTGCGCGCACCGGAGATTGCACCCAGGCGATTCCAGCCCTTGAACGCGGTTTGAAGGCAGACCCGCTTGAAGCCGGATACCTGCTGCAATCCTGCTTTGCCAGCGAAGAGGCCCGCCTCGAAGAGAAGCTGAGCCAGGCGGGAAACCAGGCTGCGCTCCATCAGTTGCGCGGAGATGTCGCCCTGCGCCTTCGCTTCGATGCCGCTGCGGCCCAAAAGGAGTACGCCGAGGCCGTCCGGTTGCGTCCCGGCAAACCCGGCTTGCAGGCCCGGCTGGCGGAGTCCTACAAGATGCTCGGCGACACCGTGCATGCGCGCCAGGCCGCCCTCGCCGCGCTTGCCCTCAATCCCCGCGAGGCATCGGCCCTCCAGACCCTCGCGCAGATGGCGATGACCGATCGCGACTACGCTGAGGCTCTCGCGCGTCTCAAGCAGTTGGCTGTCCTCGAGCCCCGCGATCCCTGGACGCAGGTTCAGCTCGGCGTAGCCTACGGGCAGCTCGGCAAGCCAGACGAGGCGGTAAGCCACCTCGTTCCGCAGTTGGCCTCCGGCTACCCCGACCCTAAAGGCGCCCTGCATGCTCAGTTGGCCCGCGCGCTGCGCAAACTGGGCCGCGAAGATGAGGCCCGCCAGGCCTCCGCTGAAGCGACGCGCTTGGCTAACCAGGCCCTCGAAAGCCACGATCGGGAGAATCCCGATGCCCATTAGTCGCCGCAGCTTCCTCCTTCGCGGCGCAGCCTCTCTGCCGGCCGCTCTCTGGACTCCGCGCGGTTGGGCAGCCCCGCCGCCATCGAGCCCCATCAGCTTTCTCAACCGGGCCCCGGCCAACGGACTCGACTTCACCCTCCGCACCGGCGCCACAGGCCGAAAATACCAGCCCGAAACCCTTCCCGGCGGCCTCGGCGTCATCGACTACGACGGCGACGGATGGCCCGATCTCTTCTGCGTCAATGGCGCCGCCATGCCCCAGCTTGAAAAAACCGGCCCCGAATACTGGAACCGCCTCTACCGCAACAATCGTGACGGTACCTTCACCGATGTCACCCAAAAGGCGGGCCTTTCCGGTCGCGGCTATGGCATGGGCGTTGCTGTGGGAGACTACAACAACGATGGACATGAGGACCTCTTTGTCGTCGGCGTCCACGGCAATCAGCTCTACCGCAATAACGGCGACGGAACCTTCACCGACGTCACCGATGCCGCTGGCCTTCACCAGCCTTCAGTGCGCGGCCTTTGGTCCATTGCAGCGGCCTGGATCGACTACGACAACGACGGCCATCTGGATCTTTTCATCTCCAACTACTGTGAATGGGCGCCGGGAATTGATCCCATCTGCGGCGGCATGACCGCCGAGACCCGCCGCTACTGCCCACCCGACAAGTACGCCGCCGAACGCATGCAGCTCTTCCACAACAACGGCGACGGCACCTTCACCGAGGTCACCGGCACTGCCGCCCTCGCCGAAGTGCTGGGTAAGGGTATGGGCATCGCCGTTGCCGACTTTGACGGTGACGGCCGCCCCGGAATCTTCGTCGCAAACGACAAGGCCCGCAACCTGCTTTTCCGCAACACCGGCCACGGCTTCGCTGAGATAGGCATGGATGCCGGCGTCGCCTACAACGGCGACGGCCGCAGCATCTCCGGCATGAGCGCCGACTTCGGCGATATCGACGGCGACGGCCGCTTCGACCTTGTGATGACCGCCCTCAAGAACGAAGCCTTCGACGTCTTCCTCAATCGCGGCCACGGCGACTTCGAAGACGGAAGCATCTCCACCCGCCTCCTCAGCCTCTCCCATCCCGTCAGCGGCTGGGGTTGCGGCCTCATCGATCTCGATAACGATGGCTGGCTCGATCTCTTCGTCGCCGCCAGCGGTGTTGACACCGACGATGGCATGACCAACCGCGTCTTCCGCAATGTCGGCGGCAAATTCGATGACCTCTCGAGCGCGTCCGGCGTTGGCCTCGGCCCTGCCCGTATGCACCGCGGCTGCGTCTTCGCCGACTTCGACCGTGACGGCCGCATCGACGTCGCCGTCACCTCGCTCGATGCTCCCATCGAGTTCTGGTGGAACCGCAGCCCCATGCAGAACTGGCTCCAGTTGCGCCTCACCGGCACTCGCAGCAACCGCTCCGCCATCGGAGCCCAGGTCACCCTCAAGTCCGCAAGCCGCAGCCAGATTCGCTGCGTCAACTCGAGCGTCGGCTACGCCTCATCGAGCGACCTCACCCTTCACTTTGGACTCGGCAGTGAGCGTCATGCCGCCCTCGAGATCCGCTGGCCCTCGGGTGCCCTTCAGAGACTTGCCGACGTCACCGCCAATCAGCGCCTTGAAATCAAGGAGCCTGCATAATCCCAGGCCGCCATCCCTTCTCCCGCTGTGGGCAGGGCAACGGCATGAAGGCATTCTGTTGTTTCGGCTGCTCCGCTATCGCGCTTCAACCCGCTAACGTCCCGGAGGGACGAGGCGAGAATAGCCCCGGATGGAGCGTAGCGTAATCCGGGGAGGGCATACCAAGGAAATCCGCCCGCCCCGGGAGGGGCGGAACGATGCGTCGTCAGGCCATCATCGGATACGCGTGCGTTTGCCAGGCCCAGCATTGACCCATACCCCCCGGCGGGTTCAGGATAGTACTTGGGGTAACTCGCTTCATTCCCCAGGAGAGGAACCCTTCCCATGTCTCAGAATCCGAATGCGGATGAAGGCAATCGAATCCCGCCCCAGCCGGATCCTGCATCTGCCGAGGCGAGTTCATCGAAGATGCAGGCCCTTTTCGATGGCCAGCCAAAGGACGAGGCAACCGTAAGCAAGGCTCTGGATGGAATGGACGATCTCCTCGACAGCATAGCTGCGGGCTTGTACAGCCTCGCCTCGATGCTGGTCGGTGAAGGCGAACAGAGCGTGCGCCTGGTTGAGGCCGCCATCGCCAATGCCGAAGTCTCGGCCTGCTCCAGCCCCCGGCAGGCGCGCCAAAGCAGCCGCCGGGCCCTCGCCGTCGCTGCGCTGGCCGTCTTGGCCAAGCGGACTCCGGGTTGCCTGGCCGCGCCGGTTCGCGTCGAGTCCTACGGCAGCTGCATCGACGAAGACGACCTGGCCGCCGCTGGCATCTCCAGCGAGGAGCTTGAACAAATGATCGCCGGTCCCGACCGTGACCGCGTCCGCGCCTGGCTCGATGAACTGCCCCACCGCATGCGAGTCGTTTTTGCCTTGCGCGCCGTCGCCGGCCTCTCCGCCGCGGACACAGCCGAACTGCTCAGCTCCCATGGAGGTAGCCAGGTGGCCGGCTGGACCGTCGACGCAGTGCGAGTCGTCTATCGCCAGGGCCTCTGTTCGCTCGCCTCCCAACTGCTGCACGCCTCCACGGCTCGATAACGGCCAGCTCCTAAAGCGGCTTTGAAAGGGCACGACTTGAGTCGTGCCGAAAAATGCCCAGAAAAGCTGGGGGCTTTAGCCCCTGAGGGAAGGCGCGACGCCCAACCGCCGACTTCGATACACTGGTTATACGAACCCTGTTGCCCGCGCTTCGCATCCAAGGAAATGCGAACGTTCTGAGGCCGCAGCTCTTCGCTGAGAGTCCAATACCGTTGACGTCTTCCATTTCTTCATTCAGTAGTTCGTCTCGCGCCGCCGCCCGCTCCCTGGCGCTCCTGATGCTCGTCGGACTGGCTTTGAGCCGGCTGGCTGCCCAAAGCGCCTCGCCATTTCAAGGCAGCGTCGTCGTCGGCGAAGCCTCCACCCAACCCATCGCCCTCTCGCTCGACGAGGCCATGCAGCGCGGATTGAAATCGAACCTTGGCGCCATTCTAAGCGGTACGCAAACTGCTGCGGCCCGCAGTCAGCGCCTCAGCCAGTTGCAGGCCCTCTTGCCATCGATTGACCTCAACGCCAGGGAAGTCGTGATGGAAGTCGATCTGCCTGCTGAAGGCCTGCGCATTCCCGGCTTCCCCACTATCATCGGGCCGTTTGGCTATACCGACGTGCGGGCATATCTCAACTGGTCGCTCATCGATGTAGTTTCGCTGCGCAACTACCTGGCCGCCCGCCACAACTTCCGTGCCGCCGAACTCTCTGCCCAGGACGCCCGTGAATTGGTCGTCCTCACAGTTGGCAACGCCTATCTGCTCGCCTTGGCCGATGAAACCCGGGTTGCCAGTGTCGAAGCTCAGGTGGCCACGGCGAAGATCTCCCTCGACCAGGCATCCGCGCGCCATCAGGCCGGTACCTCCCCGCTGCTCGATGAACTGCGCGCCCGCGTGGACTACCAGTCTCTTGAGCAGCAGTTGATCGTTGCTAAGAACGCCCTCGACAAAGACAAGCTGGCTCTGGCGCGCGCCATCGGGCTGCCGCTGGCGCAGAGCTTCACTCTCGCCGACAAGGCGCCCTACGCGGCCTTCGACCAATTGGATATTGATGCCACCATCCGTCAAGCCCACGCCAACCGCAAGGATCTGGCCGCGCTCCTCGAGAAGACCAAAGCCGCTGAAGAGCAGCGCAAGGCGGCCACCGCCGAACGCCTGCCCGCCCTCGCCTTTGCCGGAGACTACGGCGTCATCGGCGTCAACCTGAATACATCTCACGGAACCGGCGATGCAACCGCCACTTTCAGCATGCCCATCTTCAAGGAGTTCGCGCTGCGCGGCGACGCCCAGTTGGCGCAGGCTCAGTTGGACTCGGCGCGCGATCAATTGAGTGACAAGAACGCGCAGGTTGACGCCGACGTGCGTGACGCACTGCTCGACATCGCCTCGGCGCAACAGTTGGTTCAGGTGGCGCGCTCTTCGGTCGATCTTGCCAATGAAGCGCTCTCGGAGGCCCAGTTACGTTATGCCAACGGCGTCAGTGACAACCTGGCCGTGAGCCAGGCCCTGCAATCCGTCGCACAGGCCAACGATCAATATGTGGCTACCCTCTACCGGCACAATATGGCCAAACTCAGCCTGGCCCGTGCCCTGGGAGCAGCCGAAGACTACAGAAGCTATTTGGGAGGAAAGTGAACGTGGCGGACAGCTATTCATCACCTGGCAGCCAGGATCCGGAATTGGTCGCCGATGTGCCGCAGCCGAATCCTCGTCGCAGGATCATTCTTTTGGTCGTCGTCCTGGTCCTTGCGCTCGTGGCCGTCGGAATCTGGTGGCGTTCCACCTTCACCGAAGACACTGACGATGCTCAGGTCAATGGCCATCTCATTCAGGTCAGCTCCCGCATCGGCGGCCAGGTCGCCAAGGTCTACGTGGATGAAAACCAGGTAGTCAAGCAGGGTGACCTTATCGCCCAGCTCGATCCGCGGGACTATCAGGTCGCGGTAGAGAACGCTGAGGCCGCCCTGGCCAGCGCCCAGGCCAACGCTGCCGCAGCCAATGTCGCCGTGCCCATCACCTCCGTCAACACCGGCAGCAACCTCAATTCAGCCGACGCCGGCGTCACCGGCGCGCGCGCGGGCGTCGAGCAGGCAGAAAAGCAACTGACTGCCGCCCATGCGCGCGTCGCCCAGGCCGAGGCCAACGCCACCAAGACCCAGGCCGACCTGACCCGCTTCAAACCTCTGGTCGAGAAAGACGTCATCAGCAAGTTGCAGTATGACGCCGCTGTCGCCGCCGCTGATGCCGCCAAGGCTGATCTCGACGGCGCTCGCGCCACCGAGCAGGCTGCTGCCGATGGCATTCGCCAGGCTCACGAGCGCGAGAAGCAATCGCAGGCCCAGCTCAAGTCCGCCCAAACCGGCCCCGCACAGGTCGAAGCCCAGAGTGCCCGCGCTCGCCAAGCGCAGGCGATGGTGCAGCAGGCCCAGGCTCAGCTCGACATGGCCCGCCTCAACCTCAGCTACACCAAAATCGTCGCCCCGGCTGCCGGCATCATCACCCGAAAAAGCGTTGAGATCGATCAGAACATCGGCGCGGGACAGAACCTTATGACCCTCGTCTCCCTTGAAGGTCTCTGGGTCACCGCCAACTTCAAAGAAACTCAGCTGCGCCACATGTCCGCCGGACAGGCCGTCGAGATCGATGTCGATTCAACCGGCAAAACCTACCACGGCAAGCTCACCCAAATCGGCGGCGCAACAGGCTCGGTCCTCTCGCTCTTCCCGCCTGAAAACGCCACTGGCAACTACGTCAAGGTCGTCCAGCGCGTCCCGGTTCGCATCGACTTCACCGACTTTGCCGGCGAAGACCCGAACCACCAGCTCCGCCCCGGCCTCTCCGTTGATGCCAAGGTCAGGATCAAATAGAAAGAAGACTTCTGCCTTCAAGCCAGCTTTCAAGAATCCGGCCCGCAGTGTCCTGTTTCTGCGTTTTCGTCTCCGCACTTCTGTTAAGAACGCCGGGGTACCGCATTAGCGGCGTGCGTCTCTGGCAGCGCCGCATAGAATCCCAAAGATTCTATGCGGGCTCCGGTTCCTGAAGAAATGATGCTTGGATGCTTTCGACAGTTCGCAGCTTCCTTGCTTCGCTGCCCCGTCTCCGCGCCGGAGGCTCGCCATCGCGCCGAACCATCTGCGATACAATTCTTGCCAGATTCAGTCAGCGCCCGGCGGCGATGCGGCGCGGGCCTCACGGGAGCCTATGCGCGCGTTGAAGCTTCTCTTCTTCCTGTCGATCGCGTCGGCGGTCTTGCCCACCACGCCTTCCCGTGCTCAAATCGGCGAGGTCGATGTCGATGGCCTTACTCTTCACGCCCTCTCGCAACGTGAAACCCGCCTTGTCTGGACACCGGTTCCGCCCAAGGTCTGCGAATACAAGGTGGTTTACGACGTCTTTCGCAGTTCGAGCAAAGGCTTCCAGCCGTCGGACAGCAATCGCATTGCCAGCGGAATTACTGTCCCCTATTACACCGCTCACGAGCCGAACGTACGCGCCTGGTTCTATCGCGTACGCGCCGTTCCGGTGCCCGTGCATTGCGTGCCCAGCATCCCCGGCGAGCCGGTCAACTTCAAGTCCGGCAAGATCACAACCTATCCCCTCGACCTGGGCAATCATTACAACGTGATGGTGGGCGATGTGCCCGACATCTGCACCGCCGCTTCCACCTCCGAGCTGGCCTGCGGCCTTCTCCAGGACTTCCACGCCGTCATCGCCGCCCAGGACGAGCACGAGTACCTCATCGGATGCCCCTCCCGCGACTTCGACACCCACAACTGGACATGCGTCGATCTCGGCTCCGGTTCATTCGATGTCATCGTGCATAGCCGCGCCCTGGCCATCAAGGGAGACAAATTCTCGAAGATAGAACCCGGAACAGGCAAGGAGATCGAAGTACTCCATCCCGAGTTCTCCATCCTCAGCATTCTGAAGTGAACCGCTGGCTGGCTGCGCCGCCGTCTAGCTCTCCGCCTTCTGCCACACCGCCTGCATCTGCTCGAGTGAGCGGCCCTTGGTCTCCGGCACAACCCTCCACATGAATAACGCGGCCAGAATGCTCATCACGCCATAAATCCAATAAGTGAACCCGTGCTTGAAATGTTCCACCAGGTAGGGGTTCTTATCCATGATGGGAAAGGTCCAACTCACGAGATAATTGGCGATCCATTGCATCGCAACCGCCACCGCCATGGCCTTGCCGCGAATTTGGTTGGGAAAGATCTCGCTCAATAGCACCCAGGTCACCGGTCCCCATGAAACTGCAAACCCCGCTGTATACACCAGCATGCACACCAGCGCCACCATGCCCTTGCCGCCCAGCCAGAAATCAGTGCCCAGGGAAATCATGCTTACCGCCATCACCAGCGCCCCAATAATCTGCAAAGGCTTGCGGCCGAATCGATCCACCGTCAAAATCGCAACCACCGTGAAAGTCAGATTCACCGCCCCCACAATGATCGTCTGCAGCAGTGAGGCATTTGTGCTCATGCCCATGCCCTTGAAAATATCCGTCGCGTAATAGAGCACCACATTGATGCCCACAAATTGCTGGAAGACCGACAGCATTACGCCAATGAATATAAGAAGCACACCGAAGGAAAATAACTTGCCGGAGTGATGCTCGCTCAGCGAGGCGCGAATCTCCGAAAGTTCATTCTCGCCTTCCTCCGCGGTCACCAATTTGGCCAGTACTAATCGCGCGCCCGCCTCATCTCCCTTCAGCATTAGGTAACGCGGCGTCTCCGGCACAAACAGCAGAAGAACCAGGAATAGCCCGGCCGGAATTACGCCGGAAAGAAACATGTAGCGCCAGCCAATCGAATTGAGCCAGACATCGCCGCTGCCCGCTTTTGAAATCCCAAAATTGACAAAGTAAATCACCAGCATCCCGAAGATGATGGCAAACTGGTTCCACGCCACAAGGTTGCCCCTGACCTTGGGCGGTGCAATCTCTGCGATATACATCGGCGATAACATCGAAGCCAAACCCACACCAATGCCGCCAAGCAGGCGATAGACAACAAAGCTCGCCATATAGCCGGGACCGCCGTGGCCGATTGCGGCAAAAGGAAACTCCGGCGCCGCAGCCCCCAGCGCCGAAATCAGAAACAGCACCGCGGCAATTACCAGGCCGCGCTTGCGGCCGATATTGGTGCTCACCCACCCGCCAGCCAGCCCGCCGATGATGCAGCCGATCAGCGCGCTCGAAACCACAAAGCCAAGCAGGGAATTGGCCGCATTGGCCTGTGCCGGGTTGGCCAGATCCGTAAATCGCGGATCGATGAAATAACTCTTCAGGCTGTCCACAGCCCCGTTGATCACGGCCGTGTCATATCCAAAAAGTAATCCCCCCAGAGTGGCAATGAGGGTCAACAAAACAACCTGCGGATTCAATCGTGACATAGTTTTCCTGGAGACTACGGTGGGTGTGAAAGTGAGATTTCTAAATCACCATTGCTTTGGCGCCGATGCGTGGAAACAGTGACCATTCTCGCACAACGGCGTTCCAGTGGAGAAGTTCACCTTGCCTTTTGCCAACCTCGCCTGCCTTCCTCGGCCGCCTCAATCGCCAGCCGCCTTCCCTAACCTCTCACAACGGCTTGCCGCGAAAGAAGTAATAGAGCTCGATCAGCAATATCAATACAACCGTGAACTCCAGAAAGAATGCGCGGCTCTGGTTAAACTGCTCCACCATGTACTTGTAAAGCTCCTCGGCCGTCTTCAGCTTCTGCTCCACCAGATTCCTGTAGTCCGGCACCCCCACCTTGGCTGCCGCCAGCCTGTAAAGCCGCGCCGCGAACATATCGCTCAAAAACTTGATGGCGTTGTCGGCCCTCTCGGTCAACTCCTCCACGTCCAGCAGCACTGTGTGCAGATTCGTCGCCGACCGCGCCAGCTTCCACCGCGCCAGAATCCCCGTCTTCTTCCCCAGCGAGTCATACACTCCGTCCAGAATCCCGGTCAGCAGCTCGTCGTAGTTGCGAAACTCCAGTAACTGCGAGTTGGCATACTCCAGCAGTTGTATCGCCGTCTCCGCGCCTGCCGTCGTGTCGTAAAGAAACGCGGCATTCCAGCCGATCACCGCCACATCGTTCGCGTAGTACGAAATCTGCGAGTGCAAAACCTCCGCGCACTCGCCCTCCGATAGCACCATCCGGTCGCCGCGTACAACCTGCGCAATCTGCGCCCCCCGCTCTCGCGTCAGCTCGGCGGCACTCGGCACCCCGGCCGCTTCACGCACATGAAAGATGAAGTAATCCTCGCTCAGCCACTTCGCATACGGCTTCACCATCGCGTCCGGCACGCCCTCCAGCTTCCGCCGCACAATCGGCTCCACCCGCGAGGCAAAATCCACATCCCACACCCAGCGGCTCGCCAGGTGCACAAGGCTTTCCCAATCGCCGTTAAAGGGAAGCTGATACACCACGCTCACCACGCCATAGTCGTAGTACTTGATCTCCCCTTCCAGCCGTTCCCCGCTCTCCAGCTCGAGGGCCTCGAGCGGTCCAATCACGGGCGGCCTCTGGTAGCGCACATACGCCGGCGCCAGGTGTTTCATCCGCGGCTGCTGCATCGTGCGCGCGTTCACCGCTTGCTGCAACACATCCAACCGCAGCTCCTCGCACACATCGAACTGGATCAGCACCAGCACCGAACCGCTGAGTGAAGAGGGAATCGTCGATGACAGTGAGCCAGACACGGTACTTCGCATACTACCGCACTCCAGCCCTCCCCGTGTCGCCCTCTTTAGGCTTGAGCGCCCCACCTTTGCCGCGCCCTCAGTCTTTGTGGCGCGCGTCCGGCCTTAGAAGTTCGCAGCAAGAAAACGTCGTGTCATCCTGAGCGAACGGGGCCCCAAACGTTCTTCAGTTTGGGGGTTGTGAGTCGAAGGATCTGCGGTTGTTCTTCAAACAGCTTCGGGGGCACCACCCTAAGGTGGGTTGCAAACCCCACTCCAACAACAGGAGAAATGCCTTAGACTGATTCCAGCACCGTCATGAAAGATGCCATCCACGCATCGAAGGAAGACTACCTCAAGGCCATCCTCGAGGCTGAGTCTGAAGGCCGCCAGGTCATCCCCGCCGTCCTTGCCCACTGGCTTCAGGTCTCGGCCCCTGCTGTCACCATGGCCCTCAAACGCCTCAAACGCGACGGCAACGTCATCGTCGGCGCTGACGGTATAGTCCGCCTCACTCCCGCCGGCCGCGAAACCGCCTACAAAACCGCCCTCCGCCATCACCTCATCGAGCGCATGCTCAGCGAACTCTTCGGCATGGAATGGCACGAAATCCACGAAGAAGCCGAGCGCCTCGAGCACGCCGTCTCGCCCGTCTTCGAGGCCAGGCTCCGCGAAAAGCTCGGCGATGGCGGCGCTTGCCCCCACGGCAACTCCGTCCTGCCAGAGAGTCCCGCCCTCCACCGCAAACATGGCGAAACCCAGCTCTCCGAGGCCCTTGAGGGCCGTTCCTACACCGTCGCCAGCCTCCACGAGCGCGACCACCAGCTCCTGCTCTTCCTTCACAAGGCCGGAATTGCTCCCGGTAAAAAACTCCGTGTTGTCAGCCAGAATTACGACCAAACCGTTTCGATTGAATTGGATAACGAAGTTTCTATCCTCGGCCGTCCGGCTGCCGAGGCGGTTTGGCTTCGATTAAAGGAAAAATATAATGCAAAATAACCAAAAACATTAACCATAGTTAAATAGTTGTGGCATACTCTAGTTGTATGAGCACAACGACCTTATCTCCGCTCTCCTCTCTGCCCAACTTCGGTTCCGCAGGCGTCTATGAGCCGTCGTTGCCTGAGGTCTACTCCTCGGTTCGCGTCTCCCGCGCGCCCCAGTACTGGCGCCGTCTCCTCGGTTTCCTTGGCCCCGGTTTCCTCATCTCAGTCGGCTACATGGATCCCGGCAACTGGGCCACCGACATCGCCGGTGGCGCGCGCTTTGGCTACACCCTGCTTTTCGTCATCATGGCCTCCAATCTCATGGCCGTCCTTCTCCAGAGCCTCTCCATCAAGCTCGGCGTCGCCACCGAGCGCGACCTGGCCCAGCTCTGCCGCGAAAGCTACGGCCCCCGGGTCAGCTTCATGCTCTGGATCGGCGCTGAAATCGCCATCGCCGCATGCGACCTCGCCGAGGTCATCGGCTCGGCCATCGCCCTCCAGTTGCTCTTCCACATTCCCCTCTTCTGGGGAGCACTCATCACCGGCGCCGACGTCCTGCTCATCCTCCTCTTGCAGCGTTGGGGCCTGCGCTACATCGAATCGCTGGTCATCGTCCTCATCGGGACCATCATTGCGCTCTTCGGCATTCAGGTCTTCCTCTCCCACCCTGACTACCTGCCCGCCATGCGCAATCTCATGCTGCCTTCCTCCTCCATCGCCTCCAACCCCGAAATGCTCTTCATCGCCGTCGCCATGCTCGGCGCAACGGTCATGCCTCACAACCTCTACCTCCACTCCTCGCTGGTGCAGTCCCGCAACTACACCCGCACCCGCGATGGCAAACGCGAGGCC
>Ga0302322_100004436_pt1 | contig 12191 bp, 13 predicted proteins | sample Fen_T0_2_FD_203757 | JGI IMG/M metagenome (GOLD analysis project Ga0302322, IMG submission 203757) | Peat permafrost microbial communities from Stordalen Mire near Abisko, Sweden - Fen_T0_2 | ecosystem: Environmental > Terrestrial > Soil > Wetlands > Permafrost | place: Sweden: Abisko... | reverse complement strand
CGCGGCCGTCAGGCCGGATTCGATGACTATGTCGCCAAGTTCGACCGCCCAGGCCTGATCGCGGCATTGAAGGAACAGACCGAAGAACGGTCCAAGGCGGCTTGAGCGCACGGCGCAAGGAGTAGCGTAGAATGAGCAAGAATGAAAACAGCGAAGGCCTGTTCGCCGAATACGTCACGGCCGTGATCGGTGGGCAGCTGTTCGGCCTGCCGATCTCGCGGGTGCAGGACGTGTTCATGCCGGAGCGGCTCACGCGGGTGCCGCTGTCACAGGTGGAGATCGCCGGCGTGTTGAACCTGCGCGGTCGCATCGTCACCGTGATCGACATGCGCGCCCGGCTCGGCCTCTCGAAGGCCGATGACGGCAAGCCGCCGATGGCGGTCGGCGTCGATCTGCGCGGCGAATCCTATGGCCTCCTGATCGATCAGATCGGCGAGGTGCTGCGGCTGCCCGATGACGGTCGCGAGGAGAACCCTGTCAACCTCGATCCGCGCATGGCCAAGCTCGCCGGCGGCGTTCATCGCCTCGACGGGCAGCTCATGGTGATTCTCGACGTCGATCGAGTCCTTGAAATCGCGCACGACAAGATGGCGGCCTAGGATCTCGAAATCGCATGGCGCCGCCAGTCAAGCCAAGTCACGTCAAGCCAAGTCACGTCAAGTCACACTTGCTATGACTGATCCCGGAAATTTTGAGAGGCTGAAATGAGAACCTGTCTTGTAGTCGACGATTCGAGTGTCATCCGAAAGGTTGCCCGGCGGATTCTGGAAGGGCTGGATTTCCAGATCGTCGAGGCCGAGGACGGCGAACAGGCGCTGGAAGTCTGCAAGCGCGGCTTGCCTGACGCGATCCTGCTCGACTGGAACATGCCGGTCATGGACGGCTACGAGTTCCTCGGCAATCTGCGCCGGATGCCGGGCGGTGATCAGCCCAAGGTGGTGTTCTGCACCACCGAGAACGATGTCGCTCATATCGCCCGCGCGCTTCATGCCGGCGCCAATGAGTACATCATGAAACCATTCGACAAGGAGATCGTGACGGCCAAGTTCCAGGAAGTCGGCCTGATCTGAATCGTCCGTTCCGCAGGGGCGCCAGGCGCGCCCCTCGGTTGTCGTCCCATTATGCCTCTGGCTTGATTGGTGAACAATGAGCGTCGCGTTGGCTAGTTCCTCGATCCCGAGTTCGACCAACCAGGAGCCACTCCGGGTAATGGTGGTGGACGATTCTGTCGTGATCCGCGGCATGATCTCGCGTTGGATCGGATCCGAGCCCGACATGGTGGTGGCGGCCTCGCTCAGGACCGGCCTCGAAGCCGTGAACCAGATTGATCGCGTCAATCCCGATGTCGCGGTGCTCGACATCGAAATGCCGGAGCTCGACGGCATCGCGGCCTTGCCGCGGCTGTTGGCCAAGAAGCGCAACCTCGTCGTCATCATGGCGTCGACGCTGACCCGCCGCAATGCGGAGATCAGTTTCAAGGCGCTGTCGCTTGGTGCAGCCGATTACATTCCGAAGCCGGAAAGCACCCGCGAAGCCTCGTCAGCCGACATCTTCCATCATGATCTGATCCAGAAGATCCGCACCCTCGGCGCAAAGGCGCGCCGCGTCGGCCATGTCTCGCCTGCTCATCCGACGGCACCGGCACTGGTGCCCCTGCATGCGCAGAAGCCGCGCGACCTCGCGGCGCGGCCCGCCGCGGCCCCAGCGGCGCTCGCGGGCGGCGCACTGCCGGCGCGTCGCGCTTTCAGTTCGCAGATGCCGCGCGTGCTCGTGATCGGTTCCTCCACCGGCGGCCCGCAGGCGCTGATGGCGCTGGTCGCCGAACTGGGCCCCGTGATCGACCGCTGCCCGGTCCTGATCACCCAGCACATGCCGCCGACCTTCACGACGATTCTCGCCGAGCATCTGGCGCGGGCGAGCGGGCGTCCGGCGCATGAGGCCGTCGACGGCGAACTCGTCAAGCCCGGCCGGATCTATCTCGCACCCGGCGGACGCCACATGCGCGTCATTCGTCACGGCACCGACATCGCGATCGCGCTCGACAACGGACCTCCGGTCAATTTCTGCAAGCCCGCCGTCGATCCGCTGTTCATCTCGGCAATCGACATCTGGCAAGGCGGCACGCTCGCGGTGATACTCACCGGCATGGGGTCCGACGGCATGCGCGGCGGCCGGGACATCGTCGCCGCCGGGGGCAGTGTGATCGCGCAGGACGAGGCGACCAGCGTGGTGTGGGGCATGCCGGGTGCCGCCGCCAATGCCGGCATCTGTGCCGCCATCCTGCCGTTGAATCAGATCGCGCCGAAGCTGGTCCGGTTGTTTGCAGGAGAGCGGTCGTGACTCCGTTCGACTATGAGTTCTTGCGCAAGCTCTTGAAGGAACGATCGGGCCTCGACCTGTCGGCCGACAAACAATATCTGGTCGAGAGCCGTCTGCTGCCGCTGGCGCGCCGGGCCGGCCTTGGCGGCATTACCGAATTGGTGCAGAAGATGCGGAGCAGCTCCGAGCAGCTGACCGCCCAGGTGGTGGAGGCGATGACCACCAACGAGACGTTCTTCTTCCGCGACAAGATCCCGTTCGACAATCTCAGCGAGGTCATCCTGCCTGCGCTGATCCAGGCGCGCGCCAGCCGGCGCTCCTTGCGGATCTGGTCGGCGGCGTGTTCGAGCGGCCAGGAGCCGTATTCGATCGCGATGTGCCTGCGCGAATACGGCGCGGCCCTGTCGGGCTGGCGCATCGAAATCGTGGCGACCGACTTGTCGCACGAGGTGCTGGAGAAGTCGAAGGCCGGACTCTACAGCCAGTTCGAGGTGCAGCGCGGATTGCCGATCCAGCTTCTGGTGAAATATTTCACCCAGCTTGGCGATATCTGGCAGCTCAACGCCGACATCCGCGGCATGGTCCAGCATCGGCAGCTCAATCTGCTACAGGATTTTTCCCATCTCGGCAAATTCGACGTGATCTTCTGCCGCAACGTGCTGATCTATTTCGATCAGGAAGGAAAGACATCGATCTTCGAGCGCCTGGCCCGGGTGCTCGAACCCGACGGCACTTTGATGCTTGGCGCTGCCGAGTCCGTGGTCGGGATCACCGACGTGTTCCGGCCCACCGCGGATCGGCGCGGCGCCTATCAACTCAATCCGGCGCGTGCGCAGCGCAACACCGCAGGCGCGATCCCGTCCGGGCTCAAAGTGGTTGCGGCACGCTAGCAGCCGGATCTCGCGCGTGTAGCGCGGAAGGCTCACAGGATCGCGTGCGGCAGGAAGCGGGAGGTGTTGCCGGTGATCGGCGTTGCATCCTCGCGGATCGACAGCCCGCAAGGCTGATGGGCGACCAGCCAGCTTCCGATCACGGGGTAGACGCCGCCGAAGTCCGGAAGTGACGCCAGGGCCTGACGGATGAAGCCTTCGACGCCATAAGGGCCGCCCTCGGCGGCGACGGCGATGCCGCCGGAGACCAGGCTGACATTGGCGCCCTCGCGCGAAAACAGCGGCTTGCGCACGAAGCTGGGCCCGAGGGTCGCGGCCTTCGGATCGTCCTCGAAGAACGCCGGCAGCAGGTTGGGATGGCCTTCGAACATCTCCCATAGCAGCGGCAGGATGCCCTTGTTGGACAGGATCGCCTTCCAGGGCGGTTCGATCCAGCGCGTCCGCGCCTCGGCAAGCCGGGCGCCGAACACATCATGGAACATCCATTCCCAGGGATAGAGCTTGAACACCAGCGCCATGTCCTGGTCGTCGAGATCGACGAAGCCGCCGCCGTCCTCGCGCCAGCCGATGTCCTCGATATCGATCACTGTGGTCGCCAGCCCCGCCTGCGCCGCGGTATCGGCGAGATAGGCCAGCGTGACGGCATCCTCGTCGTCGCCGGTGATGCCGGCCAGATGCAGCTGCCGGCCACAGCCGATCTCGGTCCAGCGTTCGATCAGCCGCTCGTGGATGGAGTTGTACTGGTCGGCGCGCGGCGGGAGGATGCCCCGCTCGATCGCCTGCTCCAGCCAGGTCCATTGAAACACGGCGGCCTCGAAGATCGAGGTTGGGGTATCGGCATTGTATTCGAGCAGTTTGGCCGGTCCTTGCCCGCCAAAACTCAGATCCAGCCGGCCATAGAGGCTGCGATCGTCGCGCTCCCAGCTTTCGCCGAGCAGCGGCCAGAACGGCTCCGGGATCTTCAGCCGGCGCAGCATCGCCTCGTCGTCGAGCGCGCATTCGACGAGGTCGAGGCACATCGCCTCGATCTCCGCGGTGGCGTCCTCGATGTCGACCTCGATCTCCTGCAGCGTGAATGCGTAATAGGCGCGCTCGTCCCAATAGCGCTCGCCGTCGACGGTGTGAAAATCAAATCCGCATTGCTCGGCGGTCGCCTGCCAGTCGTCGCGCTCCGGACAGGCGATGCGCTGCATGGGACCGGCCGCTAGCCGCCATGGCCATGGCCACCATGCCCATGACCACCATGCCCATGACCATGGACGCGGTGCATCGCCCCGCCGAAGCCGCCATGGATCGCACGGCAATAGAGCGTGTCGTCTGGGCCGGGGACGGCTTCGAGCCCGGGCCCGCAGGGCCGCGTGCGCGAAAATCCCATGGAGACCGCGCCGACCGCCGCGGTTCCCATCATCGTCAGCACCACGCGGCGCGACCGTTTCATGGTGTCATCTCCGAAAGTTTCATCCGCGAAAGTTTCATCCCAAGAGGTTCGTCGCCAAGAATTCGTCGTCAGTTTTGTTATGATTTGCGGTCAGTGTCAAAGAGACCTCTCGCCGCCGTGGTATGGAAAATGCCTTCCAATATTCCGATCACACGGGATTGAGAGGTCCACCCCATGGCTGCATTCGACACCGTCATCCGCTTTGGTACCGTCGCCACCGCCAGCGACACCTACCAGGCCGACGTCGGCATTAGATCGGGGCGGATCGCCGCCATCGGCGAGAACATGACCGACGCCGACGAGATCGTCGATGCCTCGGGCCTCCTGGTGCTGCCCGGCGGCATCGACAGCCACGTCCACATCTCGCAGCCGTCAGGGCCCGGCATCGTGATGGCCGACGATTTCGAGAGCGCGACCCGCGCCGCCGCCTTCGGCGGCAACACCTTCGTGATGCCGTATTGCCTGCAGGCCAAGGGCCAGCCCTTGCGCGAGGCGCTGAAGGACTATCACGCGCTGGCGGCGGACAATTGCCACATCGACCATTCCTTTCACCTCATCATCGCCGATCCCACCGACGCCGTGCTCGGCCAGGAACTGCCGGCGCTGGTCGCCGACGGCTACACGAGCCTGAAGATCTTCATGACCTATCAGGACCTCGCGCTGAGCGACTACCAGATCCTGGGCGTGCTCGACGTCGCCCGCGAGACCGGCGCATTGGTGCAGATCCACGCCGAGAACTACGACGCGATCCGCTTCCTGACCGACAAGCTGGAGCGCGCCGGCAAGACCGCGCCCTATTACCACGGCAAGTCGCGGCCGATTCCCGTCGAGCGCGAGGCCACCCACCGCGCGATCTCGCTGGCCGAACTGATCGACGTGCCGATCGTCATCGTCCACGTCTCCAACCGCGAGGCGATGGAGGAGATCCGGCGCGCGCAGATCCGCGGCCTCAAGATCCATGGCGAGACCTGCCCGCAATATCTCGTCCTGACCGAGGAGGACATGCAGGGTCTCAACATGGAGGGCGCCAAATATGTCTGCTCACCGCCGCCGCGCGATGCCGCGAGCCAGCAGGCGTGCTGGGAGGGACTGCAAAGGGGCGTGTTCTCGCTGTTCTCCAGCGACCACTGTCCGTTCCGCTACGACGAGGCCGGCAAGCTCAATCCGAAGGGCCGCACCAGCTTCCGCTGGGTGCCGAACGGCATTCCCGGCGTCGAGACCAGGCTGCCGATCCTGTTCTCCGAAGGCGTCAGCAAGGGCCGCATCACCTTGAACCAGTTCGTCGCGTTCTCCGCGACCAACCACGCCAAGACCTACGGCCTGAAGGGCAAAGGCTCGATCGCGATCGGCTACGACGCCGACATCGCGTTGTGGGACCCGGCGAAGACCGCGACGCTGACACAGACCGGCCTGCATCACGGCGCGGACTACACGCCGTATGAAGGCTTGGAAATCACGGGCTGGCCGGTCGCGACCATGCTGCGCGGGAGGTTCGTGGTGCGGGATGGGGAGTTGACGGGCGCGAAGGGGCAGGGGCGCTACGTCACGCGTGGTGAGCTGGGCGGGGCGGGTAGGAGAGTTATCAGGCCAAGGTAGCCAAGCGAGTACGGTGGGCAAAGCGAAGCGTGCCCACCGATCACGTTTAAGCTTGTCATGGTGGGGAAGGCGCTTCTACTTCCGTGAACGCGGGTATAACTGCGAACGCGCTTTTGCCCACGCTACGGCTGGCTGAGTCCCGCATGTCGCTGATGCTCACGCGGGCTACGATTGCTACAAGCTTCTAGCGAACTTCACAAAGGCTCCGGCACGGAATTGGCGCGCAGGTATAAGGCAAGGCCCGATCAACTCGATCACCCTTTTTTGTCGCTTCCGCCGATCCTTCTCTTTTTGCGTCTTCGATGCATCTGTGCCCGCATGGATGTCAGGTGCGATCATATCCGCATGGTTGGGCTTCTTTGGCAGCGACGTGTCGTAGATACCCACTAGCCGAGTCCCCTGATCGTAACGGACCATCGAAGCAGCGAAGGCGCAGACACCATGAAAATATCGCGCACGTCCATTAGCTGCCGAACGCTCGTTTAGCTCGCTCAACGTCAGCGCGAATTCGTCATCCGCGGCGCAGTCGCGGAGGACGCTTACGCCGCTTCGATCGAGCTGAACCAGCATAATTGGATTTAGCATGCCGTCGGCCAACAGGCTGTTCGGATCGCTGATGATCAGATTAAGGAGTTCGTTGTCTGCCACGCGACCGGGTGAGGTATCGCCGAGCTGATAGGCCTCACAGCCACAGCACTCGGGCGTCGCCTTGTGCAGCTGTTCGGCGATGGTCTCGGGTGGCTCGCTTGCAAGCGCCGCCAGACAATTCTCGCGGCTCATAACGCAGATTCAGATCAGAATGGTCGACAGCTCGTCGGGCAGCCTGCGGCCGGAGAACACCACGTCCTCATGGAAATGCTCCTCACCATTCACTTCCGCGTACCATGTCAGCCGTTCGGCCCGATCGACCGTCAGATGTAGATAGAACTGCGGGACACGAACCACGAAGGTCGGCCGTCCCAGCGCATCAACGGCGAAGCTTGGACGCCCCGACAGTTTGTCGTTGTTGAAAAACACCGCGAGCATTTCAGCGGTGTTCAAGGCGTCGTAGCTCGGCGGTAGCGCATCGGCGCCATCCCAGCCCTCGCGGAGGTCGCGGTGCTGATCGATGAGCGACGTCGTCTGAACCAGCCATGGGCTTCGTCGGCTGAGGATTCCGACTGGAGCTTCAGTCGTCGAAAAAGATCCGACGAGGCGCAGTTGGTTCGCACGGTCGACATGCGCGGGAGAACGAAGATCGCTTCCGCTGCGGGCGAGCGTCGCTTCCTCCTTGCCCTTTTCGAGATAGGATGGCTGGTAGGTCGTGTTGAAATCTAAGGCTGGCATCATGCTGTCTTCCGCGCGTCAAGCCCTATACGATTCGCCATCTCGTCAACAATGATATGGCCAAGAATAGCTTTCAACGCAAGGTGTTGATTTTCCAGACGATCAACTATAAATTTAGCATCTAGGGCTGGCGGCTCGGTTGTCTCATAGCCTGGGACGTTCGGTTGATCCGTCAGGCTCGAATAGATGCCGACCGAGGGTTGCCCCTGATAGGCCAGATCCTTGACGACATCGACGACGTCGATGTTGATGTTCGTCAACCGCCGAAGCGCCCCGTCCTTCGTAAACCAGCCTGCATGCGAATGCCATTGCTGTGCCTGCCGCGCCGCCTCAGGCGCGAAATATGGGCAGTTCGGTTGCAAAAGCTTCTGAACGTCGAAGTCAGCCCATGTCCCGGACCAAGTGAACCGATCCCAGTACTCCAATCTGACGCTCGCGATAGACACGATCTCCAGCATCGCGGAAATGACCGGGATTGCATAACGCTCAACATCCCCGATGAACGGCTGCCAACGCACATAACTCTGCGTCGCAAAAACCAAGTGGTCCGGCGCGATGGTCAGAGCCGTGGTTTGATCCGGGCGCGAAAGAATGCGCGGCGTCGAACCCACTGCCGACGCCAGTGGCGCCACGCGGCCGTCGGGGCCAAACTCGAAAGACACAGCAGACATCCCCTGCTGCAAAAAACCCATTTTCGTCAAGTCAGCGGCTGCTGAATCGGCGTTCCTCTGGAACGCCTTGTCCGGCACTGCGGGAGTGAAGGTGACCGACACTGCGCAGCGCTCGATTGCATGCCGCGGAAATACCGGAGAGAAGTGCGGCTCGGTGCTCATCAAGTGTGCGCTGCTGAAAAGAGAAGATCGGAGTAGGCGCCAAAATCAAGAAGATTTCCTGAATTTTGGGCGTAAGTTCGTGGGCAGGAAAGCAGATGCTGTCCCGCAGCACAATCGCGAAATTTACCGAGCGCGGTCATCAATCAACTCCGAAAAATCGTCTAAACGCACAAAACATCAATAAAATCAGTAGGAAAGGCTCTCTTATACGCCGTTGCATCCTCCGAACCTTCTGGCCACCCAAGTATATTCAATTTCTGAAAAAAAGAAAAGAGATTCTTTGGGAGAATCGAGGCAAGTCATCGCCGCTTTTCAGATGGCACGGAGCCATTGAACGTTAACCGCCTCATGCATCGTCGCGTTCACTCCTTCCCCGGGTCGAATGCTGGACGCTGAGGATCTCGATCTCGTTCGTTCTGTCGTCAAAGATGCGGTAGACGAGCTAATTGCACTGTTTTGTTATGGAACTTTCGGTGTCTTTCGTCTGTTGCGGGCGACCGGCATGCGGAAACAGAATGATCCTCTCGACGCTCTCGTAAACAACCGGGTCTTGCACACGCTGCGCCGCAGCAGGGGTATGAAGGCGGACGTATTCCGCAATCGCCGCGATATTCTCGATCGCGCGCAGCGTGAAGCGAAGCTTCATGGATCGAAGCGGCGAAACGCGGCCTCGACGTCGGATGCGAACTGGCGTCGCTTGGCCTGCGCAAGGCTTTCCAGCACGTCCGGCAGATGCGTGGGATCAATCTGCTCCGGCGCGCCTTCGTCTCCTGCAAGCGTCAGCATCGCGCGCGCTATCTCGTCTTGCGTTTCGGACGGTAAGCGGCGAACGGCTTCGAGCGCCTGATCGAGCAATTTGGTCATGTCCGGCTCCTTACGAGAATAATAGCGCGTTGGGACGCTTTTTCGAGAGGCGTCCAGTGCCATCGCGATCCGAAATGGCGCGCTCAACGGTGTACCGAGAGCGTTGTCGGCATGGAGCGCCGGCTTGGCCGGCGTGCTGGTCCCAACCACCCGCGCCAAACCGCCAATTTCTCGCAATTTCAACCCGCCTCGTCCTGTCCAGTCCCGCCCGCAAAATATTCTTATTGCTGTTTATCAGAAATTATGCTTTAACCTTCGCATCCCGTCCCATACGAGGGGGCGCTTCGCGGTCGTCACGGACGTCGGGTGCGGGATGCGGTGGGCGCGTCGGGTCGTCGTGTGACTTGTCATGCGGACGAACGGCCAGATGCGACGGTGAAGTCGTGCGGTCCTGGCATCCCGGTGCTGATGCCTGCGCAATGCGCGAACGCATTGTCGCAAACGGGGGCAAGAAAGCCGGTCCCCGGGGAGACCACGTATAAGTCGTAACACCATCGCGCGGGGAATGCCGGGATGTCTCGGCTGAACCTGTGGTACCTGCCGCCTGCATTTTTTTCTGCAGGCGGGCCATGGGGGCGGCCAGCTCCCGGCATTCCCTGCGCCCTTATTTTTAAGAGGGCGAAACGACCTCAACGGCTCGGGCGAAACATGCCGCGGGAACGATGATCCATGGCGTAACGACGAGATGCGTTTCTCACGCCATGAGCGGATTGATCTGTGACCGCAGGAGAGATCCATGTCCTCCAGCAGGATCATTGGGAGCACCGGTGTAGCAGCTTGCCCGGTGTTCACCTCGCCCCGCTTGCGGGGAGAGGTCGGATTGCAATCGAAGATGCAATCCGGGTGAGGGGGACTCTCCAAGAACTCGGTCCGTGGGGACTCCCCCTCACCCCGACCCTCTCCCCGCACGCGGGGCGAGGGAGCGCACCGTCCGCGATGCACGAGCCCGCATGGAATGTTTGCATCCGACAAACAAAAACCCCGCCATTTGCGGCGGGGTCCAGTCTGGGAGGAGCAAGCTTTGAAGGAACGGCCTTCGCGGCTCACCAGAACCCAATTGATTGTTGGCTCAGGCGGGGATGCGCTCGTCGACTTCGTGCGGCTCGCGCAGCACGTAGCCGCGGCCCCACACGGTCTCGATGAAGTTGCGGCCTTCGGAGGCGTTGGCGAGTTTCTTGCGCAGCTTGCAGATGAAGACGTCGATGATCTTCAGTTCGGGCTCGTCCATGCCGCCATAGAGATGGTTGAGGAACATCTCCTTGGTCAGCGTGGTGCCCTTGCGGAGCGAGAGCAACTCCAGCATCTGATATTCCTTGCCGGTCAGATGCACGCGCTGGCCGCCGACTTCCACCGTCTTGGTGTCGAGATTGACGACGAGGTCGCCGGTCTGGATCACCGATTGGGCATGGCCCTTGGAGCGGCGCACGATCGCATGAATGCGGGCGATCAGCTCGTCCTTGTGGAAGGGTTTGGTCATATAGTCATCGGCGCCGACGCCGAGGCCTTTGACCTTGTCCTCGATGCCGGCGAGGCCGGAGAGGATCAGGATCGGGGTCTTGATCTTGGAGACCCGAAGCTGCTTCAGCACGTCATAGCCGGACATGTCGGGCAGATTGAGGTCAAGCAAGATAATGTCGTAATCGTAAAGCTTGCCGAGATCGACGCCTTCTTCTCCGAGATCCGTCGTATAGACGTTAAAGCTCTCGGACTTGAGCATCAATTCGATCGACTGCGCGACGGCGCTGTCGTCCTCAATCAGCAAAACGCGCATGCCAGTTCCCCATAGTCGCCGCTCCGGGCGTCAGGTCGGCCGCATTTTGCGGCACTCAAACGCCTTTGAACAACTGATTCGGATCCTGACGAGATATGGTTAACAAAATCTGATTCACCTCCGCAAGCTCTATCGGTGCAATTTTTATCGAATCGCGCTAAGATATTGCGATGAAGCAGTTTTTCCTATCCGTCCTCGTTCAAGCTCCATGTTAATAGATTCCGCTAACCGACTTTCGCGATTAACCGTTCGCGCGAGTGCAAGTTGAGCCTTCTCAGTCACCTAAGACAGTGACGCAATGATTAATGATGCGGGTAAATACGAAGTTAAGCGGCGAGGGCGAAACCGCCCAAATTTAAGGTTTTCGCAATGAAAGCGTTGGCTGAGCAAATCAACGAGATCGACGGCGTCAACACCTATGGGCGGGTCGTCGGGGTCAAAGGATTGATGGTCGAGGTCGCCGGCCCCATCCACGCGATGTCGGTGGGCGCCCGTATCGTCATCGAGACCGGCGGCAACAGGTTCATCCCGGCCGAGGTGATCGGCTTCACCGGCAGGAACGCGGTGGTGATGCCGTTCGCGGGCCTCGACGGCGTCCGTCGCGGCTGCCGCGCGGTCATTGCCAATGCCGCCAACCAGGTCAGGCCGTCACAGGCCTGGCTCGGGCGCGTGATCAACGCCATGGGCGAGCCGATCGACGACAAGGGGCCGCTGCCGCAGGGCAGTGTTCCGGTTCCATACCGCAACACGCCGCCGCCGGCGCATTCGCGCAAACGCGTCGGTGCGCCGCTCGATCTCGGCGTCCGCGCCCTCAATACCTTCCTGACCTGCTGCCGCGGTCAGCGTCTGGGCATCTTTGCCGGCTCCGGCGTGGGCAAGTCGGTGCTGTTGTCGATGCTGGCGCGCAATGTCGATGCCGACATTTCGGTGATCGGCCTGATCGGCGAGCGCGGCCGCGAGGTGCAGGAATTTCTGCAGGACGACCTCGGTGACGAAGGTCTGGCCCGCTCGGTGGTGGTGGTGGCGACCTCCGACGAACCGGCCTTGATGCGGCGACAGGCGGCCTATCTGACGCTCTCGATCGCGGAACATTTCCGCGACGAGGGCAAGGATGTGCTGTGCCTGATGGACTCGGTGACCCGCTTTGCGATGGC
>Ga0302322_100004434_pt1 | contig 12192 bp, 11 predicted proteins | sample Fen_T0_2_FD_203757 | JGI IMG/M metagenome (GOLD analysis project Ga0302322, IMG submission 203757) | Peat permafrost microbial communities from Stordalen Mire near Abisko, Sweden - Fen_T0_2 | ecosystem: Environmental > Terrestrial > Soil > Wetlands > Permafrost | place: Sweden: Abisko... | reverse complement strand
AGAAGTGGGCGTCATCCACCACGCCGCGGATGATGTCGCGGATGTCGTAGGGCTTGCTGGGATCGTCCGGAATGATCCGGTCGAGTTCCGGGTTCTCCAGGGGCATCTGGGCTTTGGACGCGCGCCGGGGCGCCTCGCCCAGGTTGTTGCTGGGCAGGAAGGAGAGCAGCTCCCGGGTGTGGGCCAGGGCCGCGAGGTCACTGGCGCAGACGAAGTGCGCCACACCGCTCTTGGCGGAATGCGTATGGGCGCCGCCCAGCTCTTCCTTGGTCACATCCTCATGGGTGACGGCCTTGATGACCTCGGGGCCGGTCACGAACATGTAGCTCGTGCCCTTCACCATGGTGATGAAGTCGGTGATGGCGGGGCTGTACACGGCGCCGCCAGCGCAGGGGCCCATGATGAGGCTGATCTGCGGGATGACGCCGCTGGCCAGGGTGTTGCGCAGAAAGATGTCCGCGTAGCCGCCCAGGGAGACCACGCCCTCCTGGATGCGCGCGCCGCCGCTGTCGTTGAGGCCGACGACCGGGCAGCCCACCTTCATGGCCAGGTCCATCACCTTGCAGATCTTCTTGGCGTAGGCCTCCGACAGCGAGCCGCCGAACACAGTGAAGTCCTGGGCGAACACGGCCACGGGGCGGCCGTCCACGCGCCCGAAGCCCGTCACCACACCGTCCCCGGGAATCTTCTCCACGCCCCAGTTGCGGTGGACCATGAGGGCGTCCATCTCCTCGAAGGAACCTTCGTCGAGGAAGGCCGCCACCCGCTCCCGGGCCGTCAGCTTGCCTCCTTCATGCTGCTTCTGGATCCGGGCCTCGCCGCCCCCGGCCTGAGCCTGGGCGTGCTTGGCCTTCAAGAGTTCGATCTTCTTTTCGAGGGACATGGGTACTCCCGGGGGGAATCTGCGGCCGAGCATCTGGGGGGGATCAGCCGTCAGTTTACCGGAGTGGGAGCAGGTTACTTAATGCCAAGTATTTCATTGATGAAATGGGCTGTCAGATCCTCTTCCACCTCGTGGAGGGCGGTGGCCTTCATGAAGGTGCTGGAGGCATCGGCGAAGATGGCTCCATCCCACACGATGACCTTGGTTTCCAGGTCCACGATGGCCAGGCGCAACCGGGCACTGGTCTTGGCGGAGGAACTCGAACCCCCACCCACGAAGGTGCCACCACCGGGACCGGTGGAGACGAAGCCCCCCCCGGCTGTGGTGTGGGTGCTCCACTGGCGTCCGATGCCCAGATCCCTCGCGATCACCGCATATCGGATCCCGGCAAGCTCCGGGAGCTGGCTAAGCGTTGTCATGGCGGGCTGACTCGCACCTCCGGCGAAACGATTGTTCGGGTCCTGCGTGCCGAGCACCTTGCTCGGATCGAGGAGCGCCTGGGTGGTGCTTGAGGCTGAAAGAATGGTTAGCACCTTCTCGCTATCCAGGGAGGGCGCTTTGCAGAGCCCCGCCAGGCGGGCGGAGAACTTGGCTGAGAGGGCGTCCAGGAAGGCATTCTTGCCTTTGTACTCTTCGGCGACGGTCTTGGAGGAGCTCTCGTCGAGGTCGGCCGCGGCAATGGGGAAGACGGCGATTCTCTGGGCCTTGAGGTCAGCCAACCGGAAATTCTTGTCCTGGGATGCCGGCACCACATGGGGGGAGGCGCAGCCCACCAGCACGAGCAGGACCAAGGCGGAGAAGCATCGGAACAGCATGTCGTTCACCTCGAGCAGAATGGGTTTTGATAAGCCTATCAGCGCATGGGCCTGGGCTGGGTCATGGCCTCCAGGCTGAGGGCCTCATCCAGTTCCGCCTGATTGAGGTAGCCCTTGCGGAGGATCAATTCCCGGACGGGGACGCCGGTTTCCAGGGCCTCCTTGGCCACCTCGGTGGCGCGTTTGTAGCCAATGGCGGGCATGACGGCGGTGACGATGCCGATGCTGTGTTCCACCAGGTCCCGGCAGCGCTCCCGGTTGGCGGTGATGCCCACGATGCACTTGGTGGTGAGAACGTTCACCGCGGCGGTCAGGGTGCGCATGCTGGTGGCCAGGGCATAGGCGAGGACGGGCTCCATGACGTTGAGCTGGAGCTGGCCGGCCTCGGCGGCCAGGGTGATGGTGAGGTCGTTTCCGATGACCGAGAAGGCCACCTGGTTTACCACCTCCGGAATCACGGGATTCACCTTGCCGGGCATGATGCTGCTGCCGGGCTGCATGGCGGGCAGGTTGATCTCGCCGAAGCCACAGCGGGGGCCGCTGCTGAGCAGGCGCAGGTCATTGCAGAGCTTGCTGAGCTTCACGGCGGCGCGCTTCACCACCCCGGAGAACATGACGAAGGCGCCGGTGTCGGGCGTGGCCTCCACCAGGTTTTCGGCCAGGACGATGTCCAGGCCCGTGACCTTGCGCAGCTCCTCCACCACGATTTCGGGATAGCGCGGATCGGCGCAGATGCCCGTGCCGATGGCCGTGCCGCCCATGTTCACCTCAAGAAACAGCCGGGCGGTCTCCCGCAGGCGCTGGATGTCCTCGCCGGTGGTCACGGCGTAGGCTTCGAACTCCTGGCCCAGGGTCATGGGCACGGCGTCCTGGAGCTGGGTGCGGCCCATCTTGATGACGTCCGAGAACTCGCGCCCCTTGGCGTGCAGGGCCGCCTTCAGACGATCCATGGCTTCCAGCAGGCTCTTCAGCATGAAGATCGTGGTGAGGCGCAGGGCCGTGGGGTAGACGTCGTTGGTGCTCTGGCCCAGGTTCACGTGGTCATTGGGATGGCAGTGGGCGTAGTCGCCACGCTTCTGCCCGAGCAGTTCCAGGGCCCGGTTGGCGATGACCTCGTTGGCGTTCATGTTGGTGGAGGTGCCCGCGCCGCCTTGGACCATGTCCGTGGGGAAGTGGCCGTGCCAGTGGCCGTCGATGATCTCTTGCGAGGCCCGGTCGATGGCGTCCGCGATGGCGGGTTCCAGCAGGCCCAGCCGGGCGTTGGCGCGGGCGGCGCCCTGCTTGACCATGGCCAGGGCGCGGATCATGGCGGGGAAGTGGCTGGTGGGCGTGCCCGTGATGGGGAAGTTGTGGACGGCTCGCAGGGTCTGCACGCCGAAGAGGGCGTCCTCCGGCACGTCCAGGGGACCGATGAGATCGGTTTCGCGGCGGGTCCGGCCGCTGGCATAGGCCTGTTCGCGGCCGGTACGGGGCGTGGCGGAATAGAGCAGGCGCTGGTGCATCACGGTGGCGACCTTGCTGAGCACGGCGATGGCCGCCGCCCCGTCCTGGCTGAGGCTACCCAGCACTGCAGCGCGGTCCAGATCCAACAGCACGGAGGGTGTGAGTGCCACGGCCGTGGCCGAGTGGGAGCTGATGGCGAGGAAGGACTGTTCGCCCGCCACATCGCCGGGGCCGAGGAGCACCACGGGCTCTGGGCCATCCCCGTTGTCGCGGGTGATCTCCACCCGGCCCTCGGCGATGACCGTGGCCCCGAGTCGGGCCTCTCCTTGCTTGAACAGGATGGTTCCGGCGGGTACCTCCCGTCGGCGCGCCGCCGAGGCGATGAGGCTGAGATCCCCATCGGAAAGCCCGGAAAAGATCTCACAGTGGCGGAGGACGGTCGTGATTGCATCCATGGAAAGCACCCCAATAGGCCCTAAGCAGCACGTCGTCATGCTACCCGGCATCCCTTTACGGATTGTCCGCAATGGAACACCCAGGCCTACGCTTTGACGGATTGTAGCCTTCCGGTCCTCAGGGGCGCTGGACCGGATCCTTCGTGATGGCGTCCTCCCGGAGCGTCTCGCCGCCCACCACGTGGAAGTGGAGGTGGAAGACGCTCTGGCTGGCATCCTTGCCGGCGTTGGAGATCACACGGAAGCCCTTGTCGAGGATGCCCTGATCCTTGGCCACCTTCACACAGGTGCTGAGTAGGGCCGCGCGGGTCTCCACGGGCAACTCGTCCAGCTCCTTCAGGCTCGCTACGTGCTGCTTGGGGATGACCAGCAGGTGCACCTTGGCCCGGGGCCGGATATCCCAAAAGGCCAGGACGTAGGAATCTTCGTAGACCTTCCGGGAGGGCGCGGTACCCGCCACGATCCTGCAGAAGATGCAATCCGCGGAGGTCTTGGGTGCTTCCGCCACCAGCGGCTGGGCGGCCGCCAGGGCCAGCGCCGCCAGGAGGGAGAAGGCCCGGCGCAAGCTAGCGCCCACTCTTTTTCCAATCAGCCAGGAAGCCTTCGACGCCCTTGTCCGTCAGGGGGTGCTTGAGCATCTGGTCGAAGACCTTGGTGGGGATGGTGGCCACATGGGCCCCGGCCAGAGCGGAATCGGTGACGTGGCGGGGGCTGCGGATGCTGGCCGCGAGGCACTGGGTCTCGAAAGCGTAGTTCTCGAAGATGGCGCAGATCTCGCGGATCAGCTCCATGCCATCGAGATTGATGTCGTCCAGGCGGCCCACGAAGGGACTCACATAGGTGGCGCCGGCCTTGGCGGCCATGAGCGCCTGGGTGGCGCTGAAGCAGAGGGTGACATTGGTGTGGATGCCCTCGGCCGAGAGAGCCTTGCAGGCCTTCAGGCCCTCGGCAATGAGGGGCAGCTTCACCACCACGTTCTTGTGGATCTTCGACAGGCGCCGGCCCTCCTCGATCATGCCCGGTGCCTCCAGGCCGATGACCTCGGCGCTGATGGGGCCATCCACGATGCCGCAGATCTCCTCGATGATCTGCTCGAAGGGCTTGCCCGTCTCCTTGGCGATGAGGCTGGGGTTGGTGGTCACCCCGTCCAGCACGCCCAGGGCGTTGATGCGTTTGATTTCATCAATATTGGCAGTGTCGATAAAGAACTTCATGGTCATCTCCGGGGTCCGGCGTGCGCCGGGCCCTTCCATTCTCCCAGGCGGCGCGGGAAGCTGGAAGCCCGGAGTCCCGATATGGCCCATCCCGAGATCCAAGTGCTGAATAAAGGCTTCGTGCGTCTCATCGACCACATGGGGTCGGATTTGTCGGTGGTGAACGCGGCCCGGGTGTCGTTCGGCAAGGTGAAGGTGACTTTCGAGGAGGGCGACGCCAAGCTGGTGGATTACCTGGCCGAGCACGAGCACACCTCGCCTTTCCGCCACACGGCCCTGACACTGCACGTGAAGGCGCCCATCTTCGTGTTCCGCCAGTGGATGAAGCACCGGATCGGGTCGGAGTTCAACGAGATCAGCGGACGCTATGTGGAGTTCCCCGAGGACGAGTTCTTCGTGCCTGAGGTGTTCCGGCGCCAGGCCAAGGTGAACAAGCAGGGCAGCGAGGGGAGCATCGACCTGGCGGACCAGGCCCGGGCCGTGGCGAGCTATCTGGAGAGCTGCCGCAGCGCCGTGGCCCACTACAAGGAGTTGCTCGCCCTGGGGGTCTGTCGGGAGCAGGCGCGCTGCGTGCTGCCGCTGGCGCTCTATTCGGAGGTCTACTGGACCGTCAGCCTCCAGGCCGTGGCCCACTTCATCCGGCTACGGGCCGATGCCCACGCCCAGTGGGAGATCCAGCAGTACGCCGCCGCCGTGCGGGCGGTGGTGGAACCCCTTTTCCCCGTGGGCCTGAAGGCCCTCTTGGCCGACCGCAAGGGATGAGCGCCCCGCCCCTCAACCCGGCTCTCTTCCACCTGGATGAGGACCACCTGTGGGTCATGCACTGTGCGGAGGGCCCGGTGCCCCGGGCGGCGGTGCGCGCGGTGCGGACCTTCATGCAGAAGGAGCTCCAGCCCTGGGAGATGCGCTGGGAGGAGGATTTCCTGGGCATCCCTGCGGCCCTGCGCGCGGAAGTGGCCACCCTGATCGGCGGGCGGGCCGAGGATGTATCCCTCACGCCCACCACCTCTTCCGGCCTGGTGACCGTGGCCCAGGGCTTCCCCTGGGCGGCGGGCGACGAAGTGCTCGCGCCCCTGGGCGAGTTCCCCTCCAACGCCTGGCCCTGGCTGGCCCTCCGCAACCGGGGGGTGGTCTTCCGTGAGGTGCCCCTCTGGGAGGGCCATGTCGCTGGCGTCGGAGCCTGGACCAGTGAGCCGCCGACGGCGGAGGCCGATCCGGAGGCGCGGCTCATCGCGGCCCTGGGCCACCGGACCCGGATCCTGGCCCTGTCCTGGGTGCGCTTCCAGGATGGCCTCAAGTTGGACTTGAAGCGCCTGGGGGCGGCCTGCCAGGAGCGCGGCGTCCACCTGGTGGTGGATGGCATCCAGGGCGTCGGCACGGTGCCCCTGAATCTGGAGGGGGTGTCGGCCTTCGCCACCGGTGGCTACAAAGGCCTCCTGGCACCGGAGGGCCTGGGCTTCCTCTGGACTGAGCCATCCTTCAGACAGTTACTGGCGCCCTCTGGAAGCTGGCTGTCCGTGGTGGATGCCACCGAGTTCTCGCGGCCATCGACCGATCTCGATCGCGACTGGCTGGCAGATGGCCGGGCCCTGGAGCCCGGTGGCCCCAACCTGCTGATGGCCTCAGCCCTGCTGGAGTCCCTGCGGCTGCTCAACGAAACCCGCGTGCCGGTCATCGCGAGCCACGTGGCCGGTCTGCAGACGAATCTGCTCGATGCCCTGGAAGGCTCGGTCTGGCAGGCCGAGGTCCGGCGGCTTCGGCAGCTGCTGCGGGCCGACCGGCTGGGCCCAATCCTCGCCTTCCATCATGGTGGCGGCGGACCCGAACGCTTGAATCGCCTCCTGAAAATGGGCTACCGGCAGGGCGTCTTCGCCTCGATGCGGGAGGGGTATCTCCGGATCGCCTTCCATGGTTTCCACACAGAGGCCGATGTGGCCCGTGTGGCGACCTGGCTGCGCGACTCCGGTTGAACCGCTGGCTGATGGTGGCGCAGCAGGCGGGCAAGCCGGGCTCGTAGCGGGATCCTTCTCGGGAATCCGGGCATTTCATCGGAGAATGGTGTTCTAGGAGTCGTCATGCGCATGCTGTTCGCCGCCCTGTTGTCGCTTCCACTGCTGGCGGGGGGTGGAGGAACGGTTACGCTCAGGCAGTCCTCCTTCATGGCCGAAGTGGCAGTCACGCCGCAGGAAACCAGCAAGGGCCTGATGTACCGGCAGAGCCTCGCCAAGGACCGCTGCATGTTCTTCGTCTACGGTGAGGATGGCTACCACTCGGTGTGGATGAAGAATTGCCTCATCGCCCTGGATGTGGTCTGGATCGATGCCGAGGGGCGCGTGGTGGAATTCGCCGAGCACATCCCCCCCTGCAGCCCCATGCGCGGCGAGGACTGCCCCACCTATGGCGGTACGGTTCCCGCCCGCCACTTCATCGAGTTTTCGGCGGGTACCTTCAAGCGGCTGGGCCTGAAGAAGGGCGACCGGCTGGGCTGGGACCTCAAACTGGACGATGGCCAAGTGGTGCGAGGGGGCGTGGCCATGCCCAAGGTCAAGAAGAAGTAGGGAGTCCTACTCCTCGGGCTTGACCGTCTCCTTGCCTCGGCGGGGCGGGCGCGTGAGGGTGCGCAGGTGTTCCGGCGTGGGCGGGAGATCGCCCAGGTCCAGGGGGCTGAGGCGGTCCGCCAGCAGCTTCCAGGCCTTGGCCTGGCGGGGCAGGCGCTCAGGCTGGATGACTTCGAAGCCCTGCGCGTAGCTCACGAACGGCGGCATCACCAGGGCGAAGCCCGTGTAGAGGAAGGCCGGCAACCGCAGCCAGTCTGCCTCGCCCATGGGCCCCGGGTTGGGCAGGGCGAAGAGGGGATGCACGCCGCCATTGATCCAGAAGCCGTGAGAGGGCTCGTGGCGGGGGTAGACGAAGATGCGCCGCCGGTGGATGAGCGTGAAGGGGCCCACCCGGTGCTGCTCGACCGGCTGGATGCCCGTGCCCTCCAAGGCGGGACCGCTGCTGCGCTCCGGATGGCCCACCACCTGGACCACGGTCCGGCCGCCGGATTTCAGCTTGCGGAAGATGGTGCGCAGCTCCTCGGCCTCGTCCCCTTCCACGGTGCCCTGACTGGGCTTCAAGTCCCCCAGCAGGGCGACCTGCTCCGGCGCGTACTCATCGAGGAGGCTGAACACCCGCTCCCAGATTTCCATCTGCGGGGTGGCGGGCATGGGGTCCGGCCTGCGCCGCCTGGCTGCGCCCAGCCCGAAGAAGAGGTCTGACAGCACCAGCGTCTTCTGCCGGGGCAGCCATACCGCCCGGCGGCTGTCGAGCGTCACATCCTCGCTGAGCTGCACCTGCACCAGAACCTCCAACCTTCCATTGGAACACAGGCCAGGGGAGAATCCTGGGATGGGTACCCGGTGAGCCTTGACGCCTGATTCGAGCCATCTGTTGGCAGGCTTGGGTACGGGTGTCTGTGGCGGTGTTCTTTCCGGCCTCTTCGGGGTGGGCGGTGGCATCGTCATGGTGCCCCTCCTGGGACTGGTCCTGAACCTCGATCAGCACCGGGCCCAGGGCGCCACCCTGGCGGCCATGCTGCTGCCCACGGGCCTTCCAGCCGTGCTCCAGTACCGGAGGCGGGGCATCACCGGCAGCGTGAAGCTGGTGGGCGTGCTCATCCTGGCCTTCCTCTTCGGCGTCTACGGCGGCGCCGTGGTGGCCAACCGCATCCCCTCCACCCCGCTGAAGTGGACCTACGCCTCCTTCCTCTTCTTCCTGGCCATCCGGACCTGGATGCGCAAGGAGCCAACCGGCGTGGACCGAGGAGAGGAACCCTTCGATCTGTCCGGGCTCTGGACCTGGGGACTGCTCATCGGTCTTCTGGGAGGTTTCTGGTCGGGCCTCACCGGCCTTGGCGGCTCGGTGGTGATGATCCCCTTGCTGGCTTCCCGGTTCCGCATGACCCAGCACGAGGCCCAGCTCACTAGCCTGATGATGCTGCTGCCACCCATCGGTCTGCCGGGTGTCTTCGTTTATGCCCAAGCCCAGGGTGGCCTGCCCTGGGAAGTGATTCTGGGCGTGGCCACCGGCTTCGCCTTCGGGGCCCTGATCGGGGCCCGGATGGCCACCCGCATGGCCAGCGCGAAGCTCAAGTACGCCTTCGGCTGGATCGTGCTGCTTATGGCGCTGCTGGTGCTGGTCCGGAAAGCCTAGAGGAAGCCCAGCCTCGGGTAGCTGGATCCGAGCAGGCCATCCGTGGTGCCCGTGGCCTGGCCCAGCCAGCGGTCCAGGACCGTGGCGTAGAGACCTCTGAAATCGTTGGTGAACCTCATGTTCCCATTGCCATCCAGGTTGGTGAGATCGGGATAGCCGCCGTAGAGGCCGCCCTTCACGGCCTTGCCCACGCAGAAGGAGAGACCGGCGGTGCCGTGATCCGTGCCGCCATTGTTCTCCTGCACCCGGCGCCCGAACTCGCTGTAGGCCAGGATCATCACGCGGTCCTGGGCATTCCCCGAGGGGGTGGTGATGGTGGCGAGGTCGTCGTAGAAGGCCTTGATGGAGCCGCCCAGGGCACGCTGGAGGTTGGGATGGTCCACGGCCTGGTTGCTGTGGGTATCCCACCCGCCCAGACGGGAGAAGAACACCTGGGTCGGAAGGCCCGCGGCGATCATCTGGGCGATGAGCTTGAACTGTCGGCTGAGGCCGCCGTTCAGGGTCCCCCCGTCGAGCCGGGTGGTGGGGTAGGTGGCGTCGCCGGGATAGAGGATCGTGGTGGTGCGGGCCGCGAGGGCGCCTCCGGCACCAAAGGCGGCGTTGTTCTGCGCGTCGTAGAAGAGCTTCCCGGCCTGAGCGGCTGCCTGGTAGCCAGGGTCCGTGCTGGCGACGGTTAAAGCGGTTCCCCAGCCGGTTTCAAGGAGCGCCGCGTCGGGCAAGGCGTTGCCGCTGAACAGGTAGGCCGGGAACACGTAGCCTCCGGCGCTGGGGATGGACACGAAGCTCCGGCTCCCGCCCTTCAGCATCACGGGCAGGTCCGAGGTGACGGTGAGCCCCCGCAGCACATCCCCACTGGGGCTGAAGGCCGTGTCGGCGAAGCGCCCCAGCCAGCCGGTGCCCGCGGGCACGGCGGCACCCTGGCCCCAGAGGTCGATGGAGGTGAAGTGGGACAGGTTCGGATTGGGCATGCCGATGCCGGGGATCCAGGCCACCCGGCCCAGGGCGTGCAGCTGATCCATGCCGATGAGGTCGTTGTTCATGGAGATGCCGCTGCCCAGATCGGTGAGCAGGGCTGGATCCGTGATCCCCAGGGTGGCGCGTTTGCTCTGGTAGACGCCGAGGTTCGCGCCGGCGTTGGGAGGCAGCACGTTCAGCCAGTCGTACCCGCCATCGATGTTCACGATGACCAAAATCGGCGCGGTCGGAACGGGGATGGGGGGCTGGGCGGGGGTTCCGCCAGAGCCCTTTCCGCCGCCGCCACCTCCGCAGGCGGTCAATCCCGCAAGGGCAGCGCCGGTGGCGCCGAGGGTCTGGATGAAGGCACGTCGCGTGGTCATGGCAACCCCCGTCAGTAGAGCTGGCCCGCGGGCGAGCAGAGGATGAGGAAGGCCAGTTCCCGCGCCTTGGCCTGCGAAGGCGCATCCCAGGTGAAGGTGGAAGGCCACAGGGCCCCCAGCCAGGCGGCGGAAACGCCGGTGGGGATCGGGCCCGGCTGCAACAGCGCGGCCAGCCGATCGTAGACGGCCTGCGCGGTGGCGGGTGCCGTGGGGAACCAGTCCAGGGTGACGGAGGTGGGGAACAGGGGATAGGTGGTTCCGCTCGAGGAGCGGGTTTCGAGCAGGGCCAGCGCGGCGGCTACCTTCGTCCGGTACCGCATGGTGTTGCTGTTGAGCCAGCCCGTGTGCTCTTTCCAGCCGTTGGGCCCGCTGGCATCCAGCAGCTTCATGCCCATCTGATCAAACGTGTTGGCATTGTTGGTGACCAGACGCCAGGCGGGGTACCCCTTCGGCACCTGCCCACTGGCCGTCGCCAGGGGAGGGCAGAGCATCCGGGCGGCCCGCACAAGCCAGGATACGGGGCCTTCCGCCAGGGCGAAGCGGTTGGCGGCGTCGTAGAAGTACTGGGACTTGAGCAGGGTCTTCATGACGACCCGCAGGTCGAAGTTCGACGCTTGGATCATGGCGGCCACATCATTGAGATCCTGGGTGGAATAGCCCGCGGTGACGAAGTGGGTGAGCAGCCGCTTGGCCAGGAACTGGGCGCAGTTGGCCCCCTTGATCGAGACGATGCTGCGCAGGGCGTTCTCACCCTTGGCCCAGCCATTCGCGGTGGTGGTGATATCCAGGGTCTGCCCGAAGAGGCTGATGGTTCCGGTTCCGTGCAGGTTGTAGCTGTTGGTGGCGGTCCCGCCCCACCACAGGTGGTTGTCGGGGGCCAGGACGCTGCCGTCATAGACCTTGAACCGCGCGTCGGCCAGGTATTTCTGGGAGGGGCTCGCGGGATTGGAGATGTAGTCGGCGTTGGCGAAGGTGAAGCTCCAGCCGCTGAGGGCCCGGGCCAGCTGGGTGATGTCCGTCTGGCTGTAGCCGTTGTCGGCCCCGAGGCTGTACAGCTCCATGGACTCACGGGCGTAGTTCTCGTTGGGGATGCTGGTGCCTGAGGCGTTGTTCAGCACGGAATCCAGCCAGATGCACATGGCCGGGTCCTTGCTGACCGCCACCAGAAGGTCATCGAATTTCGCCAGCCCCTGGCTGCGGAACAGTTGGATCTGCTTGAGCATCAGGGCCGTGTTGTTGACCTTGTGCCAGCCGGTGGCGAACAGGTTGTGCCAGAAGAGCGCCATGCGTTCTTCGAAGGCATGGGGATTGTGCTGCATGCGCCAGGCGAGATAGGCCTGAGCCGTGTTCAGGTTGTTGCGCCAGGCGTCGGCCGTCCCCACGAGAAAGGCATGGGGTCCCGCGACAGCCGGCACTTCGACGGCGCCGACATCCGTGGTGCTGGCGGTGACCAGCGGCTCGGTGACCACGTCAGCGGTGGCGAGGGCGGCCGTGAAAGCGGTCGGATCCTGGGCAGGGCCCGTCCCATCGATCCACGCGTCGATGGCCGCGCCGGGTGCCTGGGCCTGGAGGGTAGCCGCGTCCGCGGGAGTCAGGCCGAAGCCAGCCCGGCGGGCGAAATGCTCGGCATCGGCGACAGTCCAGCTGGTGATGGCAGAAAGGACAGCCATGGTGGGCTCCTAGTTGCTGGGTGCCCCGGCGCTGATCCAGGCCGAGAGCGTGTCCACGGTGGGCGTGCAAAGGATGGGTGCTCCCTGGGGCATGCGGGTCCCATAGCCCGTGCCGCCGGGTTGGTCCTTGGTGACCTTTTCGAGGATCCAGGAATGGGCAAGGTCGCCGGGTTTCACCAGG
>Ga0302322_100004433_pt1 | contig 12193 bp, 7 predicted proteins | sample Fen_T0_2_FD_203757 | JGI IMG/M metagenome (GOLD analysis project Ga0302322, IMG submission 203757) | Peat permafrost microbial communities from Stordalen Mire near Abisko, Sweden - Fen_T0_2 | ecosystem: Environmental > Terrestrial > Soil > Wetlands > Permafrost | place: Sweden: Abisko... | reverse complement strand
ATCTCCCTACGGGCCCGTTCGGGGCAAGGTTTCCTATCTTACTTTTTCGGACCCTGATAATCGCTGAGCAGCAGGGTTGCGCTGCCGAAGTTCAGTTTCAGCTGCATCTTCACGGGGAGATGGCTGCCGTCCTGCGCAATCCACACCTTGATCTGGCCGCCTTTTTTGAAAAGCCCCTTCGGATCTTTTTCCATGCGGGGAATCAGCACCTGCGCTTGATAGACGCCGCGAGGCGTCCGCACTTCTTCAACGCCATCCGCATAGAGCGCGAGCGCGTAGAAATCGCGTCCGAACTGCACGACCACATCGCGTTTTTCTCCGGACTTCAGATTCCAATCCCGCGTTTGCACCAATGCGCTGATCAGGTCCACGGGATCTCCGGGTGGGATCTCAATCTCCGTGCTGCGCTCAGTGCGCACCCGGTCGGTGTAACGCGCGATCTTCTTTTCGTAATCGAGAATGAAGTCGCTGTCGGTATCGCGGTCCTTGTCCACTCCCTTTTCCGTGACCGATTGCATCCGGCCGGTGGTGCGATCGATTACCACCTCGGCACGATTGTCGAACGGATATAATCCGCGGACAAAGCCCCGTGACTTGGTGTCCGTAGCGACGCGTACGAAATTCTTGCCATCAGTTTTGTCATCGTGCGCCGAGATGGTGATGTCGCCTGCGTGGTTGAAGATGGCGAAGCTCACCTTGTAGGTGAATGCTTCCCCGTCGCGAAAAGCTGTGAACGGTGCAGCGGGGAGTGAGGTGGCGGCAATCATGGCCAGGAAAAAGATGAGGCGATGCACGGCAGTGATGGACAGCACGAATGGCGGTTTGTGCGGCGGGCGTCGAGTTTTTGCCGAGCGATCACGGGATTTTTCTGTGGGAGCGAGCTTGCTCGCGACATGAACGAATGAGTCGCGCGCAAGCTCGTTTCCTCACCAGTGCCGCGCCCGGCCTACAGGGAAAGTTCCAACTGATTGCCCAGTCCGACGGCCCATGCCTCGATCCCGCGCTGGCGCAGGGTCAGAGCGAACTCCTTGGCGAAACCGTGCAGCGTGTAAACGACCTTGGGCTGGACGCGCTCGACGAAGGCGAGGAGGTCGTTGAAATCCGCGTGATCGGACAGAGGAAACGCTGCATCGCAGCCGTATTGGTATTTCGTACTGCTATCGATCGCCCAGCCCGTGACCGCGGCCGTGCGCTTCGGATTGATCCAGTCGAGCTGCGGTGAGCGATGCGGCATGATCACGACATGGCCGGCATGCCGGGTTGGTTCGAACTCGGCGTATGGCGGCATTTTCTGGCCGAGTTCCTCATAAACTTTGGTGATCCGCCACGCCGCCGGTGCCAGCATGATCGGCAGGCCGGCCTGCCCCAGCAGTTGCACCAGCTCCTGGGTTTTCCCCAAAGCATAGGCGTAGAGCACGGGCGTGGCGCCATCGGCCAACGCTTGTCGGCAAAAAGCCACGATGTCGGCGTGGACCTGTTCGGTCGGCGGCATCACATAGCGCGGCAAGCCGAAAGTGGTTTCCATGATGAGCACGTCCGCTCGCGGCGCGGCGCACGGCTCCGCGGCCAGCCCAGGTCGCAGCTTGAAATCTCCCGTATAGAGCAATGTGCCGTGCTCGGTGGTCGCGTGGAATTGGGCCGAGCCAAAGATGTGCCCTGCTGGATGCAGTTGCACTTCGCAGCCAATTTCCAGTGCATGCTTCTCGCCGTAGCGCAACGTCGTCATCTGCCTCCGTCCGCCCAATCGTTCTTGCATCAGCCGCGCCGTGGCCGGCGTACACAGCGACTCGCGGTGGCGGGCAATATGATCTGAAAGTGCGTGGGAAACAAACGATCGCGGCGTGCCATGCTGGCAGTCCAGCCACCAGCCGAGCTGCGGCAGCCAGACTCCTTTTTTGTAGCGAACTTCCCAGGACATGGCCGCGAATGGTGGCAGACACCTGACGCAGTCAAACGTCGCCCTTGCTGAAATAGTTCCGGCGAACCAACCGCCAGGCGGTGACGAAGAATGCCGTGAGAGGCACGGCCAGCATCATGCCGAGCACGCCACCGAGCGCCTTGCCCCAGAAAAACACCGCCACGATAATGGCGACCGGATGCAGGCCGGTTTGTTTGCCCATGATGCGCGGCGTGAGAAACCATCCTTCGATGGCCTGCACCGCCACGAAAACGCCCACGCAAATTCCCACCAATTGCAGGCCGCCGTTGTCGGGCTGCAGGAAGGCCAGAGGCAAAGCGACGCTCATGCCGAGGATCGAGCCGAGGTAGGGCACGATGTTCAACAGGCCTGTCAGCAGGCCGATCGCGAGACCGAACTTGAGCCCACCGATCGAGAAGCCCGTCGCGAGCAGGATGCCCATGATCAGGCCAATGAGCAATTGACCGCGGAAAAACGCGACCAAGATGCCGAGAAATTCGCGGACGAGAAACACCACGTCGTCGCGATATTCCTTTTTCAAGAACGGCAGATGATCGGGCAGCGCTTTCGTCGGGTCATTGTTCGAGAGCAAAAAGAAAAACAAATACACCGGGATGACGGCGACCGAGGCCGCGAACCCGAACAGACCGAAAACTCCCGCGCCCGCTGATTTGAGCGTGGGCGCCAGATGGCCGAGCAGATTTTGCGCCTGCTGGGTCAGGCTATCGAGGGTGGATTTGATCGCCGGATTATCGAGATAGCGGCGCACAACGGTGAGCCATTCCGGGAAATGCAACTCGCCGTAACTGACGGTCTTTTCCCACAACGTCGGCAGATAGGCGATGAAGTCGATGACTTGGGAGATGACGGCCGGGGCGAAGGTGAAGAGCAGCCCGGTGGCCAGTAACAGGAAGACGGCATACAAGAGCACCACGGCGACCGGCCGTTTCAGTTTCAGCCGTTTCTCAAAGATCGTGACCACCGGGCGCATGACGAGCGCCATGATTCCCGCGACGGCCAGCGGCCAGATGACACTGGAGAAAGCGCTGATGAAACGTGCCACTCCTGAGAGGATGACAAAAATCAAACCGCCGATCGCACAGAACGCGGCAAACGCGAGCGCAAACCCCACGAGCTTGCGCTGGGCAGGGGTCAAGAGCGGCGTGGACTCATCGGACATGACAGGAGCGAAGAGGGGAGTCGCTTCGCAGGCAAGCTTGCAGCGGCGAACCTTGACCATCGCTGCCGGGCCTTGAACGAAGACCTTGTTAAACCACGAAATGCGCGGAACACACAGAACTGACCCTGAACTTTTGGCGGAGATTGCCCCGTTCAAAAAAGTTTCGGTGTATTCCGTGTATTCTGTGGTGATCATCTGTTGGTGATGACTCTCCTCTTGACATTCTAGGGGAGTGGCGACTCTCTCCTAGTCAATCTAGGCAAGACCATGGCAAACAACAAAGCTGATCTCCTGCAGGGCACGCTCGACCTGCTCATTCTGAAATCGCTCCAAACCGAGCCCATGCACGGATTCGGAATTTCCCTCCGGATTGGGCAGATGTCGAAAGACATGCTCACCGTGGAGCAAGGCTCGCTCTATCCGGCGCTCTACCGCCTCGAGGAGCAGGGCTGGATCAAGGCGGAGTGGGGCGTTTCGGAGAATAACCGGAAAGCGAAATTCTATTCACTCACCCCCACCGGCCGGAAGCAGTTGCAGGTCGAGGAACAGGACTGGGCGAAACTGTCCACCGCGATCAATCTGGTGCTGGGGAATGCCTGAGGAAAACAGTTTTTATTTTACAGGAGAACGCAGAGAGCGCGGAGAAAAATAAACCACGACTGTATCGATTCTTCCTCTGTTATCTCTGCGCCCTCCTGTGCAAAACATTTCTTGTTCATGAAGCTATTGCGTAAACTTCGCTCACTCTTCCGAAAAGAAAAACTCGAAGCCGAGATGGCCGAGGAGATGCGACTGCACCTCGAATTGCAGACCGAGCTGAACATCAAAGCCGGCATGTCTCCAGACGAAGCGCTTTACGCTGCGCAACGCCAGTTTGGCAACATTGCGAGCATCCAGGAGCGGGCGAGGGATGTTCAGGGTTGGCGATGGTTGGACGAGATGCTGCAGGATATTCGCCATGGCGTGCGTCTGCTGCGTGGAAGGCCTGGCTTCACCCTCGCGGCCGTTGCCGTACTCTCCTTGGGCATCGGGGTGAATGCGGCCATCTTCAATCTCGTTCACTCCTTGTTGTTCGCGCCGCCCACCTATGTCCGCCCACAGGAGATTGTCCGGGTGCTTTCGCAAAAACGGGACAGCCCGCAACAGACCCGCGATTTTTCCTATGCCGCTTATCAGGAGATTCGCGCCGCCAACGACATTTTCTCCGGCACCCTCGCCTCAGCTCTCCTCGTGGTGGGCGTTGGGGAGATAAGCGACACCCGTCGAGCCGCTGCCGCCGCGGTCAGCTCCAACTATTTTTCCGTCCTCGGGGTTACGCCGGTGCAGGGGCGGGCGTTCCTGCCGGAAGAGGAAACCCCCGGGCGCTCGTCCTCCGTGGTGATCGTCAGCGATGCTTTCTGGAAAAAACGCCATCGCGATCCCGCAGTCTTGGGTTCGACTTTGATGATCAATGGCCGTCCCTTCACCGTCGTCGGTATAACGCCGGAAGGATTTACCGGGACGACAGCCTATTTCTTCACGGAAATCTGGTTGCCGCTCGGGGTCTACGATCTTGTCGTCAACCAAGCGGCTTCGGATGGACCGGACTCACGTTCGGCCCAAAACAGTGCCCTCCTGATGATACTGGGTCGGCTCAATCCCGGTCTGACCCTCGGCACAGCCGGGCCCGCAGTTCAGGCTCTTGCTGCAAACCTGAAACAAAGATTTCCCGTCGAGCTAAGGGATGAGGTGCTCACCTTGGCGACACCTTCGCGCTTTGCATCGAACAGCAATGACACCGCAGTGGCTTGGGTGGGCGGACTTTTGCTCGGCATGGCGGCCATTGTCTTGCTTATCGCGTGTTTAAATCTCGCGAACATGCTTCTGGCGCGCGGCACGGCGCGGCGCAAGGAGATTGCCCTTCGGCTCGCGCTGGGCGGCAGCCGGGCGCGAATCGTCCGGCAACTCCTGACCGAGGGATTCCTGCTCGCACTGCTTGGCGGAATAGGGGGGCTTTTCCTCGCCATATGGTCGTCCGACCTGCTCATCGCTTCGCTCGCGCGGATGATCCCGCTCGATTTGGTTTGGACGGCGAGTCCGCAGTGGCCACTGCTCGCCGTCACCTTTGGATTTTGTGTGGTGAGCACCCTGACCTTTGCTCTCTGGCCGGCACTCAAGCTGTCGCGGGGTGGGATCATGTCGCATTTGAAGAAGCACGCAGGGGAGGACGTCGTGACGCGCCGCTGGAAATTTTTTCCCCGTCATCCTCTGGTCTCGGTGCAAATCGCGCTTTCCCTGGCGTTGCTCAGCACGGCCGCTCTTTTCATTCATAGTGCAACCCGGGCCGGTGCCGCCGATACCGGGCTCAAAGCCGATCAGGTTTTCCTGGTCGAGATCGACGGCAGCCTCGGTGGTCGTGATCAGCACCACACCAAGGAGACCTACCGACGCTTGAGCGAGCGCTTTGCCGCCCTACCTGGCGTGCTTAGCGCGAGCGTATCAACCAATGTCCCGATCAGCGGTCTGGATCTTGAGAAAAAGGTGCGCGGAATGGGAGTCAGGTCCGGAGAACAATCGGCGATTGGGGCAAAATGGAACGGGGTAGGGGCGGACTACTTTGAAACCGCCGGGCTACCGCTGTTGCGCGGGCGGGCGTTCACCATTGTTGAAGCGACGCAGGCCGACGCCCCTCCGGTAGTGATCATCAATGAACTTTTGGCCAAACGATTCTGGCCGGATGGCGATGCGCTCGGCCAGCAGCTCCAGATCGTCGACGACGACATCTCACCGGTTACATCGACCCACAACAGTAGCGGCGGCCTGGGCTCTGGCGAACCCACGGTTAAGCCCAGCGATACTTTCGAGGTCATCGGCATCGTGCCCGTTACCCGCCACACCCTTTTCCAACCGCAACCGGACCCCGGTCTCTATCTGCCATTCGCCCGCGGCTATCAAAGCCACGTCTTCTTTCATCTCAAACTGGCGTCGAGCCCGGTGGGCCGCGAGGCGGCGACCGCCGACCTGTTGCGGCATGCGATCAGCGAAGTGGACGCGACGCTCCCCGTGCTTTCGGTGAAATCGTTCACGCAGCACCTGGATAGCAACATTCAGATCTGGATCGTGCGCATTGGCGCCGCGCTTTTCTCGGCGTTCGGCGCCCTTGCACTCGGTCTCGCCGTGGTAGGCATCTACGGTGTGGTAGCTTATTCAGTGGCGCGGCGTACGCGCGAAATCGGCATCCGGATGGCGCTCGGCGCCCGGCCCGGTGCGGTTCAGCGAATGGTTTTGCGCGAGGGCGCGGTAATGTTGGGCACCGGGCTGCTGCTTGGTTTGTTGCTCGCTCTGGGAATCGGGAAGATCGTTGGCAGCTTTCTCTATGAAGTCGGGACGCTTGATCCGGCCGCCTTCATCACTGCGCCCGGCGTGCTGGCATTGGTGGCATTTCTCGCCTGTTGGATCCCCGCGCGCCGGGCAACCCGGGTCGATCCGATGATAGCCCTTCGAACTGAGTGAAAAGGAGAGTGATCGAGCGTGAAATTCCGACACAGACTCCGTGGACTTCTTCTGAAAGGAAAACTCGAATCCGAGATGGCTGAAGAAATGCGGCATCATGTCGAGCTGCAGACGGAGTTGAACCTCAAAGCCGGGATGAGCGCCGACGAGGCGCGCTACTCCGCGCAGCGGGAGTTCGGCAACATCGCGAGCATTCAGGAGCAGGCGCGCGAGCAGCGTGGTTGGGTGTGGCTGGAGGGCTTCGCGAAAGACCTGCGCCATGCGGTGCGAGCGTTGCGCAAGAGCCCTGGCTTCACTACGACCGCCTTGCTCACACTGGCTCTCGGGATCGGCGCCAGCACTGCGCTCTTTAGCGTCGTCAACTCCGTTCTCCTTCGTCCGCTACCGTTTCCGAGTGCTGATAGATTAACGGTCGTTTGGGAGACGAACGCGCAACAAGGCGTCAAACGTGAGGGACCTTCCGGACCCGATTTCTACGACTGGCGCGAACAGAGTCACTCGTTTCAGGATCTGGCCGCCATCGAGCTCGGCACCGGTACAGTCACCGGACTGGGCGAGCCGCAGCAGGTTCCTGCGATGCGCGTCACAACGAACCTGTTCTCGCTGCTAAATGTGCGTCCGGTCCTCGGCCGGTTGTTGGCGCCCGAAGATGGTCGTGGCAGTCGCCAGGCACTCGTGATCATTACCCGCGATTTCTGGCAGCGAGCGCTTGGCGGCGAACCGGATATTGTCGGGAAAACCATCAGGATTGACCAGATTCCCTATCAGGTCATCGGGGTCTTGGATCGCAATTTCTGGCTCCCGTTTCAGTCCGACTTGTTCGTGCCGTGGCCGGATGACGAGCTGCGCTTCCAGCGTGGACGCCTGGCCCATGACCTCGGTGTTATCGGTCGGCTGAAACCGGAGGTCACCGCTGCGCAAGCCGAGGCCGAACTCAATTCCATCCACGCGCACCTGCGCCAGGCCCATCCCGAACTCGAAGGTTGGGCTGTGACCGTGGTGCCATTGCAATCGGTGATTACGGAATACATCCGCCCCGCGCTGGTCATGCTGTTTTGTGCCGTCACCTCCGTCCTGCTCATCGCCTGCGCCAACGTGGCGAATTTGCTCCTTGTGCGCGCGCTGGGCCGCGGTCGGGAGGTGGCGATGCGGGCGGCTTTGGGTGCAACCCGTGGACGTTTGATTCAGCAGTTTCTCACCGAGAGTCTGGTGTTAAGTCTTGCGGCTGGAGGGCTCGGAACGCTGCTCGCATTCTGGGGCGTAACGCTTCTGTCGGCGGTCGTCCCTGCCACCGTTCCCATCCCCGATGCATCAGCTGAAGTTGCGCTGCATTCGTTCGAGATCGATGGCCACGTGCTCGCTTTCAGCCTCGTTGTGTCCCTGCTCACGAGCATCCTGTTCGGATTGGCCCCAGCGATCCACGCGCTCAAAACTGACGCAATCCAGGGTCTGAAAAAAGGATCGCGGGCCACTACTCACGGCGGGCGGCGGATGCGCGAGGCTTTGCTCATTACGGAGATCGCGCTTGCACTGGTCCTGGTGTCGGGCGCCGGTCTGATGCTGAAAAGTTTCTCCCGGTTGCAACACGCTGACCTAGGCTTCCGGGCCGGCGGGCTGCTCACGTTGGAAATGGAATTACCCACAGATTCACGCTACAAGACGGGCCGGGAGCAGAGCGCGTTTTTTGCACGGGTGCTTGAGCAGGTCGGATCGCTACCCGACGTCACCAGCGTCGCGGTCACGTCGGTGCTTCCGTTGCATAGCCAGGACCAGCGCGCGCGATTCCTCATCGAAAACGGTCCCGTTCTGCCGCCGGGAGAAAGTTTCCAAGCCGATTTGCGGCGGGTCAGTCCGGAGTATTTTCAGACCATGGGTATCGAGTTTAAACGGGGACGCTTGTTGGACCGCCACGACAGCGCGGAAGTCTCGGCACCGTGGGTAGGCTTGGTCGACGAAGCGTTTGTCCGGAGATTCTTCGCCGGTGGCAATCCGATCGGTCGTCGCCTGTTGGTGGGCCAGGCACGCCTCGAAATCGTCGGGGTTGTGGGCGACGTGAAACACGCCGGTGCCGACCGCGAGTCCAGTCCGACCCTCTATATATCCTTTCTGCAAAGTCCGGCCGAGCGCATGAACCTGGTGCTGCGCACCGCCGTCGCGCCCGCCAGCCTCGTTGCGAGCGTGAAGCGCGCCATCTGGAGCATCGACCGAGATCAGCCCATTTATCGGATCGAAAGCATGGAGGATGTGGTCGCCGAAGCTACGAGCGCGCCGCGCCTGACGCTTTCATTGCTCGGTCTTTTTGCCGTCGTCGCCCTTGGGCTTGCCGCCATTGGTCTCTACGGCGTCATGGCCTACGGGGTAAGCCAGCGCACGAACGAACTGGGCATTCGCCTGGCACTCGGCGCGAGTTTTGCCGACGTGGTGGCGCTGGTGCTGCGTGAGGGAATGCGGGTTGTCGTGGTTGGCCTTGCGGTCGGATTGGCCGCCATCGTCGCGCTGGGCCGGCTCATTCAAGCGATGCTCTATCACACCAGTCCGCACGACCCGATCGCGCTGGGTGCGACCGCTGCGTTGCTTGCCGTCGTCGCGCTTGTCTCATGTTTCATCCCTGCTCGTCGCGCCACCAAGGTCGACCCGATGGTAGCGTTGCGCGCTGAATAACCGTGGAAAGTCTAGCTCCACCTTCTCCTAATATGTCCGCTCGCGGCATCTCGCCGGGCCGACTTGTCCGTCATAGCTCAACGAGCGAAGTCGGAAGCCTAGCGCGTAGGCCGGTGATTGCTCTGCGGGCGGAGTGAAATCGCGAATAAATTGACATGAAACTTTTCCGCAAACTCCGCGCGCTCTTCCGAAAATCAAAACTCGAAGCCGATATGGCCGAGGAAATGCGGCTGCATATGGAATTGCAGGCGGACCTGAACCGGAAAGCCGGCATGTCTCCCGACGAGGCGCGGTACGCTGCCCAGCGGCAGTTTGGGAATGTCGCGAGCATTCAGGAGCAGGCGCGCGAACAGCGCGGCTGGGTCTGGCTGGAGCAGTTGGGGAAGGATGTTCTGCTCGCGAGCCGTACCCTGAGGAAGAATCGCGGTTTTTCAGTCACGGCCATCGGGACGCTCGCGCTCGGCATTGCCGCCACCGCGTCGCTTTTCAGCGTGGTCAACGGACTATTGCGCGACCCGCTGCCCTATCCGGAGCCCGGCCGACTGGTCACGGTTTGGCGGAAAAACGTCGAGTCAGTGATTGATTACACACCGCTGTCCACCACCGACGTCCTGGATTTACAGGACCGGGCGAAATCCTTTTCCGACCTAGGCGCGTTCAGCGTGCGGCGTTTCAACCTTGGTGGCGACCATCCCGAGTCCGTTGAGGGGGCCTTGTGCACGGCCGGACTGTTCCGGGCGCTGGGAGTCAAACCGCTCTACGGGCGATGGTTCGCGCCCGAGGATGGGGCGGGCGGGGGGACCACCGCCGTCATCCTGAGCCACGCGCTTTGGAAAGAACACTTCAACTCTGAGCCGGCGATCATCGGCCGTGCGATCCGTCTCGACGGTCGCGATCACACGATTGTCGGCGTCATGCCCGAGGGATTTGCGGTGCTTTCACTCTGGACGCGCACCCGGCCGCTCGGCTTGTGGAGCCTCTTGTCCCTGCACCGGTCCGAGGGAGGAGGGAATGGCTACTGGCTCGGCGCGCTTGCCCGGTTGAAACCGGGCGTCATCAGCGCCCAAGCGTCGGAGGAAATGAAGACAATTGCGCGGCAAATCGTGGAGACGGATCCCAGTCGCGATTCACACAAGACATTTTGGTCGACGCCACTGGCCATCGAGCTCGGAGGACTTCCGGCCCTGCGGGTCTCAGCGTTGCTGGCCGCGGGCTGGACCCTCCTGGTGCTGGCGGGCCAGATCGTTGCAGGCATGATGCTGGCGCGAGCCATCAGCCGGCAGCCGGAGATGGCGGTGCGACTGGCGCTCGGAGCACGCCGCGGACATATCCTGAGGCTGGTGCTGATGGAGAGCCTGTTGTTGAGCCTGCTGGCGAGTGTCGGCGGTTTTTTGCTCGCCGTTTGGGGCCAATCGGTCCTGACCCGCATCCTCCCGGTCGAGGCGATGCCACGTGCAGGGCTCCAGGTCGATCTGTCACTGATGGGTAGCATCGCGGTCCTCACCTTGATCAGCACGCTATTGGCTGGCTTGGCTCCGGCGCTGCTCGCCTCAAGGACCGATGTCGTCAGCGGCATCAAGGATGGCGGCGCCAGTTCAGGACCGGCCCGTAAGACGCAAGGCAAGTTGCGAAACGTCGTGGTCGGCCAGATCGCGCTCGCCCTTTTCTTTGTCACGCTCGCGCTGCAACTCTCCAGCACCTATCGCGGAATGCTCGGAAGCTCCAAGGCCCTTGTTTCCGACAGCATTTTGAGCGCGGCCGTAGCGGTGAAAGGACCGGCCTACCAGAGCGAGGAAGCGCGCGTGGCGTTCTGGCAACGCCTGCTCGAAAACTGTGCCGCCTTGCCCGGCGTGCAGGAGACGGCGGTGGCGTCCAAACTGCCGTTGGAGGGTGGCATTTCCGAAGCCGTGTTGATCGACGACGAAGCTTTCAACCCCACCAAGTCGTATGCTTGGACCGAGGAGTCTTTCGTATCGCCGGGTTTTTTCCCGGGGATCGGGGCGCGGTTGATCCAGGGCCGCTTGTTGGCGCTGGCGGACGAAACCCACCGGGCGCAAGTGGTGGTGATCAACCAGGCGATGGCTCGCCGTTACTGGCCAGGGCAGGATCCCATTGGACGGCGCGTCCGTTCGGCTCAATCCGGCCCAGAGTGGTCGAGAGAGGTCGTGGGAGTGATCGAGGACATTCGGCAGGTGGCGGAACGGCCCGCGCGGCCGGAGATGTATTTTCCGTTCGCCAACGCCGCACCCCCGGAGTCGTTTGTCATTGTGCGCATGCCGGCGGGCTTGGCGGCGCCGGTTGAGGCAATCCGTCAGGAGCTTGGCCGGATCGACAGCGATCTGGCCTTGGGCAATGCCCGGACACTCGGCGCCCTGTTTCAGAGTCAAGGGCAGGTCTTGGCCGTCGTCACCTCGGTGGTGGACGCGCTCACAGTGGCCATCGTCGGACTGGCTGCGCTCGGGCTTTACGGGACGCTGTCGTTCCACTTCGCTCGGCGGCGGCGGGATATCGGCGTCCGCCTGGCGCTCGGGGCTGCGCCCGAGGACATCGTGCGTCTGGTGCTGAAACAGGCGGTGGTTTGGGTCGCCCTGGGTCTAGCCATCGGGACGGCCGGCGCGTGGCTGATGTCCTCGGTTCTGCGCCACGTGTTGCAGGATGCGAGCCCCTTCAATTTGGCCGGAGTCGTATTCGGTGCGGTCGTTATTTTCTGCGTCGCGCTGCTCGCCGCCTGGCTGCCAGCGCGGCGTGCGTTGCGGATCGATCCCGTGGAAGCGTTGAGGAGCGAATGAAAATGCACGCCTTGGATCATTCTCGTTCGTCGTTCTCGGGCTCGTGCCCTCGGTCAAGCGGGCAACCGGCGCGAAATCGAAGAGAACGAGGAACGAGCAGGAGAACGCCAAACTCATGAACCTCCTCTGCAAATTCACCGCACTCATGCGCAA
>Ga0302322_100004432_pt1 | contig 12195 bp, 11 predicted proteins | sample Fen_T0_2_FD_203757 | JGI IMG/M metagenome (GOLD analysis project Ga0302322, IMG submission 203757) | Peat permafrost microbial communities from Stordalen Mire near Abisko, Sweden - Fen_T0_2 | ecosystem: Environmental > Terrestrial > Soil > Wetlands > Permafrost | place: Sweden: Abisko... | reverse complement strand
AAATCGGGAATATTATCCAGGCTAGGGCGAACCATCTCGTAAAAATAACGAACTGGTTGATAGCCATTTTTTTCGAGCATAACGCTTAAGCCAACTTGGGCTTCAGCAGAAAAAATCTGGAAACACTTTTTCCGTTCCGGCGCATGAGATTTAGCAATTTCTCGCAAACGCTCTTCAACCCATTGCAACATGGCTTGCCCAATACCTTTACGTCGCCACATTGGGGCTAGAAAGCCGACCAACCCATAGGTCAACGGACCATTCGGTTCATCTGTCCACCAACCACGAGCATACCCGATCACTTCACCGTGAACTTCCAGAAAGATCATGTCTTGATATGGGTCGCAGTTCGTCAGATGAGCATAGCTGCTGGCGATATCTTCAACCGTGTCAGCACGTTCGATCTTGTCCGCTTCGGCGCTGGCTTCGATGACTTTGACCATTTTGGGATAATCGCTCTCACCCATAAAATGGCGGAAATTGAGTCCTGTGATCGCTGGAGCGTTGCTTAACGTGATTGAGTTAATCGTCATATTAACTTCCTTTAGTTTCACGACTTTACCATTTCGTCATCATCAAACATTATAAACCCCATCAAAATAATTATTCTGTGTTTCTATACGTTACTGCTGAATAAAACTCTTTCAAAAATCTGGATGGCTCTTTTGCAAGCAAACGAGGCTCAGTAAAACCAGCACGCGGAGCAAGTAGATAATACGTTTCAAAGGTCAGCGGATAAGGAACCCACATATTGCCAGAGTCAACATTGTATTCAACAGTTAATAAGGCGCCATTGGGTTTGAGGAATTCGCGCACGTGCTGCAAAATCTTTTCTTTGTCCTTGAAGAAGTGCAGTGAGTTTGCCATCACAATGCCATCAAGCGAAGGCAAATCCAAAGCGCGAGAAAAATCTTTCGGAAGCAGAATCAGGTTACGGGTTGAATTGAAGCGAGCGTGATGGGCAGATTCCAATTGATTGAGCGCACCGCGGTCTTTATCCACGGCGTAGATGGTTGCGTCGAGTCCGATCAATTCACGCAGTGCCAGCGCAAAGGCACCACTACCTGCGCCAAAATCAGCATAAATGCCTTGCGATAAATTTGCAGGTCGCAATAAATTAACGTGATCGTTGTGATCCATATAGGAATGGTATCATACGTCATCTCAAAGTACAGGATAGAACATGTCAAACACAGAACGTCACGATCCATATGCGGCATTACGCCATTTTGATTTTCGTCTATTACTAGCGGGCCGCTTTCTCACTTCATTTGGCAATGAAATGCTTTCATTCGCCATCGGTTGGGAATTATGGCTTCGCACACACAATGCCTTCGCGCTCGGCATGGTGGGGCTCGTGCAAATTGTGCCAGTGATCTTGTTATCACTACCCGCTGGCCATGTGGCAGATCAATATAATCGCAGGCGCATTGTAATCATCACCGAACTTTTTTTGGCAGTATGTGTGTTGGGATTGGCGTGGCTTTCATTCACACGAGGCTCGCTCTATTTAATTTACACCTTCCTTTTGGGAATTGGAATCGCGCGTGCGTTCAACGACCCCGCATCTTCGACATTATTACCAGAGACGATTCCAACCGAACTTTATTCAAATGCCGCTACGTGGAATATTTCCACCTGGCAATTCGCTTCGATCACTGGACCTGCGCTGGCTGGCATCGCGATCGGCTTTTTCAACTCTGTGACCTTTATTTACATCTTTGATGCGTTGGCAGCAATTACGTTTTGTGTTTTACTCACGCTGATCAAAGGCAGACAGTTGGCGCTCGCACAAAAATCCGCAACATGGTCATCGTTGACCGAAGGTTTTCGATTCATGCGCGACACAAAAGTGATTCTCGCTGCGATCACATTGGATATGTTCGCGGTGTTGTTCGGTGGCGCTGTGGCATTACTCCCCATTTATGCAACTGATATTTTGAAAGTCGGCGCACAGGGACTCGGCATCATGCGTGCCGCACCATCCATTGGCGCATTGATGATGGGCTTTGCTTTAGCACATTTACCGCCAATGAAAAACGCTGGCAAAACATTATTGTGGGCAGTTACAGGTTTTGGTGTAGCAACGATCGTATTCGGTCTTTCAAGCTGGTTCTGGCTTTCGGTGTTCATGCTCGCCACCCTCGGCGGACTGGATAACATCAGCGTGGTCATTCGTGGGACATTATTGCTGACTCAAACACCCGACGAGATGCGCGGACGCATCTCGTCGGTTAACAGTATCTTTATTGGAATATCGAATGAGCTGGGCAGTTTTGAATCTGGCTTAGCTGCAGCGTTGTTCGGTCCGATCATCGCAGTGGTAGGTGGCGGCATCGGCACGATCATTGTTGTACTAGCTGTCATGCGCATCTTCCCTGAAATGGGGAAACTGAAGACGCTGGAAGTGCCAGAAAAAGTATAGGCGGGTCATTGCCTCATTTCACTGTATATTCAATATGCAATAGCGGCGCTCCAGCTGGATCAACCTCATAAGCTTCTGCAACGCGCTTGCCACTACCATTCCCAATGATGAACATCACCATTGAGTTCCCGGGCGCCCAGCCTGACTGGTTGACAATTTGTTGAATGATAGGCGCCAAGTTAGGCGTGCGTTGAGCTGTTCCTGCCGCTTTTAGTGTCAGCCAGGCAGGGGGCGACCAGCCTACAACATTGGTCGTCTTCAGCCGTGATGAGACATTCTTGGCAGTAGTGGTAAACGCGGCTGCATTGGAGCTCGCCTCGCCTAGAATGGTCAGGGGAGTGGTAGCCGAGGATGTTTCATCCACTTTAAATTGCAGGTATGCCTTGGTAATTACAGCACCCTTGGGGATGTTCACATTCACAAAGCGAATACCTACTTTTTGAATGTTGATATCATAAACCAGTTCAAGGTCACTACTATCGATATACATATAACCTGTTGAATATTCTTCAACATCGTCTGCCCCCTTGTTCACCCGCACCTCAAATGTCTTCTGTACTGGCGCAGTTGTCGCTGTACCGGCTAGAAGAGTTGGCGTTGGTGGAATTTTCGTTGGCGTATTTGTTGGAGCCATGGTCGGCGACTTGGTGGGAATTACTGTAGCCGGCATTGTCGTCGTTGCTGTCGCGGTTGGCGGCAACAAAGTCAGTGTGGGAATCAACGTTGTAGTCGGCAGGATTTGCTGCGTAGCTGTTACAGTCGGTGTTGGAGCGCTTTGCCAGACCCTAACATAATCCACTCGCATGGTAGCAGGCACTGCAGAGGCACTGGAATTTATACCCAGATCAAAGATCAAGTAATGCGGACTTGATACGATGCTAGTGGTATATTGCCAGACTTGCTGACCATCGTAATACCAAGTCATCACGCCAGGTGACCAATTGGCAGCATACACATGCCAACCAGCTGTCGCTCCAGGGACATTCACTTCGCCGCCCGGTCCGCAGTCTCCACTACACCCAGCATAGTGATAGTGGAATGTGGAAAGATCTGTGCCATAAGCTTCAAGAACATCCATTTCTCCACCGGTAGGCCAGTTCTGCCCATCCGTCCAGAAAGCGGGCCACATGCCTGTGCCTGCCGGAGTCCATATCCTGGCTTCCACATATCCATATGTAAAATTGAACTTGCCATTCGATTGAATTAATCCAGAGGCATAATTCCAAGTGGAACAGGCTCTCTGGACGGCAGTTAAGTTAAGTTCACCATTCTGTACTGTGACTTGCTGAGGATCGTAACAATTAACTTCCGCAGAGTTCACAGGCTTGGTAATACTGGTATCACTAGGGCCAAGCCAATTCGGACGCCACTTGGTTAAATCCAGAGTTCCTCCCGAAAACTCGTCAGCAAATATCAAATTCCAATTACCTGACTGACCAAACGGCAACAAGCCTCCCATGAGCGGTTGGGTAGCAGCTCCTGCACTTGAACGGCTATAGCTTCCCAGCACCAGCATGAACACTGCTATAGCGCTTATGATTCGATAATTCGTTTTGTTCATGACTATCTCCTTTTTATATTTCACAAAACAAAAGCTACCTGACAGTCATCGTGACAAACATCTTTGACCGGTAACTTTGCGACGCCGGCTTTCGCCAACTGGCTGTACCTAACTTTAGGTATTCACTTTCTTCTGACGAATACAACCTTGCCTTATATAACCGTGCGCATTATAGGATTGGCGCAGAAATATATAATAGGTCTCTAGTCCCGAAGCGCCGAACATTACTGTAAGACCAACAGTTTAGAAAACATTTCAATTAACTTTCTTCATATTTCGCCAACAGTATTGTGGGCTCGATATTTAAGAAAAACAGTTTCATGTAGCTGATATGACTTCGGTACTAAATAAAATTAAATTTAATATAGCGACCCTTAATTTGAAATAAATTTATTGAACTTATTTACTGATACGTATAAGAGCAACCTGATCTGCTTTGCATTTATCATTCGGCGTATAATTCAAATTATGATTGTGACGAAAGGATTATTGTTATGCTGAACAACCGTCAACTTGCTGATACGTTCACGCTCATTGGTAATTTATGTGAGATCAAGGGCGAAGTTATTTATGTAGTGCTTGCTTATCGCAAAGCGTCTGAGAGTTTAATGTCATTGCCACGCGAAGCCAGCGAATATTGGAAAGCAGGCAAACTACGCGAGATTCCCGGTGTGGGCAAAGCCATCGCGGAAAAAATTGACGAACTACTCACAACAGACAAACTCCAATTTCTTGAGAACCTCAAAAAAGAAGTACCCGAGGAACTAGCCTCATGGTTGCAAGTGCCCGGACTAGGACCGAAAAAGATCGCAATGATCTGGAAGGCATTGGATATCACGACTCTGCCTCAGCTTGAAGTTGCCGCGAAAGAAGGGAAGCTTCGTTCACTCCCCGGCATGGGCGCCAAGTCCGAGAGCGCTATCCTTGAAGGGATTGCATCGCTGGCGCGGCGTTCGGGACGAATCTCATTAGGACGGGCTTATCCGCTGGCACAAGAGATCATCAAGACTCTCAAAGGAGTGAAGGGTGTTGTCGGAGTAGAAGCAGCCGGAAGCCTAAGAAGGATGCGTTCAACTGTCGGCGATTTAGATATTATTGTCGCGGCAAAAGATTCATCAGCAGTGATGGATGCATTTGTAAATCTTCCGGGAGTCTCACGGGTATTAGGAAAAGGTGAGACGAAATCATCCATTGAATTTACAGACGGTGTGCGCGCACAAGTATGGGTATATCCGCCGCAAGAATTTGGGACGGCGCTGCAATATGCAACTGGCTCGAAAGATCACAATGTTCAATTGCGACAGATCGCATTGGACCAAGGTTTATCGTTATCTGATCATTCATTTAAAAAAATAAAGGGCGGCGGGGAAATATTTTGTGCAACCGAGGAAGAAGTGTATAAGACTTTGGGCTTGGCATGGATTCCACCCGAACTTCGTGAGGGACGCAATGAAGTTGCACTTGCAAAGACAAACAACCTTCCAAAGTTAATCGAAGTGAAGGATATCAAGTCGAACTTGCATATGCACTCCACATACAGTGACGGCAAGTTGAGTATGTTGGATATGGCAAAGGCAGCAATTAAGCGCGGCTTGAAGGTGATCGTATTTTCAGATCATTCAGTAAGTTTGGGCGTTGCAAACGGACTCTCGATCGAGCGGCACAAACAACAAGCGGCTGAGATCAAGAAAATTCAAAAGCAACTTGGTGATGCAATTTTGATCCTGCATTCGAGTGAAGTGGAGATCAAAGCAGACGGTTCATTGGATTACCCAGATGAGTTTCTTGCATCTCTTGATCTGGTGGTGGCATCGCTTCATTCAAGCTTGCGACAACCGCGCGAGAAAATTACCGAGCGTTTGTTGCAGGCGGTCAATAATCCGCACGTGGATATTATCGGTCACCCAACGGGACGTGAAATCCCAAACCGTGAAGGCGCGGATTTGGATATGGAAGTCATCCTGCAAGCCGCGGCGAAATCAGGCGTGGCAATGGAGATCAGCGCCAGTCCCTATCGCCTCGATCTCGACGATATGCATGCCCGCCGCGCAAAGGAATTGGGCGTACTCCTTAGCATCAACACTGATGCGCATTCTGAAGAGGAGTATGACCTGCTTCATTACGGTGTTGCTATCGCGCGGCGTGCTGGCTTGACAAAGAATGATGTGATCAATACTTGGTCAGCGGATAAGTTATTGAAGTGGTTGGAGAAAAGGGGATAACTAAAAACCTGTAAAATTAATACTGTAAAGGTCTTCGATGAATAAATATTTATTCATCGAAGACCTTTTGTTTTACAACTTTACCTTACGCAACCTCGCTCGATGATCGCCAGTTATGGCCGTATTCTGCAAGTACATAAAATATGTAAGGTGACTTACAACATAATAGTGCTTGACAACCTGCTTATTAGTGATATTATTCACAATAAATAAGGTCTGTTTTATCTAATTCAGGAGGCATTATGTGCGGCAGAGTTCTGTTAATAAATCCGGCACGTCACTTCATTGCCAATCAAAACGGATTAGGCTACCTCACCCCACTCGGCTTGGTTTGTATTGGTGGTCCATTGATCGATGCGGGATACACAGTCAAGTTAATCGATCATGATGCCTATGGTTGGTCATTCAAAAAATTAGTTGAAGAGGTTGGGAAATTTCAACCAGAGTATGTATTGCTCGGACATTCGGGGTCTACAGCATCTCACAAAACTATTATCAAAACAATTCACAAGATCAAAAACGCGTTCCCACATATCAAAACCATTTACGGCGGCGTCTATCCGACATATGCCGATCAAAGCATCATGCAGGATTGCAGTGAAGTAGATTTCATTGTCCGCGGCGAAGGGGAAGAAACTATTGTGGCTCTTATCAAAACTTTGGAAAACAACAGTGAATTGGAATACGTGGACGGTGTCACATGGCGCAAAGAAAATCAAATCATTGCTAATCGTCCGCGAATTCCCATCAAGAACCTTGATGAATATCGTCCGGGCTGGGAACTGCTCGATTGGTCGTTGTATCGATTGTTTGGCTTCGAGCGTGCCGCGGGTTTGCAGTTCAGTCGCGGCTGCACGCTTACATGCAGTTATTGCGGTCAATGGCTATTCTGGAAAAAGTGGCGCCATCGCAGCCCTGAGAATATCGTCGAGCAATTAAAAATCTTATCAAAGGAATATGGCGTGGATTACGTTTGGTTCGCCGACGAAAATTTTTCAGCAGATAAGGAAACGGTCAAACACCTCCTGGAGTTGATCATTGACTCCAAACTGAATCTCAGCCTCAACATCAACATGACCGCCGCAGATGTAGTGCGCGATGCGGATATCATTCATCTCTATAAAGCTGCTGGGATCGATTATATAGTGATGGGCGTTGAATCCCTAAAGGATGAGGTGATTACCAATATCCGCAAGAACAATCCCTTCGCAGTTTCAAAGGAGGCAGTGCGATTATTACGCCAGAATCACATCGTCAGCTTGACAAATATTATTTACGGGCTGGAGCAGGAAAGTTGGAGAACGATCCGCGAGAAATTTTGGAATCTACTCGAACTTGATTCAGATATCCTTAACGCCTGCTACATCATGCCGCACTTCTGGACTGCGCAAGGCAAAACAGTCAAGCCTTCTGATATTATCCAAAGCGATTTGGACAAATGGTCCTATCGCAATCAGGTAGTTGCCACGCCGCATCTGAATCCGTTGAAATTATTCCTTGGCGTCAAATTGACGGAAGCATTATTTCACCTTAGGCCAAAAGCATTGAGGCGTATTTTTTTTGACCAAGATAAACGCTATCGCAAGATCATGCGTTCATCTATGTGGGCTGGGATTCGTGTTATCCTCGCTGAAATAGTTGAATTTATTTTCCAAACAAAATTTATTCCGCAGGGTAGTTTAGGAAAATTGCCGGGATTAGAAACACACATACCATTGTTGAAGTAAACTATGGAGAAACCCATGACCGCGCTCAAATCCTTTTTATTTCTAATCATCGCACCAGGCATGGTAGCAGGCTATATTCCATTGGCATTGTTGCGGCGAGGCACACAAATTGAGATGGGATTATTCACCTGGTTGGCAATTCCGCTGTGGTTGATCGGCGCTCTGATCGTTTTATGGAGTTTCTGGAACTTTCTCGTGCAAGGACGCGGCACACCTGCGCCACTTGATCCGCCTAAAGAGTTAGTGGCGGTAGGCTTCTATCGCTACACTCGTAATCCAATGTATGTCGGCGTTTTACTATTGATCGCGGGTCACTTCTTCTGGTTTGGGTTTTGGAATTTGTTGTTCTATGCTGTGATCATCTTTTTTACATTCAATACATTCGTTGCATATTATGAAGAGCCAACCCTCAAGAAGAATTTTGGCGAGACATACGAAAAATACTGCCGACAAGTCCCGCGCTGGATTCCAAAATTAAAAAAGTAACCGCCATCTTCAATTCGGGGTAAGATAAAGTTATAAATCAAACAAATCGAGGAAATCATAATGACCGAAACCCTGATCCCAGCCGATGAAGTCCGTTTTTTCAGCGGGAGTTCAAATCCTGCGCTTGCCGCAAACATTGCCAGTCAACTTGGCGTGCCGCTAGATGAGACCCGCATCACCCGTTTCAGCAACGACAATCTCTATATTCAGTTAGGCGAAACAGTACGCTATCGCCGTGTATATATTGTGCAATCACTTTCACAACCGACCAACGACCATCTCATGGAACTGTTGATGATGCTCGATATCGCACGCGCTGCAGCAGCATCAGAAATCCATGCCATCATTCCATATTATTCATTTGGTCGCTCCGACAAAAAGGATGCCGCACGCATCTCCATCACAGCGCGCCTTGTAGCCGATCTTATCAAGACCGCTGGAGCTACACACGTGATGAGCATGATGCTCCATTCGCCACAAGTACACGGATTCTTTTCCCTGCCAACTGATCCGCTGAGCGCACGGCCGGTCTTCAAGGAGTATCTTGCGACGCGCGACCTGACCGATCACATCGTTGTCGCGCCAGATATGGGTTCGGCAAAGTCTGCGGCGCGCTTCGCCAAAAGCCTGGGTCTGCCCATTGCAGCTGGAAACAAAGAGCGCATCTCAGATACTAAAGTGAAAATCAGCGGGCTCGTTGGCAATCAAGTAAGTGAACATAAACATGCGCTGATCTATGATGACGAGATCGCTACCGGCGGTTCAATTGACGAGTTGAGTCATGTACTGATCAATGAAGGTGTGGATGATATTACCGTAGTCTGCACACATGGCGTTTTTACTCATGGCGGCTTGGATAGACTGGCAGCGATTCCACAAATCCGCGAGATCATTGCCACCGATACTGTTTATTTGCCACCCGAAAAACGAAATCCAAAACTGAAGGTATTATCCATTGCATCGGTGTTCGCCAATGCGATCTACAATAACCTGCATCACGAATCCATCAACGACCTGTTTGTGTTTGGTGAATAAATTTAAAGCATGAGTTACATAATTCGACATGTAACACCCGAAGACAAACCTGAATGGCTCCGTATGCGGCAGGGATTATGGCCCGAAGCGCCAGAGGAATATTTAAAGTCTGATTTGGATGGCTTGCTCGTCAGCCCCAAAGCCGGGATCTTCGTCGCCTCAGACTCAGCCGGAGGCTTGATCGGTTTCATCGAAGCCGGTCTCCGCGATTATGGCGAAGGCTGTGATACTTCACCCGTCGGTTATATTGAAGCCTGGTATGTGGATGAACACATGCGCGGGCAAAAACTCGGCAGGGAACTTATATATGTCGCCGAACAATGGGCGCGTGAAAAAGGTTGCAGAGAAATGGCGTCCGATACGTGGCTTGAAAATGAAGCCAGTATTGCCGCACATTTGAAATTAGGCTACTACGAAGTGGAACGTCTCGTACATTTTGTAAAAAGATTATGAACATAGGATAGTGCATGCACCTGTCCAACAAAACAAGGAACAATAAATTAACATGAAACGAATTACCTTGTATTATTTGGTATTGATATCTGTTTTACTTTCAGCGTGTGCGCCCTCAGCGACAGCCACGCCCGCACCCACAGCCACGGAGGTTCCTATGGCTTTTCAACTGACCAGTGATGCATTCGTACATGGGCAATCCATACCTGCAAAATATACTTGCGCTGGAAAAAATGTTTCCCCGGCTCTCACGTGGAATGAACCGCCTGCTGGCACACAATCCTTTGCGTTGATTTTGGATGATCCCGATGCAGGTAGCGTGCCTTTCGTCCATTGGGTATTATTCAACATCCCGGCTAAAACACGCCATTTGCCTGAAGCTTTTCCTATGGATGAAACATTCCCCGATGGCAGCGTGAGCGGCAGAACCAGCACATATGCAACCGGCTATATGGGTCCATGCCCACCAAGCGGCGTTCATCGTTATTCCTTTAGGTTATATGCACTGGATGTAACCCTTAATTTACAGGCGCGCACCAGTAAGACCGATCTGCTCAAAGCCATGGATGGTCACATTCTCGCGCAAAGCGAATTGGTGGGCGGATTTGGCAAATGATCCTCGCCACACTTTGTTACGTCAAAAACAACGGCAAGACCCTGATGGTGCATAGAAATAAAAAGCCCAACGATATTCACGCGGGTAAGTGGAATGGTTTGGGAGGCAAGTTCGAGGCGGGAGAAACGCCTGAGATGTGTATCAGACGCGAGGTTGAGGAAGAGGCGGGGTTGGTCATCCAAAACCCGCATTTGCACGGCTTACTGGTCTTTACGAACTTCAAAGGCAACGATTGGTACGTCTTTGTTTTTACTGCAAGGGAATTTGAGGGGGAGTTAAGTGAATCGTCGCCAGAAGGCGACCATGAATGGGTCGCTGATGACCAATTGCTCAATTTGAATTTGTGGGAAAGCGATCAGATCTTTCTACCATGGCTCGAAAGCCGAGAATTTTTCTCTGCAAAGTTTGAATATGCCGGGGAAAACATGTTGAGGCATCAAGTCACATTTCATTAGCCTTGCTATCTTGATAGATTCACGTTTTTGTTAAGTCTCTACAAAGTTAATAAGCAAACGCGGTGGCTATAATCCGTGTTACTACTTGTGAGAATTTATGAAACGTGAACCTCTTGAGATCTTCCGTGGGCTGGCAATGTTACTGGTGCTATGGGCGACAGCGCTAATGGCTGTGCGCCTGCAATTATTATTCCCACGTTCCGTGATCGTCTGGTTGAGCCAAAGCCCAAACCCACAACGGGCATTGGTGGCTTTCTGTGCATTAGTAAGTAGTGGGCTGCTGGCTTTATTACGCTTAGGCATTGAAGTGCCGATGGTAAAGCCTTTATTTTCTGCCGAGAATTTTCGCACCTATATTACGGGTATTCCATTTTGGGTGCTGGGCACAACCTTTGCGGTTTCCATAGGCGCGTTGTTATTGGTCTTCCCCGCCTGTCAACCACCAGCTTTTATCACCTTTAAAGTACAGGGCCGTGAGCAGGCCTACAATCCCAGTGAAACTCTGCTGGCAACGCCCAAGGAATTTCTGGCAATTACTGCTGTGCCTTTTCAGCCAAACTCGATCCTTTCCTGTAAGTGGCAATATGTCGGCGAAACGTTTGAAACGATCGGTTCCAGTACTGGCTGTGAAATTAATTTAAAGCTATCAGGAGCGCCAGGCAAAGGTTTATTAACTTTGCAAGCCTCCCAGGATTTTTGTAACCAAAGTTCTGTATTTTCATTGAACATTCAAGTGACAAAACCATGAAACAGAAATATAACCTCATCCTCATCGTATCCTTGATCATCCCGGGCCTTGTCGCCTGCGGAAACGTCGCTACACCCACCAACGATGTTACCGTCCTGCCAAAGGATTGTCGCCTGCTGGTCAATGAGCAGTTGCCATTAACCCTGGATGGGCTTGTGCCACCCAACGCGGTCATCAGTTGGGAGGCAAATGCTGGAAGCATTATCTCCACGCCACCAGGATTGAATGCCGTCTTCTTCGCTCCTCCCCAGCCGACAGTTGTCACGATCTCGATCTCCATTTCTTCAGGGACACCTAGTCTGCAAATCCCCATCGCACGTCAGTGCATTGTCACAAGCAGTGATGGTACATTGCCACAGTCAGTTGCACCTCAATCAGCGGTTGATTCATCGGGTATGGCACAACCTGTTTCACAAGTCTTGTCCACCCAACCGAAAGTGATCATCAGTGAAGTAATGGCAAACCCC